>Ga0224554_1000002_pt1 | contig 358586 bp, 299 predicted proteins | sample 714S22024metaG_FD_180666 | JGI IMG/M metagenome (GOLD analysis project Ga0224554, IMG submission 180666) | Peat soil microbial communities from Stordalen Mire, Sweden - 717 S2 20-24 | ecosystem: Environmental > Terrestrial > Soil > Wetlands > Peat | place: Sweden: Norrbotten County, Stordalen... | reverse complement strand
GATCCTTTCCCGCCTTGCCAACGTCCCGGATTCGGACTAATAAACTCATGTGCCAACAAAATTAACCTTGACTGCCTTCTCATGGAAGTCGCCGGAGCCAACCGCCGTTGGCGCTTGCAGTTCCGCTATCGCGGTTCACGCCGCGAGTCGGCGGTGGCTCAGCTTTCTACGTTAGGCGGCTCGCACATTACTATGAAAAAGACATCTATGAAAAAGACATACTTGATTCCATTGATTCCACTGGGGCTTTTAGCCTTGTATTTCGCACTTTACATTGCCGTGCGACTGACAAACCACGGCACAGTCACGGTGACGAGCGCAGACACAGCAGGTGGTTTTCATACGAATAGTTTCGACGCTGTTTGTTTCCTTGCACCGGTTTCTGGATTTGAGCGCCACACCGAGCAGGTTATGTATGGTGCATTTTATCCGATGGGGAAACTAGACCACTTGATGACCGGAAGACGTTATGAGTTTATGGATATGCGAGATGCTCCAATTATAAAGCCGACACCTTGATTATGACGCCGCCTAATCAGAGGATAGTCTGAACGCCTTTTCCCCGCGCCGAGCCGCCAAAGCAGCAGGCGTGGCATCTTTGCAGAACCACGATTCAAATCTCATTCGCGTTTCCATGCGCGGATTTATCCCGCCGCATCCAGCCGGAGCAGGCAGTGGCCAAAATCCACCACGGGCTGGCCGGGCGTCGGCAGATATTGTTTGGGAATCTGGTAGAGATGTCCGCGTCCCAGCACCACCAGACCGGCCCGGCGCATCAGGGCGAGATGCTTGGAGGCATTGTCATAACCGCAGCCGGCAACCGCCGCCAGTTCGGCGATGGTTCGCGGCTCGCCCGCGCTCAATTCCTTCATTATTTTCCAGCGCCTTTTATGGCCGATAACGGTGACCAGCCGTTCCCAGTCCGGCAATGGATTGACAGTGGCATTTTTGGAGGTTTCAGAGGTGTCATTCATGCGAACAGCTTGTTTTAGAGGCAAATCAAATGCAATAGCGGAATTGGCGGTCGTCAAATTGGACGGGGCAGTCGCTCAAATGGACGGGGCCATAGTCTAAATGCCAGGGGCAGTCGTATAAATGGAAATGGCGACAGTAAAAAAAGTAGGGGCATTAGTGCAAATGACGTGGAGAATAGTAAAAATGGCCGGGGCAATAGATAAAATGGAAGGGACGTTAGTTAAAAAAGTTGGCGCATTAGCCTAAATGGAAGGGACAGTCGCTTAAATGGTAGGGGAAGTCGTTAAATTGGAAGGGATGGTCGTTGGTATTTTCCGGGTTATTTGACATGCAACCGTTTCAGCGCCTCGCGGAAATCCTTCGGCAGCGGCGATTCAAAGCTCATCTCCTTTTCCGTGCGCGGATGGATGAAGGAAAGCTCCCGCGAATGCAGCATCACGCGCGGCGCGGTGTAGCCGGTCAGTTCCGCGAGCTTCTTGTTTTGCTTCGCGCCGTAGGTCTCGTCGCCCACGACCGGATGGCCGAGGAATTCGAAATGCACGCGGATCTGGTGCGTCCGGCCGGTGTGAATCTGCGCCTCGACAAAGGCGGCGGCGTTTAATTTCTCCAGCACGCGCCAGCTCGTGTGCGCGGCGCGGCCGGAATCGTCGTCGCGCACGGCCATGCGCTTGCGGTGCGTCGAGTGCCGGGCGATGGCGGCGCGGATTTCGCCGGAGTCGCGCGCCAGTTCGCCGCAGACGATGGCGTTGTAAATCTTTTTCACCTGCCGTTCGGCAAATTGCTTCGAGAGCGCGAGGTGCGTTTCGTCATTCTTGGCAACGACGAGGCAGCCGCTGGTTTCCTTGTCGAGCCGGTGGACGATGCCGGGCCGGGCGACGCCGCCGATGCCGCTCAACTGCCCGGCGCAATGATGCAGCAGCGCGTTGACGAGCGTGTGTTCCTCGTGTCCGGCGGCGGGATGCACAACGAGGCCGGCGGGTTTGTTGACAACGAGCAGCGATTTGTCCTCGAACAGGATGTCGAGCGGCATTTCCTCCGGTTGCGCCTCGGCGGGCCGGGCGTCCGGCCAGTGGATTTCGACCTGGTCGCCGGCGCGCGGCGTGTGGGTCGGCTTGGTGGCCTGGCCGTTGACGCGGATGTGGCCCTGCTCGATGAGCCGTTGCATCGCGCCGCGGGAGACGGCGGGAAATTTTGTCCGCAAAAACGTGTCGAGCCGCCCGCCGGGCAGCGATTTCTCGACGGTGAAATTTTCCGCGCGTGCGGGCATGGTGAATCAGTTCGCGGCGGGTTTCGGCGCGTGCTCGTTTTTCCAGGTGATGAGGAAAATCAGCCCGACGCCGGTGCAGATGGCGGTGTCGGCGACATTGAAGGCAGGGAAGCCGACTTCGCCGCCGCCGCGCTGCTGGAGGTAGAAATAGATGAAATCCACGACGGCGTGGCGGCTGGGAAGCAGGCGGTCGGTGAGATTGCCGGCGATGCCGCCGAAAATCAGGCCGAAGGCGATCTGGCCGGCCAGCGTGTGGGAATCGAAATGATGCCGCGTGAGGAACAGCGCGACGAAGGCGAGGCAGGCAACGAAGGCGAGCGTGGCGTTGTTGCCGCTGAAAAGGCTCCACGCCGCGCCGGTGTTGCCCCAGTGGACGAATTTGAAAAAACCGCTGATGACGATTTTTTCATCGCCCTCGGCCAGCGAATGCAGCACGAGCCATTTGGTGAACTGGTCGAGCGCGAGAATCCCCAGCGCCAGCGTTGCAATGCGGCGGTTGGATTTCTGGAAAATGGATTCGGCGGCGGCCATCGGGGAAAGGTTAAAGGCTAAAGACCAAAGGCTAAAGGCTAAAGTCGAGCCGGCCAGCAGCGCATTTTGGTCTTTAGACTTGGGACCTGGGACTTTAGACTTCGTTCATGGTGCTGGCGCGCATCTTGGTGGACGGCTACAGCCTGTTGCACAACTGGCCGGAACTGGCTCCCGGCGCGGCGCGGCATTCGGCGCGGGCGCGGGAGGAGCTGGTTCACGTCCTGACGCGCTATCACGACGCGACGGGCGAGCCGGTCACGATTTTTTTTGACGGCGCGGGCGCACCCCCGGGCACGCCGAAGAACGAATCGAGCCGCGCGGTGGAGGTTTTGTTTTCGCGCGCCGGGCAGACCGCCGATCAGATGATCGAACGCGCGGCGCACCGGTTCCAGCCGCACGGCGAGGTGCTGGTGGTGACGGACGACCACGCGGAGCGCGACACGGTGAACGGCTTCGGCGGCTCGGTGTCGGGCTGTGCGAATTTCATCCGCAGGGTCGAGGACGCGCTGACGGAATTGCAGGACGAATTGAGAAACCACAATCGCATGGAACGAACCCGGTTCAAGCGCCGACCCGATGCCCGTTGAAATGAAACCTCCGAAATTTTTCATCCGGCGCGCACAGGCCGTGTTCGCGCTGTGCGCGGGATTATTGCTGGTTCCGGCGGCGCGCGCCCAGCAGCCGGCACAAACCGGCGAGAGCCGTTTCCTTTTCATTTTTGACACCTCGGCGGACATGAAGAAGCGGATGCCTGCAGTGCAGACGGAGGTGAACCAACTGCTGGCGACCAGCCTGAACGGCCAGTTGCGCGCGAGCGACAGCATCGGCGTGTGGACGTTCGACCAGAATTTGCGGACCGGGCAGTTTCCGCTGCAACACTGGATGCCGGAGGACGCCGTGACCATCGCGTCCGACATCAACAAATTCGTCGGCAAACAGCGCTATGCAAACGGCACCCGCTTCGACGCGCTGCAACCGCTGCTGAACGAGGTGATCAAGGGTTCCGAACGGCTGACGGTGCTGATTTTTTCCGACGGCGAGGATCAAATCCAGTGGACGCCCTTCAACGCCGGCATCAACCAGGTGGTTCAACAACGGCTGGCCGAGCAAAAAAAGACGAAGCAACCGTTCGTCCTCGTGTTGCGCACGCAACTCGGACAATACGTCGGCTGCACGGTGAATTTTCCGCCCGGCATGGTGAATGTCCCCGAATTCCCGCCGCTGCCCGCGCCGGTCCAAACGCCACCACCGGCCCCGCCGCCCGAACCGGTTGTCAATCCGCCGCCGCCAACCGGGCCGCCACTAATCATCATCGGCACAAAAGTGGAAACCAACTGGCCGCCCGCGCCCGCACCCGCGCCGACGCTGCCGGCAAATCCCGTGCCGGTGACGCCAACGAACATTATTCCCGTTGTTCCCGCCGTGCCCACAACCCCGGTCGCGCCGCCGCCGACCAATCCAGCGCCAGAGATTCAAACGAACGCCGCTCCCGCTCCAGTCGTCAATCCGGCGATGCCAGCCAATCCCGCGCCGGCGACGCCGGCAAAACTGGCTCCCGTTCCGCCGCCCAAGCCAGTCGCGGCATCGCCGGAAAATTCCGGCGCGGCCCGCAAGGGCGCGTTCACCATCGGTGCCCTGCTGGTTGCCGCCGGAGCGCTGGCCGCACTGGCCTTTTTTCGCGGCCGCCGGACCGACCGCGGCAGCCTCATCTCGCGCGCGATGCGAAAAGATTGAATTCCGGCGTGACTTTTGGCCGCGCGCATGGAAAATTTGCGGCCATGAAAACAATCAATTTACTCTGCACAATCGGCCTGTTTGCCGGCATCACGCTGGCATCGAGCGGGGCTGATCAAACAAACGCCGTTGCCGGCAATCAAACGGCGAACACAAACAGCAGCGGTGAAGTGGCCGTCATCACCACCACCGAAGGCGCCATGGTCGTCGAATTCTGGCCCGATGTCGCGCCGAACACCGTCGCCAATTTCAAGAAGCTCGCCAGTCAGGGATTTTACGACGGCACCTGCTTTCATCGCGTCATCAAGGATTTCATGATTCAAGGCGGCGATCCGCTGACCAAGGATCCAAGCAAGGAGGCCATGTGGGGCACGGGCGGCCCCGGCTATCAGATCAAGGCTGAGTTCAACGACCGTTCGCACACGCGCGGCGTCATTTCGATGGCGCGCTCGCAGGATCCGGATTCCGCCGGCTCGCAATTTTTCATCTGCCACGGCAACCCGACGTTTCTTGACCACCAATACACCGCGTTCGGCAAATTGATCAAAGGCGACGACGTGCTGGAAAAAATCGCTACCACGGCGACGCATCCGCCGGACCGCCCGGACAAACGCATTGGCGTCGTCAGCATCAAGATTGTTCCCGCCGAGAGCGTGAAATAATTCAACGCACAAAATATTATGAGCGAAGTTGCACACATCACCACCACCGAAGGCGAATTGGTCATTGAATTCTGGTCCGACGTCGCGCCCAAGACCGTCGAAAATTTCAAGACGCTGGCCCAAAAGGGATTTTACGACGGCACCTGCTTTCACCGCATCATCAAGGGTTTCATGATCCAGGGCGGCGATCCGCTCACCAAGGATGCGGGCAAGGAAAGCCATTGGGGCACGGGCGGGCCGGGCTATCAAATCAAGGCCGAGTTCAACGACCGCTCGCACCAGCGCGGCGTCATCTCCATGGCGCGCTCGCAGCATCCCGATTCCGCCGGCAGCCAGTTTTTCATCTGCGACGGCGACGCGTCGTTTCTCGACCGCCAATACACCGCATTCGGCAAATTGATCCAGGGCGAGGACGTGCTCGCGAAAATCGCCGGCACACCCGTCGGCTCCGGCGGTTCCGGCGAGCGGAGCAAGCCGCAGAAGCGCGTCGGCGTCATCAGCGTCAAGATTGCCGCCTCCGACGCGGCAAAGTGAATTTTGGACGCAGGTGAACGCAGATTTTTCCGCAGCATTGAAGGCGCGCTGTTTGTCCGCGCTTCATCCGTGAAAATCCGTGGCTGAAGTTGTCCATGGAAATTTCCAAACTCGCCGAAATGTTGACCACGCTCGGTTGTCCCGCTGGAAAATCCAGCGAAATGGCGGCGCAACTGGACAAGCGCGCCCGCCAGCTCGCCGAACAGAAGGGCCGGTCCCACGAAGAGGCGCTCGCACACCTGCTGGCCCTGATGAAGCAAGGCTGGGCGGCACCCAAGGATTTATGATTGACGATTGACGATTGGAGATTGAACCGGGCGGAAGAGTTTTATTGACGCCCATCTTAAATCGTAAATCATCAACCGTAAATGATCAGACCTTGGGAAAAAGTCCGTTCGACGCCCGTCGGCGATTTCCGCATCTTCAAGCTGCGGTCCGACGTGAAGCTCTCGCCGCGCACCGGCAAGGAACACGATTTCTACGTCCTCGACAGCGTTCACTGGGTCAATGTCATCGCCGTCACGCCCGACCAAAAGCTGGTGATGATCGAGCAATTCCGCCACGGCTCGAACACCGTGGAGCTGGAGATTCCCGGCGGCATGATGGACGCGGGTGAAACCGATCCCGTGGTGGCCGCCGTGCGCGAATTGCGCGAGGAGACCGGCTACGAGGGCGAAAACGCGCGCCTGCTGGGAAGCATCTGGTCCAACCCGGCGATTTTAAGCAACAAAACCCACACCATCCTGGTTGAAAACTGCCGGCTGAAACACGAGGTGGAATGGGATCAAGGCGAGGATCTGGCGACGCGGCTCGTGCCGGTGGAGGAGGTTCCGAAACTCGTCGCCGGTGAAAAAATCGGGCATTCGCTGGTCGTCGTCGCGCTGTGTTATTTCGATCTGTGGCGGCGGGGGATTAAACACATCGGATTGTAGCCACAAGTTTTCCGGCATTGACGCCGGACGAACCTGGCGGCAGTCACGGTTCCTTCACGGTCGGATTTTGGGGTTTTTGTTCAATGACGCGGATGTGGATGCGTTTGCATTGCGGGCAGCGACCGAAGATGTATTTGCGTCCGGCGGTCTTGATTCGCACAACGGATTTTTTCCACGGCTCGGTGTGGTCGCACTTCAAGCAGCGGATCTGCCAGGCGACCGGGCGTTCTTTGGATTTCATCATATTATTGGTCAAGATTGCAAACCACCGTCTCGTCGAACACGGGTGGCGTCCGGAACAGGTTCGTGCCGGACCCGGCCGCCGATTCCGGGAACGGAACAAATTTGCATCGCATGTGTGCTTTGTAGCAGCCTCCGTGTGCCGCAACAAGTGGAAAGAAACAGGCGCATTATGACCACGCCGGGGACGGTCTTGCGGCCTTGAGAAAACGCCGCGGGGGGAAATCCTACCGCATCCGCCAGGTGATTCGGGCCTTGTTCAAATCGTAGGGCGACATTTCCATTTTCACGCGGTCGCCAACGGTGAGGCGCACCCAGCGTTTGCGCATCTTGCCGCAAATCGTCGCCAGCACCAGATGCTTGTTGTCGAGCTCGACCCGGAACATCGTGCCGGGCAGCACGGTCTGGACGCAGCCTTCGACTTGAATGTGTTCTTCTTTCATGCGCTGATCACGCAAAGCCAGCCTGCGATAAAAATGAAAATCTGCCGGATGGCAAACAGACTTTGCCAAAGAAAAGGAGCGGAGTCCGGTTCACCCGAACCCCGCCCTGAAATCCCAACCGCTTAATAACGGCCACGACCGCCGCCGCTGCTGCCGCCGTATTCACGACGACCACCGCCGCCGCCGCCGGGCGCGCGTTCTTCACGCGGCTTGGCCACGTTGACCGTCAGCGCGCGACCGCCCAACTGGGAGCCGTTCAGCGCCGCGATGGCCTTCTCGGCTTCTTCGGGCGTGCTCATGGTGACGAAGCCAAAACCGCGGGGACGGCCGCTGACGCGGTCCATCATCAGGTTGGTTTCGGTGACCGTGCCGTGCGCCGCAAAGGCGTCCTGCAGGTCGTTTTCAGTGGTTTCGAAGGAAAGATTTCCTACAAACAATTTATTATTCATGTGATGTTTACTGTCCGACAAACTTTGCTTTCCACAGACTGTTCCCGAAAATCGGGTCTAAAATCATCACTGAACCAAGTTCACTTGAAGATTCACCATGCCTTGAAAGAAACAAGCTATCTAACAGACGGTTCCACTATCGCTGATTCCGGCGCAATGGCAACAACAATCGGCAACTATCTTTTGCCATCCCGCCGGCGCCAAAACCATTTCACGTCCGTCATTTACAACGGCCGGTCCGGCGGCCAGGATGTTCATCGCTGCGGAGAAACTGCCATGCCGCAGCCCAGTCAACCCGGCAAAGGAAAGTCAAACACCATGGGCGATAGATCACCGAAGTCGAACCAAAAAAAATCAAACCAGAAACAGGCCAAGGCCAGCAGCGCCGACCAGAAGAAAAAACAGGCCGTGGCCGACAAAAAAACCGGCGGCAAAAAATAGCCGCCATCCCTGCTGTCTCTCTTGAGACTGGAATCGGGAGAGGCAGATCCCAAATCACACCACCATGAAACTTTGCCAGGGCCAGGTTTGGAAACAGGGCGGCGAATACATCCGCATCGTGCGGCTGGAGCGGCTCGAGGTGGAATACAAATCCATGCCCAGCCTCGCCGGCAAGGCCGGCACAAAAATCGTCACCAGCAAAAAGGATTTCTGCCGCCTGCTCAAGGGCGCGCACCAGCTCCAGCCGGCAAAATCCTCGGAAACGCCGGCGCCCTAGCGGAACTTTCTCGCGGCGCTTGCGCCATTCGCGCATCTTGTCCCCGTATGTCCGACATTCCCGCGCCAGCCCCACACAAGCGCCGTCCGCGTTACAGCGGCAAAAACCCGCGCCGCTTCGAGGACAAATACAAGGAACGCAATCCCGAACGTTACGCGGAGACGGTGCAAAAAGTCCTCGCGTCCGGCAAAACTCCCGCCGGCACGCACCGGCCCATCATGGTTGCGGAGATTCTTGAGCTGCTCGCGCCCAAGCCCGGCGAAGTGGCGGTGGATTGCACCCTCGGCTACGGCGGACACGCACAGGAAATTATCCCGCGCCTCGCGCCGGGCGGCAAACTGCTCGGCCTCGACACCGACCCGATTGAGCTGCCGAAGACGGAGGCACGGCTTCGCGCGCTCGGTTTCGGCCCGGAAATTTTCACCGCGCACCGCAGCAACTTCGCCGGACTGCCGCAGGCGCTCGCCGCGAATGAAATCGCCGGCGCGGATTTGATCCTCGCCGATCTCGGTGTTTCCTCCATGCAGATTGACGACCCGGCGCGCGGCTTTTCCGTGAAGTTCGACGGCCCTCTCGACATGCGGATGAATCCGCAGCGCGGCCAGCCGGCATCGGCCCTTCTGGCAAAAATCAACCCCGATGCGCTCGCCAATTTGCTTGTCGAATACGCCGACGAACCGCACGCCACCGCGCTCGCGCCGGCCCTCGCCGGAAGAATTTTCGCCACCACCAAATCCCTCGCCTCGGCCATCCGCGCCGTGCTGCCGCGTTTGAACAAGGACGATTGCGACCTCTCCGTCCGCCGCGTCTTCCAGGCATTGCGCATCGCGGTGAACGACGAATTTTCCGCGCTCGACACGTTTCTCCGCAACCTGCCCGCGTGCCTGAATCCCGGCGGGCGCGCGGCCATTCTGACATTCCATTCCGGCGAAGACCGGCGCGTGAAGAAATCCTTTGAGGCCGGTTTTGGCGCCGGAATTTTTTCCGACATCGCCCGCGAAGTCCTCCGTCCGTCGCCGGCGGAGCGCAATGCCAACCCACGTTCCGCACCGGCCAAGCTCCGTTGGGCGCGGCGGGCGGCTTGAGGCATTTTCATTTGCCGGGCGACCACGATGAGTTGTCGAGCAACTGGATGCCCGGATTCTGAAAACGGATGCGGCGTGATTTGTAGAGTTTGCCGAGCGCCTGTTTGAAGGCCTTCTTGCTGACACCGAACGTTTCCCGGATCGCCGCGGGCGAACTGTCATCGTCGAAAGCCAGCTTCCCGCCGTTCTGTTCCAGCGATTTGACGATTTGGTCCGTGAGCGGCGCCACGCGCTTGTATCCGGACGCGTCGAGGCTCAGGTCAATCTTCCCGCCGGAACGGACGGTGCGGACAAAACCCTTCAGCTTCTGGCCAACGGCAAGCGGCGCGGCGAGATGTTCGTGGTAAAGCAGGCCGCGATGCGCGTTCTCGATGATGGCATTGTAACCCAGCGGCGTCCGGCTCGTGATGAGAAAGCTGACCGGCTGTCCGGCGCGATAGGCCGGCGTGTCGCGATTCAGATGACGGTTCAACCGCGCCGTCGCCAGGATGCGGTTCGTCTTCACGTCGAGGCAGACATAAACGACCACTTGATCACCGGCGCGCAGCGGGGTTTCCATTTCGCGGAACGGCAGCAATAAATCCTTCGCCAGTCCCCAGTCGAGGAACGCCCCGATGTTCTGGTTCACGCTGATGACCTTCAGGCAGGCAAACTCGCCGACCATGGCGAGCGGCGTTTCGGTGGTGGCCACCAGCCGGTCCTCGGAATCGCGATAAACAAACACATCCAGCTTGTCCTTGGCCTTGAGGCCCGCCGGAATGTAACGGCCGGGCAGAAGAATCTCGCCCAGCTCCCCGCCGTTGAGGTAGAGGCCGGGGGCGGACTCCCTCACGATGGAAAGAATGTTGCGTTTGCCGAGAATTGCCATGTGCGTAAAGCGTAGGCCCGACGCGCCGCCGACGGGAGTAAAATCCGCTTCCCGGTCAACGCCGCCAGCGCGAACGGCCCGGCTGCTGCTGCCGCTGCGGTTGACCGCCGTGATGCGGCGTGTGTGAAGACTGGCCGGGACGTTGCGACTGCCCCGCACGCGGCGCGCGATTCTGGTTTTGCCCGCGCGGAAAACGCCTTTCGGCATCGGCTGGATTGAACGCCGGCGCGGCCGCCGAATAATTGAATCCCTCCGCCTTCTTCCGCACGATGCCGCGCCCGATGAATTTTTCCAGCGCCCGCAACTCGCCGTAATCTTCCGGCGTCACAAAACTGATCGCGCAACCCACCGCGTGCGCGCGCCCCGTGCGCCCGATCCGGTGCACATAATCCTCCGAGTGCATCGGAAAGTCGTAGTTCACCACGTGCGAGATGCCGTCCACGTCAATGCCGCGCGCGGCGATGTCCGTCGCCACCAGCACGCGCACCGTGCCGGACTTGAAATCCTTCAGCGCCTTCAACCGCTGGTTCTGCGAGCGGTTGGAATGGAGCGCGGCGGTCTTGATTCCCTTCTGCTCCAGATTGCGCGCGATGCGGTCCGCGGCGTGCTTCATGCGCGAGAAAACCAGCACCGTGTCCATCTTCGGATCGCCCAGCAGGTGCAGCAGCAACGCCGGCTTCAGATGCTTCGGCACTTCATAAACCAGTTGCGTGACCGTCTCAGCGGGATTCGCGCGGCGGCCGATCTGGATGATCTTCGGCACGCGCTGGAATTCGTGCGTCAGCGATTCGATTTCCTTGGAGAGCGTCGCGGAGAACATCAGCGTCTGCCGCTGCTTCGGCAACTGCTGCACGATGCGCCGGATGCCCGGCAGAAAACCCATGTCCAGCATCCGGTCGGCCTCGTCCAGCACGAGGAATTTCAACTGCGAAAAATCCGCGCATCGCCGGCCCATCAGGTCCAGCAGCCGTCCCGGACACGCGATGATGACGTCCGTGCCGGCGCGCAGCGCGCGGATCTGCGGCTGTTCCCCCACGCCGCCGAAAACCGTGGCGACCGTCAGCGGCATGTGTTTGGCGTAGGCGCGGATGTTTTCATCAATCTGCAACGCCAGTTCCCGCGTCGGCGCAAGCACCAAAACTTTTGTGCCGCGGCGCTGACCGGCCGGTTGCGCCGCCAGCCGGGTGAGGATGGGCAGCGTGAACGCCGCCGTCTTGCCCGTGCCCGTCTGCGCGATGCCGATGAGGTCGTGCCCCGCGATGATCGGCGGGATGGCGGCGGTCTGGATCGGCGTCGGCTCGGTGTAACCCGCGTCCTGCACCGCGTGCAATATTTTGGCGTCAAGGCCAAGAACACTAAATGACATAAAGATGCAGGATAACAGATGCGGACGCCATGGCACGACAATTACTCACGGTGTCCATGGCGCGATGAAATCTCCGGCAATCTGCGGTTTGGAGGCTGGTGATCCGGTTCAAGTTTCAGAAAAAGTCGCAAATTCTCAAAACAAGCTTCAGATCCGGCATCCTTCGAGATTTATTTTCCCGAGAAAAGGAGAATTTGACCTCGCAGAAAATGCAATCAAACAAAATCCAACGCCAAGGCGCGGGCTGGGATTAACCGGCGGTTGACAACTGTTTCACACCTTCGCGTAAACTTCCGCGCCTTTTTCCACGAACTCTTTCGACTTCGCTTCCATCCCCTTTTTCAGCGCCTCTTCCTCGGCGATGCCTTGTTCGGCGGCGTATTTGCGGACGTCTTCGGTGATCTTCATCGAGCAGTTCGTTTGTCCAATTCGCCAACAACACTCTTACAGCGCACGGCACGGTTTCACCAAAGGCGGGGCTGGGCCCTAACGCCATTGATTCGGTCGGATGGATTTTCAACATGAACACCACAGCGACTGGCTCCGGCACATCGCAACTCAAAGTGCGTCCGTTGGGTCAGCCCGCAGACAACCAAAACAGCGCAAATATTCCGGCATACGCTTGGATGCAATTAGTCGTTCCGGCAAATGCCGTCTCAATGTCATTCAATTACGTGATTCAAGGCGACTGGCAAAGTGATTCGCTGGCGGCGGCGTTTAATGGCACGAATGTTTTGCTGATTGCCGGAAACGAGATTCAAACCAATGTCACTTTCAGCAGCGGGGCGATTGACGTCTCGGATTTCGCGGGCCAGACAAATGAATTTTTCATCGGCATCGTTGGCGGCACGTCCACGAACGCGCAATTGACGGTGGAAAATCTTGCCTTTGCCGTTTCGACGCCGCCTTTACTGCAAGCGCAATTGAGCAATGGCAGTTTGATGTTGTCTTGGCCGATGTCGTCGCAGAATTTCAGTCTGCAAACCACCACGAATCTTGCTGACCCGGATTCGTGGGTGGCGTTGACGAATGTTCCGGCAATTGTGAATTTGCAAAACGCCGTTACTAATCCGGTTTCCGGCGGCGCGGTGTTTTATCGGTTGAAGAAATAGCCTTCTTTGCGCCTCTGCGTCTCTGCGGTTAAAAAGATTTCACGCCTTCGCGTAAAGCTCATTTCCCTTTTCAGCAAACTCTTTGGACTTTTCTTCCATCCCCTTTTTCAACGCCTCTTCCTCGGCGATGCCTTGCTCCGCTGCATATTTCCGCACGTCCTCCGTTATCTTCATGCTGCAAAAGTGCGGGCCGCACATGGAACAGAAATGCGCCGTCTTCGCGCCGTCTTGCGGCAAGGTTTCATCATGGAATTCCCTGGCCGTCACCGGATCAAGCGACAGGTTAAACTGGTCTTCCCACCGGAACTCGAATCGGGCTTTGGAAATGGCGTTGTCGCGGTATTGAGCACCCGGATGTCCCTTCGCCAAATCCGCCGCGTGTGCCGCGATCTTGTAGGTAATCACACCGTCCTTGACATCTTTTTTATTGGGCAATCCCAAATGCTCTTTCGGCGTGACGTAGCAGAGCATCGCGCAGCCATACCAGCCGATCATCGCCGCGCCGATGCCGCTGGTGATGTGGTCGTAGCCGGGCGCGATGTCGGTAGTGAGCGGTCCGAGCGTGTAGAACGGCGCTTCGCCGCACCATTCGAGCTGCTTCACCATGTTCTCCTCGATCATGTGGAGGGGCACATGGCCGGGCCCTTCGTTCATCACCTGCACGCCCTTGGCCCACGCGCGTTTGGTGAGTTCGCCCTGCGTTTCGAGTTCGCCGAATTGCGCGCGGTCGTTCGCATCGGCAATCGAGCCGGGGCGCAAACCGTCGCCGATGGAAAATGAAACGTCATACGCGGCCATGATGTCGCAGATGTCGTCCCAGTGCGTGTAGGTGAAATTTTCCTGGTGATGCGCGAGACACCACTTGGCCATGATGCTGCCGCCGCGCGAAACAATGCCGGTCATGCGACTCGCGGTCATCGGCACAAAACGCAGCAACACGCCGGCGTGAATGGTGAAGTAATCCACGCCCTGCTCCGCCTGTTCGATAAGCGTGTCGCGGAAGAGTTCCCAGGTGAGGTCTTCGGCGCGGCCGTTGACTTTTTCGAGCGCCTGATAGATCGGCACGGTGCCGATGGGCACGGGCGAGTTGCGGAGAATCCATTCGCGCGTGGCGTGGATGTTCTTGCCGGTGGACAAATCCATGACAGTGTCCGCGCCCCACTTGATGGACCAGCGCATCTTCTCGACTTCCTCCTCGATGCTCGACGCCACGGCGGAGTTGCCGATGTTCGAGTTGATCTTCACGAGGAAATTGCGCCCGATGATCATCGGCTCGGCTTCGGGATGATTGATGTTCAGCGGGATAATGGCGCGGCCGACGGCCACTTCGCTGCGGACGAACTCCGGCGTGATCTCGGCCGGAATGCGCTGCGGGAATTTCTTGAAAACGGACGGCGTGAACTCGCTGCTGGCGAGCTGCTGCGAACCGGCGTGCTGCTTGTCGAGCTGGTTGCGAACAATGTCGTTCGCCATGTCCGAGATGCGGGCGCGGCCCATGTTTTCGCGGATGGCGATGAATTCCATCTCCGGCGTGATGATGCCCGCACGGGCGTAAGCGAGCTGAGTCACGACCTTGCCCGCTTTGGCGCGCAGCGTGCGACGACGCTGACTTTTCAATCCGGGAAATTCCACAAGGCGGTTTTTTTCCGCCGCGCTGGCGAACTCGGCGTGTTTGCCGGAGAGATAGCCGTTGTCCATCGGCTTCACTTCGCGGCCGGCATGCTCCTCAACATCCCCACGCTTCAGAATCCAATCGCGGCGCAGTGCGGGCAGGCCTTCCTCGGATGTGCCGGTGAACGCCGGGTCGCCCCACGGGCCGGAGCAATCATAAACGCGCACCGGCGCATTCGGCTCAATCGCGCCGGTATAAGACTTCGTGGGTGTGACTGCGATCTCGCGCATCGGCACGCGCACATCGGCATGAAGTTGACCCGCAACATAAATGCGTTTGGAAGCGGGCAATTGCTCGCTGCTGTGCGGCTCGAATGATTCTTTGGTCGCGATCATACTTGATTGACGGTTGAGCGTTGACGCAAACAAGCTAACAACGCGCATTCGGGGTTTGCCAGCCAGAAAAGACCTTGGAAGGTTCAAAATCCCTTCGCCAGCATTATCTGGATCAGGTTCAGTGGGTCGGCGGCGCTCCGGCGTCGCCCTCTCAGCCTTTGCCCCGCCATGCGGAACAGGTTGGCTCCCCGAACGTCATTCAAAATAGGGTGGTTTGGCCGGAAGGTCAAGCGGACGAACCTGCATTCACTCGCAAATCAAAACGTCCACGAGAACCCCACATAGCCGGTCAGGTCAGGGCTGTCACGACCAACGGCGGAACCTGCGAGAACCGACAGCAGGAAATTTTCGCGCAGGTTGAATTGGATGCCGCCCTCGAAGTTGAAATTCGCCGGAGCACCCGCGCTGCCCTGGGAAAACATGGCGTAGGCATCGCCGATGAGCGTCCAGCGGCTGTTCAATGGCCGTCGCACGGCCTGACCGAAAAACCAGCGGTCGTCGTTGAAATCGCCGTGCGCGGCGTCAACGGCGACATAGCCGATGTTCCAATCCAAATAAGTATCGCCCCAATTGCGGGTGGCGATGACGATGACATCCGCATCCGGCTCGCCAGTGCCAATCCCAAGCCGTTCCGAAGCGGCGGGCAATTTCAAATCGAGCCGCGCGCTGAGCCTGAACAGGTTCGTCGCCGTTCCAAGGAGCCGCCATTTTGTCTCCAAAATCAAATCAGAAATCCCGTCGGCGTCATTGTCACCTCGATTTTGCCATTGATAGCCGAACGCCACGCTGAACTCGCCGCGCGATGTGATCCCCCATACCGGGTTGACGGAATAGTTGCATGATTTTTCCTAGGCCGTGCGGCTGAATTGCAAGCCGGAATTGAATTGCAGGCGCCCGTAATCAACCGGATCGGCGTCATCGGTGACAAGCGGAACCACCGCCCACGCCGCGCAGGGCAGCAGCAGCGCCAAAAGAACGGGAACGGTTTTTTGCATGCAACAGGTTCCTGGGTCCGCGGACGACCGGTCAAAACACATGGCCATATACCCCCACCACCCATATCGCGTCAAACGAAAATATTATTGGCGCGTCCGCCGGAATGCGATTAAGATTTTTCCATGCGCGTGAAACATGTTCGTCCCGGTCTGGAAAAACGGGCGCTCGTCGTCCGCCTGCGGAGGATCAAGGGCCAAGTTGAAGGCATTGAAAAAATGGTGGAGGCCGACGCGGATTGCTCGGATGTGCTGATGCAGGTCGTTTCCGCGCGCCAGGCTTTAAAATCCTTCAGCGAAAAAGTTCTCGAATCCCACATGCGCGCGTGCCTGGACAACACGGCGAGCCGGGCGGAGGGCCGCCACAATTTGCGCTCATTGCTCACCATTTTGGAGCGATACGCCGTTTAACCGTTTTGTTTATGCCTGTTGACACAAAATCCAGCGGCCAGCGCGCAAATGATCTGCTGCGCGACGCGGCCACACATGAAACCGCCGAAATCCTGCAGCGGCTCAACACATCGGCCAATGGCTTGAGCGAGGCGGAAGCGGCGGAACGGCTGGAAATTTTCGGCCCCAACGAGGTCGCGCACGAAAGACGGCACGAGTGGCTGCATCGCCTGTGGGTCGCCGTCCGCAACCCGCTGGTGATTCTGCTGACCGTCCTGGCCATCGTGACTTTTGCGACGGCCGAAAGCAGCAGCGACTACGCCGGCGGCGTGGTGATGCTGGTCATGGTGCTTCTGGGCGTGTCGCTGCGGTTCGTGCAGGAAACGCGCGCCGGCAACGCGGCGGCCAAGCTCAAGGCCATGATCAAGGTCACCGCCACCGTGGTGCGCGACGGCCAGCAGAAGGAAATCCCGCTGCAACAGCTCGTGCCCGGCGACGTGGTGAAATTGTCCGCCGGAGACATGATTCCCGGCGACGTGCGGCTCATTGCCGCCAAGGACTTGTTCATCATCCAGGCCACGCTCACCGGCGAGTCGTTGCCGGTGGAAAAAACCGACGCCTGCGATCCGCAGACCAGTTTCCAGCCGATCGAGCACACCAACCTCTGCTTCCTCGGCACCAGCGTGGAAAGCGGCGCGGCCACGGCCGTCATCGTCGCCACCGGCGCGCAGACGTATTTCGGCAAGATGGCCACCAGCCTCACCGGCCAGCAAATCGAGACGGCCTTTGACCGGGGCGTGAAGAAATTCGTCTGGCTGATGCTCACCTTCATGCTAATCATGGTGCCCACCGTCTTTCTCATCAACGGGTTCACCAAGCACGCATGGTGGGAGGCCCTGAAATTCGCGCTCGCCGTGGCCGTCGGCCTCACGCCGGAAATGCTGCCAATGATCGTCTCCGTCTGCCTTTCCAAGGGTGCGGTGGCCATGTCGAAAAAGAAGGTCATCGTCAAGAAACTCAATTCCATCCAGAACTTCGGCGCGATGGACGTGCTCTGCACCGACAAGACCGGCACGCTGACGCTCGACCGCGTCATCCTTGAACTGCACTGCGACGTGTTCAAAAACGAAAGCGAAACCGTCCTGCACGACGCCTACCTCATCAGCCACTTCCAGACCGGCCTGAAAAACCTCCTCGACCGCGCCGTGCTGCAATACAAGGAATTCCAAAGCGAACTGTCCGTCGATAAATACCGGATGGTGGACGAAATTCCGTTCGACTTCTCGCGCCGGATGATGTCGGTGGCGGTCGAAGGGCCGGATGGCGAGCGACAACTCCTGACCAAGGGCGCGCCGGAGGCGGTTTTCGCCAAATGCACGCACTTCGAGAGCGACGGAGAGGTGTTCCCGATGGAACCGGTTCTGGTCGGCGACCTGGTGCAGCAGGTCAATGAATTGAGCGAGGACGGTTTCCGCGTGCTCGCCGTGGCCACCAAAAAGCTGGGCCAGCAAACCACCTTTACCAAGGCCGACGAATGCGATCTGGTCCTGACCGGCTATCTCGCGTTCCTCGACCCGCCGAAGGATTCCGCCGCCAAGGCCATCACCGCCCTCCGGCAAAATGGCATCACCGTCAAGGTCCTGACCGGCGACAACGATCTCGTCACGCGCAAGGTGTGCAGCGAAGTCGGCATTCCCGCCGAAAAAATCCTGCTCGGCAACCAGGTCGAAAACCTGACCGATGAACAGCTCGCCAAGGAGGTGGAAACCACGGATGTTTTCGCGCGCCTTTCGCCCGCGCACAAAAAACGCGTCGTGCAGGCGCTCCAGCACAACAAGCACGTCGTCGGTTTCATGGGCGACGGCATCAACGACGCGCCCGCGCTGCGCGCCGCCGACGTGGGCATTTCCGTGGACAACGCGGTGGACATCGCCAAGGAATCCGCCGACATGATCCTGCTGGAAAAAAACCTGATGGTGCTGGAGGAAGGCGTGCTCGAGGGCCGCAAGGTGTTCGTCAACATCCTGAAATACATCCGCATGGGCGCCAGCTCCAACTTCGGCAACATGTTCAGCGTGCTCGGCGCCAGCGCGTGGCTGCCTTTTTTGCCGATGCAGCCCATCCAGGTGCTGACGAACAATCTGCTCTACGACTTTTCGCAGGTGCCGATCCCCACCGACAACGTCGGAGGACAGCAAATCAACAAGCCGCGCCCGTGGGCGATGGGCGAAATCGCCAAGTTCATCATGTTCATCGGCCCCATCAGCTCGATTTTCGATTACACGACCTATTGCCTGATGTGGTTCTTCTTCAAATGCAGCAGCCTGGCGCTGGTGCCGCCGCCGGGGTTGTCCGCGCGCTTTGCCCACGCCGCCGATGCCGACCACACCTACGCCGCCGCGCTGTTCAGCACCGGCTGGTTCGTCGAGTCGCTGATGACGCAGACGCTCATCGTCCATGTCATCCGCACAAATCTGATTCCGTTCGTCCAGTCGCGGGCGAGCTGGCAATTGACGATGACCACCGTCGCCGTCATGGGCGTCGGCGCGTGGCTGCCGTTTTCACCGGTGGCGCAGTTCCTGGGATTTGTGCCGCTGCCGTGGCAGTTCTGGCCGTTCCTGGCCGTCACGCTGGTTTGCTACGTCACCCTGACCCAGATCATCAAGACTTGGCTCATCCGCAAATCCTGGGTGTAATCGCGAAAAACAAAAGCCGTCCCGCATCACACGGAACGGCGTTGTTCGGCCTGCGCGGGTTGATCGCGTCCGCTCAAGCCTCAAATTATTCCAGCGCAACCACAACCGGCCGGGCAGTGACTGCCCGGCCCAAACTAGGCCCGGTCCGCGCGCGTGTCAAACGGCGCGTCAGCTTTTGGGCGGCGGCAGGGTGGCGCGGATTTTCTCCAGCGAATTCTTCGCCTGCGGAAACAGCATTTCCATTTGATCAATATAATTTGTCGGGTTGGCCGCGCCGAGAGTTTCAATCAGCGGCAGCGCCTGCAAGCCGGCCTTTTTCGCCCAGAAGGCGTCCGCCGTTTCTCCGGGGCGCAGATTGTTTCCGAAGCTGGTGTCGAGCACGTCGAGGTAATTGCCCAGCGCGGACTGGAGCAGGGCGGTTTGATTTGTGCCGACGGCCTGCGCCGCCATTTTTTCCAGCACGACCCCGATGCGAATTTGCGCCTGGCAGCGCACTGAAAGGCCCGCGAACGGCGAGTTGAGGACCCGGACGTAGGCATTCGTGGCCGCGTCAAAGGCACCCATCTGCAAATTGCAGTCGCCGGTTTCCAGCCCCGCCAGCGCACCGAGTTCGTTGGTCGGGCAAATCTGGCTGAAGACATTGGTGGCCAGTTGAAAGTTGGCCAGCGCGTTCGTGTCCGGAGAATCCAAAAACATCAACGCGCCGCCGTAGGCAAACAGCGCCTGCCCGTTCAGATCCGGCGGACAATTCGTGTCGCTCGTCAGCTCCTTGAAATGATTGATGGCGTCGTTGTAACCCTGCCGGCCCATCGCCGCGCGCCCGGCCATCAGGCGCGCCCGATAAGCCAGGTTGGTGCAGACCAGTGGAAATCCCTGCCAGTTGGTGTTTTGGTAAAGCGCCTGGTAATTCCTCTCGGCGTCCACGTAATTGGTCCCGCCCAGGTTGAAAAAATAGTCGGCCACCCACAATTGCGCCTGCGGAGCCAGCTCGTTCGTCGGGAACTGCGCGACAAAATTGGTGAACAGCCCGAACGCGTCCGCTTCGTTTCCGGCCTGTGAACTGGCCAGCACCAGCGCATATTCCACCTGCGGCCGCAGACTGTTCGTCGGAAAATCCTTCAACCAGCCCTGGTATCCGGCGATGGCGGCGGGCCAGTTTTGTTCCAGCCCGCAAGTGCGGGCGATGGCGAATTCCACCTCCGCGCGCAGCGGCGAACCGGGGAATTGCACAAGAAATTGCTGAAGCACCGCACGCGCCGGCGCCTCGTTTGTCGCCGACGCCAGGTCTTCGCCATAAAGCAGCGCGCTGTCGGATGCCAGGCTGCTCGCCGGAAATTTTTCCAGGATTTGCGCCAGCGCGTTGCTGGCGCCGTCCAGGTTCGCCAGCTCCAGGTTCGCCCGCAGCGTTTGATAAAGCGCGCGGGCACCAAGCGTCTGCGCGACGTTGGGGAAATTGGCAAAATCGCCCAGCACCGCCCGGTAATTTGTCATCGCGGCCGCATAATTTGTCAGTGCGAATTGTGCATCACCCGTCTTGAACCATGCCGCGGCCAGATCCTCCGGCGGCAGGCTTGCCGACTGCGCGGCGGCTTCAAAATCAGCCAGGCTGTTGGTCAGATCGGCCAGCCTGTTGGTCGAGCCTTTCGCAAGCCACTCGCACCAGCCGCGGTCCAGATGCGCCTTGTTGGTGAGCGGACTGTTGGTGAACACGCTGAAGAATTGATCAAAACAGCCGCGCGCCGCCGACAACTGGTTCGTCGCCTCCGGCTGTGCCGCGAAATTCTTCAGGTGCAGTTCGCCCGCCGTCAGGAGCGCGATATCCGCCGAAAGGGGTTCGGGAAACTGCCCCAGAAAATTGGACAGCGACTCCCACGCATTGGTCAATTGCCCCCGCACAAACTCCAGTTCCGCGACTTCCAAGATCGCCTCCTGTTTTTGCATCGTCGGCGCGTTGGTCAGATTTTCCTGATAGGCGGCGATGGCTTCATCCGTCCGGCCCAGTTGCTCCAGCGTCGCGCCTTGCGACGCCCAGCCTGCGGCCAGCCAGTCCGCACTGGCCGGCGAGCCGGCGAGCTGCACCAGATTGGTCGCGGCCGCCAGCGCCCCGGCAAAATCACCCAGCCCCCTTTTGGCCTGACAAAAAAGATAGGTGCACTGACACCGTTGATTCTGGTTGAGCGCCGGCCACTGGTTCGTCAGCAATTCATACACCGCCACCACGCCCGAAAAATCGCGCTGCTCATGCTTTGAATTTTCCAGCGACAGCAAACCGTCCGCGACCAGCCAGCGGCCGGGATCCAGTTGCACGGCCTTTTGGAAGACCCCGTTCGTGTCTTCGAGCAACTCGTCGTGCCGTTTCCAGTCGCGGAGCCGCGCATGGGCCGCCGCCGCCTCGACGACGGCGCGCAAACGCAGGGGGGAATCGGGGAAATTTTGCGCCAGCGAGGCAAACGTTTCCGCCGCATCCACCAGGTTCGTGTTCTGAAATTGCGCCTCGCCGATCCAGTAGGCGTATTGGTCGGCCAATGCGCCGGCCGCGGAACTGCGACTTTCCAAAAGCCCGATGGCGCTTGTGAATTGATTCTGTTTGAATTCCGCCTGCGCTTCCAGCAACACGGCTTCCGGCGCGTTGGTGGATTTGGGATATTTTTGGACGAATTGCGCAAACTCCGTTTCCGCGCGGCCCCACATTTCGGTTTGAAACGCGGCCGCGGCGGCGGCATAGGCGCTTTGCTCCCTCGTGCCGGCGGCAACAGCCTGCCCGCCGCCCAAAACGAGCGCAAACAAAACCAGAAGCCATCGCCGATGAAAAGCCATGCGCCCGAATCTAAACAACCACACTCGGCGACAAAAGCCGGAAATCCAGAAGTTTTGCCCGAACAACAAAAACACGGAGGCGCGAAGGACCGCAAAGCTTTGCGTCTTTGTTGTTCACCTTTGCATTCAGCCTGACAGCACGCTTTTCAGATACTGCCCGGTGAAGCTCCCGGCGCAGCGGGCCACGGCTTCCGGCGAACCTTGCGCCACGATGCGTCCGCCGGCATCGCCGCCCTCCGGGCCAAGGTCAATGATCCAGTCCGCCGTTTTGATGACGTCGAGGTTGTGCTCGATGACGACGAGGGTGTTGCCGGCATCGCGCAGCCGGAACAACACCTCAAGCAGCTTGGCCACGTCGTGGAAATGCAGGCCGGTCGTCGGCTCGTCCAAAATGTAAAACGTGCGCCCGGTGGCCTTGCGGCTCAATTCCGCCGCCAGCTTCACGCGCTGCGCCTCGCCGCCGCTCAAGGTCGTCGCCGCCTGCCCCAGCCCGATGTAGCCCAGCCCGACCTCGGCCAGCGTCAGCAGCGGATCGTAAATCTGCGGCACGGCGCGGAAAAACGTCACCGCCTCCTCGACCGTCATCGCCAGCACGTCGGCGATGTTTTTGCCCTTGTAATTGATTTCGAGCGTTTCGCGATTGTAGCGTTTGCCGCCGCAGACCTCGCACGTCACATAAACCGGCGGCAGAAAATTCATCTCGATTTTCAACACGCCGTCGCCCTCGCATTTTTCACAACGACCGCCCTTGACGTTGAAGCTGAAGCGGCCCGGCGCATAGCCGCGGATTTTCGCCGTCGGCAGTTTCGCGAACAAATCGCGGATGTGATTGAACATGCCGGTGTAGGTGGCCGGATTCGAGCGCGGTGTGCGGCCGATCGGCGACTGGTCAATCACGATGACCTTGTCAATCATTTCAAATCCCGTCAGCGCGCGGTGCGCGCCGGGCGTTTCCTTGGAGCCGTAAAACCTGCGAAAGAGCGCCCGGCACAGGATGTCGTCCACGAGCGTGCTTTTGCCGGAGCCGCTCACGCCGGTGACGCAGGTGAACGTGCCGAGCGGGATCCGCACGTCAATGTTGTGCAGGTTGTTTTCCTTCGCACCAAGCACTTCGAGCCAGCCGCGCTCCTCCGTCGGCACCAGGCGTTTTTTGGGGATGGGAATCGAAAGCTCGCCGTTCAGATACTGTGCCGTGAGGGATTTTTTGCTCGCCAGAATTTCCGGCAACGTGCCCGCAGCCACGAGTTCGCCGCCGCGAACACCAGCGCCGGGGCCGAGGTCCACGATGAAATCCGCCTGCCGGATCGTGTCGGCGTCATGCTCGACCACGAGCACGGTGTTGCCGAGGTCGCGCAAGCCCTTGAGCGTGGCGAGCAGGCGGTCGTTGTCGCGCTGGTGCAGGCCGATGCTCGGCTCGTCCAGGATGTAGAGCACGCCGACGAGGCCGGCGCCGATTTGCGTGGCGAGCCGGATGCGCTGCGCCTCGCCGCCGCTCAACGTGCTGCTTTCGCGGTCGAGCGTGAGATAGCCGAGGCCGACGTTTTTCAGAAACCCAAGCCGGGCGCGGATTTCCTTGATGACCTCGTGCGCGATTTTCTCCTCGAATTCCGTGAGCTTGAGGCCGGCGAAAAAGTCATCCGCCTTTTCCACCGACAACGCGCAGACATCCATGATGGACAGGCCGGGAATCCTCAATTTTCGATTTTCGATTTTCGATTTTCGATTTGGATCATCGTTTCCCAGCGTCACCGCCAGAATCTCTGGTTTGAGCCGCCGGCCCTTGCAGACGTCGCAGAATTGCGGGCTCATGTAGGGCTTGATGCGGTTGCGGACGAATTCGCTCTCGCTGTCGGTGAACATCCGTTCCAGGTTCGGCAGGACGCCCTCAAACGGGCGGCTGATGGTGCTCATTTTTCCCGCGCGCCAGAAATTAAAGTCCACCGGGGTTTCGCCCGAACCGTGCAGCAGGACCGTTTTGAAATCGTCGGGCAGGTTCTTCCAGGGCGTTTCCAGGCTGATGCCGAAATGCGCGGCGATGGAGCGCAGCATGGCCTTGTAATAAATGTTCATCCGCTTGCCCGCGCGCCGCCACGGCTGAACCGCGCTTTCCAGCGGCTGCTCCAGATCCGGCACAACGAGGTTTTCGTCAAAAATCATTTTCTGACCGAGGCCGTGACAGACCGGGCAGGCGCCGGCGGGCGCGTTGAACGAAAAATGTTTCGGCGTGGGCGGGTCGTAGCTTTTGCCCGTCGCCGGCGAACACATTTTGTTCGAGTGCAGCGTTTCTGTCCAATCGTCCTCGTAGCAGCCGGCGTGAGCCGGCTCATTATTTTTATTTTTGAGCGAACTCACGTTCGCTGCTACGGAAAGCTGATGCAGCGTGAACATCACGCCTTCGCCCCAGCGCAGCGCGGTCTCCACCGAATCGCCGAGCCGCACGCGGATTTTGTCGTCAATCACCAGCCGGTCCACGACGGCCTCGATGTTGTGGAATTTCTTTTTGTCGAGCTTGACGCGCGTGTCGGTGGCAAGCTCGACAAACTGGCCGTCCACACGGGCGCGGACGAACCCCTCGCGCGCGAGGCGTTCGATCACGTCGCGGAATTCACCCTTCTGCCGGCGGACGACCGGCGCGAGCAGCATCACGCGGGTTTTGGGAGGCAGCGAGAGGATTTTATCCACGATGTCGCTGGTAGTTTGCGAGACGATGGGCACGCCGGTGTCCGGGCAGTGCGGCTTGCCGATATGGGCGTAAAGCAGGCGGAGGTAATCGTAAATCTCGGTGGTGGTGGCGATGATGGAGCGCGGGCTGGAACCGGAGCTGCGCTGTTCGATGGCGATGGCCGGCGAAAGGCCCTCGATGAAATCCACCTCCGGTTTCTGCATCTGATCCAAAAACTGCCGGGCGTAGGCGGAGAGCGACTCGACGTATTTGCGCTGGCCCTCGGCGTAGATGGTGTCGAACGCAAGCGACGATTTTCCGCTGCCGCTCAAGCCGGTGATGACCACCAGCTTGTCGCGCGGGATTTGCAGCGTGAGGTTCTTCAGATTGTGCTCACGCGCGCCGCCGATCCTTATAAATTCCTTGCTCATGGCCGCGAATTGTCAATTCAAACCAACCGGCAAGGATATTCAAAGCCGCGGCGGAAGCAAAGCGGGATGTGCCAGACGGCCGGCTTGCATTTTATCCACGGCTCCACGCCGTCGCGGCCCGCTACGGCAGCAGCCGCAAGCGGTAAAACTTGATGAGCAGCGGCAAGTTGGTGTCCGTGAAGGTGAACGTGCCATCGGTCGAGGTGACGGGCGGCGTGAACGGAGACCAGTTGACGACCGGCGTGAGACTGGTCGTCCAATCCACTTCAAAGATGTCGTTGGTCGGCGCAAACCACGTCAGCAGGAAGCCGGCGTTTGTTCCTCCGGCGTTCGTGTAAACAATGCCCGAAAACGGAACGGGGTTTGTCCCCGCGCCAGCCGGAGCCGCCAGCAGAAAATTCACCTCAAGGCCGTAGGTCACGGCAAGGTTGTTGGTGTTCTGCACCCCGAGGAAATAAACACTGCCGGGCACGATGTTCGTCGGCGTGGAATTGGTGGCCAACACGCTCACACCGTTCGTCGCGTCCGGCATCAGGTCAACGTCGTTGGTGTTGATGGTCGTCGGAGGCAGGTTGGTGCTGAACCAGATGTTGACCGGCAGGTTCGTCGCAAAGAGCAAAATGTTTGTGGCCGCGAGCGCGTTGGTTGGGACATTGACCAAATACCAATTGACGCCGCCGGCACCGACGGAATTCGTCTGCGGCAGCCCGTTGGTGAGTTCCAGCAATCCCAAAACTGTGACCGTAAAGCTGTTCGTCGCGCTCAAGGATTTCGCGTTGATCGCCCACGGATTGGTGTCCGTCACGATGGTGGTGAAGAGATAATTGCTCCCGGCCTGCGCGGGTGCCGGCATCCAGGTGATGATGCCGTTCGTGTCAATCACCGCATTGGTCGCCAACGGTGAAACGGACAACGTGTAGGTCAGCGGATTGACCGGAATATCCGTGTCGGTCGCGGTGTTCATCACGGCGAGCGTGCTCCGGGCATTGATAATATAATTCGTCTGGCTGGGAACATTTGTCGGCCAGAATGGCGCGGTGTTCGACTCCTCCACAATGATCGTGAAACTGTTGGTGATGCTGAAAGCCCCGTTCGACACGCTGACGGCAACGGCATTGGTGGACGGCCCCTGCGCTTCGTCCGGCGTCCAGCTGATGACCCCATTCGTGATGATCATGTTCGTCGGTCCGCTCACCAATGTGTAGGTCAGTGGCAGCGGCGGAAGGTTCGAATCCGTCGCCACGCAATTGGTGGTGAACAGCGTGGTTTCGATGTTGGTGAAAACATCCGTGTTCGTCGGGAACAGGAACAGCGGCGGCAGGAGGGTGGTCAAATTCGTGGCCAGGACGGAATAGGTGACATTCGATCCTGAAATGTTGACGACAGCCAGATACCAGTCGCCATTGGTTAAGAACACCGGCGTGGAATTTGTCAGCACAAGGATGTGTTCGTCGGCGATGCCGGGATTGGCGCTGATGTAATCGTAGCTGGGCAGCGATGGCAGGGGCAGGCCATAGCGCGCGACCAGCGTGACCGGACCGCTGGCATTTGTCACCTCAAACAAGACGCCGGCAACAGGAGGAACCGTGTAATTTGAATAATGATAAAAATCCGAGCCGCCCGCGTTCGCATTGGAATAGGAAATCCCGTTCGTCAGATTGATGATGACCGGCGGGAAGTTGCTGTTGATGGCAACAGGGATCTTGCTGACCACCACACTGACGGTCACCGGGCCGAAGTATGCGATGGTCTCATTGTTCGTGACATACACGTCGAACGACGCGTAACCGTAATTGGTGCCGCCGCCAAAATCGTTCGTCGGCGTGAAAATGGCAAAGCTGTTGCTGAAAGTCCCGGTATTGGTCACGGCGCTCACGACACCCAGGACGTTGGTGTAATTCAGGACATTAGTGAGATACACCGAGCCGTTGACGGCATTGGTCACAGAGAAACTCAAGTTGCCCGTCTTGCCAAAAAGCTGCATCAAATCCACGCCAGCGGGCGTGTTGGTGACGGTGAGCGCGTGCGGCCCGGCCTGCCAGTTGTCGTATTCTTCAAGGTCGGTGTAGCCGCTGCCGTCACTGGCAAGGTTGTTGTTGCTCGGCGTGAACGGATCCGTGCCAAAGGTGATTTCCCAGAAATCCGGAATGCCGTCCTGGTCGGTGTCCAGGTAGGGCGGCGTGGAATTCAGCGCTGGCAACGTTCCGGCGCTGGAGACGAGCGCGCCGGTCTGCGTGCGGACTTTGGAAACAATGTTCGTGTCCGCCGCATCGCGTTTGTCCATCGCCGGGCCGGCAAAATCCAGCACGCGCTCATAAGCCTGATAAGCCTCGTCAATCCCCACCGCCAGCGGCGGGAACGGCGTCTGGAACGGCGTGTAATGATTGGTGAACATGAACCAGCCGGTGTCGGCGCCGTCGAGGATGCCGTTGGTGTTGCTGTCCATGAAATTGTTCGTCTGGTAAATCCATGTGTTCGTCGTGCCGCTCCAGAACGCGATGTTCGTCATCACCGAATTCGATCCGGCAATGAGGTAATTGCCGACGTAATTCAATTCATTGGTGAAACCGCGTGGATCATCCAAGAGGGTTTCGTTTGTGGAAAAACCGGCGTTGAGGCCCCAGTTGTAAACGATATTGTTGACAAAATCGAGCTGGAGATTGTCGCCCAGTCGCGGGCTGGCGTTGTAATTGTCGGCGTAAAGATTGTGATGGAACGTCAAGGCGCCGTTGCCGTAGCGCAGCCGCGAGCCGTAGCCGTGCAGGTTATTGGTAAGGCTGTCCGCCATGATGGACCACTGCACGGTGACGTTCGTCGAACCCAGCACAGAGACAAGATTGTTCGTGCTCCACGAGGTGGAGATGTGGTCGGCAACGACATCCGACGCGTTCGTCAACCGCAATGCATCATCCGCATAGGCAACTATCGAAGAAGCGTCCAGCAGCATCCCCGGTTCGATGCCGGAAATTTGCACCGGCGTTCCATTCTGCGTGGCGGTGAATATAATGGTTTCAGTCTGCCAATTTGTATTGTTGCCCAAAATGGTGGTTGAAGTCTGCCCGTTCACTCTGACTTGGGCTTCGGCAAGACTTTGGGCTGGAGAAGCGCTGAAAATGGTCCGATCAAATTTGCCAACAGGCCCAAGATTGTAAATCGCCTTGACTTCACTGGCTGACAAGGGACGGTTATAAATGCTCGCCTCATCCATGTTGCCTTGAAATCGGCGACCTGCAAGGGCTTCCAAACTGGCTACATCCCTATACCCCAAATTCACCGGCTCTGGAAATATGGGATTTACCAGACCCGATGCCGTGTTAGACGCTACAGGGACACCATTGCAATATAGAACGCCCTTGTGTGCTAGGAGGTTGACCGCAAACACCACATGATTCCATTGGTTCAACTTCACTGGAGTGTTGGCTGTGTCAACTTCGAGATATGGAAGCGTTAATGGTATTTGACCGCGGACGGTTGCATGGAGTCCGCCGGGATTTAACGACAAGCCGTCTTGAGTATTGAGCCAGAAACTGATGGAAGCATATTGTCCCGCACCGCCAAAATCAAAAATGGGGCGTATCGTATTTAGATCCGTTGGGAAGATCCAGGCTTCCAAGGTTAGATTGGAAACCGCCAGACTCGTGCTGGCAGGTATCGTAATCAGACTGGTGCTACCGTCAAATTGAAAGGCCCGGCCAACTTCGCCTGCTGGGAACAGAATGTTCTGAACGGCGGTCGTATTGTTGCCGTTGATGCTGTCATTGAAATTGGATTCCCCGCGCCACCAGCCGGCGATTCCCGGCCCGCGATAGGCGAATGTGAAGCTGTAGGTGTTTCCCACCACGGTCGGCAGCGTGTTGGAAATCACGCCATTGGCCAAGGCCAGAAAATTGCTGCCGCCGTAGGCATTAGTCGGATCGGTGACAAGGCTGACCTGATTTGTCAAAACTTTCCAACCCGAATTCGCGACCACCAAGCCGCTTGTATAATCCGCCGCAGTAGTGCCTTCAAAAGTATTCAACGACAGGGGAATGGCCTCAACGTTTGATAGATTTGCCGTCAGACCCACTGCGTCTAATAACACGCCCGAGACTCCCGGCGTGTTTGTGGATATAAACGCCAGTTGTGTGGAAGGAGAATTCGCGGTGAACACATAGGATGCCGTTTGCCATCCAAGGTTCGCCCATGAGTTAACCTGATTCGCGGTTACAATGGCGAGCGGGTTGCCATTGACCACAACCCCCATTTGTGGAGTTATGCCATGGCTAATGCTATCTGGATTTCGAGTGTAAGCAAAACTGAGCGTGTAGGTGGTGCCGGCAATAGTGGCTATGTTCGTTGAAATTCCGCTGGGACTAGCACCGTTCAGGTCAATATCATAATTACCTTCATAAGCACTGGAACCATTATATCCATTGGCTAGCACATCAACATAACCAGGCCCAATGACATACCACCCTCCCGCAAAATAAGTTCCCGCTGACGCGCCATAAGAGGTGCCAGGTCCACCTTCAAATCCGTTAAACCAAACAACTGCCGGACCGGATGCGGTTGTTACCGAGCGGAACCGCACATAGCGGATGACCACGTCGTGCGCCGATTGCACCGTCGTCATGTTGCCCGCCACGGCGATGCCGCCGCCCGGCGCGGTCTGGCCGGCGATGGTCAGAAATGAATTCGTGATGACCAGTGGCGACAACAAACCGATGGTGCCGGACAAATCAAAAACGATGGTGCGATTGGGCACGCTGACGGCATCACGCAAGCTGCCCGGGCCGGAATCCGCCAGACATGTGACGTGATAGACATTGCCGAAGCGCCCGCCAACCGCGTCGGCGCCCGCGCCTTCCGCGCCCGGAAACGCCGGGAAAACAATGTTTGTGTCCAGCTCCGCGATGATCGTGTAAGTGATCAGGTTCGTCTCGTGATTGGGCACGCCCAGATACCATTGCGCGACCAGATTGGTCAGCACGCCGTTGGTGCGGATGGTGATCAGCTCCGGATCACGGCTCGGTTCCTGGCTGCTCTCAAGAAACGGCGGCGCAAACGGCGGGGCATCGGTTTGCACCGTCAAGTCGCCGTTGCCGCTCAAGTTGTAAAGCTCGAAATGGATGGAGCCGAGGACGTTGGTCGTCACACCATTCACCGCATTCGTCACGGGGAAAACCGTGTTCGCCACATTGAAGCGGAAGAAATTCGTCAGCGCCGCGCCCGGGCCGGCGGTGAAATTGAACGGCACGCGGTTGGTCAAGTCAATGACGGTGTAGTTCGTCGCGTCCAGTTCCTTCGCCAGAATGGTGTAATCCACCGGGCTGGCGTCGCGGTTGAACACGCCGAGATACCAGCGGCCGGGCGACAGCGGCACCGGCGCGGAATTGGTCAGCACGTAAATATTTTCATCCGCGTTGGTCGCGTTGAAGCTGCCGTAATCGGAGCTGAACAGCGTCGGCAGCGGCGACCCCTTGCGGACCACCAGGTCGGCGTTGCCGCTCAATTGCAGAAGCTGGAACGTCGCTTCAAACGCATTGGACGAAACATCATAGACGAAGTAACGCACCGAATGGTTCGTCGTGTTCAGCGTGTCGCACACCGGAACGCTGTTGCTCAATCCCGTGATGTCAAAATCCGCCTCGACGACCGCCGTGACCGCGTGCGTGCCGGAATTTCTGACGCCGAGGTAATAGCTTTGGCCGGCCTGATTGGCCGCCGTCAATGGCAACGGGCTGTTGACCGCCAGAACTGAACCGATGCCGCCGATTGAAGCCGTCAACAGTGTCTGGTCTCCCGGATTCAAGCCGGTTGGCTCATTTGTCGGATTGAAAAGCAAATTCACCGGGCCGGTTGCCGAATCGAGAACATTGGTCGCGAAACCAGCCCACGACGGCACGGCCACCGACAGATAGACTGTCTGCCCCGGCGGCACGGTGATCGTGGTCGGGTTCTCCGGATTCATCGGAAGCGCGGTCGCCAGCACGTTGGTTTCCAGGACGAATTGAAGTTCCCAATTGATCAGTTGCGCGGCGGCGGCGGTCACGGCGGCGTTCGCACGGTTGTCCCAGATTTGCAAAGTCCATGTGCCGAAGGGGCTGTTGCCGGCCAGCTCGTCCAGCGATTGTTCCGGCAAATAATAAAGATTGGTCAGCGGCATTTCGGAAACCGCGAAGTCATCCAGCAAAATGCCCGGCTCCAGCCCGGAGATTTGCAGCGGCATCGCGTTGGACGTGGCCGTGAAGGTGAAGCTGTTCAACTCCCACTGGTTGTTGACGCCATAGATGATGTTGGTGGTGGCGCCGAACGCAACCCGCGCCTCGGCCAGACCGTAGGCGGGCGTGACCGACGGATCAAACTTGCCAACCAGCCCATTGGTGTTTCCAAAACCGTTTGTGCTGAACACGGAGGCATTATAGATGGCGGCGATTTCGGCCCCGGACAGGGCGCGGCTGTAAATGCTCATCTCGTCCATTTCCCCGCCGTAATAACCGTTCGTCACCAGGCTCATGTCCTTGCCCAGCAGAACGTCGCCGCCCGTCTTCGGGACAAACACGCCCATGTTGGTCGTGGCCACATTGGTGCCGTTGTAATAAAGCATCGCGACGCCCGAATTCGTGTCGTAGGTGAGCGCGACGTGCTGATAAACATTGGACTGGACCAGTCCCGCCGCGGAATAGATTTCGTGCGTGACATTGCTCACGTCCACCAGGTTCGCGTAAAGGGAGCCGTTGGTGTAGAGATTGCCGGCACCATCAAGAATGGCATTGTTCGTTCCGGGCGTGTTGGTGACGGAAATCCAGAACTGCACGCCGTTGGTCTGAAGAGCATCCACCTCGACCACGCCAAAGATGTTCGAGTAGAGGACGCCGCTGCAATCCACCTCGTTGTTGTTGGCCAGTGTCCAAAGGCCGGGCGCGTTGGTGCTGCCAAGCATGAGCGTGTAATTCGCCGTGCCGCAACTGTTGGTCGGCTGGCCGTTCGCCCAGTTCGTGTAAAGAACATTCGTCAGTCCGCTGGAATAACCGAACGTGAATTTCGTCCCGTCATAGCTGTTGGTCAGCCCGATCCACAAATTCCGGTTGGTGGCGTCGTAATTGGCGAACGTGTCATAAACCCAGTTCTGCTCGTTCGCCGTGTCAATCGTGACCAGATGGCCGCCGAGGTTGGTCGCCCAGAGTTCCGAGGTCGTCCAGTTCGTCGCGGCGAGCATATAATAATAATGGCCGGTCGCGGGATTCAAAAACGGCCCGGCCACGATGCTGAAATTCGTGTCCGCCGAATTCGTGAACACCGGCACCTTGGCCAGCCATTCCACCAGCGGCATCTGCTGCGACAAATTGGTCGGGTTGATCCAGCCTTCCACCGTCAACCCGCCGCCGGTGCCGGCATCCAGCGCCGGCGATTGACGGATTTGGACGTAGGTGTTTGTGCCGGCAAATTCCATCGCCTGCCCGGCGTCTTCAAATTCAAACGCCTGCCCGACTTCGCCCGCCGGGAAATCAAACCTCCCGATCAGCATGCCGTTGTTGCCGCCTTCCGGCTGCGAACTGTCGTCGGCATTGCCCTCGCCGCGCCACCAGCCCGCAATGCCGGGGCCGCGATACCAGAATGTGACGCTGTATTCCCGGCCGGGAATCGTGGGAATCGAGCGGGTGATGGTGCCGTCGCCCAGCGCCAGGAAATTGGTGCCGGCATTGTCGCCGATCGAATCACGCGGGTCGGTGACAACGCTGACCATGTTGTTGGTCCACATCACTTGATTGGTGCCGGCCGGCCGGTTGGTGGGCAGGAACCAGCCGCCGAACGCGTCATAAATGTTGGTCGGCCCCCGATAATTCCCGTTGGTCGCCAGCTCAAAATCGCAGAGCGTGTAATTGGACGCCACCTCCGCGAAGCTGAACGGCGGCACCGCATATTTGATGGGCAGCGTGGTCAGATTGGTGTCCTCGGTGAACATCAGATACTCGTAATTGGTGACCGCCTCCCCGGCGGTGTAGATCCACGCATCGCCGCCCGCGGCATACGGATTCCCAAACTGGTTCATGATGATGGTGATGTTGGTATAACCCGGTGGAACCGCGACATAGATCGTCGTCGGCCCGTTGAGATTGTTGGTAAAGCCGGTGTCGTAGGGTAAGGCAGGATTGGCATAGCTGCCCGGGTTAAAGTTAGCCGGGTTTGTGCCTGCATAAACCGTCATTTCGTCGGGCACCGTGTAAAAGTTATAGGTGATCGGCACCGTGCCACCGAACGGCGAGACCGCCAGATAATTGGTGTTGGCCGCCGCCCCGCCGGTGGCGGTGGAATTCACGACGTTGGTATAGGTGAAGGTGTTGCCGGCGCCGTTGGTGTCGTCGCCGCCGCGGTTTTCCATCAGCAGCACGCTCTGGCCGCTTGGACTGACCAGCGTGAAGGTCAAATCCGAAATGCGCGGGTGGGCCACGACAATTCCGACGTTCACCGACGCGATCAAATCCGTGTTGGAAACGACAATCGTGTCCGACGCGACCGCGTCGCTGGGCAGGATTGGGCCGGTGGCGGAAAAATCCGTGGGCGGCACGGGCGACAACAAACCGCCGAGCGTCGCCAGCAAATAAACCTCGTGCGAATTGGCGGGATCGGGATTGTAGACGCCGACCCAGTATCTCGCCGGCTGCAGCGGCGGGCCGTAGGAGATGGAATTGCCCGGATTCACCCCGCTCGGATAAACGCCGCTGGCGCAATTCGTCAGGTCCGCCTCGAAAAGATAATTTGAAAAGGTCGGCGGGTTGGTGACGTTCAGATACATTTGCAGCGGCGGCACGGAGGTCGCCGGCAGGTTCGTCCCGAAAACGGTCAGATTGGTATAGCCCGGCGGCACGTCAATGTAATTATAGGACCAGCTCAACGGCGGGATGGTGTTCGTCACGCCGCTGGTCAGGGGAATGTGCGGCTGGATCAGGAGCGTCAGCCTTTGCACGCTGCCCGTCTGCGTCAGCGCGTTGTCCGTCTCCGTCAAAATCCAGACGCCCAGGGCTTCCTGCCCCACAAAATTATTCAGGCTGCCCGGCCCGTCGGAGGTCTGCGAGCCGGGAAAATCCCGCTGCCCGCTGTCGTCATAAACCATCGTGTAAGGCCCCGGCGGCGGCGGGCCGGCCGGTTCGTCGTGCTGGTTCAACGTGACTCCCGTCTGGCCGGCGCCGTTGTAGTTGTGCGACAGGACGCCGACGAGGTTGCCGAAATTCTGGTGAAGAATGGTGTTGGTCACGACGACGCGCTCGATCTGCATTTCCATCGGCGCAATCGCAAAAACGTAGGCGGATTGCGGATGCGCCGGGCTGCCGTTGGGAATCGGCACCGGCACGTTCAGGCCGTTAATCACCTGGTCGCCGTTGCCGTTGAGCTGGCCGAACGGGATGTCGGTGAAGATGGGAATGAAATCATATTCCGCCGCCATCCGGTCCTCGGATTTCACGCCGATGTAATAAACATCGCCCGGCTTGGAATTGGTGTAGATGACAAATTCTGTGCCCCCACGGCCCAGCGACACGGTGTCGCCGTTCATGCCGTTGACGCAGTTGGCGATCACGCCGGGATCGAGATTGGTCAAGGCTCCGGCATTGGGATCATTCGGCCCGGCCACGTAAAGATCAATGTCCGCCTCCGGCCGCGTGGCGTTGGTTTCCGAGTTCGCAAACACGCCCTCGCGCGGAATCGAAAGCGTGTCCGACGAGAAGGTGATGAACGCGGCATTGGTGAAATCCGGGGGATTGCTCACCGGATTGGTGACGACGTAGAAATGCCATTGGTTCGTCATGCCAAACGTGATCAGCCCGTTCGTGGTCCAGATGGTGTTGGTGCCGACGGAGGTCTGGTTCGTCCCGAGCAGCGGCGAGCTGGCCCCGACGATTTGATTCATCAGCGGCGAATTGTTCGTCGTCATCACGAAGGTAATGTCCTGGTCGTTGGTCGGATTGGAGATGATGCCGTTGTCCGTCATCGTGATGGCGGTCGGCACTTCGCCCTCGCCGCAGGCGATCACCAGCGCGTAATCCTGCACCACGCTGTTCGTCTGCGCGGTGACGGCGTTGACGTTCACTTCGCGGCCCATGACCGTGACCGTGTAACTCCCGGCCAGCAGCGGCGGCAAAATCACCTGCTGGACGTTGTTGATGGAATCCTCCAGGTCGGACGCGTTCGTCAAGCTCAACGAGTTGGTGTCCCAGACGTTGTTGTAAACGCTGCCCGCTGGAATGTCGTTGCCGAAGTAGGTGTCGCCCGTGTCCATGTTGCTGACGACCAGGGTCAAATTGTTGACGAGCTTGAGGGCGGCGGCGGGATCGCCCGGCGGATCCGTCCACGCCAGCGTGATTTGCAGCGGCAGGTATTGCGCGTAGTCATCGGCGTTGGTGTCCAGCGTCACAAGATACGAATGGCTGTCGCCGGTGGCCAGCGCGTTGGTCGGGCTTTGATCCACAAAAAAGCTGGCGCAGGCGGCGTTCATTTGATTCGTCATCCCCACCGGCAGCGAATTCGGCAGGCCGACCTGGCCCCAGCCCTCGTAATTGATGGGATTCTCAACCTGGAAATTATAGCTGCCCGTCGGCCGCGCGCCGTTGATGAGCAGCGCCTTGAGCAGGGCCGGGCTCGGCGTGATTTGCAGCGTGTTTATGAAATAATCCTCCATCAGCGCCAGCGTGCCGGACACGCCCGCCGCCGCCATGCTTGTGCCCGATTCGTAACGATACCAGGGACCGATGCTGTCGTTCAAATTGCTCAACACGCCGTAATAATTCCCGTAATTGTTTGTGGACTTCACGTCCACGCTCAGCGTGTAAGACAAATTGTTGGCCGTGGTATTGGTGACGACGCATTGCCAGATGGTGTTGACCGGCGAGAGCGGACTGTAAATGGTGATGGAATTGGTTCCGGTGGGATTCGGAGCCGCCGTATACGGGTCGGTTCCCTCCCAAACAGAAATCGGCAGCGGCACATTCGGCGCGTCGGAACCAGGCGCAGCATTGATGTCCACCTCAATGGCATTGTTGAAAACAAAAAATTGCAGCGGCGGATCGGTCTGCGAATTCGGCTTCAACAGGTCGGACAGCGTCGTGACGGCGTCGTTCGTCGGGTTGTAATAGCCGTTGCTGATCCACTCGGTGGAGCGCGTCGAAATCACAAACACCCCCGGCGCAACCACGTCCGGTTTGTAGCGCCCGAACTGGCCTTCCGTGCCGATGCCCACGTTGCCCCGGCTCGAAAACGCCGCCACCTGCGAACTCGAGTCCGTCTCCGGCTGCCAGAACGCGCTCTTGTTGCTGTTGGCGTCGGTGACGATGTTCGTGATGTTGCGCAACTGCTCCAGCGCGCCGACCGTGATCACGTCCTTGGCCGTGGCAGGCGAGAAAATCGTGTCGGGATTGCCGCCGGTGCCGTCGTCGCTGCCGCCGCCGCCGCCGCCGTTGTCCCGGTTCAACTGCCCGCCGTTGCCCGCCGAAAACACGAACAGCATCGGCTGCGAACCAACGACTCCCGCCTGCGCATCGCGCGTTGCCGCGTCGTAACTGGCCGCTGCAAGATCGTAGGCGTTGTCGCCGCCATAATTCCAACTGTCGTTCTGGATGAGCGCGCCCGCCTGCGCCGCCGATTCCTGAAGCTCCTGGTCCGAATTGGTCAAATTAACCGAGAACAACGTCGCCAGCGGCGCCATGCCGCGAAACTGCCCGTTCGTCGCCGGCATGATCGAACCCTGCGCGTTCGTCACCGTCGTGGATTCCGTGCCGTCGCCCGCGATGGTGCCCGCCACGTGCGTGCCGTGACCGTCGGTGTCCACGCCGTCGGCCGGATCATTGAAGATGACGCGCAGTGTTCCGCTGCCGGAAAAATCCGGATGGTTGGTGTCAATTCCCGAATCGGCCACCGCCACAATCACATTCGAGCCGCTCAAGCCGAAATAATTCGTCTGCACCTGCGTGTCCGCCGCGACGCCCATCGTCGCACGGCTCAAGTCGTTCGCGTGGACGCGCGGGCGATACGGCTCGACGATTTGCACGCCGGGCAGCGCAGCCAGCGCCACCCAGTCCGCCGGCGGCTGCACGCGCAACACCGGGCCGAACGGCGATTTGTCCCGCCCGATAATCCGCGCGCCGAGCTTTTCAATCTGCGCCTCCGTTGCCGCCGCGCCGTCGCTGAACAGGCCGAGCGTCAGGCACGTTCCCGCCGGCAGCGGCCTCTGTTTCACCGCGCAGGCCAGCAGGGAAGGCCCCGCCGCGCGGTTGGTTTCCAAGAACGCGGCGGAAGACGACCGGGGCTGGACCGTCACGGACATCGTCGAGGAGATTTTGTAATACGGCTCGTAGCGGATCACCGACTGCACCGGCGGCTGCGCGGCCAGCAGGTTCGCGCCCGCGCCGGAAACGCGCACCAGATAAGCGTCGTTCGGGATGTAGGCAACGATGCCCGCGCCCGCCCGCGCCAGCAGCGCGCGAAACGCCGCGCTGATCGGCCCGCGCGCCTGCACGATGTAGGCGCCCGGATCGCCCTGCGCCTGCAACTGTTTCGGAATCGAAAAATTCAGCGGCCTGCCCGTGTCAATCAGCGCGTTCTCCAGCAAAACCGCCTTGCGGTCGTTGACCAGCTCGCCGATGGACTTGGTGGTGTTGGCAAGGCGGTAGGCGAACCGGTTCGTTTCGGCCGCGCCGGTTTGATTTGCATTCGTGGCAGCCGTCGTCGCGCCAGCCGGGGCGGCCGGCGCCGTGGAAGCCGGATGCGCCGTGGCGGAAGCCATCTGCTGAACAGCCTTTTCCACCGGCGGATTTTTTGAGTGCCAGAACAGCCACGCGCCCGCCACGACGAGCAGGCCCGGCACAAACCATTTCAATATTCGTGAGCGCATAAATTTTTAGCCGCGAACGCGGCGTTTCCCGTTTAACCGCCAAGACGCCAGGAACGCCAAGTGGGAATTCCCACTCAAAGCCATCCGTTTGATTTGCTTCGTCTTCATCTTGGCGCTCTTGGCGCCTTGGCGGTTAAATTCGGTTAATCCGGCGGCAAAATGTTAAATTGTTCAATGACCGCGCGCGGCGGCGTCACGATGACCGTGCTGTTGGTGCCGCTGAAACCGTTGGTGCGCACCGTGTCCAAGCGCACCACCGCGCGCGCGGCGATTTCCGACACGACCTGATAATTCGTGACCATGCCAAAATTGGGTCCGGCGCCGAGATACGTTCCGCCGGGCGCGGGCTTGAGCGCCTGGCCGTAGCTGTAAATGACATAACGCGGCGTGCCGACGCGCACCAGCGACATCACCTGCTGCGGCAGCCATTCATACATCTCGTCGCTGATGCCATTTTGTTGTTGGGATACGTCCGGCACACTGGCGCCGGAGGCATTGTTCGTGAAAGCCCTCAAGAATGGCGAGTGATCGGTCAATTGCGGCACGGCCAGAATGTCGCCCTTGTGTTCAAACGCGCCGACCAAGCCATCAGCATTGGTGAACGTCGCACGTGTCTGGTCAATGCCCGCAACGATTTTCGCAAGCGCGGAATTATTCACGTTCACGCCGGCAGGCTGAATGTTTGCGACTGCATAGCTAGGCGGATTGGTATACAAACTGCCCGACCCAGGGGGCAATGGGCTTTCAGCCTGCCCATAGCCAACACTGCTAATTTTAACGTCAGGCAAATTATTGGAAAACACGGTCACGCCGCTGAACACGGCTGACCACGCGGCAAGGCTGTTGCTGCTGATGTTGATGGAAAGCTGGCCGCGCGTGGCGTTGTCGTTAAATGCCGTGGTGAACAAATCAAACAGCAGCCGGTCTTCCACCGGCGCGGAATTGGTGAGGTCAAAAGTGTTTCCGTCACCCGTCCAATTCTTCCAAGTGGCGAATCCATTTTGTCCCGAATTGTTGGCCCAATTCAAAATGTTCGTGGATTTGAGATAGACCGTCTGCCACGGCGTGCCGCGATGCACACGGCCAAGCCAGCCGACGGTTGGCAATGTGTTCGTCGGAAAATCCCAGTTGTCCGAACTGCGCACCAACGGGTCTTTGTATGAAAGGTTGTTGGGATTTGTATCAATCCCGCCACCGGATTCTGTGGACATTCCCCACGGCTGATAGCGGGTCGAAGGCTCGTAGAAACTGACCGAACTCCAGTCAACGGTGGATGGGTATGTGACCTGCGGTGCCAAATCGCTGGAGAGATAATGCACCAGCGGATCATTCGCTCCCCACGTCGTATGCTGAATGCCGAACACCATGGGCGTGTAGGGCGCTTGCATGACCGATTGTGTATTGGTATAGAGCGAAGCTGACGAAGAATCACTGGTAGGAAAATGATAGTGGCCATTGGATGCAAAAAAACCCGTGAAAAATGCTTGTTGTGCCGCCGGACTGACATCGCCTGTGGGACCGCCGGGTATTTGTGCCGTGGTCCAAGCACCGGAACCGGTGGGTGCTTGAGCAGCGATTGTGTTGCCATTCTTTGAAACCTGAACCTGGTTATAGACTCCGAGAAGATTGCCCTGTGAATCATGGTTGGTGTTCCAAAGGCTGTTCATGTCATTTTCCGCCAATACCGAATCCGAATTCAAAGAATTCAAAAGCTGGCTGCTGTCCATTCCACCAAGCTGGACGTAATCCACAATCTGTCCAACGACGGGGCCGCCCGCATTCAAGGACGAAACATTTGTGGAATAATCAATGATGGCGATCTGCAAACGGTTCGTCATCAGCATCCCGAAATGCGGCAGTTCCCGGACGCCGGCGTCCAGATAATTGGCCGGACTGTCGCCCAGGTAATTGAGAAGTTCCGCCCCGTTTGGCGGGTTCGGCTCGTTGTAAAAATACATCGCATTGGTCAGCGTCAGGACGCTGGTGTTCAGCGGAACGAGAAATGAAGCCGACGCCAGCCCGGGCGTGCCATTCCATGCCGGCCAGTTCGGAGCGGTTTCCACCGCGCCCGCAAAGTAGTTTGAGGAAACATAGGGAACCATGTTGTTGTCGTTCGTCAGCGTCGTGATCGTGTTGAACCTCACCACGATGTCCACCGGACCGGGATAATTGGAGCGGTAGGAATTCCAGCAGGACAGCCCGAAATAATTGGTGATGTTCATCAGATACATCTGGTTGGTCCAGGTGATGTCCGGCTGCGTCGGTGCGTTGGTGTCGCGCACCACCTCCAGCTTGCGCACCAGTTGGAACGCGCTCTCAATCGAAAAGGCGTTGAAGTTCGGGAACCCCTTTTTCGCGCCGATGATCCACGGCACGCCATAGACGTTGGCCAGGACATTTGTGCCCAGCGGCAGGGCGGCCGGCTCGATGGGCGGATCCAGAATGCCGAAGTTCGCACCCACATTCGTCTGGCTGGACCGGTAGATGAAGCTGGTCTGGTTGGTGTAGCCACTGATGTAGACATCGGTGAAGCCGTTCGTCAGAATCACGTTGAAGACCGGGCGGAAGATGTCCGGATAATGATTGGTCGTCGTCGCGTCATAGATATTGGCGGCGAGCTGGAGCAGGCGCTGGACGGCGGGCGTATAGACGAACCGGTTGCTCACCAGAACGGGGATGCCCGTCACGCCAAAGGCGTTGGTCACGTTGAACGTGGCCACGAAGCTCGGATTGTTCGTGACCAGGATCGTGCCATCGTAGCTGGTGTAATAAATCACCGCCCACCGCGCGGTGTAGGCCTTCAGCAGCCGGTCGGCGGCGTTGGTGAAAAACGTCAGCGGCTGCCACGCCATGAAATTCGTCCCGGCCGGGGGATTGGTATATGTGATGCCGCCAGTTGTGTAAACGTAAGGGTCCAGATTGTCGTAATTCAAGTTCATCCTGCCGGATTCCGGCGTGGTGTCGGTGCCCAGCTGCGCCAGCATCCGGTAAAACGTGTAGCGGTCGTAGGTGGAAACCCTGCTGCCGCCCCAGGTGTTGGTGCCGATGTTCTGGAGATCAACGCCGAAGCTGGCGGTTTCATTGGTGTTGAACAGTTCCTCCGGCGTGAAGAAATGGTTCGTGTTGTCCGCGCCCGCCCACGGCAGCCTCACGTTTTGGCCGCTCGCGTTGATGCCGGCTGTTGTCGTTTGCGGCGGCAAGTCGCTGTAAGCATCAATGTCGTTTTGAAAAGGTGGAAATACATTTGCAGTTGTGAATAAGCCGGTGGGGGCCGTCCCACCGATGGGAAGCAGCGTGGAGTAATTGTTCGCATAGCGGTAACTCAACAAGGCCAGCGCGTCCTCGAAGCCCCGGCCAATATTGCCATAATTGGGCTCGCGATAATTATAGGAATCGGTGAACGGATCCCATTGATTCGTGTTCAAGTCCGTCAAAAACGCGCCAAGGTTCAATTCCCACGAGCCGACGCCTTGGTTGCGAAGATATACGTCAGGCAGGCTGACAGTGCGATTGCCGGTAACAGTATTGAAAGTTTGGTTGTGAATGGCATTCAGGTCGAGCGAGTTGCCGGCGGGCAGGGCGATGAAGGCGAACCGCGCGATGAATTTGTTGTTCGGCCCGTAAGGCAAATCGGGCCGCTCCAGCACGCCGATCCACTCCGGGTCGCCGACTTGAAAGCTGGTGCCGATTGCGTTGCCATTGTTGTCATAGTTCGTCACCCAGCCGTTCGGATCGTCCATGCCGTTGCGGTTCAGGTCGAGGTAGAAGCGGTTTTCCATTGCGGGCGTGAGAGTGTTGCTCAACCAGACCGGCGCGCGCGGGCTGTATTGCAAATTGGTGAAGTCCGGCGGGTTGGTGTAGGCGAACGGCGGATAATTCGTGGAGACGAGCAGGCCGAAGCTGTAGGGGTTGGTGGTGGAGAGGACATTGGCGGCAATCTGCGCCTCGGCGGCGGCCAGCCCGGCGTCGGCGGCCAGCCGCGTCGTCGTCATGTCGGTCTGCGTCGAGACCGAGCCGCGGTCGCGGCCGCTGATGGCCAGAAACGCCAGTGCCATCACCAGCGTCACGGAAAGCAAAATGAGCGTGATGACCAGCGCGACGCCGCGTTCCGAAGATTGAAGATTGAAGGTTGAAGGCTGAGGGCCGGAATCGGTTTGCGAGGCGCGGGGCGCGGAATTTGTGGCAGCGGACGTAAGTCCGCTCAAATCAGAATGAACCGGCCGACACCGGCTGCCACGATGATTTTGGGGATTGAATTTCATTGGTAGGCGGCGGGATCAACGTTGGGAATCGAGACGCGCTGGCGGAAAATGTGGACCTGCCCGGCGCGACCGGCCAGATAGTTGCTCTGCGCCGGAAACGAACCGCCCAGCGACTCGGCGCGTTGCAGCGCGCGGTCTTCCAGCACGCCCATTTCAACCTGGACGGAGGCCGGCAGCGTGTTGCTGAACATGACAACCCCGACCTGGCCCCAGACCGGCGGATAATAAAGCGCGTTTTGGTTGAAGACGTAGTTGGTGGTCTGTCCATTGACAAAGGGAATGAGGTTGTTGGTCATCAACCCGCCATTGACGTCGTAGGCACGCACGGTCAGGGCCACCACGCCATCCATCAAATGGCTCATGTTCGTCCAGGCGGCAAAATAAACGTCGTTGGTGAATATTTTGTAAAGCACCGAGGGGCTGGCCGCCGCGATGTTTGTGCTCATGGAGAAACGGTAGAGCGGATAAAGCGGGGAAGACGACGAGGCGTTCACCGCATAACCCACACCCGTCCAAGTAGTATTGTCGCGGCTCAGGATGAAGACGGTGTTCAGCCCGTTGGTCCGCGACTGCGGCGGGCTGCTGGCCACCAGCGGCTGCACCATCGGCGCGTGACCCGCTGGAACCATCGTGGCAAAATTCACCGCGCCGTTGCTCGCGCCCAGCGACGGCGACATCGCCCGCAAATCGCCCGTCATCAAATCCATCGTCGCGCGGCCGGATTCCAGCACGTCGGTCTGCGTGATGCTCGCGCGGAAGGCCGTCTGCGTGCTGTTGAACACCGCCATCAACGCCATCACGATGAGCGCGAGCAGCACGATCACCACCATCACCTCGACAAGGGTGAAGGCGCTTCGATTGCGGATTGCGGATTGCGGATTGCGGATTCCAATCGGAAATGACCCCTTGTTTTGCCGGTCAATCCGAAATCCGAAATCCGAAATCCGAAATATGATTCTCATGGCGCGTTGGTAAAGGATTGCGACTGGAAAAAATACAGGTTCGCGCCGGGCATCGTGTTCGTATCCAAAACCTGCCGTCCGGCGACGAGCGCGCGGTAGGTCTGGTGGCCGGTGCCGTAAAACACTTTGGGCGGCTGCGAGTTCGGCAGCAGCGGCCATAGAAACAGCATCCGCAACTCGTGCAGATTCGCCTCCAGATTAGTGGTGTAGGCTGAATTCGTCACGTTCAGATTCATCGGGACCGACACGACCGGCACATTCTGGCAGACGAGGCCGTAGCTGAAGGAGCTTTGCCGGATGAGGCTGTCGTTGGGTTGCGGCGGTTTTTCCACCGCCGGGCCGCTCATCGAATAGACGAACGCGACCATGCGGTTGGAATTGTTTCCCACAAATTCCGGCGTGCCCAAAAGCCCCACGATTTGCGCGCCGCTGCCAAAATTGGAATAGGCGACGTGGGCGTAGGTGTTCGTGATCATGAAGACGTAATTCGTCAAATCGTCCAGGCCGTGCGAGCCGTTGCGGATGGCCTCCATGAAAACCGTCGCGTCCTGGTTGATAACGGTCTGCTCGCGATTGTCGCGCTGCGTGCGCATGCCGAGGGGCAGCGCGCCGATGATGCCCACCAGCGCGATGCCGATGATCGCCAGGCAGATGGCGATCTCGACCAGCGTGAAAGCGGCGGACCGCCGCGAGTCCAAAGTCCAAAGTCCAAAGTCGGATGCCTTCTCAACCACCCGCAGGACTTTGGGCTTTGGGCCTTGGACTTTGGACTGGAATGAAATTTTCATTGCACTTTCTGGAATTTCAAAGTGGCGCGGCCCGTCAGCGGATCAATGTCAACCAAGGTGTAGGCGGAATTGGTGCTGTTGCCCGGCGGTATTTCCGACACGGACGGCGGACCGAATTGCAATGCCTTGCTGGACGGGTCCATCGCGGGCAGCACACTGCCGCGCGCCAGCGGAATATATTCATCCGCGGTGGCGGGATTCTGCCCGTCGTCAGTCAGTTGGCCGAGATAATTGAACGCGAGGCAAGGCAACGCCACCCCCGGCGAGTCCGCCGTCGGAAACGGAACGGCGTTCGTGCCAAATCCATAGACGTTGAACACCTGGCCGGAAACCGGATCGTGAATCACCATGGCGGGCGACGGGCCGGGAGGGGTGAACTTCCACGCAGCAATGAACGAGCCGTCCGGCAGCGCCCGCCACGGCTCGAGATAATGCCAGGCATGACGCCCCGGCTGGTCGCCCACCGCGCCCTGCGCGACGACCGCGTAGCCGCTCAATTGCTTGTCGCAAAGGTTGGTGGCGGCGGATTGCTGCGCGGGTGTCAGGTGGCCCAACCAGGTTGCGTCGCCCCAAAAATTCGTCGGCACGAAGACCATGTAGACGGTGGTGTGATTGGCGATGGCCAGTTGCCGCGCGCGGCCGACGGCATCGAGCATCTGGCGCGACGCGCCGAGGGCGGCGTTGGATTTGCCGAGGTTCTTGAGCGCCGGCACGGTCAGCCCCGCCAGGATGCCCAAGATCGAAATCACGACCAGCAGCTCGACCAGAGTGAATCCATTTACGATTTGCGGTTTGCGATTTGCGATTGCCAAGGCCGGACGCCCGGGGCGTTTCAATTCCCCGGGCAATCGGCTACCGGCAATTGGCAATCGGCAATCCATATTACTTCCAGCTCAAAATGTTGTCTTTGTTTGCGCCCTGATTCGCCGGGACGGAACCGTCAATTTTCCCGTCCGATCCGGCGGACCAGACCATGACCTTGCCGCGATACTGCCAGTTATCCGTCGTGGAAGGGACGTCTGAATTGATCAATCCATTCAGGCCGCCACCGGACACGGAATTCGAGCAATAAAATGTGTCTTTGCACATTTCGTCGTAATTCAAGTCCATCGTGATGATGTAGGGATTGCCCCACGGGTCGCGATAAACCAGATCCGTGCCGACGCCCGGGGAACTCGTGTCGCCCGACATTTTGGCGTTTAGGAAAATCGTCTGCTGCGGATTTTTCTGATAGTTGGTGTTCACCGTCCATCCGCCGCCCGGATAAAGATAATTGGTCACATCCATCAAAATGGCGACGACTTCGGCGTTGTTCAAAACAGAGCCGCCCACGACCGTTCCGATTTTCACCGGGGCGCCCGGCGTTTGAAACGTGCCACCGTAAGTGAAATCCGGATTCGCGGCAGCCTGTGCCGCAGCTGAAACCGGGAAGCGGCCATAAGCCGAATCGTAGCCTTGAATGGCCGTGGCAATGTCGCGGGCCTCCAGCTTGGCTTTGGTCTCCTTCGCCTTTCTTGTGACGGTGCTCAACACCGGCAGCAGCAACGACGCGAGAATGGCGATGACGGAGATGACCACGAGCAGTTCGACGATCGTGAAACCGGCCCGGCGACGGCGCAAATGAGGAGGGGTTGTTTTCATGGTTTTCTGAAAAATAAAATTTTGGCGTGGTGAATTGAAACCCAGCGGCAACGGGGACGGTGATCTCATGCCGGCCCTCCGGCATGGCGCCAGCCGGCTCCGCAACTCGATGCGCGGCAGCCATGCGCAGTCCCGCCAGTCCACGGCGATAAGCCGGCGGCACGGGCTGTTTGCGGATTGGGTATCGGCGCGCATAAAAATTTCAAGGCAGCGGACTGTTGATCTGCACCTGTTTGCTCCAGTTGCAGACGAGGTTGGTTTTGCCGCCGATCACCAGTTGAATATACAACTCATACGAACCGGGATTGTTGGCGAGCGTTCCCGATGATTTGTAGCGCCAGGGATTCAGGTCGGACACTCCCAGCGGCTGATAAGTCTGGTCCGGCCCTCCGACCGAACCGACAAGGATCGTGATCCCCACGGTGTTGTTCGTGCTGCGTCCGAGCTGGCGCGGATTCAATTCGTGGATGAAATTTTTGGCCGGCTGCGAGTCTTCACCGGCGCCGGGCTTGTTGCAATTGATGAAACCGTCGACGCCAAATGCGGTGTGAACATCACCGATCGCAATTTGCGCGCTGCCGTCCAGGGTTTTGAAAACGCCATTCGTCGTGTCCAAAAAAGTTCCTTCCAACTCGTAATAAAGCTGGTTGCCCGCGAGGGCATTCGTTCCCTGCGCGTTGTCCGGCGGATAAAAACCGTAGGTGGTCTTGTAGTTGTCAATCGCCGCCGTCAACTGCCCCAGCTCGGCCTGGGTGTGGCTGATGTGCTGGCGCCGTTTGACGACAGCCAGCGACGAAAACGTGAACTCGGCCAGCACGCCGATGACGGCGATGACCGCAAGCAGCTCGATGATCGTGAATCCATTTGCGATTCGCGATTTGCGGTTTGCGATTTGAAACGAATGCCCGGAGCCTTCCGGTTTTTCAACCGGCAACCGGCAACCGGCAATCGGCAATTGTTTTTTCATTTTCATTTTTCGCGCAGTTCGTCTTCCATCCGCTCGCTCAGCCATTGTTTGATCATGCTCTGGTAATTCAGATACCGCGACCGGGCGAGCCGCTTGATGCGCGCCAGCATCCGCGGGTCAATCCGCAGCGTGATGGTCACGGACTCGGACGACTCGCTGCCGCCGGCGGTGGCCGCTTCCATCAGCCGCAAGTCCGGCCGGTTCTCCGACCAGAAACCGGCCTCGGCCTCTTCGCTGTCGAAGAGCGGCACGTCTTCCCAACTCGCAAATGCGCGCATAAAAATCCAACGCCTGAACCGTCGCGGCACGACACCGCACCGCCTGTCACTTGTCTCCAGCACTCAAATTCTGATCCATTTTCCGCTGGTAAAAAAAACGCTCTTCCGCCTCAAACGGCCGGGCGTGCAGAACCCGGACCAGCTTGCCATTCGTCCGATACACGCTGAATACTCCGATGCCGCCCGCCGACATTCCCAGGTTGAAAAAGCGCGCCTGCACGCCAAACCGCGCCGAGTCGGGCAGCAACCGGACGGCAAACGGATCTTCAAAGGACTCTTCAATTTCCCGCTGCGTCAAAGAACTTTCCAAATCGAAGGGCTGATTGTTCCAATCAAACTCCATAACGAGTTAATTGTAAATAGAACGCCCATGCAATGTGTTTACAATGTATTTACGCATGGACGTGGTTGCTTGTCAACACCTTTTGTGTTTTCGATTAAATTCAGGCAGTGACTGGTTATTCTTTTTCGCTGCCGCCACCGCCACCGCCACTGGCCATGTTGTTAATCATGGCAATCAACGGCAGGAACATGGCGATCACGATGCTGCCGACGATAACAGCCAGAAAGATGATCATGATCGGCTCCAAAAGGGAGGTCATGGCCGAAACCGCGTTGTCCACCTCTTCGTCGTAGTTGTCGGCAATTTTCAGGAGCATTTCGGGCATGGCGCCGGTCTGTTCGCCGACGTCCACCATGCTGACCACCATCGGCGGAAACACGCGCGAGGCTTCGAGGGGCGCGGTGATGGTTTCGCCCTCCTTGACGCTTTCATGCACCCTGCTGACGGCTTCGGCAATGATGACGTTGCCCGCAGTCTCCTTCACAATCATCAACGCCTGCAAGATCGGGACGCCGCTGCTGACGAGGGTGCCGAGCGTGCGCGCGAAGCGGGAAATGGCCACCTTGCTGATGACCGGTCCGATGGGCGGCATCTTGAGTAATACTTTGTCCCAAAGATAGCGCCCCATCTTGGTCTTGTTGATGATAAGAAGAAAAACAACCACGAACGCCGCCACGCCGCCCAGCACGGGCAGGAAATGCGTCCTGACGGTGTCACTGACTCCGAGCACAAACAGCGTGAACCACGGCATTTTTATGTCCATGCCGGCGAAGACGCTCTTGAACTGCGGAATCACCCAAACCAGCAACAAAGTCAGAATGCCCATGGCGACGAACAGCACGGCCACCGGATAGAAAAGGGCGGCCTTGACCTTGCCCTTGATTTTTTGCGCCTTTTCGGAAAATTCAGCCAGGCGTTTCAGCACCACTTCCAGCACGCCGCCCAGCTCGCCGGCCTTGACCATGTTGACGAACAGGCGGTTGAACACCTTGGGGTGCTGGGCGAGCGCCTCGGAAAAGGTGCTGCCACCTTCGATGGCCAGCGCCAGATCGCCGAGAATGCGTTTGAGCGTGACATTACGCTCCTGTTTTTCGAGCACGCGCAAGCCGCGCAACAGCGGCAGCCCCGCATCCACAAGTGTCGCCAGTTGCCGCGTGAACGTCGTCAGCACCTTCGGCTTGACCTTGCCGGAGAGGAAGGGGATTTTGATTTCGAGGCTCATCGCCCCGCCCTTCTTTTTGCCGCCGGTCTTGGCGGCCTTGGCGGCCGGCTTGGCTTTTTTGCCGGCGGATTTTTCCTGGGCACGGTCAGCCTCGACAATCTTCGTGGGGAACAAACCCATTTCCTTCACCCGGCCGATGGCCTCGTTCTGGCTGGCAACCTCGATGGAGCCTTTGGTTTCCTTACCGCGTGAGTCCAGCGCTATGTAATCGTATCTGGGCATGATTAAAAAAAGTTCAAAGTCCAAAGTTCAAAGTCCAAAGCCGAGATCTGACCATTTTCTCCGGCCTTTGACATTGGACATTGAACTTGTCATGTATATTTGACGACTTCTTCAATGGTTGTATCACCTTCAAAAATGCCACGCAAGCCGTCTTCACGCAAGGTCACCATGCCCAGTTCGACGGCCTTCTGCCGCACCACCACCGACGGGGCGCGTTCGTTGACGAGTGTGCGGATCGCCTCGCTGATGATCAGCAGTTCAAAAATGCCCTTGCGTCCCTTGTAACCGGTGTCGTTACAGGCCGAGCAGCCGCGGCCGTAATGGAAAACCTTGTCGCCCAGATCATGCGGCGAAAGATTCAGCATCTCCAACTGCTTCTCTGTCGGCTCGAACGGTGTGCGGCAATTCTTGCAAATGGTGCGGACCAGGCGTTGTCCCAGCACGGCCATGAGCGTCGAGGAAATCAGGAACGGCTCCACGCCCATGTCCACCAGGCGCGTCACCGCGCCGGGCGCGTCGTTGGTGTGCAGCGTGCTCAAGACCAGGTGGCCCGTCAGCGCCGACTGGATGGAAATCTGCGCTGTTTCCAAATCGCGCATTTCCCCCACCATGATGATGTCCGGGTCCTGGCGCAAAAACGACCGCAGCGCCTTGCCGAAGGTCATCCCCACCGAATCGTTGATGGCCACCTGCATGATGCCTTCAATGTCGTATTCGACCGGGTCCTCGGCGGTGAGCAGCTTGGAGTCAATCGTGTTGACGCGGCGCAGACAGGAATACAGCGTGGTCGTCTTGCCGCAACCGGTCGGTCCGGTCACGACAAAAATGCCGTTCGGCCGCAGGATCACCTCGGTGACAAAATCATAGACGTATTTGGGGAAACCGAGCGACTCGATTTCCAAATTGACCGCCGCGCGATCCAGCACGCGCAACACGACGGATTCACCAAATTGCGTGGGCAGCGTGGACATGCGCAGGTCCACCTGGCGACCGAGAATGTTCAGGTTGATGCGGCCGTCCTGCGGGATGCGGCGCTCCGAAATGTTCAGATTCGCCATGACTTTCAGGCGCGAAATCACCGGCAGCGCGAGATGTTTTGGCGGCGGTGCCATTTCATAAAGCGCGCCGTCCACGCGGTAGCGGATGCGGAAATCCGTCTCAAACGGCTCGAAATGAATATCGCTCGCCCGGTCCTGGATGGCCTGTTGCAGCACGAGACCGACGAACCTCACGATGGGCGCCTCGTTGGCCAAGTTCTCGAGCCGTTTTTCGTCGGTGGCGGCCTCGTCGGCCTTCTGGGCAATCTCCTTGTCCGCGCCCAGCTCCTTGAGGATTTCTGAAAAATCCCCACTGGCCTCGTCCTGGCCGTAAAGCCGGTCAATCGCCTTCTTGATTTCGGCCGGGTCGGCCACGACGATCTGCACGTCACGCTTGATGGCAAAATGAATTTCGTCCGCGTGCTGCGGGTCGAGCGGGTCGGCCAGCGCCACCTGCACCGTGCCGTTGTTCATCGCGACGGGCAGGCATTGATACATCTGCGCGACCTTGGCCGGGACCGTTTGCAGCAGGTCCGGCGAAAATTCACGGTCCTTCAACGACACCACGTCGGCGCCGACATGGCCGGCGATCACATGCAGGATGTCATCGAGCTTCATGATGCCGAAGTCCTGCAACAGCTGGATCACGGGCGCGTTGCCACGCTTGAGCTCGGCGACCACCTCCTCGTATTGAAGGTCGTCAACCAGCCCCTGCTCCCGGATGAGCGACAGCAGCGGATTTGAAATGTCTTCGGCCATGTTAAAAAATCGTCACGCTTTTTCCGGCGCAGCCTGGCTCTGCGCCATCTCCAGTTCCTGCAGCTTCGCCTGGATGGTCGTCGGGTCCTGCGCCTTGGTGATCACTTCCTCGCGCGCAATCATGCCCTGCAGATATTTGTCCAGCAGGGATGAATCGAGCGTCACCATGCCGTATTTCGCGCCGGTCTGGATGTCGGACTGGATGCGGAACGTCTTGTTGTCGCGGATGAGCGCGGCGATGGACGGCGTGTTGACCATGATTTCAAACACCGCAACCCGGCCCGGCTTGTCAATGCGCGGAATGAGCAGCTGCGAGATCACCGCCTGCATCACCGTCGAAAGCTGGATGCGCACCATTTCCTGCTGGTTGGTCGGGAACGCGTTGGTGATACGATCAATCGTCTTGGCCGCGCCGGTGGTGTGCAGCGTGCCGAACACCAAGTGGCCGGTCTCCGCCGCCGTGATGGCCGCCTCGATCGTTTCCAGGTCGCGCATTTCACCGACCAGAATGATGTCCGGGTCCTGGCGCAGCGCGCGGCGCAGCCCCTCGGCAAAATTCGGCACGTCCACGCCGATTTCGCGCTGCGTGATCAGCGACTTCTTGTGCTTGTGGTAATATTCGATCGGGTCCTCGATGGTGATGAGATGCACCTCTTCGCGCTCCTCGTTGACGATGTTCAGCATCGAGGCCAGTGTGGTGGTCTTGCCGGAGCCGGTCGGTCCGGTCACCAGAACCAGACCGCGCGGCTTGTAAAGCAGCTCCTTCACACTCGGCGGAATGCCGATTTGCTCCATCGTCAGCAGCTTGCTGGGAATCTGCCGGAGCACCAGCGCGAAGTGGCCCTTCTCCTTGAACACGCTCACGCGAAACCGCGCCGCGTCGCCAAACGCAAAACCAAAGTCCGCGCCGCCGCGCTCCCGCGTGCTCTGGATGTGCTCCTCGGACGTGATGCTGCGCATCAATTCCTCGGAATCCTCCGGCTTGAGCGCCGGGCCTTCGACGCGGTGCAAAATGCCGTGAACGCGGATCACCGGCGGCGTGCCAACGCGGATGTGCAGGTCGGAGGCGCCTTCGGCCACCACCAACTGCAGCAAATCAGACATGGAATATGACATAAAAACTTCCGTCAGGATTCATCGCCGACCGTCGCGCGGATGACCTCGTCGGGGGTCGTCATGCCGGCAAGCACCTTGCGGATGCCGTCCTCGCGCAGCGTGCGCATGCCCATCTCGCGGGCGCGGGCGCGCAAAACGGACGACGACACCTTGTCGTAAATCAATTTCCGCGCCTCGTCGTCAATGGTGAAAATCTCGAAGATGCCGAAACGCCCGCGGTTGCCGGTGTTTGAACAATTGGCGCAACCGCGGCCTTTGAGGAGCGTGGCCGTCTTCAGATTGTCGGGCGTGATGTTCAGGGCACGCATCTCGTTTTCCGTCGGCTGATACGGCTCGCCGCATTTCTTGCAGATCTTGCGCACGAGCCGCTGCGCCATGAGGCAGCGCGTGGATGATGCGACCAAAAACGGCTTCACCCCGATGTCAATCAGACGGGTCACAGCGCTCGGTGCGTCGTTGGTGTGCAGCGTGGAGAAAACCAAATGGCCGGTGAGCGACGCGTTGATGGCGATGGACGCCGTCTCCAAGTCGCGAATTTCACCGATCATGATCACGTTCGGCGCCTGACGCAGGATGGCGCGCAGCGCGGCGGCAAACGTCAGCCCGACGGCCTCGCTGATCTGCACCTGGTTGATGCCGGCCAGGACGTATTCCACCGGGTCCTCAACGGTGATGATCTTGCGGTCGGGGCGGTTGATGAAGTGGAGGCAGGAATACAGCGTCGTGGTTTTGCCGGAACCGGTGGGGCCGGTCACCAGCAAAATCCCGTCCGGCAGGCCGATGATCCGTTCAAACGTCTGCTGGTCGTCCGTGAAAAATCCAAGGTCCGCCAGACCGAGCTTCAAACCTTCCTTGTCCAAAATACGCATCACGATGCTCTCGCCATGATACGTCGGCAGGCAGGATACGCGCAGGTCAATCAGCTTGTTGCCGACCTGCGACTGGATGCGTCCGTCCTGCGGGATGCGGTGCTCGGAGATGGACATGTTCGACTGGATCTTCAACCGGGCGATGATGGACGCCTGCAGTCGTTTGGGCGGCGCCTTCATTTCGTGCAGCAAACCGTCAATGCGGTAGCGCAGCCGGAATCGTTTCTCCAGCGGTTCCAGATGGATGTCCGACGCGCGCAGCTTGAAGGCGTCCACGATCATCTGGTTCACCAGCCGGATGAGCGGCGCGTCCGCGTCCACCGCCGCGGCATCGTCCGCCAGCAATCCGGGCACGGCCACGTTCTCCTCCGTCAGCTCCTGCATCACGTCCTTGAAGACGCCCTCCTCCATCGTTTTTTTCTCGCCGCCGTAATACTTGGTCAGCGCCGCCTCGATGTCCGGCTCCGACGCCACGCGCAGTTCAATCTCCGCGTTGAGCAGATGCGTGAGCGAATCAATCGTGTTCAGGTCGGACGGGTCGGCAATGGCAACGGCGACCTTGCCGTCGGTTTTGAAGAGGGGGATGACGCGGTATTTTTTGGCGGTGGGGCGCGGGATGATGGAAATGACCTCGTCGGGAATCTGCATCGAGCCGAGCTGGACGACTTCCGCGCCGAACTGCGCGGCCTTCGCCTGCGTCACGTCCGCCGGGCGGATGACCTTGTTGGCCAGCAACAAGTCCACCAATCCGACGTTGGAGGCGTTGGCTTCTACGCGGGCCTTGGCGACCTGCTCGGCCGGTGCGAGGCCAAGGTCCACCAATACATCCGCCAGATAATCGTCTTTTTCTGCCACGGTCTGCCGTTTTGCTGCTGGTTTGCGCGGTTCGTCCGCTTAACACTACCGGCGCGCGCCGCATTGTCAACGCTTCGCCACATCATCGCCAAAAACAAACTGGCGCATCCGTCAGAAGCTGTCCCTGACAAATGCCCCATCAAGTGCGAAGGAAGATTATTACACAAACGCAAAGTTGGACACAAGAATTGTGTTGCCGAAGATTCCATCCTCCCAAAATGCCGCCATCCAGACCAGGCCTCCCGCGCCGCTCAAGGCGGAATTCCCCGATGTCCGGCCTGCGACTCCGGTTTTGTGATGGCATCTTGCCGGACGATGGATAATGTTGAGTCCGGCAAACACAACAAAAGGTCACGTCATGGCACAGGCAATCATGGATCCGGAAAAGGTCCGGCGGTTCGCGGACGAACTGCAGCGCTTCAACTCCGACCTCGAAAACCGGCTGGTGCTGCTCCAGGCGCGCTTCGGGGCGCTGGGCGACACCTGGCAGGATCAGGAGCACGAAAAATTCTCGGAGGAATTCAAGGTGGCGATGAAGGCGCTCAAGAAATTCGTCGAGCTGTCCAAGGCGCACACGCCGTATCTGTTGCGCAAGGCCCAGCGCATCGAGGAATATCTGCACCAGCGATGACCCGTTGAAAACATGGCAGGCCAGGCACAAATCACATCCGTTGAGGCGATCGAGCTGTTCCGCGCGGCGTTGATCGTGTTCATGAGCCGGGCGCGTCCGGCGCTGGAGGAGATTTCCGGCGAGGGGCTGCGCACGCGGCTCTGGCTGGAAAACGACCAGCGGCGGTTCTGGGAAAACGAGCGGCGCGGCCGGGGCAAAAAGCTGGAGCAGGCGCAGCAGGAACTGTTCAGCGCGCGCCTTTCGCAGTTCCAGGATTCCACGTCGCTCCAAATCATGGCCGTCCACCGCGCGCAGCGGGCCGTGCGCGAGGCCGAGGAGAAGCTCGCGGTGCTGAAAAAATGGGGCCGTGAACTGGAGAACCGCTCGGCGCCGCTGCTCAAGGAGGTGGACCAGTTGCACAGTTTTTTGACCGCGGAAATGCCCGGGGCCATCGCGTATCTGGGGCAGGTGGTGAAGACGCTGGACGCCTACGCCGACGCCGGCGCACCCAAACCGGAGGCAAAAAATCCATGAGCGCGACCAGCGGCAAAGGCCGGCTCGCCGGCGCCACCAAGGAGCTTGCGCTCAAGTGGGCGGAGACGAAGAATTACTGGCGCGACGAGAAGAGCGCGGAATTCGAGCGCAAATATCTGCAGGAACTGTTCGTGGGCGTGGACCGGGCGGTCGCGGTCATCGAGAAACTGGACGAACTTCTGAAAAAAGTCAGGAGCGACTGCGAATAGCTGAACACGAGCGAGCCGGAAAGCGGCGGCGGGTGACTGATCTCCCTCATATTTGCCGCTTAAGCAGCTTTGGTTTTGACCGATCTTGAAACAGAATCGGTTGCGTGCGTGATGACTTGTCCCGCCTTGGGAATGTTCCATACCAGCGGCCGGCCACATTTTTGTTGAAAAGCCATCCGGCTCAATCCACCTCGTTGCCGACGCGATCGGACGATTAAATAGTAAGCTCCGCCTTCTCGGATATCGAGTCCACTCACCCGATGCCAAACAAATCATTCCTTCAACATCAACATTTGATTCGGATGGCAAATAAATAGTCTTCCCAATTCTTGCTTCATTCAAGGCTACTCTCAGACCCGCGCTCCAAGAATTCCTTTGCGGCTTTGCGACTTGGCGGCTTTGCGTTACGATCCTGTAAATGTCTGACGACGTAAAAAAATTCCGCATCGGCTCGGTGCATTACCTGAACGCCGTGCCGCTCACGCGCGGCATTGAAAGCGAAATCATCTTTGCCACGCCCGCCAGGCTCGCCGAGTTGCTCCGGCGCGAAGAGCTGGACGCCGCGCTCGTCAGCATCACCGAGACGCTGCTCACCGACCGTTACGACATCCTCGATGGCGTCGCCATCGCGTCGCTCGGCGAGGTCTACAGCGTGTTGCTGGCGCACAAAAAGCCGCTGGAGGAGGCGCGGGAGATTTTTTGCGACACGGCGTCGCTCACGAGCGTGAACCTGCTGAAGGTGCTGCTGGCCGAGCGCGGGTTGAAGCCGGAGTTCAAGCCGCTGGAAAATTACAAGGCCGCCATGGAAAAGGATTTTGTGCTGCTCATCGGCGACCGGGCGATCGAGTTCCAGCGCGCGCCGCATCCGCACGAGATTTTTGACCTGGGCTTTGCCTGGCACGAGACCACGAATCTTCCGTTTGTCTATGCGGTCTGGGCCTTGCGGCGCGGGGTTGAGAACCGGGAGTTGCGCCGCGAGCTGCGCGCGGCGAAGAAGTTCGGCATGGAGTCGCTGGATTATCTCATCGAGACGCGCGAGGAATTTGACGAGGATTTCCGCCGCGATTATTTCGAGTGGAACATCCACTACCATCTCGGCGAGGACGAGAAGCGGGCCATCGCGAAGTTCAGCGAATTGCTCCGCAAGCACGGCCTCGGCCCGGTGTTCGAGCCGAAGTTTGTTTCTTGATGGGAGGGTTGCCGTGTCGGCGACCCAAAATTGGGGTCGTGGCGCGCCGTCCCTCCCATTAAAACTTCGTCAGTTTTTCCAGTTCCTTCACGCGCTTCTCGATGTCGGCGCGTTTGGTCTTCGTGGTTTGCGTCAGGCCGAAGCCTTCGCAGCAAAATGACGCGGTGACGCTGCCATAAACCATCGCGCGGCGGATGTTCGCGTCAATCGAGCCTTTCGCGGCCGCCAAATAACCCATCATGCCGCCGACGAAGGAATCGCCCGCGCCGGTCGGGTCCTCGACGGTGTGCAGCGGATACGCCGGGCAGATGAAGATGCCCTTCGGCCCGGACAGGATCGAGCCGTGCGAACCCTTTTTGATGATGACGTATTTCGGGCCGAGCTTGTGGATTTTTTTCAGCGCGACGAAAACATTGTCCTCCTGGGTCAACTGCTGCGCCTCGCTGTCGTTGAGCACGAAGCCGTCAATGCGCGGAAGCAGCTTCAGCAAGTCCGGCAGCGCGATGTTCAGCCACAAATCCATCGTGTCGGCCACGACGAATTTCGGGCGGCGCATCTGGTCGAGGACATGGTGCTGGAGCGCCGGCGCGATGTTGGCCAGCAGAACGAACGGCGTGTGCTGATGCGCCTTCGGCAGCACGGGCGTGAAGGTCTCGAACACGCCCAGCTCGGTCAGCAGCGTCCGGCGGTTGTTCATGTTCGCCTCGTATTCGCCGGACCAGTGAAACGTTTTTCCGGGCAGGATCTGGAGGCCGCTCAAGTCAATTTTGTGCCGGCGATAAAGCTCGATGTATTTCTTCGGAAAATCCTCGCCGACGACGCCGATCAATTTGACCGGCGAGAAGAAGCTCGCGGCGACGGCGGCATGGCTGGCGGATCCGCCGAGCAGGCGCGGGTTTTCCCGGGTGGGAGTTTTGATGGAATCGAGTGCGGTGGAACCGACGATTAAAACGCTCATTTTTCGTTAGGAGTTGGGAGATGGGAGATGGGAGTTGGGGAAATCAGTAGCCACCTTTGCCTTTTTGGATGAGTTCAATCTCGTAGCCTTCGGGCGCGTCAATGAAGGCGAACACGGTTCCGGTGGAAGTGGTGGCCGGGCCGTCGGTAAATTTCAGGCCGTGCTTTGCCAGGTGTTTTGCAAATTCATCAAGGCTGTCCACCTCGAACGCGAGGTGCGTCAAATCCGGCTGCACTTGCACCGGGCCGCCGGCGGGGAAAAACGTGATTTCAATCTGCTCCTCGCTGCCGGGCGCCTTGAGGAAGACGAGTTCCGAGCCGCGCGGCGATTTGTGCCGGCGGATTTCCGCGAGGCCCAGCACGTCGCGGTAAAACGCCACCGTGCGTTCCAGATCGTTCACGCGGTAGCGCGTGTGCAGGAGTTTGTTGACCTTGCTCATGTAAAAATCCAATGTCCAAAGTCCGGTGTCCAAAGTCGAGCGCATTGTGATTTCAGACTTTGGGCTAATTTAAGCCTTTAGCCTTCAGCCTTTAGCCTTTAGACTCCGCTTCATGGGCAAACGACGTGAAGCGCGCGAACACGCGGTGCAATTCCTGTTCCAGCATGATTTGAACCCGCCGGATGATCTGGAGCGGGCGCTGAATGAATTCTGGAACACGCAGCGCGGGGCCGCCATTGCGGATGAAAAAGGCCCGGCACACTGGGGGCAGCAGGTGGAGCTGCCGCCGCCCACCGCCGAGGAGGCCGAGACGCGGCTGTTCGCCGAGCCGCTCATCCGCGGCGTGCTCCAGCACCGCGATGCGATTGACGAGCACATCAAGAAGCACGCGAAAAACTGGGACTTCCACCGCATCGCCGCCGTGGACCGCAACATCATGCGGCTGGCGATTTACGAAATGCTGCACCGCGAGGACATTCCGCCCGTGGTCAGCATCAACGAGGCGGTGGACATCGCCAAGAAGTTTTCCACGGAGGACAGCGGCAAGTTCGTCAACGGCATTCTCGACAAAATCAAGGGCGAGATCATGCGACCGGCGAGGATTGTCAAATAGTTCAAGGTTCAAAGTTTAAAGTCATGGCCAAGATCGAGCGATTTGAAGATTTAATGAGCTGGCAAAAAGCCCGTGAGTTGAACCGGCTGATTTATCAAGTCACCAGAAGCGGAGCCTTCGCGAAAGATTTTGGCTTGCGCGATCAGATCCGGCGCGCGGCGATTTCGGTCATGTCCAATCTGGCCGAGGGATTTGAACGGGGCGGCAACCGGGAATTCATCCAGTTTTTGTCCAACGCCAAGGGTTCCTGTGGCGAAATCCGCTGCCAGCTTTACGCGGCGCTGGATGAAAAATATTTGACCGAGGCGGAGTTCCACGAGCTTTATGAACGGAGCCGGGAAATCAGCCGGCTGATTTCCGGCTTCATGGCTTATTTGCAAAAGTCCGAATTGCGCGGGAACAAATTCAAGGGACAGCCGGACGAGCGGGAGAACATTGAACGTTGAACTTGGAACTGGGAACTGGGAACTCAAGAATGAAATTCGCCGACCTCCATCTGCACACGCAGTTCTCCGACGGCACGTTCACGCCGGAGGAGCTGGCCGGGCACGGCGCGCGGCTCGGCTTTGCCGCGATGGCGCTGACCGACCACGATTCGGTCGAGGGCAGCGCGCGGATGGCCGCGGCGTGCGCGGCGGCGGGAATTGAGTTCATCGTCGGCGCGGAGCTCACCGCCGAACATGACGGCACGGAGGTCCACATTCTCGGTTATTTTCTAGATCCGCAAAATCAGACGCTGCTGTCCGAAATCGCCAAATTCCAGGCCGTCCGGCAGAATCGCATCCGCGAGATGGTGGCGCGCATCAACGCGCTCGGCGTCCCGCTCGAGGTGGAATCCGTTTTTGCGCTGGCCAGCTGCAAGTCGCCGGGCCGACCGCATGTCGCCCGCGCGCTGGTGAAGGCCGGGCTGATTTCGAGTCTCGACGAGGCCTTCGAGCGTTTCCTGAAAAAAAACCGGCCGGCGTGGGTGCCCAAGGCGAAAATTTCCGCGCTGGATGCCATGGAACTGATCCATCAGGCAGGCGGTCTGGCGGTCATGGCGCATCCGGGCCTGAACCGCACGGATGATGTCATTCCCGCGCTCGTCGGGGCCGGCTTGGACGGCATCGAATGTTTCCACACGAAGCATTCGACCGTGATGTCGGAGCGCTACCTGGAAATCGCGGAGACATTCCACCTGCTCGTGACCGGCGGCTCCGACTGCCACGGCTTCAGCAAGGGCAAGCCGCTGATTGGCGGCGTCAAGCTGCCCTACGAACACATCGAAAAAATGAAAGCGAAAGTGGCGGAGCGAAAACCCGCTGAATCGTTGAACCGTTAAATCGGAGACCGGATGCCCCGATTCACGATTTAACAATTCACAATTCACGATTTAACGAATGAGCTTCTTCGCCAAAATCAAGGCCGGCCTGGCCAAAACCCACAGCAAACTCGTCCACGAAATCAAGCGCATCGTCACGCGCTCGCCGAAACTGGACGCCGCCACGCTCGAGGAACTGGAGGCCGCCCTCATCGCCGCCGATCTCGGCCTGGCCGTCACGCAGCAAATCGTCGCCGCCGTCAAGCTGGCCTACGAATCGCAGGGCGCGACCGGTCGCGACGTGTTTGCCGTCGCCCGCGCCGAGGTGGAAAAGAACCTCTCGTCGGGCAAAGCTGATCTGCTCAAGGCCGCGCACGGCCCGACCGTCGTTTCCATCGTCGGCGTCAACGGCACCGGCAAGACCACCACCGCCGCCAAGCTCGCCCATTTGATTCAATTGCGGAAAAAAACCGCGCTGCTCGCCGCGTGCGACACGTTTCGCGCGGCGGCGATTGAACAACTGAAACTCTGGGGAACGCGGTTGAAAATTGAAGTTGTCGCCGGCGCATACGGCGCGGACCCGGCGTCCGTGGCGCACGACGCCGTCACCGCCGCGCAGGCGCGCAACACGGATTACCTGTTCATTGACACGGCGGGCCGGCTGCACACCAAGCACAATTTGATGCAGGAATTGCAGAAGTTGCACCGCGTCATCGGCAGGCAGCTCGCGGGCGCGCCGCACGAGGTGCTGCTGGTGCTGGACGCGACGACCGGCATGAACGCGCTGAACCAGGCGCGCGAATTCCACAAGGCCGTGCCACTCACCGGCCTGATCGTGACCAAGCTGGACGGCACGAGCAAAGGTGGCATGGTGGTGGCGATCCAGAAGGAACTCGGCCTGCCCATCAAATTCATCGGCCTCGGCGAGCAGCCGGACGACTTGCAGCCCTTCGACGCGAAGCAGTTCGCGCAGGCGTTGTTTGAGGAATGAACACAATTGTTGTGAGTTATGGCGCAGTCGCCGAATCAAATTTGCGGATGAATTGCTTATCATCCGGCGGCTATGCCGTCGCCAGATTGTCTTCAAGCATTTTCGAGCGCGCGATATTTTCAGTCATCTCAACAGCCGGCGCGTTTTCCAAAATGCGGATCGGCTCGTAAAAAGTGTTGCGCTGGACGGGTGTGCGACCGGCTTCGCGGATGGCCTTGAGCATGGCCGCCTCGGTCTGCAATTGCGGCGAGGTCGCGCCGGCCATGTGGAAGATGTGTTCCTCGATGATGGTGCCGTGCAAATCGTCCGCGCCGTAGCTCAACGCCACCTGCGCCAGCCTCATGCTCAAGCCGACCCAATACGCGGTGATGTGCGGAAAATTGTCGAGGTAGATGCGGCTCACGGCAATGGTGCGGAGCGAATCGAATCCGGTCGGCGGATGCGTGACGGGAATGTCGTTGTCCTCCGGATGATACGCCAGCGGCACGAAGCCCACGAAGCCGCACGTCTCGTCCTGCAACGCGCGCAATTGCCGCAAATGATCCACGCGGTCGGCCAAGCTCTCGACGTGGCCGTAAAGCATCGTGCAGGTGCTGCGCCCGCCGAGCCGATGCCAGGTGCGGTGGACGTCCAGATATTCCTCGGCGGATTCCTTGCCCCTCGCAATTTGCGAACGGACTTCCTTGCGGAAAATTTCCGCGCCGCCGCCGGTGAGCGAATCGAGGCCGGCGGCCTTCAATTCAACCAGCGTCTGCTCGACGGATTTTTTCGCGATCCAGGCGAGATGGAGAATTTCAATCGCGGTGAAGCATTTTAATTGCAGCCGGGAATCGAGCGCCTTCAGCGCCTTCAGCATGTCGGTGTAATAGCCGAACGGCAGCGACGGGTGCAACCCGCCGACGATGTGCAGCTCGGTGATGCCGAGCGCCAGCGCCTCGCGCGCCTTTTGAACGATTTCCTCGACGGTGAGCTGGAAGCCGTCGGCGTCGCGTTTCTTGCGCGCGAACGAGCAGAACTGGCACGACAGGATGCAGTAATTCGAGTAGTTGACGTAGCGATTGACAATGTAGCTGGCGCGGTTGTTGCCGGTCCGTTTCCGCCGCGCGAAATCGGCGATAGCGCCGACGGCATTGAAGTCCTTGGATTCGAACAGCCGCAGCGCGTCGGCGTCGGAAATACGCTCACTCGCGACCACCTTGTCATAAATGTCGCGCAACCCGCTGCGTTGAATGAAAAAATCCACGCATTACATTTAACGCAAAGACGCAAAGGCGCAAAGAATTTTACGAAGACATTCCTTGCGGCTTCGCGTCTTTGCGCCTTTGCGCCTTTGCATTGAAAATTATTACGCTGAAAACGCTCCGAACAGCGCGCGCATTTCCTCGTCCACGTCCGCCGCATCGGCCAGCGTCTGTGCGATTTCGTCGCGGAGCAATTCGCGGTAGCGCTTCCGCAAACGATGAATCGCCACGCGAACGGCGGTTTCATCCATGCCGAGCTTCTTCGCCACTTCGGCGTGCGACAATTCACCTTTGCCGGCGGTGAGGAAAATTTTCAACTGTCCGAACAGCTTCGCCTTGCCGTCGGCCTCGCATTCCTTCTGCAAACGTTCGATGACTTTGGTCAGCAGCGCCAGCGCCCATTCGCGGTCGAACGCCCTGTCGGGACTCGGCTCGTTCACGGCGGCGATGTGAAATATCGTGTCCGCCGTCCGCCAGTCGAGCGAGAGCGGCATTTCGCCGCCGCCGCGTTTCTGGCGTTGCGACTTCTTCCAGTCGTTGATGAGAAAATGTTTCAGCGAGGCGAGCAGGAAGGCACGAAAGCGCCCGCGTTCGGCGCTCAAGCCGGCGAGATAATTTTTCTCCAGAAACCGCGCGAAAAACGCCTGCGTTAAATCCTCCGCGTCTTCCTTGTTGTGGCCATGCCGGCGGACGTAGGCGTAGAGCGGAAACCAATAAGTGCGGCAAAGCTCCTCCAGCGCGCCGTCGGATTGCGGCGTGGAACGTTTGCCCGCCGCGAGCACAACCGTCCAATGCGTCGTGGCGAAGATGTCGCCCGGCGAGGTCGAGGCCGGCGCGGAATGTTCGGAGGTCAAGGCCAAATCAGTTTAACCACGGATGGACACAGCTTAATAAGCCACCGCCCTGCAATTCCAGCACAAGACTGGCCGGTTTTTATTTCACCGGAGTGCTCCGATAGCCGCCGCTGTCGCGTTCGCGCTCTTCGGAGGCTTCCTGTTTAGTGCCAAAATAGACCCCGGCGAAGCCGGTGCCGTTAGTCGAATACATCGTGACATGGGACCACCCCGGAACAACGTGCGAAGTGGACAATTCAAAATTGCCCTGACCGCTGCTAATCTCCATCACCTGTTTTGGATCAGTGAGAACCATCACATCCTGCGGCATGGTTATGAAAAGAGCCAGTTTCGCGTTGTCGGCACTAACAAGATTAAATTGGCCTTTGACCACCATTTGTTTCTTGGTTCGCGAAACCGAAGTGATCTTAATCGAGTCGCCCTTGGGAAATGAAGACTCGCCGATGTAGTCGGATTTGACCGGCCAGTAATAATTGGCAGCCAGAAAGAGGGCTGCCAGGCACAAGGCCGTGATTGTTGCGATGGTGTATTTTTTCATATTTGTGTCCTTTGTTTTATTTGCCGCACGCCACACCACCCGGACGATCCAGTAATCAATGCCGAGGGAGACGATAAATGTTGCAAGAAACCATTGGGCGTTGTGCGCCTGATCGTAATTTGGACCAGAAAGCCAGAAGTGGAAGGCGACACCGAAAACAAACATTAGCCAGCCGAGAAGCACATCCAGCGCGAGCAGCGGGAACAACAAACCCTCGAACACCGCCAGCCACATGCCGTAAAGTTTCCCCGCCGAGCGGCGGATTTGCGTGACGGCAATCCAGCCGAGAATCGTCATTCCAAGTGGAGCTGTCCAAAACAGGAACGCCAGGCAAACCGCAAAAATCTCAACGAGCGGGTTGTGCCTCAAATCGGCGGGGGTCAACAACGGCTGAAGCTGGCGCAGTGGCAACATTGCCGCCCAAATCACGCCCACGATTGCCATGCGCGAGAAGCGCGGGACACTTTCCGATTTCCGATTTCTGATTTCCGATTTTTCAGTTTGAGCCTCCTCACGTCGGCTGCTACCGGACGGCGTTGAAACAATCGTCTCCACGCAGGTTTTCACTTCGCTGACCTGCTGGTAACGCAATGCTGGCTTTTTCTCCAAAGCACGCAAGACGACTTCGTCAAGCCGCACGTCAATCTGCACTTTCGACGAGGGCGGCTCGATTTTTTGGCCGGGCAGTTCGCCGGTAAGCATCTGGTAAAACACCACGCCCAGCGCGTAAATGTCCGCGCGATGATCCACTTCGCCCGGCGCGACTATCTGCTCCGGCGACATATAATTTGGCGTCCCCATCGTTTTGCCGGCGTCGGTCAATTCGAGGGTAGGGCACGTCGCTCCGCGCGCACCGGCTTCCAATGGCCGACCTTCGGCGGGCAGAGGACCGCCCGCCCCGCCTTCCACAATTTTCGCCAATCCAAAATCCGCCACTTTCACACGGCCACGGCGGTCGAGCAAAATGTTCTCCGGCTTGATGTCGCGGTGGACGATGCCCTGGTCGTGGGCGAATTGCAGCGCATCGCAAATCTGCGGCACGATGGCCAGCGCCTCGCGCGGCGAAATGCGACCGGCGTTGAGCAGTTGCCGCAAATTCACGCCGTCCACAAATTCCATGAGGAAGAAATAAATCGGCGTAGCAGCCGACGTGAGTCGGCTCTGACTCGCTTGGGAACTTTCGAATTTTGTTTGGGCGGACTCACGTCCGCTGCTACCAAACTCATACAATGTCACGATGCCGGGATGATTCAGCTTCGCCAGCGCCTTGGCCTCGCGGGCGAAACGCTCGGCAAACGCCGGATCGTCGCCAATGCCCGGCGGAAGAATTTTCAGCGCGACGATGCGGTCCAGTTGTTTTTGCCGCGCCTTGTAAACCGCACCCATGCCGCCCTTGCCGATGAGTTCGAGAATTTCAAGCTGCGGAAATATCGCCGCGAGTTCGGCGACCGGCGGAGGATTAAACGCCGGTTGCCGGCCTTCGGTGACGGTATCCGCCGCCGCGCCGGCCTTGAGCAGGCAGGCGGGGCAAAGTCCGGCTAGCGCGCCGGTCGGCAGCGGCGTGCCGCACTGCGGACATTTGCTTCCTTCAGGCATGGGTTGATTCGATTTTACCGTGTCCATGCCCACTTCAGAAGCAAAACCGAAAAAATGTTACACGAAATTTTTGCCGCAAAAGAACGCAAGGAACGCAAAAACAATTTTCCTTTGTGTTCTCTGTGTTCCTTCGCGGCCAATTAACGCAGCTTGAACCCGCCCTGGAAAATGACTTCCGCCGCCACGACAATTAAAAACACCGCGCTGACGAGCGCATTCAGCCGGAAGAACGCGAGGTTGATCCAGTTCAAGCTGCGGCGTCGCGCAATCCAGTGCTCCATCACGAGGCAGCCGACGATGAGGAACCAGCCCACGGCGAACGCGATGCGGAATCCGCACAGCAACCCGAACGCGAGCAGCAACCCGCACATGACCATGTGCGCAAGAAATGCCGCCGCGAGCGCGTTTTTCGGCCCCCACGCCACCACGAGCGAGCGCAGCCCGTGCGATTTGTCGAACTCGTAATCCTGCAGCGCGTAAATGATGTCGAAGCCGACCAGCCACAGCACCACGGCGGGCGCGAGCATGGCCATCTGCAAAATTTCCCAGCCGGAAACGTCCGCTCCCTTCACCGCCAGCCACGCGCCGACAGGCGCGAGCGCCGACGCCAAGCCGAGGAAAACGTGCGTGTAATCCGTGAACCGCTTGGTGAGGGAATAAAAACAAATCACCGCGAGCGCGGCGGGCGAAAGATAAAAACAGAGCGGATTCAAACAACGGCTGGCGACAACCAGGCCCGCGCCGGAGATTGCCCAGAGCAGAATTGCGCCGGCCAGTGAAATTTGTCCCGTCGGCAAATGCCGTTTTGCCGTGCGCGGGTTCAGCGCGTCGAACTTACGGTCAACAATCCGGTTGAAGGCCATCGCGCACGTCCGCGCACAGACCATCGCGGCAAGAATCAGCCCGAAAGTCCGCCAGCCCGGCCAGCCGCGGTGGTCGCGCGCCGCCACCATCATCGCCGCCAGCGCGAACGGCAGCGCAAAAACCGTGTGCGAAAACCGCACGAACGAAGCCCATTTTTGGATTGCAGAAAACATTTCTTAACGCAAGGGCGCAAAGAAGCAAAGGCGCAGAGAAACAATTGTAAAAACCTTGCGTCTTTGCATCTTTGCGCCTTTGCGTTGAATTCTCACTCTTTTTCAACCGCCCAACGCGACACCAATTTTTGCGGCACACCAAGATGGTCGAGCACCCGCGCAACAACGGTGTCCGCCACGTCTTGAACCGTTTTCGGACCGGCATAAAAACTCGGATTGGCCGGCAGGAGGATCGCGCCGGCCAGCAGCAGCAGTTCCATGTTTTTGACGTGAACCAGGCTCAACGGCGTCTCGCGCGGAACCAGGATCAATTTCCTCCGTTCCTTCAGCACCACGTCGGCGGCGCGCAGCAGAACGTCCTCGCTGTAACCGTGCGCGATGCGGCCCATCGTGCCCATCGTGCAGGGAATCACGACCATCGCGTCCGGCGGATTCGAGCCGCTGGCGAACGGCGCGTTCATGCTTTTCAGTCCGTGCGATTTGACGCCGGCGGGCAGGCGCAATCCGCCGGGCAGTTCCTCGGCGATGACCTGCTGCGCGTAGTTGCTCTGCACGACGTGGATTTCGTGCGCGCGCGGATCCAGATTGTCGAGCAGCCGCTGCGCGTAAAGCGCGCCGCTGGCTCCGGTGATGGCGACCAATATCTTCACTTTCGCGAATGATGGCGGCGCAATTCACCTGCGGCAAGCACAACCGGACGGATCGCGTCAATCACAAATCGCCTGCCGCCAATCGGAAATGCTTGAGTCCGGTTTTGCGTTCCGCACAATTGGCGTGTGTTCAAATTTGCGGGAATCATTTTGGCGGCCGTTTTTCTAGCAGGCTGCGCGACGCAGCAAACCACGCCGCCGGCGGCGGAAACCGTCGGCGAAGCCGGGCCGCCGGTTTCATCGCAGTTGAACTGGACTAGGCCCGCCGCAAAAAATCCGGCCCCGCCGCAACCCGCCAGGCCGCCGGCTCCGCCCGCCAAACCGGTCGCACGGATTGTTCAACCAGCCCCGCCACCTGCCACGATTCCCAAACCGGTGCCGCCGGTGACGACTTGGACCTCGCTGAACCGCTGGGCCGCCGCTCACAACGTCGGCGCGCCGCACCGGCTGTCCGATTTGCCGGTGACCTCGTATGCGCTCGGCTCGAAAAACGGTGTCATGGTTTTGAGCATCGGCAGCCGCGAGGCGACCTGGAACGGCGTTCAGATCAGCCTCGGCTTCACTCCGGAGTTCATTGACGGCGAGGTTTTCCTGCACGGGCTTGATTTGCAGAAAAACCTGGAGCCGCTCCTGTGCGGGCCGCCGCTGACGTTCGGCACCAACCGGATCATCGTGATTGACCCCGGCCACGGCGGCGCCAATCCCGGCACGACCAGCGTTTTGGACGGACGGCTGGAAAAGGAATTCACGCTCGACTGGGCGAAACGGCTCGCGCCGTTGCTCGAGACGAACGGCTGGAAAGTTTTCCTGACCCGCACCAGCGACGTTTATGTGACCAATGCGGACCGGGTTGTTTTCGCCGAGGCGCGCCACGCGGATTTGTTCATCAGCCTGCATTTCAATTCCACCCCGAACCGCGACAAAAAAACCGGCGGCCTCGAAACCTATTGCATCACGCCGACGGGAATGCCCTCGACTTTGACGCGCGGCTTTTCCGATCCGTGGGCGGAACAACTGCCGAACAACGCCTTTGACGCGCAAAACCTCCAGCTCGCCGTCCGGATCCACGACGCGGTGCTGCGCGCGATGGGCATCGAGGACCGCGGCGTCCGCCATTCGCGGTTCGAAACGGTCCTGCGCGGGCAAAACCGCCCGGCGATTTTGATTGAAGGCGGCTATTTGTCGAATCCGGCGGAGGCAAAAAAGATTGAAAGCCCCGAATATCGGCAGAAGCTGGCCGAAGCCGTCGCGGAAGCTCTCAAATGAAAAACGTGAAACATATTTTGGTAACCGGCGGCGCCGGCTTCATCGGCTCGCATCTGGTCGAGCGCCTGCTGGACGACGGCAAGGCCGTCGTGGTGATTGATGATTTCTCGACCGGCAATCCTGAAAATTTGCGGGCAGCCGGAAAAAATCCCCGGCTGAAGGTCGTCCGCTCGACAATCTCCGGGTGCAAAAATCTGCCGAAGCTTGCGGCGGAATCGGAATTCATCTTCCACCTCGCCGCGACCGTCGGCGTGGAACTCGTCGTCAAATCGGCATTGCACGTTCTGGAATCGAGCTTTCACGAAACGGAAATCCTCCTTCGCGCCGCCGCCAAAAATTCCACGCCGCTGCTGCTGACCTCCACCTCGGAGGTTTACGGCAAGAGCGCGAAGCCGGATTTCAGCGAGGACGACGACCTGCTCATCGGGCCGCCCGGCCAGTCGCGCTGGAGCTACGCCTGCTCGAAGCTCACCGACGAATTCCTCGCGCTCGCCTACGCGCGCGAAAAAAACCTGCCGGTCATCATCACGCGGCTGTTCAACACCGTCGGCCCGCGCCAGACCGGACGCTACGGCATGGTGCTGCCGCGCTTCATCGCCGCCGCGAAGAAGAACGAGCCGCTGAAGGTTTTCGGCGACGGCAAACAATCGCGCTGCTTCTGCCTGGTGACCGACGTGGTGGAATCGCTCTTGCGTTTGCAGCAGCGTGGCTGCGACGCCCTCGTCGCAAAACGGAAAGGCGGCGAGGTGCCGCCGCCACTGGTTTTTGAGGAGATTTTCAACATCGGCAGCACGGAGGAGGTTTCGATTCTGGAACTGGCGAGGCTCGTGGTGAAAACGCTCGGCTCGAAATCAAAAATTGAGCTGATTCCCTACGACAAGGCCTACGCACCGGGCTTTGACGACATGCGCCGCCGCAAACCGCTGGTGGAAAAATTGGAACGCTTCGTGAGCTTCAAACCCCAGACGCCGCTGCGCGAAATCATCCGGCTGACGGCGGGTTGAAAATCATTTTGCCAATCCGGCGACAGCGGATTAGAGTTTGACCATGCAAAGTTGGTTGTCAGATCGCATCAGTTTTGACCCGGCCGTTTGCCACGGCAAGCCCGTGGTGCGTGGCACGCGCGTGCTCGTCGCCAACATCATCGGCGCGGTGGCCGCCGGGCAGTCATTTCAGGATATTTTACTGGATTATCCCTCGCTCAAGGAACTGGACATTCGCGCGTGCCTGGAGTTTGCAGGCAATCTGACGGCGATGGAAAGTGTCGAAGCCTAACGGGTTTGGGGAATGAAATTTTTCCTCGACGAAAATTTTCCGCGCTCAGCCCTCATCCGATTGCAATCCTCCGGCCACACCGCCGCCCACGCTCTGGACAGCTTTCCACCCGGCACGCCGGACGACCAATTGTTTGCCTACGCCCAGCAGGAGCGCACCATCTTCATCACCACGGACAAGGATTTTTTCCACACTGTTCCGCTGGCCTTTGCCCGGCATTACGGGGCGATTGTCATCACGCTGCGACGGCCAAACCGCGATGAATTATTGCGCCGGTTGGCGGATGCGCTGGCCGCACTCGGTGAAAGAAAATTGAATGATTCCGTCTGGCTCGTGACTGACACGCGCATTTACAGCCGCCAGAAAACGTGACCGCTTCGTGGGCCTCAAACCCCAGACGCCGCTGCGCGAAATCATCCGGCTGACGGCGGGTTGACTCCTTCGCGCGCGAGCAGCCTGCGTTTCCAGTCCAAGCCGCCGGAGAAGCCGCCGAGCTTTTTGTTCGCGGCCAAGACGCGATGGCACGGAACCAAAACCGGAACCGGATTCGCTCCGCACGCGCCGCCCACGGCGCGGACGGCCCTGGACCTGCCAATCGCTTCCGCGATTTCGCCGTAGCTTTTTGTTTTGCCGATTGAAATTTTCCGCAGCGCGTTCCAGACGCCTTTCTGGAATTCCGTTCCAGCCAAATCCAGCGGCGGCAGCTTTTTTGGCTGGCGGCCGGCGAGAATATTTTTCAACGCGGTTTCGGTGATGCGATGCCAAGCACGGATTGTGGTGGGGACATCGCGCTGCGATGTCCGGACGCCGCAGCGCGGCGTCCCTACCTTGGGAAAATTCAGTTCGGCCAGTCCCTTTTCCGAATAGCGCGCCACAAACCGGCCATCGCGCGTGGAAACGGGCAGTGTGAAAAAATTGTTTTGGGGGTTCATCCCGCCTTTCAGTGGTTGTGCAGGAAGATGGAAAAGACGCCGAGCAGGATGACGAGCAAAATGATGACCAGCAGGATGAAGCGGTTGCGGGCGACGCGCTTTTCGTAGCGCAACGGGCGCAGGCCGCGCACGCCGCCGGCGGCGAGATAGGTGACGAGGCGCGGATTGCCGGATTCCGGGCGGCTGAACTGCCGGCGGAGGCGGTTGAACAGCGCGGGCAAATCGTATTTGCGCACGCCGAGGTCGTTGAACTGTTCGGGCGCGGCAATCTCCTCATCCGCCCGCAGCGGCTTGACTTCCTCGAACACCGGTTCGTGCGTCGGGCGCGGCGGCGGCGCAGGCGGTTCGTGCGCGCGGGGAACGGTCGCGCCATGCGGCAGCGCGGTGGATCGAAACCGCGGCGTGGCGGTGTGCTGGAGCTGCGAATCGAGTTTCTTGATTTCGGATTCGAGCGAGGCGATCTGCTCGTTCAGGGCGCGCGCGCGGTCGGAAATGGGGTCAACCGGATTTGCTTTTCGCTTCGCGAACGCCATACGCCTCAAATTTCAATGCTTCAGCAGGATGGCGACGAACACGCCCAGCGCGGCCAGCGCGACGGCCAGCAGCGGCCAGTTCATCGCGAAGCCGATTTTGCACATTTCGCCGAGGCTCATGCTGGCAAAGGGCGGGACGGCGGGCGCGGGCGCGGATTCCGCCTCGGCTTTCTGGGCGGTTTCGCCGGCGAGCACGGGCAGCTTGAGGCGCGCGGAATTCCATTCCATGCGGGCGTTTTCGATGGTGGTCAGGGCGCGGGTGAGTTCGATCTGGAAATTTTCCTTCGTCCAGATTTCGTCGTGGATGGCCTGGATTTTTTGGAGGGCGTCGCGGAAATCGCCGACGGTCTTGACCATTTGCTCGGCGTCGCGGCGGGCGTTGAACTCGGCCTCCTCGAGCAGGCCGAGGCCGCGGGTGAGGTGGCGGACCATTTCCTGCCGGCCGGTCTGGAATTCGAGCTGGCGGCGGCGCAATTCCTCCAGCGAGGCGCGCTCGCGCTCCAGATCCTCCTGCGCGCGTTTCAGCTCGGCGAGTTTCTGCTGCGCCTCGACGACCTTCCGGTCCACGTCCTCGCGCGTCGGCGCGCGCAGCGGGTCGGCGGCGGGCGCACCGGGAACCTGGTGCGCCTGGAAATCGGGATCCACAAACTCCGTTGCATCGTAATCGGCAGCCATGCGGCGAATTTAGACCGGTTCGGCAGGGCTGTCCAGCGGCGTTTCAACGGAGGAAAACCGCTCGCGTCCTCCCCTTCGGGCGGAGATTTTCGAGGCCGGGAAGGAAAATGAAATCGCGCTTGTAAATCCGGCCTGGAAGTTTTAGGTTGCGGCGGTTCGAAAACCGGTCAATTTTTTGACATGATTGAATTGATTCAGTTCCCGTGGAGTCCGTTCTGCATCGTCCAGCGGCGCATTTTGGAATTTTCCGGGATGCCGTTCAAAATCACGAACATCCCCAACCAGGACCGCTCGCTGGTCTGGAAACTCACCAAGCAGCGCTATTATGGCGTGCCGATTTTGCGCGACGGGAAAAATGTGATCTTCGAGGTCAGCGACGATTCGCAGGTCATCGCCAAATACCTCGACGCGAAATTCAAGCTCGGCCTGTTCCCGAACAAGTGGTGCGACATGCAGTCCATCCTCTGGCGCAATGTCGAAAACGAAATCGAGGGCGCGGCATTCCGGCTCAACGACATTTACTGGACGGAATTTGTCCCGGCGGCGGATCGGCTGCAGTTTTTGCGGTTCAAAGAGCGGAAGTTCGGCCGCGGGTGCATTGACCAGTGGCACAAGGGCCAAAAATCCTGGCTCAAGCAGCTTGAGGAGCGGCTGCTGCCGTTTGAAATGATGCTGACGCACCTGCCGTTCATTCTCGACGAGCGCCCGCGCTTCGTGGATTTCGACCTGTTCGGAATGCTCGAAAACTTCCTTTACTCGGGGCATTACCATCTGCCCAGGCGCCACAAGCAGATTCAGCAGTGGCATCGCCGGATGCAAACCGCCCGACACACCGACTTTCGCGCGTGAAAAATTACATCCTCGACACCAACGTCCTCCTTCACGATCCCAATTCGCTTTTAAGCTTCGTTGACAACCATGTCCTGATCCCCATCGAGGTCATCGAGGAAATTGACCGCTTCAAGCGCGAGTCCACCGATCTGGGCCAGAACGCGCGCAGCGTGTCGCGGATGCTCGACAGCCTCCGCGGCACCGGCAGCTTGAGCGAGGGCGTGGACCTGCCCAACGGCGGCAAGCTCAAAATCGCCTTTTACAAAAACGGCCATTCGGGCAACGGCGACGGCGACTTCAATGCCAACACCGTGGACAACCGGATTCTGCTGCTCGCGGCGGGCATCCAGAAATCGCAGCCGAAAAACCCGACCATCCTCGTCAGCAAGGACATCAATCTGCGGATCAAGGCCGACGCGCTCGGGTTGCAGGCGGAGGATTACGAGACCGACCGCGTGTTCATCACCGACCTTTACACCGGCATGATGGAGATGACCGTCAGCGCCGCAAAAATCACCGAGTTCCGCGCCAAGAGCGAACTGGCCCTGGACAACGGCAAAAAATATTTTCCGAACGAATACTGCACGCTCCTTGACGAATCGAACACCAAGAAGGCCGCGCTCGCCAAGGTGGACGCAACCGGCACGAAACTGGTTCCCATCATTGACTGCCGCGACGGCGTCTGGGGCATCAAGCCGCGCAACCGCGAACAGCATTTTGCGCTCGACGCGCTGCTCGACGACCGCATCAAGCTCGTCACGCTCATGGGCAAGGCCGGCACCGGCAAAACGCTGCTGGCCATGGCCGCCGGATTGAAGCGCGTCGTGAACGACCGCGAATTCCGACGGCTCGTCGTCGCCCGTCCGACCATTTCCATGGGCAAGGAACTCGGTTTTCTGCCCGGCTCGCTCGAGGAGAAGCTCGCGCCGTGGATGCAACCGATCCACGACGCGTTGGAAATGTTGAGCGACCTCAACATGGGCCACGACCACCGCCGCAGCGGCGACCTCATGCGCTCCGGCAGTATCGTCGTCGAGGCATTGAGCTACATCCGCGGACGCAGCATCGCCAACCAGTTCATGGTCATTGACGAGGCGCAAAACCTGACGCCGCTGGAGGTCAAAACCATCGTCACGCGCGTCGGCAACGGCACCAAAATCATCTTCACCGGCGACCCGTATCAAATTGACAATCCTTATGTGGATTCGTCATCGAACGGCTTCAATTATGTCGTGAGCAAATTCCGCGACCAGGCCGTCTCCGCACACGTCGAATTGCAGAAGGGCGAGCGCTCCGAACTCGCGGAACTGGCGGCAAACATCCTGTAACCTCGCGCCGGCGCGGTGCCGGAACACGGGCAGACAAGGGTGGGGCGATGGGGTTTCATTTTGAGAGTTGACAAAACGTCCGCGTCGCTGAAATTTAATCAAGGCTGGGACGGGGCAGAAAGGGCCTCTCCAGCGGGAAATGTAATGTTATGATCTCAAACGAAAGACCTTCACCGTTCGGACGGCGGCCTTACCAGGGCCTGCCCCGGCCACCGTCAAACGAAGACACACTCAAATCCGAGACGCTGCAGATTGAGCGCAAAACATTCGTTTTCACGCTCAAGGAAAATCCGCGCGGCCGGTTCCTGCGCATCACCGAGGACGTCGGCGGACGGCGCGACACCATCATCATTCCCTCCACCGGACTGGAGGATTTCAAAAAGCTGCTTGAAGAAATGGTGAAGGCGGCGGATGAAATCCCGCCGAAGGCTCCGGTTTCATGAACGGAAAAAAGTCGGATTGGTATGTTCCGCCGGATTGGGCGTGTCTGTTCGGTTTGTGGTTTGTTCTTCCGGCGGAAGTAATTCTCACATCTTGTCTGCTGCCGGCGTTGCGACAACTCAAAGGGGCGGATGCGGTTGACGTGTTCTATGGCGGGCTTGCTCTTGGTTGTTTTGGAATTGTTCTGCTATTCCTTGCGCGGTTGCCGCTTTATCGCCAACGCCGGTTTTGGACTTTCGGTCCAAGCGCATTACCAAAGCTTCACCGCAAACTCTACTGGCTGGCATGCTTGCTTGTCGGCGCCAGCGTTTTATTGCTCGGCGTCGTTTGGCTGAAAGTGAAATGAAGTTCTCTGCGCCTTTGCGCCTCTGCGTTTAATTTTTCGCCGCGCGCTTCCTCGTCTTCACTTTCACCCGTGCCGCGTCGCCCCAGAGGCTTTCCAGATCGTAACGCTCGCGCACGTCCGCCCGCATGACGTGGACAATCACGTCAAAGAAATCCAGCACCACCCACGCGCCATGCACCGAGCCGTCCAGCGCGCGCGGACGCACCCCATGCTCCTCGCGGAGCTGACTGGTGATTTCCTCCACGATGGCGCGCAGATGCGGCTCGCTCGTGCCGGACGCGATGACGAAATAATCCGTCACCGACGACAGTTTCCGCACGTCGAGGATGAGAATGTTCTCCGCCTTTTTGTTGTCCGCGAATTCGCGGCAGAGCTGGGCCAGTTTCTTTGAATCCATCTGGGACAATGTGCGCCGTCCGCGCTCAAAGATAAAGCCGATTATTGCGGATGGCCCCGGCCACGGCCGGAGGCGCCAGCAATTCGATGGACAAACCCGCCCTCACCCGCGCGCGGATTTCCAGCGACGAAACCGCCAGGGGAAAACCCTTCAGCCTGCGGCCGCGAAAGGGCGGCGGGAAATCCGCCGCCGGTTCGCCCGGCCGCGGAATCTCAACAAACTCGGCCAGCCGCGCCAGTTCCGCCGGCTCGCGCCACTCCGGCAGGTGCTCCAGATGGTCGGTGCCGATGAGGTAAAACAATTCCGCCGCCGGAAATCTTTTCGCGTAATCGCGCAGTGTGTCAACGGTGTAGGAAACGCCGCCGCGCCGGATTTCCTGTTCGTCAATTTCATAATTCGTCCGGCCCGCGAGCGCCAGCCGGAGCAGTTGCAGGCGGACGGCGGCGGGCGCGGGTTTGCTGTCCGGCTTGAACGGCGATTGCGCCGCCGGGATGAAAAACAGCCGGTCGAGTCCGAGTTCCTCAACCGCCGCCTGCGCGACCAGCAGGTGGCCGAGGTGAACCGGATCAAACGAGCCGCCAAACAGGCCGATTTTAAGTTCAGAGTTCACAGTTCAGGGTTCAGAGTTGCAAAAAGCGGTTTGATTTCCAACACTGAACTCTGAACGCTGAACTGTGAACCAACATTGCCACAACTGCGGCGAGCCGTGGACGCTGGTCGGCCAGCCCGGCCGCGGCGAGACCTGCATGAAATGCCGGGCCGACCTGCGCGTCTGCCTGAACTGCGCCAGCTACGACCCGCGCGTGGCGCAGCAATGCCGCGAGCGCCGGGCCGAGCCGGTGCCGGAAAAGCACGCCGGCAACTTCTGCGAGTATTTTGAATTCATCCGCCGCCAGTGGGTGCCAAAGGAAGTGAAGAACGCCCGCGAGGATGCCGCGCGGAAACGGCTGAAAAAATTGTTCGGCGATTGAGCATGTGCCCGTTAGCATCGGCGCATGAAAGTCAGCGTCTTGGTGCCGGTCTTCAACAGCGAGACATTCCTAGTGGAGTGTCTGGAGTCCGTTCTGGCGCAGGATTTTGAGGACATGGAAATTCTGATTGCCGACGACGCCTCGACGGACGGTTCGGCGGCCCTAGTGGAATGTTACGCGGCGAGGGATGCGCGCATCCGGTGGTGGAAAAATCCCAGGAATCTCGGGCTGGCGCGGAATTTCAACTGTTGTCTGCAGGCAGCACGGGGGGACTACATAAAATACGTCCTGCAAGACGACAAGCTAATTTCCCCGCTGGCGATTCAAAGCATGGCAGGGATGCTGGACCATCACCCTGAAGTCTCCCTCGTTAGTTCAATGTCCCAGGTTTTGGACGAAGGCTCGCGGGTCATCGAGTTGCGCAAATGTTTCGAACCCGGTGTCATGGACGGCCGGCAGGTGATTGTGCAATGTCTGCAACGGCTGTCGAACCGGATCGGCGAACCGTCGGTGGTAATGTTCCGGCGGGAGCCGGCCGCGCGAGGTTTCAATGAGCAGCTTCGTCATTGGCTTGATCTGGATTTGTGGTTTCATCTGCTGGCGCAAGCCCAGTTTGCATATTTGGCGGAGCCGCTGAGCGCCTTTCGGCGGCATGCCATGCAGCAAAGCCATCTCAATCTCCACAGCGGGGTAGCTTCCGTGGAAAGTGTGACGCTGTTCAAGCATTGGTTCGCCCGGCTGGGTCTGCCGGAATCGAAGTGGAACCAGGCGCTGTTTGCCCAAATTCACGACCTGCGAAGGAATCGCGGCACGGAGGCTGAATATTCCCGCAACGAAATGATGCGCGCTCTTGGCCGGGACCGGTATTTTCTTCTTTGGTGCGGGCGAAAAATCATGCGGCCGTTGCAAAAAGTTCACAAACAGGCTTCTCGCGTGGCTGCCCGGCTCAAAGTTGATCAATCACTCGATTCAGGCGGGCGCGCTAGCGGGACCATTGAAACAGATCGCGCGGCCCGAAAACGTATCCTGGTGATTGATACCCGCCCGCCGACACCCGAACAGGATTCCGGCTCGCTGCGGATGTTCCATTTACTTCAGATTCTTCGTCAGATGGAGATGGAGGTAACATTTGTGGCCGACAACCCAGAATGCAACAGTTGGACGGGGAAATTGGAATCTCTGGGGATAAAAATCCTTTATCGTCCGCGAATAAACAACCTGGCTAGGTTTCTGAAGCTGCATTCCGCCGCCTATGATGATATAATTTTGAGCCGGTTGGCCGTGGCCGAGAAATATATTGATTTGATCAAGAAACACGCGCCGGATGCTAAAGTTTTTTTTGACACAGTTGATCTCCATTACTTGCGCATGGAACGGGAGGCGCAGACAAAGGCGGATGACGCCCTGAAACGGCTTGCGGCTGAATGCAAAATAAACGAGCTGGCGGTTGCACAAAAGACACAAGCCACCTTGGTCGTCAGTCCGGTGGAAAAACAGATCCTTCGAAGGGAGTGCCCTCAAATCCGGATTGAGGTGGTTTCCAACATCCATGAAATTCCCACCCGGGGCGGAGGGTTTTCCGACCGGCGGGGTTTGCTCTTCATCGGAGGTTTTGACCACTCGCCCAATGTTGATGCCGTGCTATTCTTTGTGCGCCACATTTTTCCGCTGGTCGAAAGAACGCTGCCGGATGTTCGTTTTCATGTTTTAGGCAGCAATGTCCCGGAGGAAATTGGCAGCCTGGCCAATCTCAAGATTCTGGTTCATGGTTTTGTGCCGGACGTCGGGCCTTTTTTCAACGCCTGCAGAATTTCCGTCGCACCGCTTCGATTTGGTGCCGGAATCAAAGGGAAGATCAATCAAAGCCATGCGTATGGGGTTCCCGTCGTCGCGACCTCCGTGGCCGTGGAGGGAATGCAATTGGAGCATGGGCAAAGCGCCTTGGTGGCCGACACGCCGGAAACGTTCGCGGAGGCCATCCGGACCCTTTACACAAATGAACATTTGTGGAACCGGCTTTCGCAGAATGGAATCAAGCATGTGGAAAAGTATTTCTCTTACAACTCCGCTCGAGCCGGACTGGAAAGGCTATTCAACCCGGGCCCCATCAAACTGCGGGACGCTGATTCTTTTCAGCCTTCCTCCGGCCAACCTGATGTGTGAACAGCGAACGCCGAGGCCAGGGGCAATCCGCACGATGCGACCGCGCACATGCATCAGAAAAATTGTTTGGTGACTAAAACACGATACGGGTTAGTATTGATGGATGAAAGTCAGCGTCTTGGTGCCAGTCTGCAACAGCGAGATATTCTTGGATGAATGTCTGGAGTCCATTTTGGCACAGGATTTTGAGGACATGGAAATTCTGATTGTCGATGACGCCTCGACGGACGGTTCGGCGGCCTTGGTTGAACGTTACGCAGCAAGGGATTCACGCATCAAGTGGTGGATCAACCCCGGGAATCTCGGCCTGCCCGGCAATCATAATGCCTGTCTGCGCCGGGCGCGCGGTGAATATGTAAAATTCATCCATGCGGATGACAAGCTGCTTTCAACTTCAGCCATTCGACACATGGCGGCTGCCTTGGACGAAAATCCCTCCGCCGTGCTGGTTGGCTGCCGGCAGCACCTGACGGGCGTGAAATCAAGGCCCACGATTCTGTCCGAAAAATCCGGGATTTATGATGGCCGGCAAATGATTGTCGCCAGCCTTGAGCGCAACACCAATCTCATCGGCCAGCCGACGCTGACGCTGTTTCGCCGAAACGCCGCCAAGCGCGGGTTTGACGACCGGTTTGTCGGGCATCTGGATTTTGAGATGTGGTGTCATTTGCTGGAGCAGGGCGACTTTTTCTATCTGGCCGAGACTCTGGCCACTTGGCGGGTTCACGAGACCCAGCAAACTGCCAGGAATATGGCAAATTGTTGTTTCCATCACGAACACCTGTTGCTGGTGGAAACTTACTTTGCGAAACCCTGGCTCAAAGGCGCGGCGACTCCGCAGATGTTATTTGCCCAGATGTATTACCTAGAAAAAAAATATGGCCGGCAGGCCGATCACCTGATTACCGCCATGATGGCGCAACTATCGTCGCGCCACTTTGTCTGGCAGTGGTTGAAACACAAGGGTTCGCGCCCGATTCAAAATTTTCTCCGGCGCTGTGGATTCCCGCTGAACCTGGAGCCGCGCCGATGTCAGAGCCGGGAGATGAAGCCCGCGAGCTCCAACAGGCGCTTGGCGCAGGACTTTTGAAGTTTCCGGATGAATTTCGGGCGCTGGCCGGCTTTCCGGACAGATGGCGTGCCGCGAGTGTTAATCATAATGGTGTTGCCCGATAACCCATTAAAAAACGGCCCGAAAGCGTGGTTCTCGATGATTCTCGCCGGCCAGAAAGAAAGCCCTTCCCGATAGGTTTCCAGAATTGTCCGGGTGAACCAGAGTTCGTCGGTCGTCCGCATCATACTGTCAGGCAGCAACCGATACCAATACAGGCTTTCGGGAATGACAATCTGGTGGAAACCCCGGAGGGCCAGCCGCACGAGAAATTGCCAGTCTTCCACCGCGCTGCGGTCGGTGCCAAAACCGCCCAGTCTCGCAAACACACTTTTCTTCACGATGAAGTTGGCATCGCCGAAAATATTCACCCGCCAGCCTGCCTCCAAACACGGACCCAAAGGCGCGCAAGTGTGGACGGGCGGTTTTTGAAGGTCAGCGCTAATGCGAAAGATGTCATAATGGCAGGTGGCACAGTCCGCACCCGAAACTTGCATGGCTTTGGCAAAGACCGCCAACATTTGTTCCCTGGCCACATTGTCCGCATCCATGAACACCAGCAAATCACCGGTGGCCTGGGCCGCGGCGAAATTCCGCGCCGCACCGACCCCGCCATTTTGTTGCCTGAAAAATCGGAATCGGGGCGGAAGATGTTCCTTTTGCATCCGGGCAAAACATTCCGTGGCACCGGCATCCGTGGAACCATCATCCACCACGATCACCTCAAAATTGTCATAAGTCTGGCGTGCCAGCGAAGCCAGTGTCTCCGGCAAATACAGCCCGTGGTTGTAAAAGGGAACGCAGACGCTGATCTTGGGCGATGCCGGCGAAGCGACAGGTGGAGTGGCCATTTCAACCGGAGTTTCCAAGAATTTTTTCCAGGCCTGTTTTGCGGTTTCAAACTGGTAGGGATGGTTGAATTTGGCGTCCGGCAGCAGTTTGGAAAGTTCTTCGAGCTTGGCCGCCAGGGAGCGGGCATCGGGTGCAAACAGCACACGCGGGTCGGCCAGTTCAGGAATGCCACCCGATTTGGCAGCGATAAACGGAACCTGATTGATGATACACTCGATGACGGTGTAGGGCAGGTTGTCACGTAGTGAGGCAATCACCGCCAGGCCACCGGTGCGGCGAATGTGCTTCATGGCCGCGAAGTTGTCCAGATCGGCATGAATTTGCGTTTCCGTTTCCGGCCACTGCAAACTCATTTGGCGTATGTATTGATCCGCCGGCAAGCCTTCATGTGTTCCCACTCTGCCAAGAAAATCCACTCGCGTGGGAGCTTTGCCGGCGTGGACGAGCCGTTCAATAGCATCACAAAAAATCCCGAGTCCCTTGAGGGTTTGCAACCTTCCAAAAAAAATGAGATGCTTGAGATTGTTCCGCGCCGCCGGCATATTCTCGCTGCTCAATTGTTCATACAAATGAGGCAGCACAACCCGGTCTGGCGGCAATCGCCAACCCCGGCATTCCGCCCAGCTCATCAGAAAACGGGACGGGCTGATGAGCGTGTCAGCATTTTCGCAGCAATATTGCTCCGCATAATCCAACTTGGCGTCCGTTACAGGATCCAGGGACCACTGTTGCATCCCTTCCCTCAACCAAAGCGAGGAGAAGTGCATGGACACCACCAGCCGCGTGTTTTGATACGCCAGTCCGGCCCGTTTGGCTTGGAGGCAGACAAAACCATTGGCCAGATATTCCGGAAGGTGAATTTCATCCCACGCTTCTGCCGCCAGCCGCCGGTGGACGGCCACGGCCCGTTGATGGAATATTTCCCAATGCGTGCCTGTTGGCAATTTCGGGAGAACCTCCAGCCGGATTCCAGCCTGACCATACCGTTCCCGCCACGCCTGCGCCGCGCTTGGGGGGCATTCCCCAGTGTAGAGAAAGGTGACTTGATAATTCAGGCAGCCGTTCAAGAATCTGGCGCGGAAGAAATAATTTGTTCCAATGCCGCCGTTTTTATAAATCCCGGCCAGCTCCGGCGTGACAATTGCAATTTTCTTCATCATTCAATTTTTTCAAGCGCAAGACGGCAGGCGACCGGTTTGAAAAACAATTTTTAAACTCCCCCGAACCATAAAATGCCCGACTCGAAACTATGCATTACGCTTTTCAACCGCAACGACCAAATTGCCGCTGCCTAACGACAATCATTTTCCGCCCCCTGGTCCAAGAATGTCCGGCCATTGCGGACTGTTCAACTTCCCGATTGCCGGTTAAAATCAGCCCATGAAAGTCAGCGGATTCACCTTCCTTCGCAACGGCCAGCGGCTCGGCTATCCGTTCGTCGCGTCCATCCGCTCCATTCTGCCGCTCGTGGATGAATTCGTCATCGCGCTCGGCCCATGCGACGACGACACGGAAAAAATGCTGCGCGACATCGGCGACCCCAAAATCCGCATCATCCCCACGCAGTGGAACGAGCGCCTCCGCAGCAATTATTCGGTGAAGGGTTTTGTGTTCGGCCAGCAGAAATCCATCGCGCTTTTCAACTGCACCGGCAACTGGGCGTTTTACCTGGAAGCCGACGAGGTGCTGCACGAAGACGACCTGCCGAAGATTCGCGCCGCGATGGAGAAATATCTGGACGACGAGCGCGTCGAGGCGCTGGCGTTTGACTACCTGCATTTTTACGGCAACAAAAACACCATCGCCTGGTCGCCCGGCTGGTATCGCAGCGAGGTGCGCATCATCCGCAACACCATTCCGGCGTGGTCCAGTGAATCGCTGTTTTTCAACGTCGTCGTCAGCCACAAAAAATCCCGCCACCCGCGCGCGGCGCACACCGGCGCGACGATTTACCACTACGGCTGGGTGCGCAGCGAGGCGCAGATGAATTTGAAGGCGGGCGCGACGCACAAATACTGGGAGAACGCCCCGGCGGCAAAGGTGGATTATTCCCAAATTGACGCGGCGGTGTTGAAACCATTTTCCGGCACACATCCCAAAGTCGTTCAAGACTGGCTGCCGGCGACGGAAGGAATTTTTCAAGCCAGTCCGGACCACAAGCTGACTTCGCGCGAAAAAAAACATCGCCGGATGCTCTGGCTGGAAAAAACCTTCGGCCTGAAGTTCAACAAGAAACACTACCGGCTGATTCGCTGAATGCCTTGTCACACGCCGCGATGACGGCCGGGATTTGTATGTCTGAAACATTTTCGCCTGTCTCCGGCGTCAGCCCCCAATCGCGATGCTGATAGGGGAATCCAGGTTCGCTGACCGGCCCAACCAGCATCACCACCCTTTTTTGCATGGCGATGGCGAGATGCAAAATTCCGGTGACTCCTCCGATCGTCACGGTGGAAAGCCTGACCAATCCGGCGGAAACCAGCAGCGGATTGCCGGCCGCAACGCAATGCCCCGCAGCCCGGGCCGGTTCCAGCGCGGCAATATCGCCGGGTCCGCCGCCAAAAATCACCTGCACTCCCCGCGTGCGCCAATGGGCTGCCAGCGAAAGATAATTTTCAAAAGGCCAGTTTTTGTTCGGCGAGCTGGTAAAGGCCTGGATGAACAACGTCTGCCGTTCTGGATTGAGCTGGTTCGCCGCGAAAATCCGCCGGGCGGCGTCCATGGCATCGTCCGGCAGAATGAATTCATTGCGGATGTGGGCGACGCGCAAACCGCATTGTTCCAGCAGCGACAGGTTCCAATCGGCGATGAGGAGGCGGTTGTCGCGCCAGAAGCCTTTGGTGTATGCCCACGCGCGGCCCTTGCCATAGACGCTGCCCCATCGCTCGTGCGCGCCGGTGAAACGCGACAGCCAGGCGGTTTCGCCGTAGCCTTGGAAATCCACGACGATGGAAAATTTTCCCGCGCGCAGCCGGCGGAGCAGCCGAAAAAATTCCGGCGCGGCGCGCAACGGATTTTTCAACGCGGTCCGGTCGAGCGAAATGACTTCATCCACGTCGCGAAAACCGCGCAGCAACGGCGCATTTTCGCGGACGGTGAGAAAGGTAATGCGCGCGGCGGGAAAGTTTTCGCGGACGGCATGGACGGCGGGCAGCGTCAGTAGCACGTCGCCGATGGATTTGAACCGGATGAGCAGGATGTTTTTTCTCGTTTCCATTTTATCGAGGCAGGCCGGTTTCCGCCGGACAACCGCGCAAGTGCCAGCCGGTGAGAGCCAAACACACCCGCCAGCGCGAACGCCAGCGTCCATTTTTTCCGAACGTGAGCAAGGTCAAAAGTCCCGCCGCAAACAAATCCACCAACAGCCGCAGCCATAAACCGGTGGTCAAAATCACCCGCGTCAATGGCCGGTGATTCTTGGCAAAGTATAGATAGCGCGAACGCCAATATTCAATTCTCGCACCGACGGAAACTTGTTTCGCCGTCTGCCCCTGGCCATGCCAGACGCGGACCTCCGGCAAATGAACAACGCGAAAACCTTTTCGCCAGGCCTGCCGGCAGAAATCGGTCTCCTCGAAAAAGAAAAAGAAACGCTCATCCAGTCCGCCAAGGTCATTCCAAACGGATTTGCGGATGAGCATGAACGCGCCGACCACCGTTTCGACGGCCACCGGCGCGGCAAAAATCCGTTCCTTGCCCGGGAATTTTTCCGGACAAAGCCGGCGCAGCAGCGATTTGTTCAACAGTTCGGTGGCGAGCGTCGGAAAATTGGCGATGGAATTCTGTCGCGAACCGTCGGCATTGAGCAGTTGCGCACCGGCCACGGCGCAATCGGGATTGGCACGCATCCATCCGACGGCCTTGGTCAGCGCGTCCGGTTCGAGCCGCGCGTCGGAATTGAACAGCAGCAGAAATTCCCCGCGCGCCGTTTTGGCCGCGAGATTGCAGGCGCGGGCGAAACCGAGGTTTTTTTCTGAACGGATGAATTGAAGAAGCGGAAATTCAAGCGGCAGAGCTGCTGGCGTTTCATCCGTCGAGCCGTTGTCCACAGCGAAGATTTCCACGGCGGGCAAATCCCGGCTGTCCAGCACGGATTGAATCGCCGCGCGGGTCAGTGTGCAGGTGTTACGGGTGACAATGATGATTGAAACATCCATGCGGCGCGGTCAGTGCGTTTTGGCGCGGCCTTTTTGCTTCACGAGAACCTTGGCGTAGCGCAGGAAGGTGTAAAAGGCCGTCATCCACGCGATGACGTAGCCCTGCCAGCCGTCGAGGAAGCCGAGCCGGAGAAAATAACTGCGAAAAAAACTCCACCACGGGCGGAACGCCAGATCGGAAAAGCCGACTTTGCGGCCGCTCGCCTCGCATTGCTGCAAAAAATAGTCGGCGGTGGAAATGGTTTTTTTGACCTGGTGCTCCAAGGATTCCATGCTGTAGTGCAGCAGGTCGCTGCGCAACCACCCGGTCCTGCCTCGAACGATGAGTTTTTCGTGCGGACTGCCTTCCCAGCGGCCGGCCTCGCGCCGCCAGATCCGGATTTTGCGGTCCGGATACCAGTTGCCGTGACGGATCCATCGCCCGCAATAAAATGTGCAGCGCGGGAAACCGTAGGCGGCGGGTGAATCCGGGCTTGCGCCTGCATTTGAAATGATACGGACGATTTCGTCACGCAACGATGGCGAAACGACTTCGTCCACATCCAGCGCGAAAAGCCACGGTTGCGTCGCCTTTTCGGAAGCAAAATTCCGGTGGACGGCGTGGCCTTCCCATGACCGGCAATAAACCTTTGCGCCGTAAGACTCCGCAATTTTCCCCGTGCCGTCGGTCACCTTGTCATCGATGGCGACGACAATTTCGGCAACCCAGCCCGCAACGCTGTCGAGCGCGCGGCGGATGCGTTGCGCCTCGTTGCCGGCGATGATGCAGACGGAGATGGGCAATGGTTTCATGGCCGGTCAGGATTCGCTCGGCGGTGGCTGGAGAAGGGTGGGCCGGTTGTGCTCCCGAATTTTTTGTTCCAACCGCGCCAGGCTTTCCGGCTTCTCCTGCAATTCGAGCAGGGGTTTCAATTCGCTGCGGATGAGGTCAAGGTCCAGCTTGCCCCATTGGCGGGCCAGGATGCCGTCCACGTCCAGCCAGTCTTTTTCCCGGGCGGCAAAAACTTTGTGAACCACCAAGTCTTCCGCTGAACAAGTGGTCAGGAATTGGCCGGTGGGAAATCCAAAGGCGCTGGCCCGCCGGATGGTGTTTTCCTCGAAGGGCAGGCCGCCCAGCGCCACATCCAGAGGAATACGATTGGCCGCCCGCAGCAGCAGCACACGGTTGTCCAGCGCGAACGCGAGCGCGTCTGGCTGGCGCGGCGCAAAGTGTTCAAGGAGGGTCTCGGCAAAAGGCTGTTCGCCGCCAAACCCGGTCAGCAGGGTCATGTCGGCATCCCCGGTGAAGCGTGGCTCTCCCCACCGCTGGACTGCCAGGCCGCCAATGAAACAAAACCGCCAGTGCCGCTGGACACAAAAATGTTGCAGCTCCAGCGCGGCGGTAAACAGGTCATTCATGCAAATGGAGGCGGCGAAACCAAGCCTGTTGCGCCACCAAACCGGAAGCATCGGTGGGGCGCGGGTAATGGCCGGCCAAGGACAGCACAGATTCAATCTGCCGCCAGGCGTCGGCCTCGGTCAGCGTTCGCAGTTCAAACCGCCGGAATTCCTCCAATGCGACGCCCGCCTGCCGCCATTGCGCCATCCACCGGCGCTGTTCAATCGGGGTCGTGGCTAGTTTCATCAGGCAAATTTTAGCAAAAGCCCCGCCCGCCGTCAGGTGAAAAATCCCATGGGTTGCCGGCGATGATGCAGACGGAGATGGGCAGCTTGGTCATGGATTAATTCCGCAGCAGTTTATCCAAGTTCATGCGGATTTCAAAATGGATTGCGCGGCGTTCACCAATTCAGCCGTGGCGATCCCACCAAGAAATTGCGCGCCGGGCGGCTGTGTGCCAACCAGGACGCGGAACGGCCCGCTGGCAGGCAGCCACTGGCGGATGCCGGGGTTGGGCCAGAACCAGGCGACCGTCGGCGTGTTGGTCATCACGGCCAGATGGAACGGCCCGGTGTCGCCGCAGAAATGCACCGCGCCATGCTGGATGACCGCCGCGAGCTGCGTGAGCTTGAGGTTGCCGGCAAAGACACGCCATGGTTTTTGCGGCAGCAGGGCGAGCAGTTGTTCCATTTTTTCCAGTTCGCGCGGAACCGGCGCGCAGGACAACGCGAGTTTTTTTGGGGGAAAGTTTTTTGCCAGCGCGGCGATCAATTCCGCAAGCTGCGCCGGCGGCAGCTCCTTGAAATCCGCCGTGGTGAACGGGCTGATGTGAATATAATTTTTCCTGTCCGTCTCGGAGATGTCCGCCGCGCGCAAACCCGCAGGGTCCACCTGCGTGTGAAATTCCGGTTGCGTGAACGGGAAACCGGCCTTTTCCAGGCAGCGGCAGCGCTGTTCATAAACTGGTTCCTCGGTGAACGGGTGGGAGACGTGTGCGGTGAACATCCGCTTCCAAAACGGCGGACCGCCATTATCCGGCATCCGTCCCAACCGCTCGCACGCGCCGCTGAAAAACGTCAGCCAACTCGAACGGTCGGAGCCGTTGAGGTTGATGACCACATCGAATTTTTCCCGTCGCAGGCGCATGACCATCTGCCAGTTTTCCTTGAGTGTGGCGTGGCGCGGATAGCGCATATAGCCCCAGACACGGTTGACCCACGGCACGCAGTCCATGAGCGAGGTGATGTGCGACGCGACGGTGACGTGCAATTCCGCCTGCGGATACGCCTGCCGCACCATCCACAGCGCCGGCAGCAGATGCACCGTGTCGCCCAGAAAGCCGAGGTCGAGCACCATGACTTTGCGGGCATTCCGGGTGCGTTCCAAAAATGTTTCCGGTTTTTCCATCGGGTTGTCTCAGATATTGGTTAGTCAGAATCTACCAGCCCGCGGCGCTGATGTTGTGCGGGTGATATCGTTTGACCAGTGTCCAGCGGCCGAAGCAGCGCTTGATAAAATGAAACCTTCCTTTTTTCTGGGCGACCGGCGTGATTTTCTGCGAGAAGATGTTTTCAAAGAAATCCAGGATCCGCTGCCGGTTGAAATACTGGTTCGGCGTGTCGTTGTAAAAATAGGGCTGGCGCAGGTATTCCAGATATTTTTCATCGTCGTTGTCCAGTTCGATGATTTTTTCAATGAGCGCCTCGTCGCTGGGGAAGTCGGCCCGGTTCAGAAAGCTGCGCGAATTGAACTGTTCGTTGATGGTCGGATCGCCCCAATAGATCGGCAAGCAGCGGGCGACCATTGGCTCGAAGATTTTTTCGGTGGTGTAGCCGGGCAATGAGCGGTTTTCAAAGGCGATGTTGAACTTGTATTGGCGGAGAAACTCAATTTTCCCACGTGACCCGCCGGGAATGGGGCCGCCGATGTTATTGAACTTTCGCCCGCCGCTGTCCACTTTTTTGTATTGGGACAGCTTGCGAAAAAATCCCACGCGATTGCCATTCTTGCGCGGATTATAGCCGCTGATTAGGAAGCTGCAGAATTTGGTTTTGGCCGCCAGGATTTTCTCCGGGTTGTCATTCTGCTTGATAATTTCCGCCGGGTCGCCGTAGGTGACATACAGGGGCAGGTGCAGGTTTCGCGGATCGCCGGTTTGAACGCACGCGACGGAATAGTCGCACTCGCGGTAATTCGGCGTGTCCGACTCGCCCGAAAAAAAAATCCTGACGCCCGAATGCAGACGATGCGAATAGCCGCCGCAGGAATAGATCAGAAAATCGGGCTGGTCGCACAATTCAACCTCAAATCGCTCTTGCAAGACTTTATATAAGAAAAAATCCGTTTTGCTCCAGTTGAAACCGATGTCGCAGAAATCAATCCGAATGTTTTTCATGTCGCTTTTGGCGTTGCGAACGCTACAACCACTCCGTCGGTTTGAAAACAACTTTCTAGCTCGCTGGCGGCGTTTGATGACTGTATGAGACATAAAACTTTACAAGTTCAGCCTGTCAGGACAGGTTTTCCGCATTAAAATGACAACAAGCCGCCGCCTTCGTCTGCTTTATTTGGGCAATGCATTTCCACCGGGAATGGCAGGGCAGCTTTTTGTCAATGCCCACATGGGCGAAACACGCCTGGCGCAGGAGCTTTCTCGATTCGCCGAAGTCCAAACAATCGGCTTGCTGCCGGGAAAACTTTGGAAGACACGCCTTGAGCCAAAGGATGATTCTCCAGGTTTGGAACACGAACTTGTGCTTTGGGACAGGAATCCCGCGCTATGGCATTGCTGGATTTCCTGGCGGAGGCTTCGTCGGCATTATCTTGAAAAAATTCGACGCGAAGGCATGCCGGACATTCTGCTGGTGCGCAACCTGCAACACGTCTTCAATCATTTTGTCAAATGGCTGCGGAAGCAACCCATGCGGCCGACGGTCGTTCTTATTCTCGGTGACAGCGGCAGCCTCGGGGAGAACATTTCCTTCAGCCGACGATTTCGTTATTGGTTCAAGCCGATGCAAATGCTCGAAACAAAATCGGTTTTGTTGTATGACGCATGCATCATTTCCAATATCAGCGCAAAACGCTATTTTGAACCGCGCGGTATTCCCTGGACATGGCATCCCTCGGCCTTTAAAACTGATTATACCCCGCCAGTGCCTGATATAAACCTCAACGGCCCAATTCGTTTTGGTTATTTTGGAGCACTTTCGGAAGGCTATGCGGTAACTGCAATGGTCCGCGCTTTTTTGAAAGCCAATGTTCCCGGAAGCTTGCATATTTGCGGATTTGGTGACATGGCGGGAGAACTAACAAAACTGGCCGAAGAACATCCCAATTTACATTTCGATGGTTTTTTGCCCAAGGAAACGGATTGCTTGGATTGGTCGCAAAAGGTTGACGTATTAATTAACACACGGCTTCCCATCCGAGGACAAGATAACAGTTTCCCCTCGAAGGTTTTTGAATATGGCCTTGCTGGCAAAGCGATTTTGTCCACCATCACGGGCGGAGTAAACCAAGTGATCGAAAAGGAGTGTATCTACTTTGACACGAATAATTTCGAGGAATCACTCTGCGAAAGAATCCAAGAAATGTCTAACATGGATCGGGCTGAACTTCAACGCCGGGCAACCACAATCCGCAATCTTGTCACCCAAAATTACAGTTACAACGAGCAGGCTCGGCGAATGGTTGAATTCATGAAGGGGCTTGTGAATTCCCGAAACGCCCAAAACACGCTTCATTAACAAACGGTGCAATTACATGTCCAAAGTGGTGTCCGATCGAAAACGCCGGACAGAAAACAAAACTCTCGCTTTTCGACGCCATCCGCCAAAAAATATGTTGAATGATTGATTTTCTCAACAAGCTCTGGCAATTCGCCCGGCCCTACCGGGTGCGGCTTTTCCTCGGCGTGTTGACGGGCATTCTCGCCGGCCTCATGGCGCCGCTGCTCATTGCCGCCCTCACGCTGGTGTCCACCCTCGTGTTCCAGCCGGCCGACGGCGCGGCCAAACCCATCACCGGCGTCCCGGCCTTTGCCCAACCCTGGCTCGACAGCGCCCGCGCCGGCATGGGCAGTGGGCTGCGGGAGCATTTCCTCGCCGTGATCCTGCTGGTGGCAACCATCCCGCTGGCCATGCTCCTCGCCCGCGTCGTCGGCTACCTGAACACCTACTTCCTGCAATGGACGGCCATCCGCACCGTCACCGATTTGCGGACAAAATTATTCAGCCACCTGCTCGGCTTGTCCGCCGGCTTTTTCAACCAAAGCCGCAGCGGCGAACTCATTTCGCGCATCATGAACGACACCGGCACGCTGCAAAATGTCGTCAGCAACGCCACCTCGGTCATCGTTCGCGACCCGGTCATCCTCATCGGCGTTCTCGGCTATCTGCTCTGGCGGCAGCCGATGATGACGCTCATTTCGCTGATCGTCCTGCCGATCTGCATGATCCCGCTGGCCATTTACAGCCGCAAAATCCGCCGCGCCAGCCGCGAGATGCAGAACCAGAGCGCTGATCTCATGCAGGTGATGAGCGAGTCCTTCTCCGGCCACCGCGTCGTCAAGGCCTACAACCTCGAAAACGTCGTCACCGACGAATTCCGCCGGACCGCCCGCAAATCCATCGGCCAGTATATGCGCATCGTCCGCGCCAGCGAACTGTCCAGCCCCATCATTGACTTTCTCGCCGCCATCGGTGTGGCGCTCGCGCTGCTTTACATGATTTACCTGGCGCACACGCATCCCAACCCCGGCGATTTCATCCAGCTTGCCGGCAGCATTTTTTACATGTATGCGCCGATGAAGAACCTGACGCGGCTCCACAACCAGCTCACCCAGGCCCGCGCCGCCAGCGAGCGCGTCTTCGAGCTGCTCGCCACGAAAAATTCCGTGCCCGAACCCGCCGCGCCCAAAATGCTCCACGCCGACAAGGCGGACATCGTTTTTGAAAACCTGGATTTCAATTACGGCGAAAAGGCCGTTCTCCGAAACATCAACCTCACCGTCAAAACCGGCCAGCTCGTCGCGCTCGTCGGCGCCAGCGGCTCCGGCAAGACCACGCTCGCCAACCTCCTCCTGCGCTTTTACGACCCCACGCACGGCAACGTCAAAATCGGCGATGTCAACTTGCGCGACGTTTCCACGCGCGACCTGCGCAACCAGATCGCCATCGTCACGCAGGAAACCATCCTGTTCAACGAAACCATCCGCAGGAACATCGAGCTGGGCCGGCCCGGCGCGACGAACGACGAGATCATCACCGCCGCGCGCAACGCCTACGCCTACGATTTCATCATGGAAAAGCCGAACGGCTTTGAAACCCTTGTCGGCGAAAAAGGCGTGGCGCTCTCCGGCGGCCAGCGCCAGCGGCTGGCCATCGCCCGCGCCGTCCTCCGCAACGCGCCCATCCTCGTGCTGGACGAGGCCACCAGCGCGCTCGACACCGAATCCGAACGGGCGGTGCAGGCCGCGCTCGACGAACTGATGAAGGGCCGCACGACCCTTTGCATCGCGCACCGGCTCTCGACCATTTTCAACGCGGACATGATTGTCGTGCTGGACAAGGGCCGCATCGTGGAAACGGGCCGGCACGACGAGCTGGTCCGGCGCGGCGGCATCTACCAGAAACTTTACGAACTGCAATTCGCCTCGTGAGCGCCCGGCCCGAAAAAATCCTCGCCCTCCAGTTCAAATACTTCGGCGACGCGGTTCTGTTGACACCGGCGCTCCGCGCGCTCCGCGAACAGCTTCCCGATTGCGAACTGCACCTGCTCGTGCCGGAGGAACTCGCGCCGTTATTCCAGCACCTGCCGTGGCTCAACCGCGTCTGGCCCATGCCGCGCCGGCGCGGAAGCGCCAGCCTGCGCGAAACCTGGCCGGTCATCCGCGCCCTGCGCCGCGAGCATTTCGACCGCTCGGTGGATTTCGCCGGCAATGACCGAGGCGCGATTTTGAGCCTGCTCATCGGCGCCAGAAAACGGCTCGGCTGGGCGGAGCGCGGCGGATTTTTTGGCCGCCGGTTTTGCTACAACCAGCGCGTGCCGCCGGAAGCCAAAGCGCGGCACGAGTCGGCGCGGCTGGCGCGTCTGCTCTCCGCGTGGAAAATTGGGCCCGCCTCGCTGGAAGCTGAAATCCATTCCGACCCGGCTTTGGCGGCGGCGGCGGAATCGTTGCTGCCGCCGGGGATAATCCTCTGCCACGCCGCCTCCAGCCAGCCGAAAAAAGAATGGCCGCTCCGGCACTGGGCCGAATTCCACCGGCTCGCCACCGCCACGGGATTGCGCGTCGCCTTCACCACGGCCGTCGGGGCGCGCGAACAGCAGTTGACGGCGGAGCTGAAGAAAATTCTGCCGGACGCGCCGGTGCTGCCGGCGATTCCCGGCCTGCCGCTGTTTCTGGCCGTGCTGAACCGCGCGGAAGTTTTCATTTCCGGCGACACCGGCCCGCTGCATTTTGCCGCCGGCCTCGGCGTGCCGACGATTTCACTTTTTGGCCCCACTTCCGCCGCGCAATGGGCGCCGGCGGGAACGCGCCACCAGTTTCTCACCGGCTCACCGTGCCAGTGCGACGGCAACCGGGCCGTCTGCCAAAACGCCAATCATTGTCTCGCGGCAATCACGCCCGGACAGGTTCTGACTTCCCTGCAAACCGTTTTGAAATTCCCGCGCGGGCGGCCGGCGCCTTGAAATGCGGGATTGTTTCAGGAGGCATTGATGGGTTATTTTAATCCACACAATGGCCGACAAAGTTCCCTATCTCGATCTGCCCGCGCAAATCCGCGGCGTCCGCAAGGAAATTGACGCCGCGCTCGCCCGCGCGCTGGACCACTGCACGTTCTGCCTCGGACCGGACGTGGCGCAGTTTGAAAAAGATTTCGCTGGCTTCTGCGGCGTGAAACATTGCGTCGCCATGAACAGCGGCACCTCGGCGCTGCACGTCGCCATGCGGCTGCTCAACGTCGGCCCCGGCGACGAGGTCATCACCACGCCCTATACGTTCATCGCCACGAGTTGGGCGATTTCCTACACCGGCGCGAAGCCGGTTTATGTGGACATTGACGACGACACGCTTTGCCTCAATCCGAAGCTGATCGAAAAGGCCGTCACGCCGCGAACAAAGGCGGTTTTGCCGGTGCATCTTTACGGCCATCCGTTCGATGCCGACGCGATTTCGGCAATTTGCCGCAAGCACAACTTGCCGCTGGTCGAGGACGCCTGCCAGGCGCACGGCGCGAAATTCAACGGCAAAACCACCGGCACGCTCGGCGACGTGGCGTGCTTCAGTTTTTATCCGGCGAAAAATCTCGGCGCCTGCGGCGAGGGCGGCGCGCTCGTCACGAACAATTCCGATTTTGCCGCGCGCGCGAAATCGTTGCGCGAGCACGGCTCGACGCAGCGGTATCATCACGACGAAATTGGCTACAATTACCGCATGGAGGGTTTTCAGGGTGCGGTGCTGGGCGTGAAGCTGAAGCATTTTGAAAAGTGGGCCGCCGGACGCCGCCGCGTGGCGCGGCGTTACGCCGAGCTGCTCGCCGGCACGCCGCTGCAACTGCCGCGCGAGACCGCCGGTTGTGAAAGCGCGTGGCATCTTTACACCGTGCGCCACCCGCGCCGCGACGGGCTGAAAAAATTCCTCGACGAAAACGGCATCGGCAACGCCGTGCATTATCCGATTCCGCTGCACCTGCAAAAGGTCTATGCGCATCTCGGCCACCAGCCCGGGGATTTCCCCGTGGCCGAAAAGGCCGCGCGCGAGGTCTTGAGCCTGCCGATGTTTCCCGAACTGACCGACGCGCAAATCGGGCGCGTGGCGGAAGTTGTCCGCGAATTTTTCAAATCATAACCACCCGCCAGATCACTTATGAAAAACACCAAGCCCAAAGACTCCGCCACCAGCCGCTGGCTCTCCTTCCGTCCGCAAATCAAGGTTGTGGATTGCACCATCCGCGACGGCGGCCTGATGAACAACCACCATTTCGACGACCAGACCGTCAAGCTGGTCTACGAGACCTGCCTCGCCGCCGGCGTGGATTACATGGAGCTCGGCTACAAGGCGTCGCGCAAAGGCATCAAGCAGGGCGAATACGGCTGCTGGAAATACTGCGTCGAGGATGACCTGCGCCGCATCGTCGGCGACAACAAGACGGATTTGAAGCTGTGCGTCATGGCCGACGCCGAGCGCTGCGATTATCACGAGGACATTTTGCCGAAGAAAGATTCCGTCCTCGACATGATCCGCGTGGCGACCTACATCCACCAGATTCCGACCGCGCTGGACATGGTCAAAGACGCGCACGACAAGGGCTACGAAACGACCGTGAACCTCATGGCCGCCTCGGCCATTCCCGACCGTGAATTGAACGAGGGCCTGGAAATGCTCGCGAAATCCGAGGCCCGGGCGATTTACGTCGTGGACAGCTTCGGCGCGTTTTACAGCGAGCGGGTTCACGCGCTGGTGAAAAAATACCTCGGCTACTGCAAGGCCTCCGGCAAGGAAGTGGGCGTTCACATGCACAACAACATGCAGCTCGCCTTCGCCAACACCATCGAGGGCATCATCGAGGGCGCGAATTTCCTCGACGCCACGATGGCCGGCCTCGGCCGCGGCGCGGGCAACTGCCCGATGGAACTGCTCCTCGCCTTCCTGCACAATCCGAAATACGAGCTGCGCCCCGTGCTCGACTGCGTGGCGAACCACATCGAGCCGATGCGCGCCAAGTTGCTCTGGGGCTACGACCTGCCGTATCTGCTCACCGGGATGCTGAACCAGCATCCGCGCACCGCCATCAAGTTCAAGGAAGCCGAGCTGAAAGGCGAAAAGGGCGACATCCTGAAATTCCACGACACCGTCACGGATCAGGAGTGAACTAACCGCTCCACGTTCGGGAGTGCCGCGTCCATTTTGAGAAATGCCCGCTCCATTTTGAATGCTGGCAGCTCCATTTTGGATATGGCCCGGTCCAAATTGGATATTACCCGCTCCAATTCGGATTTCAATTGGAACGGACACAAGGTGGTTCAGGTGGATGCGGCCAATGATCTGGCTTTGTTGAAGGCGGACGGGCGGTTTGCGTGTTTGCCCATTGCCGCCAGTCGCACAGTGAATCTTGGCGGCACATGGCGACGGTCGGTTTTCCCGACATCAGTTTGCAGGGGATATTGAGTAGCAGCGGACGTGAGTCCGCTCATTATTCAAACGGAGAAGTTAGAGCGAACTGACGTTCGCTGCTACGGACGCGGGGGATGACCCGCGGTATTTTCAAATCAGCAGGTAGGGACGGCGCGCTGCGCCGTCCGGTCATCGCAGCGCGATGACCCTACCAGATTTGCGGGGCGCTGGTGGATGAGCGGGGCAACGTGATCGGCATCGTGTCGGCCAAGGTGCTTGCGCACGGCCACCATGCGGGGGCGCGCTGGCGGCAAGCGGGGCGTTGCCGGAGTCCTTGCGGACGGCCACCAAGTGAATTACGCGCTCAAGAGCCGGGAGGGACGGCATGTTGCCGTCCCCAATTTCAGGGACGCCGACACGGCGTCCCTCCCAGTCCTTGAATCGGTGCCGGATGTTGACGCCAAGCTTAAAGCGCCGAACGCGGTGGCCGAGAAGTTTGAGGAGGTGGTGAAGTCGGCGGAGGATGCGGCGGTGCTGGTGCTGGTTTATTGATTTAATTGCCGCGAAAAGGCGCAAAAGGCGCAGAGGTTTTTTCTTTTGAGCCTTTTGTGCTTTTTTGCGGCCAATCTTGAAATCCGTGTTCATCCGTGTTCATCCGTGGTTGATCACTTTGCGGCTTGGTGTCTTCGTGGCGGGAAGTTAAATTGTCTCCATGTCGCACGCCGATTTTGTCCATTTGCATCTGCACACCGAGTATTCGCTGCTCGATGGCGCGTGCCGCGTGGACAAGCTCATCGAGAAGGCGCACGAGCTGCAATTTCCCGCGATGGCCATCACCGACCACGGCGCGATGTATGGCGCGGTGGATTTTTACAAGGCGGCGCGCGAAAAGGGCATCAAACCCATCATCGGCTGCGAGGTGTATGTCGCGCCGGGCAGCCGGCTGGAAAGGAAAACCGGCAGCACCGGCGGCGGACGCGACGTTTATCATCACCTCGGTTTGCTGGCGAAGGACGAGACCGGCTACAAAAACCTCATCAAGCTCACCACCGCCGCGCATCTGGACGGCTATTATTACAAGCCGCGCATTGACAAGGAAATCCTGGCGAAATACCACGAAGGCCTGATCGCCTTGTCCGGCTGTCTCGCGGGCGAGATTCCCGATTTGATCGCGAAGGACCAGTTGGACAAGGCGCGCGCGACGGTGGACTGGTTCAAGCAGACGCTCGGTGCGGAAAATTTTTACCTCGAGCTGCAAAACCACGGCATCGCGGAGCAGGCGAAGGTGAACCGCCACCTGATCCAGTGGGCGAAGGAGTTCGGCCTGAAGTCCGTCGCGACGAACGACGTCCATTACATCGAGAAAAGCCATTCGCACGCGCACGACTGCCTGATTTGCATCGGCACGCAGACGCAGCTCGCCGACACCAAACGGATGCGCTACGAGCCGGAGCAATTTTACCTGCGCTCGGCGGAGGAGATGAAGGCGCGGTTCGCCGACACGCCGGAGGCGATCCAGAACACGCTGGAGGTCGCGGAGAAATGCAATCTGGAAATCCAGTTTGGCGGGAACAAATACCCGGTTTTCAATCCGCCGGAGCATTTCACGCGCGAAGGCTGCCTGCGCCGGCAGGTGGCGGAAGGCCTGTTCCGCCGCTACACCATCCACGCGAAGGCGGAGGGAAAGGAATTTGTCGTCACGGGCATTGACGATCCGAAGCGGCTGCCAACGTTCAAGCCGGTGGAGGGGGAAAACTTTTCGTTCGGCAATCCCGAAGTTGCCGCTGCGGTCAAGGCGGTCATTGACCGGTTGCAGCTCGAACTGAAGGTCATCGAGAAGACGGGGTTCATTTCCTATTTTCTCATCGTCGCGGATTTCATCCGGCACGGGCGCGAAAAGGGAATTTCCTGCGTGGCGCGCGGCAGCGCCGCCGGTTCCATCGTCACCTACCTGCTGGAAATCGCGAACGTGGACCCGATCCGCTACGGCCTGCTGTTCGAGCGTTTTCTGAATCCGGAGCGCGTCAATCCGCCGGATATTGACATTGATTTCGCCGACGACCGCCGCGCGGACGTCATTGAATATGTCCGCGAAAAATACGGCCGCGACGCCGTGGCGCAAATCATCACGTTCGGCACGATGGGCGCGAAGAGCGTGGTGCGCGATGTGGGCCGCGTGATGGGTTTGAGCTACGGCGAGGGCGACCGGCTGGCCAAATTGATTCCCGCCGAATTGAAAATGGATTTGACGAAGGCGCTCAAGCAGGTGCCGGAGTTGAAGGAGGCCTACGAAAACGAGGATGTCACGCGCGAGCTGATTGACACGGCGCTGATTCTCGAAGACCTCACGCGCAACGCGAGCGTCCACGCCGCCGGCGTCGTCATCGGTCCGGAGCCGCTGGTGAATCTGCTGCCGCTGAAACTGGACGACAGCGGCACGCTCGTCACGCAATACGCGATGGGCCCGGTCGGCGAACTCGGCCTGCTGAAGATGGATTTTCTCGGCCTGAAAACGCTGACCGTCATCCGCAACACCTGCGAGATGGTTCGGCGCACAGAGGGGGTGGAAATTGAAATTGACCGCCTGCCGCTCGACGACAAGAAAACCTACGACCTGTTGAACCGCGCGGAAACGCTCGGCGTGTTCCAGTTGGAATCCGGCGGGATGCGCGATTTGTGCCGCAAATTTCAAATCAGCTCCATCGAGCACATCACGGCGCTCGTGGCGCTCTACCGGCCCGGCCCGATGGACCTGATTCCCGATTTCATCAAGCGCCGCCACGGCGAGGTGAAGATTGAATACGAGCATCCGCTGCTCGAACCGATCACCCGGGAAACCTACGGCATCCTGATTTACCAGGAACAGGTGATGCAGGCCACGCAGGTGCTGGCGGGCTTCACGCTCGGCGCCGCCGACGTGCTCCGCCGCGCGATGGGCAAGAAGGACGTGGAGAAAATGCAGAAGCAGCGGGAGAAATTCATCAAGGGCTGCGCCGCGACCAACAAGATTTCCGCCGGCAAGGCCAACGATATTTTCGACCTGCTCCAGAAATTCGCCGGCTACGGCTTCAACAAGTCGCACGCCGCCGCCTACGCCGTCGTCGCGTATCAGACCGCCTACCTGAAGGCGAATCATCCGGTGGAATTTTTCTGCGCGATGATGACCAACGACATGGCCGACACCGACAAGCTCGCCCAATACATCGCCGAGGCGCGCAGTTTCGGCATCGAGGTGCTCGGCCCGGACGTGAACGAGAGCCAGATGTATTTTGCCCCGGCGACCGGTGGCCACGGCATCCGCTTCGGACTGGCCGCCATCAAGGGCGTCGGCGAAGCCGCGGTCGAGGCGATTTTGAAGGCGCGAAATGAAGGCGGAAAATTCAAAACGCTCTCCGAACTGTGCGAGCGCGTGGACGGCCGCTCGGTGGGCCGGAAAACGCTTGAAGCGCTCATCAAAACCGGCGCGTGCGACTGTTTGGGCCAGACGCGCGCGACGCTGTTCGCGCAAATCGAGCGCACACTGGCCCGCGCGGCGAGCATTTTGTCCGACAAACAAAAAGGCCAAAGCTCGCTTTTCGGCGCGCTGGAGGAAAAAGCGCCGCCCATGCCGGAAGCCATCAGCAACCTGCCCGAATGGCCACAGCACGAACTGCTCGCGCACGAAAAAGAACTGCTCGGCTTTTACGTCACCGGCCATCCGCTCACGCCGTTCGCGCCGATCCTGGAAAAATACGCGCTGGCGAACACGGCGAAACTGCCGGAGCTGGCCAATCGCAGCCTGACGCGCATCGGCGGCCTCATCGCGGCGGTGCAGAACGGCGTTTCCAAAAAATCCGGCAAGCCGTATTCGATGGTCACGCTGGAGGATTTGGAAGGCTCGGTGCAAATCCTCGTGATGAACGAGAATTACGACAAGTATCGCGAGCTGCTGACGCCGAACCGGGCGATTCTCGTCGTGGGCGAGGTCAACACCGGCGACGAACGCCCGAAAATCTTCCCGCAGGAAATCCTGCCGCTGGAGGACGCGCCGAAACGCTTCACGAAGCAGGTGCATCTGCGGCTGCACGCGGCGCACCTGAAGCCGGAAGAATTGGAATCGCTCCGCGAGCTGGTCACGGCGCATCCGGGCAAATGCCCGCTGCTGCTGTGTTTCCAGCAACCCGGCGGCGAGATGGTTTTCATGGACACCCACAAGCACTTCAGCGTCACCCCGTCGCAGAAGTTGCAGCAGGAGGCTGACGCGCGGTTCGGCGAGGAAACTTACTACGCCAAGGCGGACACAAGCCTGCCCGAGCGCACGCCGCGCCGCTGGGAGCGCAAAAACGGAAACGGCGGCGGGGAATAATTTCCCGCCGCGCGCTGAAGTCTCGGCGTCCGACAAAAGCATTGAACATTCCAAATCTTTAAAGAATAATCGGTTGGATGCTTTCCACCGTTCCGGCTTTACTAATCGAAAGCGCCGTGCAGACGGTTGTTCTTCTGGCGGCGTTCTGGATCATGATCAAAATCCAGAAGCTGGACTATCATTTCCCCGGGCTGCTGGGAACTGCGGCGCTTGTGGCCGCTTTGGACCGGATTTTGGACGCGGTTCTCGGCCATTTTCTCGGAAGCTATTTCAGCTCTTCCATTTCCGCCCCGATCGTTGTCATCGTCGGGATGATGTGCATCGCCAAGGTGACGAGGGCGGATCGCGTGGACGTAATTTTCACCGTCGGCGTCGGCTATGCGCTTTGGTTTGTCATGAACCTCTGGCTTCTCGGGGCGCTGATGGGGGATTTGCGTCCGGATTTGCACCCGGATGCCGGGGCGGTGAACGCCACCGAGCCAGACCATGCACCCATTGTCGCACCCACCAATCGGGCGGCAAAGAAGGCCGCCGCAAGCTCTCCGGCGGTGAAAGCGGCCAACAATGCCGCGAAAGACTTGGCCGTGAAAGGCCTGATTCGAAACGGTTCCAAATCGGTGCTGATGTTGGGCGTCGGGACGAAAATTTACACGTTGTATCTGCACGAAAAAGCCACCGTGCAAACCCGGGAAGGTTCACGCTTCATGCAGTTTGAAGATGCAGACACCAATTCGGTGACGGTGCTGGTGGACGAAACACCGGTGAAATTGACAGTTCCCTGACCCGGCATTTTCATACGCCCCCGGCTGCCGTTCCACTGACGGCGGAGCCGGTCATTTCACCGCAGCCCAGACGCGGTGAACGTCGTCATGATCGTCGAGCGTTTGGAGAAATTCGCCCACCTCGGCGCGTTGCGCGTCGGTCAGCTCGGGGAAAATTTTAGGCACATAGCCGAGTTCGCTTGTCACCACCGTCCAGCCGTTTGCGGAAAGCCATTTTGAAACAGCGTGAACCGCCGCGCGCTCGCAGATGAACCGCGCGCCCGCCGTGTCTTCGGGGATGTCGTCGTTCTGCCCGCTCGTCAGCGTCTCAACCTCGTTCGCGCCGGCCTCGATGGCTGCGGCTTCGCGGTCAATGCCGGCGTCGGGATGGTGCGCCTCGACGAGGCCGACGTGATCGAACAAAAATTTATTGCTGCCGGTGGTGCCGAGCTGGCCCCGCTTGAAGAGCACGCGGATTTCCGGCGCGGTGCGGTTCACGTTGTCGGTGTAGACCTCAACGATGACCGGCACGTTGTGCGGCGCCTTGCCCTCGAACGCGACGTGCTCCATCACGAGCTTTTCGCCGCCGATGCCGGCGCCCTTGTTGATGGCGCGCTCGATCGTGTCGCGCGTCACGCTTTCCTTCTTCGCCTTTTCGACGGCGGTGAAAAGGCGCGGGTTCATGTCCGGGTCCGGCCCGCCCATTTTGGCGGCGACGGAGATTTCGCGGACGAGTTTGCCGGTCGTGCGGCCCTTTTTAAGGCCGGCGACCAGACGTTTTGCATGAAGCCATTGGCGTCCCATGCGGAAAATCTAACAAATCACTTCCCGCGTGGCGAGCGCCAACGTTTTTACGGCAGCGCGTGACCGGGAATGGAACAGGTCGGAAGCTCGCCGACCTTGCCAATGGTATATTTGCCGCCGGCCGGACATTTGGGAATATTCCCACTTGCGTCCAGTTTGAGGTAAGGCTTGATGTCGTCCTCGGTGACAGGAGTGCCGTTCGCCTTGCCTTTTTCCAAGGCCCATTCCTGTTTTGCCCCGTCAATCTGGCGGAGATTGTTGATGCAGGCGTTGCGCTGTGAATTTGCCCTTGCAGCGGCTGCATTGCCGCCGACGGCTGCCTGACCCGCCGCGCCTGCCGGCAACCGGATCAGCCGGACGCCCGGCGGCACGGGATAAACAAAATCGTCGGCGGAAAGCGTCGGATTGATTTCAATGTCCTTGGTGGTCGAGGTGATGGTGCCGCGGATTTTCGTCATCGCCGGCGTGTATTTTTTGACCTGCGCCTTCGCCATGTCCAGTTGCGCCGGCGGCAGGTTGGTGAAACCGGCGGCGACCAGCGAAAAGGCGTCGTCAACGTCGGCGTCGCTGATGGTTCCGCCGAGTGTGATTTCGGATTGCGAAATCAGGTAGGTGGATTTGTCCACCCAGATTTTCACCTTCTGCCCCAGCACTTTGGCGGTGAGCGTGTAGCAATCCTGGCCGTTCACCGGCTCATCCCCGGTTTGTCCCAGGTCCTTGATGATTTTCGCCAGGTTCGCCGGATCATCAAAAAGATGCTGCATGTTCCTGGCCTGCTCCGTCATCTGCGCCGACGGGTTGTTCACCGAACCAGCCTCGGCAAGCTGCTGGTAAGTGGCCGGCGCTCCTCTTTGATGGGAATTCATAAACATGAACGTGCCCCTGTCGGCCGACCACATGGCGATGGTGTTGGTGAGGGACATACGGTCAATTTTTGACACCGCCTCCCCTGCGAAGTAAAACCAGTTTGTCTGGGCGCGTTTGACCGAATAATCGGTTGTGTTTGCGATGATCCGGGGCATGCCCGGCGGACGCCGGTTGGAGGTCTTCGGGTTCTTTGCATTGACCGGCGCATCCGGATTCAAATCGGCCATCGTGAGGTTCGACAGGTCCAGAAACAATGTGAGAGTGCCTTCCGCCTTCACGCTCGACAAATTGGTGTAGGCGGAATGCACCTTGCCCAGGATGCTCAATGCCTGAATGGTGGCGGTGGAAGAAGGCGCGGCCACTTGCGCCGCAGGATTTGCCTTGGCCGCCTTGTGTTCCTTGATTTTCGAGAAACCGAACCATCCGCCCGCGCCGAGTCCGGCCAGCACCACCACCGCTGCGGCGACGATCAAAACGGTTTTCAGCGCCTTCGATTTGGGCTTTGGCGGCGGGGCACTGGTCAGGCCGGGCGCACCGGCAAACCGCCGTCCGGATGCGGGAGCGGTGGTGCTTTGTTTTGTGGAAAGGCCCGGTGCCGTCGGTGGCGGAACTGGCGGAACTAGCGGCGCGGCTGGAGCGGACGGAGCGGCGGCGGAGTGCGGCGCCTGCGGCACGACAATGGCCTGCTGGCACGACGGGCAGTTGATTTGAGCGCCGGAATAGCCCGGATTGCACTGGATGTGCTGGCCGCAGCGCGGGCAGGAAAACTTGAATTCAGCCATAACAGTTTTGTGAATCGGCCGCAGGACAAGCCGGCCATTTCAGTTGATGTTCCGCACATCGAAACCGTTTCCGAAAAGATTTGCAAGCCGCGAAATATCCCAAACCGCCGGCGGCGCGTGTGTCACACGGGAACAACGGGGACTTCCAGCGGCGCGGCGGTCCGGTCGGGCGCGGTCAGACCCAGCTCGGTCATCCCGACCGGCAGCTCCGGCTTGCGATTCATTTTCCGCCGCCGAAAAGGACTGCTCAAGAGCCGGAAAATGTCGGAGTATTTCATGTGCCGGCCCAGCGTGCGGATCAGCTTGAAGGTCTGGATGGGCCGGAAGAAAATCCGCCGGGCGAACAGCAGCGCGTAGCCCTTCTGGCGCGCGCGGTTGACCACCTCGCTGGGCAGCACCGTCGGGTCAATGTCCGAGCACTTGAACCACTTGTCCCAGTCGCGCTCGTCGTCGAGAATGCCGCGCTTGACATACTCGTGCCACAGCGGCGTGCCGCGATAGACGCACAGCCGGTTGAAGCCGAACGTGTCCAGTTTGAGCCGCGCGCAGAACCGGAAGCTTTCCAAAATGTCCTCCTCGGTTTCGCCGGGCGAGCCGACCAGGAAAAATCCGTGCGCCCGCTCGATGCCGCAGCGCTTGGCTTCGCTCACCGCTTTTTCGATCTGCTCCAGCGTCTGCCGTTTGTCGAGCCGGTCCAGGATTTTTTGCGTGCCCGCCTCCACGCCGAACGCGAGGAAGTTGCAATTGGCCCGGCCCATGATCGGCAGTTGATCCACCGCCACGGAATCCACGCGGCCTTCGCATCCCCATTTGAACGCCAGCTTGCGGTCAATGATGCCCTGGCAGATGTCGTTGATGCGCTCCCGCTTCAGCAGGAAATGATCATCGGTCAGGTAAATCGAGCGGTAGCCCTGATCGTGAAGCTGCTGCATTTCGCCGAGGACGTGCTCCGGCGAGCGGAAGCGCCACTTGCCGTCGGTCAGCGCCGGGATGTCGCAATAAATGCAGGTGTAGGGACAGCCGCGCGAGGTCTGCATCGTGCAGAATTTTTCCAGCGAAAGCACCGCCGGCACGTCGAGCGGCAGCGACTCGATATAATCAATCGGCAGCGTCATCCGGTCGGGATACGGAAACTGGTTCAAATCCCTGATGATCGGGCGGGGAATGTTTTTGACGATTTTCTTGCCGTCGCGCCAGATGATCCCCGCGACTTTCGCCGGCTCGCCGAGATGCTCCAGATAATCCGGCAGCAGCTCCTCGCCCTCGCCCACGCCCACGGCGTCAATGAAGGGACAATCCTTCAGAATCCGCTCCTGGTTCATGGTGGCAAAAACTCCGCCGCAGATGACTGGCACATCCGGCAGCACACCCTTGACCACCTGCGCCATGCTTTTCACGCCGGGATAAGTTGTTGTGGACAGAAATGAAAGCGCCACGACATCCGGCGGATCGTCCCGCAACGCCTGCGCGATGTCCGGTTCCTTCATTTGCGGATGGCAGGTGTCAAACATCCGGACCTGGTGCCCGTGCTGGCGCAGGATGGGCGCAAGCGTCTCGATGCCCAGCGGCGGGAAGCCCATCACCTTCACGCGCGCATCGCCGGGCTTGGAGCCGCCCAAATCCTCCGGCAGCAGCCGGTAGAAATTCTCGTCGTTCACCCAGATGAGGAATATTTTCATGGAAGCCGGCCTTTCTTGATTCGGCGGGTTGATGGGTCAAGGATCAAAGACAGCGACACCGGAACATGAAGAGCAGGTTTGACGAAAAACCTGCCCCGGGCCGACCAACTCGCAATGGCAATTGAATTCAATGGTGTGCTGCGTTTTCCGCAACCAAAACAGGCAAACCCTGCGTCCAGCCTGCCGCCCCCAGTCCTTGATGGGAGCCAGTGCGAAATGAGATCCGCACAAACCCTCTCACATTGGAACGAGAAAGCAACGTTATTTCCGCCTTTGCCGCGAAAATATGTTGAAACGCCCGCCGGCTCCACGCCACGAATCCCCGTGACGGATCGGGCAATATTCAATCGTGTTTTCCTGCGGCCACGGTTTTGACCGCGACAAGCTGCAACATTGACGGCGGCGGCAGCGAACCCTGACGTGGCTGGTCGCGGTTGGCATCCAGGGTTTCCCAGCGCAATTTGTAACTCAAGCCCGGCACGCCGCCATCACCGGAATCATTGGCCCAACGGACTTGCAGGCCGGGAAAATCTTCTTTGACCGCATCCAATTCCGGCGGCGTTCTCTGGCATTGCACCTTGCCGGTCGCCCGAAGCGTTTCGGGATCTATCAGCCAGGTGCCGCTGCCAAATCTGGCATGGCTGAAAGTCTGCGTGAGCCGCCCGTCGCTTTCCCGATGCACCGGGCCGAGACTGATTTCAAAAACCAGCGAGCCGTTGCCGCCGAAATCCCAGCGATACGGCCAGTCGGCGATTTGATAAAGCCTCCATTTTCCATTTTCGAGCCGCGCTGTCCACGGCTGCGTGCTGCCCGCCGCGTCGTGTTTGTGGTAGCTGACGGTCACGCGCCCCAGGTTGTCGAAGCCGATTTTCGTATTGCCATTGATGATGCCGCCCCTTTGCGGAACCGGGTCAACGACGTCGGCGGTTTCCAGCGTGATGGGCAGCGTCAACGGTTTGCCGCCGCCGGTTTCCCAATGAATCAAATCCCTGCTCCGCGCGTAGCTCAAATGATGGTTGCTCGACGCGTCCGGCGACTCGCGCCAGACCCACGCGAGATGAAACCAGCCGTCCGGCCCCTTCACCGGCCCGTCGAAATACGCGTTGCGTTTGCCCTCGCCGTCGGTCAACGGCTTGTCCAGCAGCCGCGTCCACGTCTTGGTTCCCGGATCGTAGGCATCGAAAATTTGATCGCCATTGCCGCTGCGGCCGTCGCGGTAGGTGAAAACCAGCTCGCCTTTTGCGCCACGAAAAAATTTCGGATATGTGCAGCTCAATTCGTTGCTGCCGGTCATTCCGGCCACGCGCTGAAATGTGGACGCATCCCACGGCTTCGCAGTGCGGAAATATTTCAGCGGAACGACGTGCATATCGCCGCTCAAATGCAAATAGCCATCGTCATCCGCCGCCAGCGCGAGGTAATTATGAGTATCCCAGCCCGTCGTGTCCGGCAACCGGGCGAACGTCCATTGGCGGACGTCCAGCCGGCGTTGCGCCACGGTGAGTCGCCGCTGGTCGTCGTAAAACGCCACGAATTGAAACGGCGCGTGCGTCAGCAGCGCAAACCCGACCGGATGTCCCGCCCAAACCGGCGCGACGTCCAGCGTTTCCGCCGCCACCGCGCGCTGGACGACGGGCAGAAAATCATTCGTGTCCGACACCGCGCTTGCCGCCAGGCAGAAAAACAAGCCCAGTCCGACTAGAAACTGGCGTTTGCTCATGCCCGGCGTTCTTTGATGCTCGCCAGAATGTCCGCCACGACCTCGCCCTCCGGCTTTGCGCCGACGTTGCCTTTGCCGTGCAGACGGACGGAAACGTTTCCAGCCTCCATGTCGCGGCCGCCGATGACGAGCATCGTGTGGACTTTCGCCTGCTCGGCCTCCTGAATCTTGCCGTTGATCTTGTTCGACGTGAAATCCGATTCGCAGCGGACGAAATTGCCGCGCAATTCGCTCACGATGGCCTTGGCGTAATTCACCAGCGGCTCCTCCTCGCCGATGGTCATCACGCGCACCTGTTCCGGCGCGAGCCAGAGCGGGAAATTGCCGGCGTAATGCTCGATGAGGAAGCCGATGAACCGTTCGTGCGTGCCCAGCGGCGCGCGATGGATGCACAGCGGCGTCTTGTCCGTGTTGTCCTTGTCGCGATAGACCAGGCCGAATCTTCGCGGCACGGCGAAGTCCACCTGGTTCGTCGCCAGCGTGAATTCGCGGCCGATGACGCTCCAGACCTGCACATCAATCTTCGGCCCGTAGAACGCCGCCTCGTTCGGCACCTCCACGTAGGGAATCTTGGAATCAATCAACACCTTGCGGACCAGGTCCTCCGTCTGCTTCCACAATTCCGGTTCGTTGACGAACTTGGCGTTGTCGCCGGTCAGGCGCGACGGGTCGTGCGTGCTGAAGCGCATGACGTATTTCTCGATGCCGAAAATCTTGAAATACTTCAGATACATTTCGTTGACGGCGTTGAACTCGGCGGCGAACTGCTCCGGCGTGCAATAGATGTGCGCATCATTCATATTTAAACTGCGGACGCGCATGAGGCCGAACAATTCGCCCGACTGCTCGTAGCGGTAGCAGGTGCCGTATTCGGCCAGCCGCAACGGCAGATCGCGGTAACTGCGCGGCTCCGCCGCAAAAATGCGGTGATGATGCGGGCAGTTCATCGCTTTGAGGTAATAACGCTCGACCTCCGGAGATGTTTCCGGCGCGACGCCGGAAACAGCAACCGAGACGGTCGCGCTCCCCGAAACCACACGAATGCTCCCTTGTGATTGGGGAGCGCGCGCGTCCCGCGTGCCCTCCTCGGCGTCGCGCCGAGGAGAGTTTGGCGTCCAAAGCCACGGATAATTTTCATTTTGCTTCGCGGCACCCGAGTCCCATGGATTCCGGCAAATGTAATGAAATTTCTCTTCCATATCCGAATCACCGCGCAGGATTCGGTCAAACGACTCCTTTTCCCAAACCGGATTACCTTTCGTCTCCTGCGCCTTGTTGATCTCGTGAGCAGTGAATGATTTGATCGAATGCAGAATTTCTGGTAGTGGCCAGAAAACCGGTTTACCTTCCTTGTCCTGCTCCTTGATTTGTGGTTCGAAGAGCAAGTGAACATGGTCGGGCATCACACAGGCGGCATAAAGTTCGTAACGACGCTGCTCATGCATGAACAACAAACTTTTCAAAACAATGTCGCGGGCTGACTCCGCAAGCGGCCGCCGACCGTTCGTGCTGAACGTGACCATGTATTTGGCCCAAGGGCGCTCGAAGTGCGGCAATCGGCGTTTCGAATATTTTGCGCCGCTCGAGGTTTCCGGCGCGACGCCGGAAACGGCAGGCGGGACGCCCGCGCCCCCCTTCTCACCGCGTTCGCGCAATTCCATCGGTGGAAACATTGACTCCGCGTAAAGAACCGGCAAATGACCGGAAGTTAAATACATTTTCTCCCGCGCGATGTGCGGCGTTTTCACTCGCACGTAGCCGGCGGCGAATTCCGTTTCCTTGGCCAGCTTTTCCAGTTCCTCAACAATGGCGGTGCCTTTGGGCAGCCAGAGCGGCAGGCCCGGCCCGACGTATTCGGTGTCAATCGCGAACAGCCCCATCTCCGCGCCGATCTTGCGATGGTCGCGGCGCTTGGCCTCCTCGATCATCTTGAAATACTCGTCGAGCGCGGTCTTGTTCTTGAACGCCGTGCCGTAGATGCGCTGGAGCTGCGGGTTGCGCTCGTCGCCCTTGTAATACGCGCTGGCCACGCTGGTGAGCTTGAACGCGCCGATGTTGCCGGTCCGCATCACGTGCGGCCCGGCGCACAGATCCACGAAATCGCCGCTCTTGAAATACGTGATCGGCTCGCCCTCGGGTATGGCTTCGAGGTTGCCGATCTTGAACTTCGACGGGCTTCCCGGCCTCGCGCCCAACGCCCCGAGCCTGCCTTCCTGCGCGTCCTTGAGCGCCTGCCCGCGGGTGACGGTGATTTTCTCGAAGGTGTGGTTGGCCTTGATCTCCTTCTTCATCTCGGCCTCGATGGCGGGAAAATCCTCCGGCGAGATGCGGTGGGAGCATTCGAGGTCGTAGTAAAAGCCGTTTTCCACCGCCGGGCCGGAGGCGAACTGGGCGTCGGGCCAGAGCTTGGCGATGGCGGTGGCCATGACGTGCGCGGCGGAATGCCGGAGGCGCTCCAGTTCGGTCATTTTCTGCCGGTCATCTAAAGTTTTGCGTTCATCCATAATCACCGCAAAGGCGCGGAGACGCAGAGACTAAACCCTTTGCGTTGGATTTCAAATCACAAAGACCGAAGCTTCGCTCCGCGTCTCTGCGTCTCTGCGGTGAAATCACCGGGCGGTCTTCCAAATGGCGAACAACCCGCCGAAGCCGAACACCAGCAGCACGCTCACGGCCATCGCGCCGCTGTTGGCATATTGCGGCAGAAATTCCAGCGCCGCCGCGCCCAGCGCCGGGCCGACGCAGTTGCCCAGGCCGATGGCCGCCTCGTGGATGCCGCCGTGCTCGCTTTTGGCCGAGCCGCCGTCCATCGAGTAAAACAGCGACGAGTAATAAATCAGCCCGATGGCGCCGCCGAAAAAGATTTGCGCGACGATGAGCAGCGCGAGGTTCGGCGACAGCAGGATGGCCGCGAAGGACACAATGAGAACCGCAAACGACGCGGCGAGCCAGCGGAAGCGGTAATGCCAGTCCGTCCAGCGCCACAGCACGACGAACGCGCCGAGCCGGACGAAGCACCAGAGCGACCAGACGAATCCCGCGAACATCGGCGAGACGTGGAATTTCGCCGCGAGGCCGGGCGTGACGGCGATGAGCGTGTTGATGGCGATGTAGGCGAAGGGATTCGCCAGCCACGACATGCGCAGAAATGTTTTTGCCCGCGCCGGCGAGGGGCGGTCCGGGTCGGGCGGCGGCGTGGCGGTTTGTTTGCCGGTGGAAGCGCGGGCGGCCTCGTTCGCATATTTTTGCAGCCAGAACATCAGCGCGAGCTGCGACAGCACGACGAACAACGGCAGGTAGAAAATGCTTTTGAAGCCGAATTTCACGACGAGCGTGCCGCCGATGAAAAACGCCAGCGCGTTCGTCAAGGCCCAGACGATGTTGTAGATGCCGACGGCGCGCGGCACGCCTGCGGGCGTTTCGCTTTCGCTGACGAGCGCCTCGAGGGTGGGCCAGATCAAACACTGGCCGACGTTCGTGACCAGCGCGGCAAGGATCACGCCGGAGGCGGAGTTCATCTGCGAGCTGACGGCCAGCCCGGCGACCATCAGGCCGAAACCGATCTTGAGCGCGGTGAAGTAGCCGAAGCGGTGCGCGAATTTCCCCCCCTGCCACGCGGCGAAGGTGTAAATCAGGCCGAGCAGCGCGGCAAAGGCGAGGTTGGCCCTGTCGCCGAAGCCAAACCGGTCGCGCATGAAAAAGTAGAGGTAGTTGAAAAAAAGGATCGTGGCGAAGGAGTTGAGTCCCTCGATGACAAAACAGGTGTTGCGGATTTTCTGGTTCGCGGTCATGGACAACTGGTAATTTCCCCGACGGCCTTGCGGCAATACCATTTGACCGCGCCGGACATCGGCGGCTCCAGTTTGTCCAATTCAGCGGCGGAACACCAGCGGATGTCGTGGTGCTCGGCGGCGGCAAGTTTGGCGACGGGGGCGGCGCCGCCGCTTTTCGGGCGCGCCCAGTAAATCATGCCGATGTGCTCGTGCGTGCCGCTGATGCGGTGGATGTCGAGAAATCGCGGCGCGATGAGCGCGCGGGTGCCGGGCGAAGTCGTGGGTGGCCGCTCGCCGAGCAGTTCCACATCGAGACCGCTTTCTTCCTTTGCCTCGCGCAGCGCGGCCCGCTCCGGGTCTTCGTCCAGCTCGATGTGCCCGCCGAGCGGCAGCCATTTGTCCAGCTTGCGATGGTGGATGACGAGAACCCTGCCGTCGTGGACGACAAAGATGGCGACGGTGAAATCAATTTTTTCGTGGATGTGGGCCATGGCGCCTGTTGAACCGTCAAATTGTGAATCGTTTCATCGGTAATATTGGAACCGATTCAACGTTGCAACGATGCAACGATTTGTCGTGCTGGAAAAGAAAAAAACCCCGGCTCGCACCGGGGCTTCGTGAAAATCAGGCGCAAATCATTTCATCCGGTCGAAATTCTTCTGGAGGATCTGCCAGTCTTTCAGCCCTTTGACCTTTTCCATCAGGCCGCGCTGGATTTCGGCTTCCTTGGCGTTTTTCGTCGGCTTGTTGTTTTGGTAGAAAATGCCGAAGTAGCCGGGGAAATCCGCGCCGGCCAGCCGGTAGGCATCCGCCTCGTCGCTGGCGTCGTGCGACTTCGGCACCTCGTTGAACGCGCCGCCCTTGCGCGGGTTCGCGGCGTCGAACGCGCCCTCGTAAAACTCCACGCATTCGCTCAGGCATTCGATGAAGCCGAAACCGTCGTGGTCCATCGCGGCCTCCATCATCGCCAAAACGTGGTTGGGATTTGTGGACGTGGTGCGCGCGACGAACGTGGCCCCGGCGGCGATGGCCTGCTTCACCGGATTGATGGGATAATCCACCGCGCCCCACGGGTCGGTCTTGCTTTTGAACCCGAGCGGCGAGGTCGGCGAGGTCTGCTTTTTCGTCAGGCCGTAAACCCAGTTGTCCATGCACACCATCGTCAGCTTGATGTTCTTGCGCGCGGTGTGGGTGAAATGGTTGCCGCCGATGGAAAACGCGTCGCCGTCACCGCTGAAAACGAACACATGCAGGTCCGGGCGGGAAAGGGAAACGCCGCTGGCGAAGGGCAGCGCCCGGCCGTGGATGAAGTGGGCGCCGTGCGCCTGGACAAAATACGGAAACCGGCTGGAGCAACCGATGCCGGAAACCGTGGTGATTTTCTCGTGCCACAGCTTGCGCTTCTCGATGAGCTTGAAATAGAGCGCGAGCACGGAGAAATCGCCGCAGCCGGGACACCACGTCGGATGATCGGCGGCGATTTCCTTTTTCGTCAGGCCCTTGCGCTCTTCCGTCGCCGGCGGCGGCACGGCGACCGCGACCGGGGACGCGGCGCGTTCGGAAGTTTCGATTAAAGTTTGGCTCATGTTAATGATTAGACATTTTGGAGTGAGGGCGGTTCAAATTCACAACTTTCCAACCCCGGCGGACACGGCGGTTTTGGTGCGCTCGAGAATTTCCCTCACCTTCCAGGTCAGGCCGTCGGTCTTGTTGATGCCCTGGATTTTCGCGTCACAGTAGCGGGCGCGCAGCACCGCGCCAAGCTGGCCGTAGCCGTAAAGCCCCTCGTCGTTCATTTCGACCACGAGAACGCGATTGAAACCGGAAAAGATGTTTTCCAGCCCGTTCGGCAGCGGATTGAGGTGCCGGAGGTGAATCGAGGAAACGCTGTCGCCGGCGGCGCGGGAGCGGTCCACCGCCTCGCGGATCGGCCCCTCGGTGGAACCCCAGCCGACCAGCAGAACATTGCCCTCCGGCGGCCCGTAAATTTTCGGCAACGGCAGCGTCGCTCCGAGCGCCTGCAATTTCTTCCGCCGCTTGGCGTTCATCTGCATGTGCAGTTTCGGCGAGCCGGTCGGATGGCCGTATTCATCGTGTTCGAGACCGGTGGCGATGGGATATTTGCCGTCCAAAATGCGGGTGCCGGGCTTGACGTGGTGCGTGATGCCGTCCTTTGCGGAGAGATCGTAAGGCTTGTTCGTGGCGACCGGGGTGAAATCCGGGGCGATGTCCTGGCAGACTTTTTCAAGATTCGGTTCGGCAAACGCCTCGATGCGGGTGGCAATGCCCTGATCGGTCAGGAAAAACACCGGGGTGCCGTATTTGCGGGCGATGTTGACGGCCTCGATGGACATGTAAAAACAGTCTTCCACATTCGCCGGAGCCAGCACGACGCGCGGGGCGTCGCCGTGGCCACCGTTGATGGCGATGTTCAAGTCGGACTGCTCGATGTTCGTCGGCATGCCGGTCGAGGGGCCGCCGCGCTGGACATTGATGATGACGAGCGGCATTTCCGCCATGACCGCCCAGCCGATGGCCTCGGTCTTGAGCGCGATGCCAGGACCGCTGGAACCGGTCACCGCCACGCGCCCGGCAAAACTGGCGCCAATCGCCATCGAAACGGAGGCGATTTCATCCTCGCACTGGATGAATGAACCGCCGTATTTCGGCAGTTCGCGGCGAAGCAGTTCCATGATGTCCGTCCACGGCGTGATCGGATAGCCCGCGCCGAATCGCACCCCGGCGGCGATGAGGCCGTAGCCGATGGCTTCATTGCCGTTCATCACGACCTGCTGGACGCCTTTTTTCTGGCTGTCGGTAAATTGAAACGTTTCCAGCACGTTGCCGGGCGAATTCGCGTAGCCGGCGTGGAATGCCGCCAGCGCGTTGTTCAAGATGCTCACGTCCTTGCCGGTGAAGCGCTCGCCAATCAGCTTTTCCAGCTTGGGCACGTTGAGGTCGAACATCCGCGCGATGATGCCGAGCGCGTAAATGTTTTTGCCCTTGTCCTTGGCCGTGCCGCCGATGGCCTCGACCGTGAGCGAGGAAATCGGGATGCCGACATGATGATAGTCGCTCTGCCATTCCGGCTTCGGCTCCACATGGTCCGAGTCGTAAAGCACGATGCCGTGCTTCTTGAGTGAATTGATGTGCCCTTCGTAGCTGTGCTGGTAAAACGCCAGCAGCACATCCGCGTCATCGCCGGCGGTGAGCACTTCGCCGCTGCCGATGCGCACCTGGAAAATGGACGGGCCGCCGGAAATCGTGGATGGAATGGTCATGAACGTCATGACCTCCTGCTCGCTGCGCCCGGCCAGCCGCGCAAGGAAGCCGCCAATGGCCTGGATGCCGTCCTGCGAATTGCCCGCGATGCGGATGACCACCTCGCTAATCCGCGAAACCTTCAGCGTTCCGCCCGACGACGCCTCTGCGATTGTATCACTCATGAAACCTCAAATGAAAAATTGACCGCAACGCAAGGCGCGGCTGTCTCCGAAGCCGGACCAGACCGACACCATTGCACCATCATGGTAAGCTACTGATGATATACTTGTCAAATTCTAATCGTCTGTTTATGTTGTTGATATTCAACTGGTTGCGCGGCCAAAAAATCCGACTTTCGTTTTATTAAAGATGTTTATTAGTCGCATTTATATGCGGATTCTGGCTTCGGATGTTTTCCTGCTGCGCGCGGCTTGCGCCGGGGCGGCAGGATGTTGTAGCGTTCGCCCCGCCGCAGGACATCGCGGGCAGAGCCGGATCACGGCCTGCCGCCGTCCCAAATAAAAACATGAAAACCGCCTACGAACTGGCAATGGAACGCCTGAACAAAACCGCGCCAACGGTCAAGCTCACCGGCGCGCAGAAAAAGGAGCTTGCGGAGCTGGATTCAAAATACGCCGCGAAAATCGCCGGGCGTGAAATCGCGTTGAAAGACGAAATGGCCCGGGCCGCCGGGGATCCTGAAAAAGCCGGGGCACTCCAGCAACAGTTGGCCGACGAGCGCAGGAAGCTTCAGGCGGAGCTGGAGGAGAAAAAGGATGCCGTTCGGCGCGCCGCCAGCCGATGAATCAATCAGATGGCGCGTGGCGGAAGCCGTGGACCTGCCTGCGAACAAGCCGTTCCTCGTTGTCCCGTTTGCTTCGGGTTGCATCCGGTTTGCCGCCGCATAAAATGAGGCGGTTTTGACGGGATTGTTCGCAGGCGGAACTCGCGCTTGCAAACACGCTCGCGCACCGGACGGTTTTCGTTTATTTTCGAGGAACAAAAATTGTGAGTAACCTGGGCGTCAAGGAAATGCTTGCGCTGCTGGACGCGCTGAAGAGCGCCGTCCAGGATTGTGCCGCGCGCGAGGAAAGGCTGAACGGCGAGCGCCGCGCCCAATCCTCCGCCGCCGCCCGGCTGTCGGACGAGGCCACCGTCAAACGGACGGAGAAGCTGGCCGACGGCGTTGACCGGGAAAACGCCGCGTTTGAAGCCCAAAAAATCCGGCTCCAGAACGATTTCGACAATCGCAAGGCCCGCGTCGCCCGCGCCCATGCCGCCGTCCGCAAACGGATCATGGACGAAATCGGCGAACTGCACGGGCAGTCCAAATACAAAATCCAGTCGAGCACGCTCGAAGCCGAGCGCCTCCGCGACGACGCGCTGGCGCAAACCGTCGTAACGCTGGAAAATTTCCGCCATGCCACGGCCCAGGGCGCCGAAGCTCTGGACAAGCTGGCCAAATCCGCCCGCCGCGCGTTTGGCGGCTGCGGCAAATTCCGGCGCTGGCTTTCCTCGAAACCGGACGGGCCGGGACCCGGCCTTTCGCCGGACGAAAACAAATTGTTCGAGGAATTCCAGCGGCTGCTGAAAAAATCCGGCGAGGATGTCGCGCGCTTCAAAAAATTTCCGCTGCCGGCGAGTTTCAGATTTGTCCCGGTCTGGCTCGTCACGATTTTGCTGCTGGCCGTCGGCGCGGCGGCTTTTGTCCTTCCGCGCTTCGAGATGAATATCGTTTCCAAACCGGAGGCGGGAATTGCCCTGGCCGCGCTCGCAGCGGCTTGGGCGGCTTATTTTTGGGGAATCCGCGGGGCGGCTCCGCTGGCGAAAACCATCGCCGGCGATCTGGCGAAGGCGCGGCGCGTGCTGGACGCCGCCGCGGAAAAAGCCGAGTTGCGTTACCAGCAGGACCAGGAGCGGTTCCGGTCTGACTTTGAAAACACCGTCCGCAAGCTGAACGAGGAATGGCGCCGCGCCGTGCGCGGGGCGATGGAATTGCGCGGCGCAAGGCCGGTGAGTCTGGACGAGCAGGCGCAGCGCGCCCACCAAAAATGCGAACAGTTTCACCGCGCCAGGCTCGAACGGCTCAACAAAGACCACGCCGCCAACCTCGCCGGATTGCGCGCGGCGGCCGAAACCGAAGCCAGGAAATTCTCCGCGTCGCTGGCCGCGAAAACGGCCAGACTTGAAGCTGATTTTCAATCGGGCTGGCAGGCGCTCGAAAATGAATGGAAAAGCTCCATCCAGTCGCTTTACGGCCGGATCCGCGCCGCGAACGCCGACGCGGAAAAACTCTTTCCCGAATGGAATCCGGCCGGATGGAAGGACTGGACGCCGCCGCGCGAATTCACCAACGCCGCGAAATTCGGACGGCTGGAAGTGGATCTGGCCGCGCTGGCCGGGACCTTGCCGAAAGACAAGCGCCTGGCGCTTCCCGGCCCGGAGGCGCTCCAATTTTCCGTGCCGCTGGCGCTCGCTTATCCGCTCGAAGGCTCGATTCTTTTTGAAACAACCAAGGGCGGCGAATCTGAAGCGGTAACGGCGATCAACAATATCATCTTCCGGCTCCTGTCCACGACGCCGGCGGGCAAGTTGAGCTTCACCATTTTCGATCCGGTCGGCCTCGGCCAGAATTTTGCCGCGCTGATGCATCTGGCGGATTACGAGGAGGCCACCATCAACAGCCGCATCTGGACGCAGCCGACGCAGTTCGAGGAGAAGCTCGCCGAGCTGAACGAGCACATGGAAAAGGTCATCCAAATGTATCTGCGCAACGAATACGCGACCATCGCGGAATACAACGCGCAGGCCGGCAGCATCGCCGAGAAATATCATTTCCTCGTCATCGCGTCGTTCCCGGTCAACTTCAGCGACAACGCGGCGAAAAAGCTGCGCAACATCGCCGCCAACGGCGCGCGCTGCGGCGTCTACACGCTCATTCACTGGGACCAGCGGAACGCGCCGCCGAATGATTTTGTCCCCGACGAAATGCGGAAGAATTCCGTCCGCCTTGTCCGCGGCGAAAAAAACTTCGTTCTCGCCGACTGGCGCGAAGCCGGAACGCGGCTGGTGCTCGACACGCCGCCGTCATCGGATTTTGCGACGCAATTCCTGCATGACGTCGGCGAGAGCGGGCGCGGCTCCACGCGCGTCGAGGTGCCGTTCGAGCAGATCGCGCCGAAGGAAACGGAAATCTGGTCGGAGGAAACCACCGAGGAATTGCGCGTGCCGATCGGCCGCTCCGGCGCGACGAAAATGCAGCATCTCGAAATCGGCCGGGGCACGCGCCAGCACGCGCTTATCGCCGGCAAGACTGGTTCCGGCAAGTCCACCTTGTTTCACATCATTGTCACGAACCTCGCGCTCTGGTGCAGCCCGGAACAGGTGGAGTTTTATCTCGTGGACTTCAAGAAGGGCGTCGAGTTCAAGTGCTACGCGAACCGCCGGCTGCCGCACGCGAAGGTGATTGCCATCGAGAGCGATCGCGCGTTCGGCTTGAGCGTGCTCCAGCGCCTGGACGATGAATTGCGCCGGCGCGGCGATTTGTTCCGGCAGCTTGGCGTGCAGGACGTGGCCGGCTACAAAAAGGCCGGAGGCAAGGAGCCGATGCCCCGCACACTGCTGATGATTGACGAGTTCCAGGAATTTTTCACCGAGGAAGACCGCGTGTCGCAGGGCGCGGCGGTGCTGTTGGATCGGATCGTTCGGCAGGGCCGCGCGTTTGGGATTCATGTTATTCTCGGTTCGCAGACGCTGGGCGGCGCCTACACGCTGGCGCGCGCGACCATCGGCCAGATGGTCATCCGCATCGCGCTCATGTGCAACGAGGCCGACGCGTTTCTCATCATGGACCAGGACAATCCGGCGCCGCGTCTGCTGTCGCGGCCGGGCGAGGGCATTTACAACGACGCGGCAGGTGCGATTGAAGGCAACAGCCCGTTCCAGGCCGTGTGGCTGCCGGAAGAAGTGCGCGACGGCTATCTGGCGAAAATCCGCGAGCGCGCCGATGAAAAGAAATTTCCGGGGCCGTTCGTTTTTGAAGGCAACGCGCCGGCAGACGTGCGGGAGAATTTGGTTTTGAGCGGGCTGCTCCAAGCGGCTCCCGCCAAACCGGTGGTGCGGGCGCGCATCTGGCTGGGCGCGCCGAATTCCATCAAAGGCCCGACCGAGGCCATTTTCCAGCGGCAAAGCGGCAGCAACCTTTTGATCGTCGGCCAGAGCGAGGAGCGCGAGCTGACCCTTCTGGTCGTCGCACTGGTCTCGCTGGCGGCGCAATATCCGAAAGGCTCGGCGCGCTTCGTGGTGCTCGACAGCACGCCGCCGGGTTTTCCGGAGCGCGATTTCCTGGAGCGCGTGATTCAGGTCGTGCCACATGAAATCGTCCGGGCCGGCAACGGCAATCTGGCAGAAATCATGGGCGGGCTGGCGGAAGAATTGAAAAAACGCGCCGCCGATGAATCCGCCGCCGCGCCGGAAACATTTGTGCTGGTTCACGGCCTGCAGAATTTCAAAAAGCTCCGGCAGGAGGACGAGTTCAGTTTTTCGTCCGGCGAATCCACGACGGTCAATCCCGCCGCCGTCTTGCAAAGCCTCATCAGCGACGGCCCGGCGCTCGGCATCCACCTCATCGCCACCTGCGACACCTACAACAACGTGAACCGCTTCCTCGGGCGGAAGACGCTGACCGAATTTGAAATGCGCGTGCTCTTCCAGATGAGCGCGAGCGACTCCGCGAGCCTGGTGGAATCGCCGGACGCCGGCACGCTCGGCCTGCACCGCGCGCTTTACTACAACGACCGCGAGGGCTACACGGAAATTTTCCGGCCCTACGCGCGCCCCGGCAACGAGTGGATTGAAGAAATCGGACGGCAACTGGCACCGCACAAGTGAGTCGTGCAGAGCCGTCTTGCCGGGCCGCAGATCGAACACGGCACACGATCGTCGCCACGCACAGCCGCGGTCATTGCAAATATCCGGTCACAGGCTCGGCGGCGGGATTCCAATAGCTGATTTTTTGAATGCGCCCCGCCGGCGTGAGGGCCAGCACCGTCACCCGATCCGGCTGCGCCGGAACCCACGCCAGCGTCGCGGGTGTTTCCACCAGCACAATCCGCTGCGGATACTTCCGCATTTTCGGCACCGCAAAAAAGCGGGCCACGCCCGGCATCGTGTGAATGTCCATCACATAGACCGCCCGGTGTTTTTCAAGAAACCCCGGACCTTGCTCCGCCAGCTTGTGGTTGGCCGACGTGCCGCTCGCCCTTTCCGTTGCGACCAGTAGAAATTGCGTTCCGTTGGTGAAGATGAAACTCGTTCCGTGCTGGTCTTTTGCGGAAATGGCCGGCGCCGCATCGCCCACCGCCAGCGGCGCGGCGCTGGCGGAGACGCACAACAGACAAAATCCGAGAACGGCCAGCCTGCGAAAATTGATGTTCATCCCCGGCAAAGTCTCATATGCAAGTGCAGCGTGTCAATGGACGTGGACGCGAAGTGCGAACGAAGAAAGGATCATCTCCGACTCGCCGGCATGGACCGGATTTTAGCAGGTCTGCACGCAGCCGCCGGGCGCGGCACAAACCTATTTTGAACCGGAAGCCAGACGGCGCAAGCTCTTGATAATCTGGTGCACCCATCAGGAGTTGAACCTGAAACCTTCTGATCCGTAGTCAGACGCTCTATCCAATTGAGCTATGGGTGCGGCCAAAAGAAGGTTAATTTACGTGCCAAACTCCGCCTGCGCAACACTTTTTGATCCAATTCGCGCGTCACGTCGTCACGTTCAGATTCAGTATTTCGCCCGGTTCACATTCGGCGACGACTTCAAACGGGCGGCAGCAGACTTCACAATCGGTCGTGAAACGCTGTTGTGCCGCGCTCGTGTCCACCACCAGTTCAAACGTCTGACCGCAAAACGGACATCGGATGTTTTCGGAAACTTCCATGCAGCAATCTAGTCGCGCCGCCACAAATCGCAACCGCCGCCGCCGGCAACAAAAGAGGGCCGGCAACCTGCCGGCCCTCATCCAATCGGAGAATGATTTTCGCGCCGGGTTAAAACCGCTTCGTGAGGGTCATGGTGATGGCGTTACCCTGCATGCGATTTTCGGCCATGAATTCATAGTTGTAACGGAGAGAGACAAATAGCGCCTGATTCGGGAAAGTCACAACGACTTCCGGGCCAACCGCCGCCACGCGATTGAGGGGCTGCCCGGCGCTGCTGGTCACCTGCTGCTGGTAATAGCCCGCCACGCCCAAGTCGGCTTCCTTGCAGACTTTCTTGCTGACGCCCCAATCCAGCGTGTAGGCGTCTCCGGGCGTGATGTGCGTGTCACGCTGTTCCGTGTTGAATTCATACCGGTTGACTGCCGACACGGCCCAGGTCTTCGCCGAATCAATATACCAGGTGGCCGCGGCGGTTTGCATGAATGTCCAATAACCTCCGCCGATGCGCGTGGAAGGTGCCGATTGGCTCGGTGAATCACCCGTGGGCGCGTAAACACCGCTGGCTATGGCAAAGTCAAAATGTTTGACGTGCCAGGAAAGATTGCCCGCGCCGTAGAAGTCTCCGATGCCGAAGGTGCTGCTGTTATATCCTCCGGCTTCCAAGTGCTGATAGGCCAGCGGCAAAAAACCGTCCACGCCGACGTTCCCGCCCAGGAGCTTGATGTCGGTGATCCAAACCACACGCGGAACATTCGCATAAACGAAAGCGTTGAAGGGGTCGTTCTTGGCGCTCTTGGAAACAACGTTATTGCCAGTGGGGCCGTTCAATGTGTCGGCCCAGTAGAAGTAATTGTAGTCGCGGAGATAGACTCCTGGCGGGGGCAGCGTCGCGCCCAGGACGCCTTCCGCGCCGGGAACATAATGGGCCGAAGGCTGGGCCAAAAGCAGGCGCGGCACTACGGCAAGCGCGGCGGCGATGGTGAAACGAATGGATCCGATTTTCATTGGTATTGTTTTTTGGTTGGTTTGGATTGGTCAGACATCCTGCAATTTGCCGGCGAGATAGGTTTCGTAGGCGCTCAAGTCGAGCAGGCCATGGCCGGACATGTTGAAAACGATGACGCGCTTCTTGCCCGCCTCGCGCGCCCGCTCCGCCTCCGCCACGACGGCAGCAATCGCGTGCGACGATTCCGGCGCGGGCACGATGCCTTCCGTGCGCGCGAAAAGGGTTCCCGCCTCGAAAACTTTCGTCTGGTGGTAAGCCTCGGCTTCGATCAATCCCAGCTTCAATGCGTGGCTGACCATCGGCGCCATGCCGTGATAGCGCAGGCCGCCGGCATGGATTGAAGGCGGCATGAACTTGTGGCCGAGCGTGTGCATCATCAGCAGCGGCGTCATTTCCGCCGTGTCGCCGAAATCGTAGCGCAATTCACCCTTCGTCAGCGTCGGACAGGCGGACGGTTCGACGGCGACGATGCGGTATTTTTTCTTTTCCGAAATTTTCTTGTGGATGAATGGAAATGCCAGACCGGCGAAATTGCTGCCGCCGCCGCAGCAGGCGATGATCGAATCCGGCTCCTCGCCCGCAAGCTCCATTTGCTTGATGGCTTCCTGGCCGATGACCGTCTGGTGCAGGCAGACGTGATTCAGCACGCTGCCCAGCGCGTATTTCGTGTCCGGATGCTTGACGGTGTCCTCGACCGCCTCGCTGATGGCAATGCCCAGGCTGCCGGGACAGTCCGGGTCCTCGGCCAGTATTTTGCGTCCGAATTCGGTCTGGTCGCTCGGGCTTGGATGCACGGTCGCGCCCCAGGTGTGCATGAGCATCCGGCGATACGGCTTCGACTGGTAGCTCACCTTGACCATGTAGACGTTGCATTCGAGGCCGAACAGTTTGCAGGCCAGCGCCAGCGACGATCCCCACTGGCCCGCGCCGGTTTCGGTGGCGAGCCGCTTGGTGCCGGCAACCTTGTTGTAATACGCCTGCGCCACGGCGGTGTTGGGCTTGTGGCTGCCGGCGGGGCTGGCGCCCTCGTATTTGTAATAAATATGCGCCGGCGTCTTGAGCGCCTTTTCAAAGCGCACCGCACGCAGCAACGGCGTGGGCCGCCACAGCGCATAAATGTCACGAACCTCGTCGGGCACTTCCACCCACCGGTCGGGACACATTTCCTGCTTCACGAGATTTTCCGGGAAGATCGCGAGCAACGCCTCCGGCGGAAGCGGCTGCCGGGTCCCCGGATGCAGCGGCGGCGGCAGCGGCTCCGGAAAATCCGCCAGAAGATTATACCATTGCCTTGGAATGTCCGACTGGGCCAGCGTGAAGCGGGTTTGCGTGCTCATAAAATGGTGCCGTAAAATTACCGATGCCGCGGCGCTTGTCACGCAATAATTGACACAATGAATTCTGCCTAATTGGAATAAACAGACAAACTTAACCAAAAAACCCCGGCGTGAAACGCGCGCCCCCGCCCTGCTTTTGGGATTTGCCACTCCCGCCGGATTCAGGGATAATGCTCTTCCGTTTTAACGGCCATTTATGAAACCCCAGGTTGAAATCTACGACACGACCCTGCGCGACGGCAGCCAGGGCGAAGGCATCAATTTCTCGCTCGCGGACAAGCTCCGCATCGCCGAGAAGCTCGACGCGTTCGGGGTTCATTACATCGAAGGCGGCTGGCCGGGCAGCAATCCCAAGGACATCGAATTTTTTGCCGAGGCGAAAAAACGGAAATTCAAGAACGCCCGGCTCGCGGCGTTTGGTTCCACGCGCAAAAAAAGCATGCCGGTCGAACAGGATGACCAGGTGCGTCTGCTCATCGAGGCCGGCACACCGGTCGTGACGATCTTTGGCAAGACTTCCATGCTGCACGTCAAGGAAGTCCTGCGCTGCACGCCCGACGAAAACCTCGCGATGATCGGCGACACGGTGAAATTTCTCAAGGACCACGGCAAATTCGTCGTCTATGACGCCGAACATTGCTTCGACGGCTACAAGCTTGATCCCGAATACGCCGTCGCCACCTGGCAGGCGGCCGAAAAGGCGGGCGCGGATTTCATCGTGCTGTGCGACACGAACGGCGGCTGCCTGCCGGACGAAATTGCCGCCATCACGAAAACCGCCGTCGGCAAACTGAATTGCAAGGTCGGCATCCACACGCACGACGACATCGGACTGGGCGTGGCGAACGCGCTGGCCGCGCTGGACGCCGGCGCGGTTCACGTGCAGGGCACCATCAACGGCTACGGCGAACGCACCGGCAATTGCAATCTGACCAGCGTCATCCCGTGCATCGCCTTGAAGCTGAAAAAAACCTGCGTTCCGGAAAAATCGCTGCCCAAGCTGAAGGATCTTTCGCAGTTCGTGGACGAAATTGCGAACCTGCGCCACAGCCCGCGCCAGCCGTGGGTGGGTTCGTCGGCGTTTGCGCACAAGGGCGGCGCGCACGTCAACGCTGTGCAGAAGCTCGCGTCGAGCTACGAGCACATTGACCCGGCGCTCGTCGGCAACCGGCGCACCGTGCTCATCAGCGACCTCGCCGGCCGCAGCAACATCATCATCAAGGCGCAGGAACTCGGCTTCAAGCTCACCAACGACACGCCGGAGTTGAAGCCGATTCTGAACCGCATCAAGGAACTGGAGCACGAAGGCTACGAATTCGAGGCCGCCGAGGCGTCGCTCGCACTGCGCATTCAGGAAGCCTTGGGGAAACGCAGGCTGCCGTTCAGGGTGGAGGCCTACCATGTGTCCATGCGACGCGACAACAACAAGTCGGTTTGCGAGGCAACCGTTCACGTCCGCGTCGGCAATGAATTCGCCCACACGGTCGCCGAGGGCGGCGGCCCGGTGAACGCGCTGGACGCCGCGTTGCGTCGCGCGCTGGTGAAGTTTTTCCCGCAGCTCGAACGCGTGACGCTCACCGATTACAAGGTGCGCATCCTCGACACCGCCACCGGCACCGCCGCCAAAACGCGCGTGCTCATCGAATCCACCGACGGCAGGCGCGGATGGGGCACTGTTGGCGTAAGCGAAAACATCATCGAAGCCAGCCTCCAGGCGCTCGTGGACAGCATCGAGTTCGCGCTGCTTAAGAAATAATTTGAGCCACAGATGAAACACGGATTGAACACGGACAAAGAATTGGTTCGAATCAAATCTTGTGTTTCATCCGTGAAAATCTGCGGCAAAAATTTTCCCAAAAATGTCTGAAATTTCCAAAGCTTACGAGCCACAGTCCGTCGAGGACAAATGGTATCAATTCTGGCTAGACGGAAAATTTTTCGTCGCGAACGAGAAATCCGCCAAGCCCGCGTATTCCATCGTCATCCCGCCGCCGAACGTCACCGGCGTGCTCACCATGGGCCACGTCCTCAACAACACCATCCAGGACATCCTCGCCCGCAAGGCGCGCATGGACGGCAGGGAAGTCCTCTGGCTGCCCGGCACCGATCACGCAGGCATCGCCACGCAGACCGTCGTCGAGCGCACGCTGAAAAAATCCGGCGAAATCCGGCATCGCGACGATTTGGGCCGCGAGAAATTCCTCGAACGCGTCTGGCAGTGGAAGGAAAAACACGGCGGCATCATCATCCAGCAGCTCAAGAAGCTCGGCGCGTCGTGCGACTGGACGCGCGAACGGTTCACGATGGACCCGGAGTATTCGCGCTGCGTGCAGAAGGTCTTCGTGGAGCTTTACAAAAAAGGGCTCATCTACCGCGGCAAGCGCATGGTGAACTGGTGTCCCGCCTCGCTCACGGCGTTGTCCGACGAAGAAGTGGTGATGAAGGAACAAAAAGGGTTCCTTTATTATTTCAAGGTCGAAGTGGCCGAAGCGCCGGGAACTTTTCTGACGATTGCGACGACGCGGCCGGAAACCATTCCCGGCGACACCGCCGTGGCCGTGAACCCGAAGGATCCGCGTTATGCGAAGTTCATCGGCAAACATGTGATTCGTCCACTGCCGGCGGAATTGCCTCGCGAACAGAAATTAATTCCCATCATCGGCGACGAGCATGTGGATTTCGAGTTTGGCACCGGCGTGCTCAAGGTGACGCCAGCGCATGACAAGGCGGATTATGAGATCGGCGTGCGGCACAAGCTGGAGGTGATTGAAGTCATCACCGCCGACGGCCACATGAACGAACTGGCCGGCGCGGATTTGAAGGGGCTTGACCGTTTCAAGGCGCGCAAGGTCGCCGTGGAAAAGCTGACGGAACTCGGCGCGATGGTGAAGGAAGAGCCTTACACGAACAACGTCGGTTTCAGCGAGCGCGCCGACGTGCCGATCGAGCCGCGTTTGAGCGAGCAGTGGTTCTTGAGATATCCAAGCACGGAGAAATCCCGCGCGGTGGTGGCGAATGGCGAGATGAAATTTCATCCCGACCGCTGGGCGAAAGTTTACGACTACTGGATGGGTGGCTTGCAGGACTGGTGCATCAGCCGCCAGCTTTGGTGGGGGCACCGGATTCCGGTGTGGTATAACCAATCAGGAATTGCTCTGCTGGATGGCAAAAAAATGACCGCGGTTGAAGTGGGGAAAGATCAGGTTCCGCACACGGCCATCCACGAAGCGCGTGAAGCGGCGTGGAAGCTTCTTGAAGAACGCGGCTGGCTGAACAAATCATTCCGCAATTTTGACACCGGCTACGATTTCATCGTGACCAAGTCTGGTCTCAAACACGCCTTTAGCCATCCGGGCATTGAGAATATTGTCGCCGCCACAGTCCTTCCCGATTTAATTCGAACAGCAGTATTTGTGGGTGAGACATGGCATGAACCGAGAATCCCGGAAATCAAGCGCGTGCTTCAGTTGTTCGCCGCCATGCACCATGAAGGCGCGCTGATCGCGGTGAAAATCACCGTCAAAGAATATCAGGACGGCTCGCGGGTTTATGACCATGAAGCGGAAAAAATAAAAGCGTCCGACGGTAAATCTCCGGGGCGGCTCTCCGAAGACGGAGTGTTGCGCGACCGACCTACATCAGACGCTGGTATACCACTACGCCAATTAATTCCTGATGTCAATCGTGAGGCTGCATTTACACGCATTCAGGAACACCAGCCTGGCAACGGTTGGCAGCAAGACCCTGACGTGCTCGACACCTGGTTCAGTTCGTGGCTCTGGCCGTTTGCGACGATGGGCTGGCCGGAGCAGACCGCAACGTTGAAGAAATTTTTTCCTACCGCCGACCTCGTCACCGGGCCGGACATCATTTTCTTCTGGGTCGCGCGCATGATCATGGCCGGCTACGAATTCATGGGCGAGCTGCCGTTCAAAAACGTCTATTTCACCGGCATCATCCGCGACAAGCAGGGGCGCAAGATGTCCAAGAGCCTCGGCAATTCGCCCAATCCGCTCGACCTCATCGGCAAATACGGCGCCGACGCGCTCCGATTCGGCACGATGCGCAGCGCGCCGCTCGGCCAGGATATTTTGTTCGACGAACAGAACGTCGAGCTGGGCCGCAATTTCTGCAACAAGCTCTGGAACGCCTGCCGCTTCCGGCAAATGCAGGGGAGCGCAGGCGCCTCGCCTGCGGGCGAAGACGCCCCGTCCGAGCAGTTTGAAATCCAGGGTGAAATTGATCCCAAACTGCTCACGTCCGACGACAAGTGGATTTTGCTCAAGCTCGACGCCGCCATCCGCGAGATGAACACCGCGTTCGCCGAATACAAATTCAGCGACGCCACGGCGACGCTCTACCGCTTTTTTTGGAGCGAGTATTGCGATTGGTATGTCGAGGCGAGCAAGGCGGTTTTGGGAAATGCGGAGTGCGGAGTGCGGAGTGCGGAGCATGAAGCGCACAAGGCGAACACGCTCGCGGTGATTGATTTCGTCCTGTCGCACACGCTGCGGCTGTTCCATCCGTTCCTGCCGTTCATCACGGAGGAATTGTGGCACGGCATGGGCTATGCCACCGACATGCCGGAAAATCAGGGCGGCAAAACCATCATGTTCGCGCCGTGGCCGAAGCCGCTGGACGACGATTTCAAAGCGCACTACGGCTTGAGCGGCAGCGATGAAACGCAAATCGAGGCGCGCAACGAATTTGTCGGTCAAGGCCGCAATCTGCGCCGCAACGCGAACATTCCGGCGAACAAAAAGGTCAAATTCATTTTCAAACCCGCCGGGTCCGTCACGGCAAACGACGTCGAGGTGTTGAAATTGCTGCTGAATGCCGAGGCGGTCGAGGTCAACGCGGATTACCAGCCGGCAAAGGGCGCGCCGACCGTGCGAGCCGCTTTGGGCGAGCTGTTTTTGCCGACCGAAGGCCTGGTTGACGTTGCGGCTGAAAAAGCGCGGCTCACAAAAGAGCTGGCAAAAATCGAATCCGAAATTTCCAAGGTTCAACAGAAGCTGGCCAATCCGAATTTTACTCAAAAAGTCCCGGCGCAGGTTTTGGAAGAGCACAAGCAGCGGTTGGCCGACTGGCAGGACAAGCTGGCACACACAAAATCCGCGTTGTCGGCGCTGCAAAATTGAAAGTCGCGAACATGAAAAATCTTCCACTGAATCAGGCGCTGGCCGTCGCCGTCAAAGCCGCGCGCGCCGCCGGCAAAGTCATGCGCGACAACTGGCTCAAGCCCAAACGCGTCAAACTGGACGACGCCCACGACATCAAGCTCGAACTCGACGTGCGCTGCCAGAAGCTCATCGAAAAAATTCTACGCGCGGCGTTCCCGGAAATTCCGCTGCTCGGCGAGGAGGGCGATTCCGGCGACGTGACCGCCGAATACCGCTGGGTGGTGGATCCGATTGACGGCACGGTGAATTATTTTTACGGCATGCCGCACGCGGCGGTTTCCATCGCATTGCAGCACCGGGGGCAATCCATCGTCGGCGTGATTTACGGCCCGTTCACGGATGAGCTCTGGACGACCATTCGCGGCGAACCCACGCGGCTGAACGGGAAAACAGTCCGCGTCAGCAGCCGCTCGAATCTGGCGGACACCGTCATCGCGATGGGCTTTTCCAAAGACCGGGAAAATCTGGAGAAAACCCTGCCGCATTTGAACCGGCTCGCGCGGCGCGTCAAAAAAATCCGCATCATGGGTTCGGCGGCGCTGGAGCTTGCCTCCGTCGCCAGCGGCCGGCTCGATGCCTACATCGAACGCACCATCAATTTGTGGGACGTGGCGGCGGGACAACTGCTGGTGGAAAACGCCGGCGGCGAATTTTATGCACTGCCCGCGCCGCACGGCAAACTGCGGATGTGCGCCTCCAACGGCAAACTGCGGAAGAAACTTCAAATCGGCAGTCTTTTGAAATAACAGGACGGCGCGGCGGTCAAACCGGGTCAGCAATCAAATCGTAATCCGTGTGGCCGATGATTCTGACCCTGGCAAATTCGCCGGCGGGCATCCCGCCCGGCGGAACCCGCACATAAACCCGACCGTCAATGTCCGGCGCGTCGGCCTCGCCTCGTCCGACGAGGTAGTTTTTGAGCTTTGAGTTTTGCATTTCGGCCTCGCGCAACAAGCCGTGTTCCCAAGAACTCACGTTGGCGGATTGCAACTGCTTTTCATCCGCTTCGCCTTCGATGAGGACTTTGATTTCGCGCCCGACAAATGATTCCGCGACGGCCACGGCCACCTTGTGCTGGGCGGCCATCGCGAGTTCACGGCGTTTTTGCTTCACCCTGCCGGAAAGCTGGCCGGCCATCGCACCGGCGCGCGTGCCGTCTTCCTTCGAATAGGCAAACACCCCGAGCCGCTCGAATTTCGTCTCGCGGATGAAATCCAGCAGCGCGTTGAAGCTGGTTTCCGTTTCGCCGGGAAAGCCGACGATGAACGTCGTCCGCAGCGCGATGCCGGGAACGCCGGCGCGAATACGTTTGATCAAATCCACGATGTATTGCCGCGAAGTCTCGCGGCGCATCCGTTCGAGCATGTTTTCGTGGATGTGCTGGAGCGGCATGTCCACATAGCGCGCGACTTTTTTGCAGGCGGCGATGGTCTGAATGAGTTCATCCGTCCAGTGCGCCGGATGCGTGTAAAGCAGGCGGATCCAGAAATCTCCTTTCAACGAATTCAGTTCGCGGAGCAGCGTGCAAATCGTCGTCGCATCGGCGGCGAGCGATCTGGCGGCGGCGGAAAATTTTTCCGGCGACGAAATCGCGCGGCTGTGATTCGGGCGCAGATCCAAGCCGTAATAGGTCGAGTCCTGGGAAATGAGGTTGATTTCCTTCACGCCGTCGGCGATGAGCGCCTTCGCCTCGGCGACGATGTCGCTTTGCCGCCGGCTGCGGTGCGAACCGCGCATCCGGGGAATGATGCAGAAGCTGCACGGATGGTTGCAGCCCTCGGCAATTTTCAAATACGCGAAATGTTTCGGCGTCAGGCGGAAGCGCGGCGTCGCAAAATCGGGGATGAAAACCGGCCGGGCCGTCACGTCCAGAATTGCGGATTGCGGGTTGCGGATTGCGGATTTTGGCGCGACGACGATTTTGGTTTTTCCAAATTGATCCGTGCCGCGCAGGGCGTTTTGTTGTTCGTGTTCGGAAAGGTCGCGGTTTCTCTCCAGCTCGTTCAGATGCCGTTTTATTTTTCCGCTTTCCGCTTTCCGCTTTCCGCTTTGGATTTTTTCCGCACGATTGGCCACCGCCCGGCCCACGATGTCGCCGGCCTGCGCCACCTGGTCAATGCCCATGAATGCGTCCACTTCCGGCATCAGCTTGGGCAGCTCGTCGCGGAACCGCTGCGGCAGGCAGCCCGAGACAATGACGGCCTGCCCGCGCCGGCCGGCATCGCGCAGCGCCACGGATTCAAGAATCGTGTCCACGCTCTCCTCCTGCGCGGAGTCTATGAACGAGCAGGTGTTGACGATGACGGCGTCGGCCTGCGCGGCGTCATTCGTGATCTCGACGCCGTTCTTGAGCAGCGAGCCAAGCATGATTTCGGCGTCCACGAGATTTTTGGCGCAGCCCAGCGAGATGAGGCCGACGCGCAGCGGACGTTTGCTGGAATTTTTCTTGGTCACGGGAAAGTCGGGCCGCGCGAGGCGGATCGGAGGTGGAAATTACCTGCCGTCGGCGTTGGTTGCCGGCGAATTGGCTGGCGCGGGCAGGACTGCGGGCGCAACCGTGTTGGTCGAGGCCGTTCGGGGCGGCGCATTGGTTTCCGCCGGCATTCCCAGCTGGGTGCGGATCACGGCGCGGGCGGCGTAGGGCAGTCCCTGTTGCGTGTCGAGAAGCCGGCCCAGCACGTTGCGTTTGAGATCGTTGAGCGACGGCAGCGCCACGCGGGCCTGGGCCGATCCCACTTTGGTTTGATAATGGGCATAGATTTTCGCGGCGAGCAGTTGGAACCCGGCGGCGCGGTCATCCTGGCCGATGGCGAGGTCCTCATACGAGTGCAGGAGCAGGCCCTGCAACAGTGAGGTCACGCGTTCCTGCGAGGTTTCACTGATGTCAATGTTCACGACGGCAAGGACGTATTCGTCGAGCGTCAGATTTTTCGGCAGCGAATCCGGATGATTGTCAATGACCGGCATGTCCGGGTATTTCTCGACAAGATATTTGAACCATTTGGCCGCGTCGGCCATGCGGTTGTTTTCGTAAAGAAAATAGATGGCGTCGCGCACAAAATTCCGGTGCGCCCGGAGGATGTCGTCCTTTTTTCCCTGATCGGTCTCCTCGGCGCACATTTGCAGATAGGAATCGTTGGCCTTGGGGATCAGATCGAGATTGGGTGCCAGTTCCACGGTGCGCGTGAACGGATTGGAAATCAAACGCCCGTGGCGGAACGCCTGCTGCTCGCTTTGAAAAATGCCGCGCCGCAGTTGCAACAAATCGTCCTGCTTCACCTTGCCGGGATTGTCCGCCGCCTTCTGCAGGCCCAGCGCAAACCAATAAAGCGCGTGCGCCTCCGGCAGCCGCCAGTCGAACGGGCCGTATTTCTCGTTCACCTTTTGCGCGAACACCGGATCAATCTTGTATTTTTCGCGGAGGATGAGCGCGTTCGTCCGGTCCATGGCGGTTTGCGGATGAACCAGACTTTCAATATTCGTCCCGTCCGGGCCAAAAAATGGCATCATGGCCATGATCCACTGCTGTTTGTAATACTCGTTCCCGTCATCCTGGTTCTGGCCGATCTTGTGCTGGAAAAACCAGGCAAGCTGCTGGTAGATCGAAACCTCGTCCGGATTGTAACGCAGGCCGTTGTCGCGCAGCAGCTCGATGCCGCGCTGCACCCAGCGCCAGCGGTCGGAATAATCGCCCGGCGCGTTCTCCTTGAACTTGACGGAAATGTTGTAGGCCATGTTCCACGCCTGGAAATTCCAGACCTGTGCGAAATGCGGCTCCAGATCCGTGATCCAGTCCGCCAGTTGCGCCGCCTCAAAATACTTGTCGTCGAGCTGCAGATCGTTGGCGCGCATCCACAGATAATTTGAAATCAATCCCCGAAAACCGCCCAGCGCCACCGTCGTGAACGCCAGGAGCGGCGGCGCGTTTTGCAGCGGCTCGCCGACGGTCAGGCCGAGCTGCAAGCGGTCGCGATCCAGGGATTTTTGCACCTGGCCGGAACCGGCCAGCAACACCGCGGCCAGCAGCAGCAAAAGAATTTTTTTGGCGCGCGCGTTCATCATTGGTTCCCCTGCGCCGTCGCCAGCTCGCGCCGACTGAACATCACGATGCCGATGACGCCGGTGATGCCGCCCAGCAGCACGACAATCTGCCCGAACGCCGTGCCGAGCTCGCCCCAGGAAATGACACGTCCGCTGCTCAAAGAATCAATCGGCGAAAAATTCTTCGCGAGATTGACAATGTTCAAAATGCCCTTGAACAGGGGAATCAGAACCACGTCCATCGCTGAATGTCCTGCAATGCCCTTTTCTTCGTTGCCCACGCCGACCGAGCCGCTCGCCACCGTTTCCGCCAGCGTCCCGCTCGACAAAACCACGGCCAGCACGGCCATGGAAAAAAACGCCGCGACCGGAAACGACAGAAAGCTCGCCGCCATCAGCCCGATCGCCGCCATCAGCGCCATCCAGCAAAAAATGATGCCCAGCCCGCGCGCAAAATTCAGCGCGAACCCCCCCTCCGGAAACAACACCTCCATGCCATCCTCGACCGGGAACAACAGCGACGTCGCATTGGCATTCACAAACGTGACGGTCAGCACGCCCTTGTCGTCGAGGAGGTTTGCCGGGATTTGAAACTCGTGAAAGTTGTCCGGCGACAGGCTCATCTGCTCGCTCTGCCAGTATTTCATTTTTTGCGGGTCGCCGACATACCACACGCCCGCGAACGTCCCTCCCGCGCCGCCACCGGCCGAGTTAAACTTGATGCGCAACTGCAACGGCCGGTCGCGCAGCGAATCCTTTTGCGGACTCAAATCAACATGCCACTGGCGCGAATAGCCCGGCGGCACGATTTGATAGGCCGCCTTGACCTGCTCTCGAATTTGCTTCTCCACCTCCGGCAAATCCGCCGAGCCCGCCAGTTCGGGATTGGCCTTCAAACGGTCCTGCAATTCCTGCCGGGTCTGGGCGTCAATTTCCGCGACGGGATTTTGCGGCCGGGCCGAGCCGCGCGCCACAAGCACCTGCTCGCGCAAAACTTTTTGTTCCGCCGCCGGCAGTCGGGCCGCACGCCATTGCAGCAGGCCGAAGACGCACACGCCCGAAATCGCCAGCAGCGCCGCGTTCAGCGTCACGATGCCGAGCCATTTGCCCAGCCAGATCTGCCATCGCGCCACCGGCTTGGTCGCGACAACCTGGATCTGGCACTCTTCGATGTCGCGCGCCAGCGTGCCGCACGCCAGCCACAGCGTCGAAAGCCCCAGCAGCCCGGTGATGGCGCTTAATGTATAGGTCAGCAAAATCTGCGTGAATCCACGCGCCGTGCCATCATCCTTGATGATGAGCGGCAGGCCCACCACCGCCGCCAGCAGCAGCGCCGCGATGACAAGAAACAGCCGGAACCGCAGCGCGGCCTTCCAGGTCAACCAGGCAATGGCGAGAATTCTTTGCATGACAAAAACAATTAACGCAAAGGCGCAGAGACGCTAAAACCGCAAAGCAATGCAAATTTTTCTATTTCCTCCGCGCCTTTGAACCTTTGCGTCTTTGCGTTAAAAGAAATCATTTTGGTTTTCCGAGCAGTGACGACAACTTTTCGTCCGCCTTCGACAAATCCGCCGGTTTAGCCTCCGGCACCGCCACTGGTTTGGCGGATGCCGGCACCGGCACGGCGGCCCTGCCCATCGCCTCCAGTTTTTTGTCGTTCATTTTCGGCGCGGCAGCCGGTGTCGCGGGCGCCGGTTGGGCGGCGGGCGGCGCGGCCGGTTTGGGCAACGCCAGCTTTTCCAGAATGTTTTCCGCCGCCGGACGGTCCTCCGGGCCGGCGCGCAAATAGGCCGCCACCCGCGCGCCGGATTGCGCGCCGCTGGTTTCCGCCGAGGCCGCGCGCGCCTTATGCACCACGTCCAGAAAATAGCTTTCGAGATTTTGCGTCGGATTGTCCACGCGCACCTCGCCGGTCGAAACATCCCTGCGGATGATTTCCAGCACGCGCTCCAGCGTTTCGCGTGGCAGCACCGGCGTCGTGATGCGCAGCGTGTCCGGCTCGGCGAGCAGTTCCTTCAGCGTGCCGGCGGCCTGGATTTTTCCGCCGTAATAAATCACCACGCGGTTGCAAACGTCCTCGACGTCCGCGAGCAGATGGCTGCTCAAAATCACCGTCTTGCCGCGACGCGCCAGCGCGACGATCAAATCCTTCACCTCGCGGCAGCCAATCGGATCCAGGCCGGAAGTCGGCTCGTCGAGGATCACCAGGTCGGGATCGTTGATGAGCGCCTGCGCCAGCCCGATGCGCCGTTGCATGCCCTTGGAAAATTCGCCGATGGCGCGCGTTTGTGTTTTGCCGAGACCGACCATTTCCAGCAACTGTTCCGTGCGGTTGTTGCGCTCGTCTTTCGAGAGATGAAACAAATTCCCGAAGAAATCCAGCGTCTCGCGCGAGTTGAGATAGCGATACAAATACGATTCCTCCGGCAGATAGCCGATGCGTGATTTGGTCTGGACGTGGCGCGGCGAATGGCCAAAGACCTCGATGTGTCCCTTCGTGGGATTCAGCAGGCCCAGCAGCAGCTTGACGGTGGTGGATTTGCCGGAGCCGTTCGGGCCGAGCAGGCCAAAGACCTCGCCGCGCCGGACTTCAAAATCCACGTTGTCCACCGCGCGCGCCTTGGGCCGGTTCCAGAAATCCTTGAACACCTTCGTCAGCCCGCGCACAGAGACGACGACCTCGTCGGATTGCGGATTGCGGATTGCGGATTGCGGATTTAGTTCGGCGACGGGCATAAATCAGAAGACAAACATTCACGCCAGCTTCGGTGTCAGCTCGGCAGCCGGCTTTGAATGCGAGCCGTGGTCGTGTTTGTCGGCGATGGTTGCGGGATGGAAATGTTCCAGTTCCTCGCCTTTGCGCACGAGGCGGGCGCTATTGAAAATCACGATGAACGTGCCGACGACGTGCAAAACAGCCGCGGTGACCGGGCCGATGAAGCCGAACGCCGACGCCGACAGCCCGGCGATGATGAAAAATATGCCGAAGGCGAAGTTCTGGTTGATGACGGCGCGCGTGCTGCGCGAAAGCTTTATCAGGAAGGGCAGCCGTTGCAGGTCGTTGTTCATCAGCGCAATTGTCGCGCTGTGGATGGCCACTTCGCTGCCCGCCGCTCCCATCGCAATGCCGAGGTCGCCCGCCGCCAGCGCCGGTGCGTCGTTCACGCCGTCGCCGATGACCGCGACCGTATAGCCCTTCGCCTTCATGGCGCGGACAAATTCAACCTTGTTCTGAGGCAGGCAATCGCCCTTCGCCTCCTCGCAGCCGATCTCGGCGGCCACGCGCGTGGCCACCACCTGCCGGTCGCCGCTCACCATCGCGATGCGGCGGACTCCCGCTTCTTTCAATCCGGCCAGCGCGATTTTGGCTTCTTCGCGAACCTGGTCCTGCAAGCCGACCCAGCCGATGCAACGGTGATCGCGCGCCACGAAAATCAAGCTCCAGCCTTCGGCCTCGTTCAGGTCAACAGATTTGAGAAAATCCTCGGTGACGCCGTTGTCCTTGAGCCATTGTGCGCGGCCCACGAGAACTTTCGCGCCGTTGATTTCCGCCTTCACGCCGCGACCGGCGGTTTCTGAAAAATCCTTCGGCTCGGCCAGGGGCACCCCGGCCTCGCCCGCGAGCTGCGCAAGCGCCTTGGCCGTCGGATGGTTGCTGTATTTCTCGGCGGAAGCGGCAAAGAGCAGCAGTTCGGCGGGCTTCGTTTCGCCGATGGGCGTCAGACGGCTGACGGCGAGCTGGCCGGTCGTGAGCGTGCCGGTCTTGTCGAAAATAAACGCGTTGATTTTGGCGGCGGCCTCGATGTCGGCGACGTTCTTGATCAAAATGCCGAGGCGCGCGGCGGCGGACAGCGCGGCGACCATCGCGGTCGGCGTCGCGAGAATGAACGCGCACGGGCAGGAGACGACGAACACAGCGATGACGCGGTTGATGTCGTGCGTGAACGCCCAGACGAGCGCGCCGATGACCAGCACCAGCGGCGTGTAATAGCCCATGTATTGATCCACGATTTTCATGATGGGCAGCTTGGTTTTTTCGGCGGCGAGAATCAGCTCGCGCACGCGGCCCAGCGTCGTGTCCTCGCCGGCGCGGCTGACCTTGATTTCCAGAACGCCGGTGAGATTTTGAGTGCCGGCGAAAACCTCATCGCCGGTTTTTTTGTCCGCCGGCAGGGATTCGCCGGTGATGGTCGCCTCGTTGAACGAGCCCTGCCCGCTGACGATGATGCCGTCCGCCGCAACGTTGTCGCCGGGCCGGATGCGGATGACGTCGCCGACGGCGAGCTCATTCGCGGCAACCTCTTCTTCGCCGCCGTCCTTTTTGATGCGGCGGGCCTTGGTGGGCGTGAGCTTGATGAGCGATTCAATCGAGGTGCGCGCGCCCTCGGCGGTGCGAGATTCGATGAGTTCGCCCATGAGCATCAGGAAGGCGATGAGGCCGGCGGTCTTGTAGCCCGCGCTCATGTTGCTGCCGAACGCGCCGGACGCGAAGGCGAACAGCACGGCGATGGCGACCAGCTCGTTGATGCTCAAGCGGCCGACGCGCAAATCCTTGATGGCGGTGACGACGATGGGATAAATCAGAATGACCGCGCCGATGAACGCGCTGGCGCTGGCGACGGTGCCGCCGGATTCAAACAGCCAGTCCACGATGAAGGCGTTGAGGACGAAGACGACGCCGAGAACGGCCTGCCAGAGATGCACGACGGAATGCTCGTGGTCATGGCCGTGGTCGTGGCCGCAGGCGCAATCCGGCCCGTGCTCGTGATGGCTCAAAAGGGACGTGACTTGCATACAAATTGTTTGATTTCGTTTACGGTTGACGAATCACGGATTCGCCGGGCCTGTTTTCTGCTCCGGCGGCTCGCGGTTCAATTGTATCCTCAATTCGCGCGGCTGGCCGTCGGCGCGCTGCGGCAGGAAGAATTTGTCCTGCACGTTCGTCAGCACCAGCGCCATCGTCTCGGCCAGTTTTTGCTGCGCGAACAGGTTGCGGTTCATCTCAAACGCCGGCAGCAGATCGGTGAAGGCCTTGGCGTCGGCCTGGATGGCCTTGACGTAGTTCGTGCTGGCAGTGGCGGCCTCGGTGGTGATGGCCGACGCCTGCGCGGCGGCATTGAGCAGGGTCTTGTCGCGGTAGGTGTTCGCGTCGTAGATCTGCTTGCTCTGGTTTTGCTGCGCGATGGTGACGCGGTCGAACACGTCCTTCAACTGCCTCGGCGCGACGCTGAACACCTGGCAGTTGTCAATGACGATGCCGAGCTGGTCCTGCTCGGTCAGATCGCTGACGCGCGCCAGCACGGCGTCCTGAAAACCGGCGGCGTCGCGCGTGAGGATGTCGTCCACGTTGAACTTCGCGGCGGTGCTCAACAGGGCCTGGTTCAGCGTGTTTTGAATCGTGTTGGACGCGGACGCGAAATTAAAAATATACGCAATCGGGTCCTCGATGTGGTAGTTCAGCGTCGCGCGCGTGTGGACGATGTTGCGGTCGGCGGTGATGGCGTAGCCGTCAATCGCCGGGTTGAGCGACGGGCCGGCGGGCAGCTCCTCACCGCTCAATTCCTGCTCGGGCGTGGTGAAATACCATCCGGTCGTCGAGGTGACCTTCTGGATCTCGGTGATGGGGATTTTCACCACCTCGTCAATCGGATACGGAAAAGACCAGTGCAGGCCCGGGCCGAGCAGGACGCCCTTGCCCTCGCCGACCGGCCTGCCGAAACGCAGAATGACGGCCTTTTCCGACGGGCCGACCTGGAAGAAGCCCGACCCCAGAAACAGGACGACCATCAGCAGCATGACGATTTTGACAATCGCAAAGCTGCTGCCCAGCGCCTCGGCCAGCGCCTGAGAACCGGCGTCCACCGCTTCCGGCGCCTCGTGCTCGTGATGATGTTCGTGTTCGTCGCTCATGATCAATGGCCGGGCGCGTTCGTCGGCAGGTTGCGGAACAAATCAAATGGCGGAATGCGCTCGTCGAAAAACAGGGTCGAACGCTGGTTGAGCGACTGCTTGATCGCGTCTATGCGCAGCAGGAAAACCGCCAGGTCGGGATTCTGCTCGAAGATCGGCAGCGTCTTCGCGGCCGCGGCCTCGCCCTCGGCGCGGATGCGCGTCGCGGTGGCCTGCGCGTTGGCAATGGTTTTGGCGGCCTCGGCGTCGGCGGCGGATTGGATTTTTTGCGCCTCCGATTTGCCCGTGTTTTCCGCGAGGCTGATGAGCACCTGGCGTTCGGATTTCATGCGGTCAAAAACCGTCTGCGTCACGCTTTCGGGCAGGCCGATTTTTTTGAAGCCGAGGAATTTGATCTCGATGCCGTAATTGTTCGTCCGCAGCTCGTCCTGCACGACCTGCCCGATCTCGTTTTCAATCGCGTCAAATTTCAAGTCCTGCGGATTCGCGTTCACGAAATCGGACAGCGGATGCTTGCCGATTCTGGCGCTTTTGGCCGTGCGCAGCATGTCCTCAAGCTTGCTCTGCGCGTTGGGCAGCGACACCGACGGGTCGCCGGGGAAAACCTGCAGAAACTGCCGCGCGTCCGAAATCTTCCAGCCGACGTAAATGCTCGTCATCAGCATGGTGCTGTCCGCGGTGAGCGCCTGGCTGTATTTGTCCTCAAAATTCTGGACGCGCTGGTCGTATTTGTAGACTTTCTGGACCGGCCACGGCCATTTGAAATACGCGCCGGCGTTGGTGTAGGGCGTGCCGGTCGGCTTGCCGAACGTCGCAACGACGGCGGTCTCCGACTGGCGGACCTGGAAAACAAACAGCAGCAGCGCAAAAATCAAAACCAGCACTGTGCCGATGATGATGGTCATGGAGTTTCGTTTCATGGCATTTATTCGTTGGGAACGGTCGCGTTCAAAAGGTCGGTTCGGATTTTATCCTCGAGGTCGAACCACATCACGTCCTGGGTGTTCGTGGCGAGCAGGATGTATTTGCGGGCGTTCCGGGTCGCGGCGGCAAACATCTGGAAATACACGCGCTGCTTGTAAACGGACGGCGCGGCCTCAAACGCCGGGATCTGGTTGGTGAACAGCGCCGCCTGCGCAAACCGCGAAACCTCCAGTTGCAGCCGCGTCGCGTCGGCGAGGTTCGTGGTGGTGAACGCCTGCGCCCCGGCCAGCGTGACGTTGCTGATGGCATAGGCCCGCGCGGCCAGGATCGTCGCCAGCTTCGTCTGCTCGGCGCCGATGACTTTTTCATAATCGCTGGCCACCGTCGTCGGCGGATGGATGTCCTGCAGGCCGACAAAAACGATTTTCGCGCCAAGCTGGTGTTCGTTCGCCGACGCCTGGATGCCGGCGCGCAACGATTCCGCCGCCTCGAGCCGGTTGCTGGACATCACTTCGAGCAGATCCACCCCCGCCAGAAAATGCACGACCTCCCGCGTGGCAAGCGCCTCCAGCAGGTTCGTGGTGTCGGCGTTGTTGTAGGCCCAGTCGGCGACGTTGGTGATTTGAAACTGAACCGGAATGCTGACGGAAATCAGGCCGACCGGCGGCGCCTTCAGCGTGCCGTTCGTCCCGGCGTTTTCATTTTGAATCGTGACCGGCGCACGGTTGCCGACGAGAAAATTGTCCTCCTTCGCGTGCGCGACGCTCCACAAAATCGTGGTTGCCTTCTGGCTCTGCTCGTCGGGAACATAGCCGACGACAAACGTCTGGATTTGCTCCGTGCGGTAGCGGAAGGTTTTTTCCACCGGCCACGGCAGCTTGAAATGCGCGCCGGCGTCCAGCGTGGCGACATGCCTTCCGAAACGTTCCAGAACGGCCTGCTCGCCCGCATCCACAAACACGACGCACGTCGAAAGGATCAGGACCGCCAGTTGCGCCAGCACCAGCACGGGCAGGTTTTTTTTGAGCAACTGGAAAAACCACGTCTCGGAAACCTTGAACCCGAATTGATAATCGAGCGTCTGCGCCGCCGTCGTGAACAGGCTTTCGGGCTGCGCGAACAGGCCGACGACGCGGCTGTCGTAAAGCGGCCGGGCCACCCTGCCCCGGACGCGCGGGCGGTAGATTTCCAGCAGCAGCGTGACGAGGATTTCCGCCGCCATCAGGCCCAGCAGCACGCACAGGCCGCGCGCCACCCAGAAATCCGCCCTCGGAAACTTCGCCTCGACACCGGCGATGCCGAGCGCGGTGAAGACGCAGACATACGCGCCCGCCAGCAGGAAGCTTGCGCCCGGGCGCAGCAGCCTCCGGCCTTCGAGCCGGGCGATGGTGACCGAAAACCGGCCGACCATGAACAGCATCAGCGCAAAAATCGCGAAGAGCGAAAGCGACGCCATCGCGCGGTCGGTTGGCACGCCGGCGGCCATCCGGGCCACCCAGCGCCAGAGCATCCACGCGCCGCCGGCCTCCAGGAGGAACAGCAGCACGGCGAAGCCCGGCACAAAATATTTCTCAAACTGTTCGCGCGAACGGCGGGCGGGGAAAGCCTCCGATTCCTTCGCCACAAACAGGGTGGATTCGCCCTTGGTGCGCGCAAGCTCCTCGATCTCCAGTTTTTCCAGCCGCTCGTTTTCCTCGAGCCGCATCTGGAACCACCCGGCGAACGCCACGAGCATTCCGAGTCCCAGGAAGATCGAGCCGGCCTGCCCGGCCAGCGAATGGGAGTAGGTGGTGACGACCAGCGCGGCGACAAAAATCAACGCCGCCGCGACCAGGTTCACCAGACCGTTTTTTTGAACGTTGCGTTCCACGTTTGTTAAATCGTTAAATCGTTTCATGGTCACATCGGATTTCGCCGGACCGGTTCAACGGTTCAACGATTCACGATGCAACGCCTAACTCAATTCCCGTTCCTCAAACAGCGCCGTGCCCACCGCCAGCGCCGCACCCGCGTAGCCAACCACATACACGAACGCCTTGCCGACGTAGGCCCACTGAAACGTGCTTTTGCCCATGTCCAGCGCGTCGGCGAGCCAGAAAAGCTGCCAGTTTGGAAGGGCCGTGTAAAGCGCGGAAGCCCACCACGAGCCGCCTCCGCCGATTTTTCCGCCCGCCTGCGAGTAAAGGTAATCCGACATCAGCCCGACCAGAAAGAACGCCGAGCAGATCGCCAGCGTCGGAATCGTGTCCAGCCGCGTCGAGCACGCCAGCGCCAGCGCCGCCAGAATCCACAGCGCGAACAGGATCAAAATGCCCGCCGGCAGCAGGTTCCAGTTCACCTCCGCCACCGTGTCCGCGCTTTCCATCTGGTGGGTGAACTGAAAAATCGCGAACGCCGCCAGCGTTGCCAGCGCCACCAGCGCAAACACCGCGTCGCTCACAAACGTCCGGCGCAGGAAGAAATTGCTGAAGCCCGCCAGCACATAAGCCAGCACCACGCCCGCACCGAAAATACCCAGCGCCGTCACGTCGGTGTTGCCGTAGGCGTCGAAGGCCATCCGGCTGGCCAGCAGCACGCCGATCATGTTGACATACGTCAGCAGCGTCAGCGCCGCGGCGAGGCCGGCGAATTTCGCCAGCAGAAATTGCGCGCGGCCGACCGGCTTGGACAGCACCGCCAGCGCCGTGCCGGTGCGGATTTCCCGCGCCAGCGATGACGACGCGCTCAACACCGCGCCGAACAGGCCGGACAGCAGCATCACCGCCAGCGTGCTGTTTTCCACCAGCTTCGGCTCGTCGCCGAACGCGAAGTAATACGGCACCGCGAGAAAAATCTCGAACAGCACGGACCCCGTCATCAACAGCAGAAAAATCGGCTGCCGGATCAACTCCATGAAGGCGTTCGCGGCGATGTTCAAAAATTGTCGCATGATGAATTTACAGCCGCATAATTTACGTTCCCTGCGGCCAATTGCAATCGGTTATTCCGGTCTGTGGATAAATGGACAGCGGTTGAACCATTCCGTTCACCGGCGGGGGTGTGCGTTCGGAGGCACACCCCTCATTTCGGAATCAGGCCGGCGGGAATTGACGCCAGTGGAACCGGCCGTCACGCCATCGCCCGCGCGATGGAATTCCACCAGGCGTCATGCAGTTCGGCCACCGGCCAGTTGAACTCGCCGGAGGCGGCCTTGATGGCAAGCTTGTCTCCGCCGACTTTGCCGATTTGCACCGCCGGCACGCCCATCAGCTTGGCGCGTTCGACGACTTTCACGGCGTCGAGCGGCTTGCAACTGATGACGACGCGCGATTGCGTTTCACCGAAAAGCAAGGCATCAAGGCGCACCCCTTGACTTGTAGCAGCCGACGTCAGTCGGCTCTGACTATTCTCCAAGTTTGAATGGAGCGGACTCACGTCCGCTGCTACCACAGAGAGATCAATCGTTGCCCCAATCAATCTTGGCGTTTCGCGCCCGACGAGCTGGCTGATGCAGCTTTCCGCGAGGCAAACCGCCAGCCCGCCCTCGCTGCAATCGTGCGCGCTCTTCACCAGGCCGCTTTGAATCAAGCCGAGCAGTGTCGTGTGCAGCGTCCGGGCCGTTTCAAAATCGCAGCGCGGCGGCGAGCCGGTTTTCCGGCCGTGAATCACCTGCAAATACGCGCTGCCACCAAGGCCGAGAATCGGGTCGGCTTTGTCCACGATTTCGCCGAGCAGAATAATCGCGTCGCCTTCGTCCTTGAACCATTGCGTCGTGACGTGTTCCGGTTTTTCCACGATGCCGACGACGGCCACGGTGGGCGTCGGGTCAATCGGCCCGGCGGGGCTTTGATTGAAGAGCGAGCAGTTGCCGCCGGTGACGGGCGCGTCGAACGCGCGGCAGGCGTCGGCGAGGCCGCGCACGGATTCCTTGATCTGCCAGAACAATTCCGGCTTGAGCGGGCTGGGCATGTTGAGGTTGTCGGTCGTGCCCAGCGGCACCGCGCCGGAGCAGGCGAGGTTGCGGCAGGCCTCGGCCACGACAATTTTCCCGCCCTCGTAAGGATCGAGATAAACGTAGGCGCCGTTGCCGTCCACGGACAGGGCGATGAGTTTTTCCACCGCCGCGCCATTCAATTCCGGCAACGAATCGCCCTTGATGCGGATCACCGCCGCGTCGCTGCCGGGGCAGACGACCGAGCCGTCGCGCACCATGTGGTCGTATTGCCGGTAGACCCAGTTCTTTGAGGCAATCGTCGGCCACGCCAGAAGTTCCTTCAAATCGCCGGCGGCATCGAGCGTGTCGGCAATTCCGTCCAGGCGGAACGCGCGGACTTCCTTCAAATATTCCGGCTCCTGCGACTCGCGCTGGTAGACCGGCGATTCATCGGCGATTTTCTTGGCCGGAATGTCCGCCACGATTTTGCCGTGCTGCCTCACCACCATCCGGCCGGTGTCGGTGACGTGGCCGATTTCCGACCACGGCAAATCCCACTTGTCGAAAATCCGTTTCACCTCGGCCTCGCGGCCCTTGTGGACGATGATGAGCATCCGCTCCTGCGATTCGGAAAGCATGAGGTCGTAGCTGGTCATGTTCGGCGTCCGCTGCGGCACCTTGTCCAGTTCGATTTCAATTCCCGTTCCGGCGCGCGCCGCCGTTTCGCAGGTCGAGCAGGTCAATCCCGCCGCGCCCATGTCCTGAATGCCCGCGACCGCGCCGGTGGCGAGCAGCTCCAGGGACGCCTCGCACACGAGCTTTTCCATGAACGGATCGCCCACCTGCACCGCGCCGCGCTGCTGCTCCGAGGATTCCTCGGTCAAATCCTGCGACGCGAACGACGCGCCCGCCAGACCGTCGCGACCGGTGGCCGGGCCGACATAAAACACCGGATTGCCGATGCCCTTGGCCGCACCGCGCGCAATCTGCTCGTGCCGCAGCACGCCGAGACAGAAGGCGTTCACCAGCGGATTGCCTTCGTAGCACTTGTCGAAATAAACCTCGCCCGCGATGGTCGGGATGCCGAAGCAGTTGCCGTAATGCGCGATGCCGTTGACGACGCCGGCAAAGAGACGGCGGTTGTTGGCCATTTCCGCTTTCCGCCTTCCGCCTTCCGCTTTTTCTTCCGTGATCGGCCCGAAGCGCAGCGAGTTGACCGCGCAAATGGGCCGCGCGCCCATCGTGAAAATGTCGCGCACGATGCCGCCGACGCCCGTGGCCGCGCCCTGAAACGGCTCGACCGCGCTCGGATGATTGTGCGATTCCATCTTGAACGCGATGGCCAGGCCGTCGCCGATGTCAATGATGCCGGCGTTTTCCTCGCCCGCGCCGACGAGGATTTTCGGCGACCTGGTGGGGAACGTCTTGAGCAGCGGGCGCGTGTTTTTGTAGCTGCAATGCTCGCTCCACATGACGGAGAAAATGCCCAGCTCGGTGTAGCTTGGCGTGCGGCCAAGGACTTCGAGGATTTTTTTATACTCGTCCGGTGTGAGGTTGTGTTTGGCAACCAACTCTGGTGTGATGGCGGGTTCGGTCATGTGAGGAAAATTCAATTACGCCGCCTTCTCCGCAGCCTTGTTTTCCAGCGCGGCAATCATGCTCTCGAAAATCAGCCGGCCGTCGGCGCTGCCGAGGAGCGGCTCGCTGGCGCGTTCGGGATGCGGCATCAGGCCGGCCACGTTGCGCTTTTCATTGCAGATGCCGGCGATGTTCAGCAGCGCGCCGTTGGGATTCGCGGTGTCGGTCAGGTTTCCGGCTGCGTCGCAGTATTGCCACAAGATTTGATTGTTGGTCTTGAGTTTCGCGAGCGTTTCTTCGTCGGCAAAATAGCAGCCTTCGCCGTGGGCGATGGGCATGCGGAGGATTTTTCCCGCAGGAATCTTGTTCGTGAACGGCGAGTCAGGCGTGGCGGTTTTCAGGAAAATGTGTTCGCAGTGGAATTGCAAATCGCGGTTGCGGACGAGCGCGCCGGGCAACAGCCCGGCCTCGGTGAGCACCTGAAAGCCGTTGCAGATGCCGAGGACGAGACCGCCATTTTCGGCGAATTGTTTCACCGCCTGCATCACCGGGCTGAACCGCGCAATCGCGCCGCAGCGCAGATAATCGCCGTAGCTGAAGCCGCCGGGCACGATGACGGCGTCGGTGTCGCCGAGGGAGTTTTCCTTGTGCCAGACGTAGCGCGTCGGGTGGCCGAACACGTCGCGGAGGGCGTGGACGGCGTCCTGGTCGCAGTTGCTGGCGGGGAATTGGAGCACTGCAAAATTCATATTTTTTCAACCACCAAGACACCAAGGCGCAAAGGAAAAACTTTTCTTGGTCTTTGTGTCTTTGTGGTTATTCGGTTATTTCCAGTTTGTAATCCTCGATGACGGGGTTGCTCAAAAATCTGTGCGCCGCGTCGTTCAAGGCCTTCTGCGCGTCGGCCTTGTCGGTGCCGGGCGCCAGGTCAATCTCGATATACTTGCCGATGTGAACGCCGGTGACGCCGGTGTAGCCCATCTGGGCGAGGGCGCCCTGAACGGTTTTGCCCTGCGGATCCACGACGGCCTTTTTTGGGGTGATGACGATTTTTGCTTTCATTCGCGCGTCGTGAATGTTGCGAAAAAATCCGCCGCCGGGCGAGCCTTTTTTGATTCCCGCGCAACGGCGTTGAATTTGTCCGCCCGCTGCGTCATTGTTTGGGCATGGTTGACTCCGAACATCCCGACGAGGCACCGTGCAGCAGCATCGGCGCGGAACGCAAGCCGCCGGCGCCCTGCACCATCGTCATCTTCGGCGCGAGCGGCGATCTCACGGCGCGCAAGCTGATTCCCGCGTTTTATCATCTTTGCAAGGACCGGCTCATGCCGCCGGCGTTTCGCATCGTGGGCTTCGCGCGGCGCGAAAAGACCGACGCGTCGTGGCGGCAGGAATTGCGCGCGGCGCTCGACCAGTTTTCCCGCACCAAACCCGTGGACGAAAAGGTCTGGAAGGAATTCGCCGCGAACCTGTTTTATTGCCGGGGCGACCTCGCCGACGCCGCAGCCTACAAAAAGCTGGAGGAACTGCTGACCTCGTTCGGCAGCGGGCCGTTGCGGGAGAACCTGCTGTTTTACCTCGCCACGCAGCCGAGCCAGTTTGGCGAAGTCGTCGAGCAAATCCACCGCAGCGGGCTGCTGAACAAGGACGGCACCGCGTGGCAGCGCATCGTCGTCGAGAAGCCCTTCGGCCACGACCTCGCCTCCGCGCACGCGCTGAACAACGAGCTGACCCGCTACGCCCACGAAGGCCAAGTCTGCCGCATTGACCATTACCTCGGCAAGGAAACGGTGCAGAACATTTTGATGTTCCGCTTTTCCAACTCGATTTTCGAGAAGCTCTGGAACCGCAATTCCGTGGACCATGTCCAGATCACCGTCAGCGAAACCCTCGGCGTCGGCGAGCGCGGCGGTTATTACGAGGAGTCCGGCGCGCTGCGCGACATGGCGCAAAACCACATGCTCCAAGTGCTCTCGCTCATCGCCATGGAACCGCCCGTCTCGCTGGAGGCCGAATCCGTCCGCGACGAAAAGGTGAAGCTGCTCAAATCCATCCGCCCGCTCACGCCCGCCGATGTCGCCCGGCAGGTGGTGCGCGGACAATACTTCGCCGGCACCGTGAACGGCCAGCCGCGCCCCGGCTACCGGCAGGAGACGAAGGTGAAAACGGATTCCAACGTCGAAACGTTCGTCGCCATCAAGCTCTTCATTGACAACTGGCGCTGGAGCGGTGTGCCGTTTTATCTGCGCACCGGAAAAAATCTGCCGATGAGCGCCAGCGAGGTGCGGATTCAATTCCGGCCCACGCCGAACGTCCTGTTCGCCGCGCAATGCGGACAGCAACTGGACGCCAACGCGCTCACGCTGCGGCTCCAGCCGAACGAGGGGATTTCGCTGCGGTTCAACGGCAAGGTCCCCGGCATGAGCCTCGGCGTGCGGCCCGTGCGGATGCACTTCAGCTACGACGCCGAGTTCGGCGCCTACACGCCGGAGGCTTACGAACGCCTGCTGCTGGAGGCCATCGCCGGCGACGCCACGCTCTTCATCCGCCGCGACGAGGTGGAAACCGCGTGGCAAATCGTGGACTCGATTCGCGCCGGCTGGGAAGGCAAGCCGCTGACGAACCGCGAATTTTACGCCGCCGGAACATGGGGCCCGATTGCCGCCGACGATCTGCTCGCGCAGCTCGGCCACGTCTGGCACGAGCCGCTGGTGATAAAATAAATTTAACCTGGGAGGGACGGCGTGCCGCCGTCCCCAAATTTTTCCCATGCCACCAGAATATGCGCCGTTTGAAGAACCCGGACGAAAACATCCGGCGCGTGGGGTTTTAATTTCGTCAGAGCAACCAACCATTGTTTTTCTCACCGTTTGCACCAAAGACCGCCAACGCTGGCTCGCGCGGGAAAATGTCCAAGCCGCACTAAAGAAGATCTGGCTTTCGACTGACACCTGGCTTGTTGGTGATTATTTGCTGATGCCAGACCATCTTCACTTGTTTTGTGCGCCGCGAGATTTGACGGTGACATTGCAGCGATGGGTTTCATATTGGAAGCGTGAATTCAGTTGTTTGCACCTTCCTGGCGCGGGCGAATGGCAGCGAGATTTCTGGGACACGCGCCTCCGGCGTGGCGAAAATTACACTCAAAAATGGAATTACGTCCGTGAAAATCCGTTGCGCGCCGGGTTGGTGAAACGTCCAGAAGACTGGCTATTTCAGGGAAGAATGAACATTTTGCCGTGGTAAATTTGGGACGGCGACACGCCGTCCCTCCCAAATTTAAATGAACAACTTTGAGCTGATTTCCTTCGCCGACGCCGACGAACTGGCGTCGCACGCCGCCGGCGCGTGGCTGGACGAAATCGAATCGGCCAACCGCGCTGGCAAACCGCATTGCGTCGCGCTCCCCGGCGGGCGCATCGCGCAAAAATTCTTCGCGGCCACCGTCGAGCAGGCCAAAGCGCGGAAAATTGGGGACGGCGGCACGCCGTCCCTCCCGACCAACGTCCATTTTTTCTGGGCGGACGAGCGCTGCGTCCCGCCGACCGATTCGGAAAGCAATTTCAAGCTGGCGAACGATTTTTTGCTCGCACCGCTGAAAATTTCGCCAAGCCAGATTCACCGGATTCGCGGCGAAGATTCTCCTCAAGCCGCCGCCCAGCTTGCCGAGAAAGAGTTGCGCCGCTTTGCGCCGGGCAAAGGCGGCCAGCCGATGCTGGATTTGATTTTTCTCGGCATGGGCGAGGATGGCCACGTCGCGTCGCTTTTCCCCGGCGCGCCGCCGGAAGTTTCCGGTTGCGCCGGCCCGTTCGTGGCTATTGAAAATTCGCCCAAGCCGCCGGCGCAAAGGATTTCATTGAGTCCTGGCGCCATCGCGGCGGCGGGGCGGGTTTGGGTGCTGGTTTCGGGCGCGGGCAAAGAGGCGGCGTTGCGGGAATCGTTGCGGCCCGGCGGCCGGACGCCCCTGGCGGGCGTGATTCAATCGCGTTCCCGGACGAAAATTTTCAGCGACATCCGGCTTGACTAACTTGTAACCAGGTGGTTAATTAACAGCGTGGCTGGGATGCTCTGGGAGGGCCGGGAAACGGCAGCCGGGGCGGGGCGGAAAGGCCGGAAAAAAGTTTGGATATTTTTTGAACGGTTTGGAATGGGCCGGGTCTGAATTATCAGACGAGTGAAGATTTCGCTGTCCGTTTAGGGTTGGCATAGGGGTTTTGCTCGCGGCGCGGCTCGGACAGCGACCCCAAGTTGGTCGCGCCGCCCTTCTGAGCGCCTCGGTGAAGGCGTATAAACCTCGTCACCGCGAAGGCCGGACGCAAGTCCGGCCTTTCGCATTTCTGCAATTTGCATTGAATTCAGGCAAACCAGGGGCTAGCATCCCCCACGCATGAAACATCAGCTCGATTTCGAGAAGCCGATCGTCGAACTGCAAGCCAAACTGGACGACCTGCGGGGACACCCGGAAAAGCACGCGCTCGGCATCAGTTTCGAGGAGGAAATCCAGCTCATCGAAAAAAAACTGGTGGAAACCCGGCGGCACATCTTCTCCAACCTCTCCGCCTGGCAGCGCGTCCAGCTCGCGCGCCATCCCAAACGGCCTTACACGCTCGATTATCTCAAGGAGTCGTTCTCCGATTTTCAGGAACTGCATGGCGACCGGCTGTTTGCCGAGGACCGCGCGATGGTCGGCGGTTTTGCCAGGCTGGGCGAACACCGCGTCGTCGTCATCGGCACGCAAAAGGGCCGCGACACCAAGGAAAACATCCTGCGCAATTTCGGCTCCGCGCACCCCGAAGGCTACCGCAAGGCGCTGCGCCTGATGCGGCTCGCAAACAAATTCGGCCTGCCGATCATCACGCTCATTGACACGGCGGGCGCATATCCCGGCGTGGGCGCGGAGGAACGCCACATCGCCGAGGCCATCGCCGTCAACCTGCGCGAGATGATGCTGTTTGAAGTGCCCGTTATCGCCGCCGTCATCGGCGAGGGCGGCTCCGGCGGCGCGCTCGGCATCGGCGTGGCCGACCGCGTTTTGATTCTGGAAAACGCCTACTACTCCGTCATCAGCCCGGAAGGTTGCGCGGCGATTTTGTGGAAGGACCGCGCCAACGCCGCCAAGGCCGCCGCCGCGCTGAAGATCACTGCCAAGGATTTGCTCGGACTCAAGCTCGTGGATGAAATCATTCCCGAACCGCTGGGCGGCGCGCACACCGACACAGCCACTGCCGCCGCAAACCTCAAAACGCACCTGCTCAAGCATCTCGAGGAAATTCTCGCCCTGCCGGTCGCCGAGCGGCTGAAAAGGCGTTACGAGAAATTCCGCGCGCACGGACATTTTCACGAAAAAGTCGAGCCGGCGGGCAGCGGCGTCGTTCCCACCGCCGCACCCGTGTGATTCCAGTGCTCTATCCGCTTACTTTTCTTCCGGTTTTCAAGGAGCGCGTCTGGGGCGGACGCGAACTGGCGCATCTTTACGCCAAATCATTGCCGCCCGGCAAACCGATCGGCGAATCGTGGGAAATCTCCGACCGGCCCGGCGACGCCAGCGTCATCGCCAATGGCCCGCTCGCCGGAAAAGATCTCCGCTGGCTCATGGAAAATCATGCGGCGGAAATCCTCGGCGGCGCAAAACCGGCGGCGGAAGGCCGTTTCCCGCTGCTTTGCAAAATCCTCGACGCGCGCGAAAAACTGTCGCTGCAAGTCCATCCGCCGGCGGACAGGGCGGCGGAACTGAAAGGCGAGCCGAAGACCGAAATGTGGTTCATCGCCGACGCCGCGCCGGACGCGAGTCTTTACGTCGGCCTCAAGCGCGGCGTGACGCGGGAACAATTTGAGAAGAAAATTTCCGACGGCAGCGTGGCGGATTGCTTCCACCGCGTGCCGGTGCGCGCGGGCGACGCGATGTTTCTGCCCAGCGGCCGCGTCCACGCCATCGGCTCCGGCCTCGTGATTTTTGAAATCCAGCAGAATTCCGACACGACTTACCGCGTGTTCGACTGGAACCGCGTCGGGCTGGACGGCAAGCCGCGCGAACTGCACGTCGCGCAATCGCTGGCGAGCATTGATTTCAGCGACTTCGAGCCGGGACTGGCGGAAGCCAAATTCGCTGCGGACGGAAAAATCCAGAAGCGTCCGCTGGTGACCAACCCGCTTTTCAATGTCGAAACATGGAAACTGAATTCCGGCGGGGCCGGCCTGCTGAAGCCGGGGCAATTGCAAATTGTCGCGGCGGCGGCGGGCGAAATTGAAATCAAAAGCGGTTCGACGGCGGTGAAATTGTCCGCCGGCCAGTTCAGCTTGATTCCGGCAAACCTGGAGCGGACGGAAATTCTGGCGAAGTCGGACGCGGTGCTGCTGCGCGTCGAGGCCAATTAAATTCCTACCACAAAGCGCAGGCGGACGGTTTGTGACTTTCGGTTTTGGCGTGCCGCAGATATTCCTCCGCCATCCGCGCGCGGATTTGATGCTTTTGATCCGGACTCGCGCCGGCGAGTTCAGCGGCATATTTCTTCTCGATGGATTCCGGCGTTGCGGATTTCCTGCCAAGATTGAATCGCCGGCGGCCATCTGCCACAAATCCATTTTTCATAAGCGGAGTCAATTCAGCGACAAATCATCCGGCATCTGGGCGAGGAGCTTGTTTTTCCAACCGCCCTTGTCGTGCAGGATTTTCTGCCAGAGCTGATCGGGCGGCGTCTCAAAGACGAGTTCCAGCGACGCGGGAAACGTCAGCCACGATTTGCGCCTCATTTCCATTTCGAGCTGGCCGGGCGACCAGCCGGCGTAGCCCGCGAACAGTTTGACCTTTTTCGCCGGCGAAAAGGATTCGCCGATTTCCATCAAATCGTCGAGTGAATGGCCGAGCGCGAGGTTGGGCAGCACGCCGGCATCGGGAATGAAGCCGTCGGTGTGCAGGAAACTCAGGGCACCGGGCTGGACCGGCCCGCCGAGGAAGAGCGGCGATTCCCGGAGCGCGTCGGGCAGGTCGGCCACGAGCACCTCGCCGACCTTGTTGCCGGCGGAACGGTTCAGCATCAGGCCGAACGCGCCGTCGGCGTTGTGCTCGCAGACGAGCACGACCGAGCGGTGGAAAAACGAGCCGCTCAAACCGCCGCCGTCCAGCAGCAGTTTGCCTTTGAGAAATTTGCCAGGCTCGCTCATGGCTGATGCCAATCTGCACCCAAAACGGCCGGCTGGCAAAAATAAAACCGCCGGGGCGCCAGGGAAACGCCGCGCATTGAAACAAAAAAACGCGGGGAATTTCTTCCCCGCGCCTTGAATTCTTCAAAACCCGGCGATTAAAGCGACTTCACTTTTTTCACAATCGCCGCGGCATCAAGACCAAAATGCGCGAGCAGTTCCTCGGCCTTGCCGGAACGCGGCAGGCCCGTCACCGCGAGCTTGTGGACCTTGACGCCTTCCACGCTCAATTCGCCGGCGACGGCGTCGCCCAGGCCGCCTTCGGAATAATGTTCTTCAACCGTGATGACGGTGTTTTTCGTCTTTTGCGCGGCGGCGAGAATTTCCGCCCTGCCGAGCGGCTTGATGCTGTAAGCGTCAATGACCGTGATGCCGATGCCTTCTTTTTTCAGGGCGTCGGCGGCCTTGAGCGCCTCGTGCAGCGTCACGCCCGCCGCGACCACGGTGACCTTGTCGCCGGCGTTCTGGCGGAGCACCTTTGCGCCGCCGATGGGGAATTGCTCGTCGTTGCTGTAAATGACCGGGGATTTCGGGCGCGAGGTGCGGAGGAAATTGACGCCTTTCGCCAGCGCCATTTGTTCCACCAATTTTTCGGTGCTCACCGCGTCGCTCGGATACAGGACGACGCTGCCGACAATCGCGCGCATCAGCGCCAAATCTTCCAGGCCCATTTGCGACGGGCCGTCCTCGCCAATGCTGACGCCGACGTGCGAACCGGCGAGCTTGAGGTTCGCCCGCGAAATGCCCGCCACGCGAATCTGGTCGGCGGCGCGGGTGAAAAAGGTCGCGAACGTCGAGGCGAACGGCACCTTGCCGCGCGTGCCGAAACCGGTGGCCACGCCGACGAGGTTTTGCTCGGCGATGTAGCATTCGGTGAAACGGTCCGGGAATTTCTTGAAGAATTTGTCCGCGTAGGTGGAATTTTTCGTGTCGCCGTCCATCGCGACGATGCGCTGGTCCACCTCGCCGATGCGGGCGAGCGCGATGCCGTAGGCTTCGCGGGTGGCGACCTTGTCGCCGAGTTTGTAATTGAGCGGGGGATAGCTCGCAGGAACGGCGTTGGCCGGCGCGGGCAGCGGGTGCGGCGCGGGGATCGCCACGCCGATGCCGGATTTCGAACTCGGCTGAAGCTCGGCGATGGCCTTGGCGGCTTCTTCCTTGTTCAGTGGTTTGCCGTGCCAGCCGTCCAGGTCCTGCAAAAAGGAAACGCCGGCGCCCTTGTAAGTCTTGGCGATGATGACCAGCGGTTTGTCGTCTAGGCCGATGCCGCTCAACACTTCGACAATTTCCTCGATGTCGTGGCCGTCAATGACTTCAACGCGCCAGCCGAAGGCTTCAAACCGTTTCGCATAGACGCCGATGTCATGGCCGAACGCCGTCGCCTGGCTCTGACCCAGACGGTTTGCGTCCACGATGGCGATCAGGTTGTTCAGCTTGTAAATGCCGGCAAACGACGCGGCCTCCCAGACCGAGCCTTCGGCGATTTCGCCGTCGCCGAGCAGGACGTAGGTGTTGTAATCGAGCTTGTCGAGCCGGGCGGCGAGCGCCATGCCGGCGCCGACGCTCAAGCCCTGGCCGAGCGAGCCGGTGGCGACGTCCGCGAACGGCAGCCTCGGCGTCGGGTGGCCTTCAAAGTCGGAATTGAATTTGCGCAGCGTCAACAATTCGCTGGCCGGGAACAGGCCGGTTTCCGCCCACGCGGCGTAAAGCAGCGGCGCGGCATGACCCTTGGAAAGGATGAAGCGGTCGTTGTTGTAGTAATGCGGATTCTTCGCGTCATAACGCATGTGGCCGAAGAACAGCGTGGCCACCACGTCCGCCGCCGAGCAGCACGAAGTCGGGTGCCCGCTGCCCGCCGCGGTGGTTGAGGTGATGGAATGGATTCGCAGTTGGTTTGCGATGCCTTTTAAAAGTTCGATGTCTGTCTCAATCATGGAATGCACAGTCTAGGCCACGAACGTCAAAAGCCAAGACTGAAATTGCGCCAGGCACGTTATTGCGGCAGCGCGTGGCCGGGGATCGAGCAGGTCGGCACCTGGCCGACGGCATTGATGACGTAAGTGCCGCCGGAAGGGCAGACGGGGAAAAGTCCGTTGTCGAAATACGGCGCCAAATCCTGCGTGGTCGGAATGGCGTCCTCGGTCTTGTTGTTCACCAGCGCCCACTTCAACTTGGCCGCGTCAATCTGCTTGAGATTGGCGATGCAGGCGGCGCGCTCGATTTCCGACTGCGATTGCGATTGCTGGACGGCGACGCGGGCCTGCCGGCCGGCGGCCTCCCATTGCTGCAGGCGCTCCTGCTGCTGCTGCGCGGTTTCACCGAGGGCCGCCAACTGCTGCGCCATCAACTGGTTGGACTTTTGCAGCCGGTTGGTTTCGCTTTTCAACTGGGTGATGGTCTGGATCAGATTCTGATTTTCACGGCGCAAGCGGTCGCCCTCCGCGCCCTGCGCCGCGGCGGCGGAAGCCTTGAACTGATCCAGGTCCGCGCGCGCCACATCCGCCTCGTGCCGGGCCGTGTCGCGCTCGACGCGCGCGGCATCCCGCTGCTGGTTGGCCTTGAAAAGCATGACCTCCCCGACCACCAGCACCACGAGGCACAACCACAGGAACCAACGTTTCAAGTTCATGGCTGGCTTCTTTTCGCCGTTTCGGGGGCCGCCGTCAAACACGAAATGATCCGGCGCGGAAAAAAATCAACAGCAGCCTCAAGCAGATCATTTGTCCAATTGACACGCCGGATGTCAAAGCCGTCAAACCAGCACCTCCGCCAGACATGGAAACTTCGGAACTTCGCGTCCGCAAACCGGGTGTTTGCCAGGAATGGTTTTCCCGTCCGGCATTATTGAATGGCCGGGACGCCCAGTTGCGAGGCCTCGACGGGCGTGCCGGATTCAGAGGTTTTGGCCATGCGACTGGTTGGCGGAATTTTTCCCGAATGAATGTCGAACAGCCGCGCGTGCGTGAGTTTGGCGGCTTCAACCAGTTCGTCGTAAGGCCGGTCGGCGACGTCCACGAAGCCGATGTTGTAATTCTCGCCGTCGGGCCGGCCGGTGACGGGTTCATCAATCCATTCAAACCAGTGCGTGCCGATGACTTCGGGATGCGCGGCGGCGTGCTCGACGTAATAGCAATACGCCAGACCGCGTTCCTCCTGGTTCATCGCCTGCACCAGCCCGGGCGCCATGCCGCGTTCCGGCGCGCCGATGTGAAATTCGCCGAGCAGCATCGGCTTGTGGACGAGCGAGTAAATTTTCGCGAGATATTCCGGCGGCGGCTCCCAGCGGTATTTGTTCAGGCTGTAAACGTCGAAACCCTTTGCGAGCCTGATGACGTAATCCGGCGGTGTGCCGCCGAAGCGGATGCCGAGGTTGAGATGATTCGGGTCGGCCTTTTTGACGGCGGCATTGATGACCGCAAGGTAGCGGGCGAATGCGCCGAGCACGAGCTGACGGCGGCGTTCCGGCGTGTCGCCGCGCGCGAGACCGTCCTTGAAATGGTTTTGCATTTCCGAAGGCTCGCCCTGAAGAACCAGCTCAACGAACTGGCTTTCGCGGCCCGGCCACGGCGGTTCGTTGCCGATGAAATAGCCGAGCAAATAGGGGTCGTTCTTGTGCGGAGCGAGCTGGCGCATGACTTCGGCCTTGACCTGTTTCGGAAAACTTTTGGCATACACATCCGGCAGGCCCATGATCGAGTTGCTGCCCTGAAATCCGCGCAGCGTGAGGACGTAAGGCTTGTTGAGCGGAGTTTTGTCGAGTGTTTCGCTCAAGCCGGTGCCGTAGGAGGTGTTGAGCCCCCAGGCATCGAAGCGGCGCGCGGTGAGCTGTGCCCAGTTGGTGCGCCAGTTGTCGCCGTAGCGGCGTTGGAGGTTCGCGCCGTAAAAATTCGCCAGCCTGCCGCCGACCTGACCGCCACCGCCGAAGTTGTTTGTAACCCCGGGCAATGGCTTCGGCATGGTGGTGAACAAATCTTCGCGCCCCGTGACGCGCGTGCCGATGCCAAAGCCGACGCCGTTGACGCCGGTCGAATAAAACAAATGACCATCGGGATCAACAAACCACCAGCGCCCGTCAATCTGCTCGACGCGGAAAAATCCGGTGGCTTTCGCCTTCGTGGAGGCGAAGCCGCCGAAGGCATCGCGGTCGGGAAAGGCGGCGCCCAGTTTGAGCGCGTCGGCTTCGGCCGTCCAGACAGTTTTCAGGTCGGCTTCCGTGTGCGCTTTGCCGGGCCAGTTGGCGTGGGTATATTGGCCAAACTCGTCAATCAGCGGTTTGCCTTCCAGCACCGCGTCGCCGGGGTCGTTCGTGGCCAGCGTGACCGAGCGGATTTCGAGCGTTGGCGCGCCGGCGGGATAACGCATGGTCACGCTCATGCCTTGGACGTTGGTGGTCGGACCGAATCCGCCGGCTTCGATGTTGATCCAATAAGAATTGCGCGGCTGGTTCACCGTCGCCGCCAGATCGGAGCCGTTGCCGAGTCCCTGCCGGTAAAACCGCAGCGGAATGGACGCGCGCACCCAGACGCCGGGGAAAGGATGAATGCGCTTGGAGACGGATTTCGGCGACATCGTCAGGCCGAGTTCGAACCGCTGGCTGGAGGACGCGCGAAATTCGACGACGAGAAAATTATATCCCGTCCAATCGGCAGGCAGATCGGGATTGATTTCTTTCAACGCCCATTCGTGGGTGGCAACGGGTTTGTCGAACGTGACGGATTTAATTTCAGCTCCGTTCGCACGGGGCGCGGCCAGCCATGCCGCGGAAACAATTGCGGCTGCGACCCAGCCACGGCGGACGACAACGGAGCAAATGTGTTTGACGGACGGTTTCATGCCATCGGAGTGATTTTCAGCGCGGTGGCATAATTGGACAAGCCGGCTCCGGGAACGGTGACGGTGAGTCCGTTCTCGTCGCGGGTAAAAACCGGTTTTTCCGCCGAACCCAGCCGCTCGATGCTCCGAATCTTGCCGGGATATCGGGTGGAATTGGACGCCAGCGCCTTGATTGTGATTTTGCCGTCGCCGGGCCAGCCCAACGCCACCGCATACAAGATGTCGCCTTTCGTGGTGAAACGGATGTCCTGGGCGGTGTATTCCGGGCCGATGCCGCGCGGCGGATTTTCGGCGCTGTCCCTGACCGTGGCGTCGTCCTTCACAGACGGGCCTTCGCCGAAAATCACCCACGGGCGGGTGCCGTAAATGCACTCGCTGTTGACGCTCATCCATTGGGTCATCTCGTCCAGAAAAGCGCTGGCCTTGTCGTCAATCCCACCGCTTCCCGGCAGCGGGATGTTGAGGAGAAACGTGCCATTCTTGCTCACCACGTCCACCAGCAGATTGATCATGCTGCGCGGCGTGCGATAGCCGGTTTTGTAGCGATCATCACTGTAATGCCAGGCACCGATGCAAAGATCCTTTTGCCAGGGAATTTTCAACTGATCCACCGTCATGTTGCGTTCGAGATCGTTGACGACGGCTTTCTGCTGCTCCAGTGAGAGGCCTTTTGATGTGATGACGCCCTGTAGCTTGCCATGATTCCAATGCGGATTCGCGTTGAAGAAATGGGCGGCAATGTTCAGGCCGGCGTCGCCGAGTGGCAGCTCGCTGTCGTCGAAATAAAGCAGATCGGGATGATATTTGTCGAGCAGGTCCTTGGTGCGGTTGAACCACTTGGTCACATAAGCCTGATCCGGCTGCGCGCCGATGGCATGGTTCTGGGCATACAAATCCTGCGGGTCGAGGCCGTCCCACCACAAACCCCTGCCGTCGGCCTTGGTCAGCTTGCCGTCGTAGGGCACGCCAGCCAGCGGCCCGGTTTTATCGCTGCCTTGCGCGTCTTCATACCAGCTCCAAGCCCGCGCGCAATGAACACTCACACCGAAGGGCAGCCCGGCTTTACGGGCGAGCCTGGCCCAAGTGCCAACGATGTCCTTTTTCGGCCCCACCCGGACCGAATTCCACGGCTGATATTTCGAATCGAACATGTCCATGTTGTCGTGGTGGTTGGCCATCGAGACAAAAAATCTGGCCCCGGCGCCCTTGTAACGTTTGATGAGCGTGGCCGGATCCCATTGGTCCGCCTTCCATTCATGGATGACATCTTTGAATCCAAACTTCGAGGGATGCCCATAATGTGCGACGTGGAAATTATATTGCGGCCGGCCCTGGTCATACATGTATTTGGCATACCAGTCGCCCTGCCGGGGCTGGCACTGCGGACCCCAATGTGCCCAGATGCCGAACTTCGCGTCGCGATACCAGTCGGGCAGATGATAATTCTGCTCCAGCGATTCCCAGCTCGGTTGAAACGGGCCGGGCGCGATGGCGTAACCGGACGCGACGCCCGGCGATGCGGCGGATGCCAGCGCGCGCGACAGCCAGAACGGCGCGCTCACACCGGCGCCGGCGGCCAGCGCGGATGCCTTGAGAAAATCACGGCGGGAAAATGGAGTTTTCATGTGGATGATTTGTGGAGTGATTGTTTGCCGGAATTTTGGGCAACGTAAAGAAAATTTATCGCTGACCTGCCAAGCGCATGGAATCTTGACGGCGGCGGAAACCGTCCTACTCTCGCGACATGAACTTTCTCCTCCGTCATCCCGGCGTCTTCCTTGCCGCAATCCTTGTCTCCATGTCCGGCTTTCGCGCGCAGGCACAGGACATCCCGCTGCCGGTCATTCCCGTCGCCGTCTTCAACATCACCAACTACGGCGCAACCGCCGACGGAAAAACCTTGAACACCGCAGCCCTCCAGAAAACCATTGATGCCTGCTCCGCCGCCGGCGGCGGAACGGTGCGGGTGCCGGCGGGCAATTTCCTGACCATGCCGTTCCGGCTCGCCAGCGGCATCAACCTGCATCTCGACAAGGGCGCGGTGATTCTCATCAGCGACGACATCACCAATTATCCCGTCGCGAAAAATCGCTGTGTGGATTCCATCACCGCCTCCGGCGCGCACGACATTGAAATCAGCGGCGAAGGAACGATTGACGGCCAGGGCGATGCCTGGTGGACGGCTTTCCGGGCAGACTCCAAGATGACGCACCGGCCTTATATGATTAAGCTTTCCGACTGCACCCGGCTGCTCGTCACCGGCGTCACGTTGCAGAATTCGCCGATGTTCCATCTCGTGCCGCAGAACTGCACCGACGTGACGGTTCGCGGCATTCACATCCACTCGCCAACGAATGCGCCCAACACCGACGGCATTGACCCGTCCGGCTGGAATTTTCTCATCAGCGACTGCGCGATTGACACCGGCGACGACAACATCGCCATCAAGCCCACCGCCGGCCGCACGCCCGGCGACAAAAATTTCGCGGTGCTGAATTGCGCCTTCCTGCACGGACACGGCGTGTCCATCGGCGGCGGCTCCTTCAACGGCGTGGAAAATCTGACCGTGAGCAACTGCACCTTCAACGGGACGGATTCCGGCATCCGCATCAAGACCCCGCGCGGCAACGGCGGTCTGGCGCAGAATCTCACCTACGAAAAGCTCACGATGGCGAACGTGAAAAATCCAATTTACATCAACGATTATTATCCCGAGAGCGGCGCCCCGAAAGATCCCTCAACTGAAAAGGCCGAGCCGGTCACCGACCGGACGCCCATCAACAAGAACATCACCATCCGTGATTTGACCGTCACGAACTGCTCGAACGCCGGAACCATCCGGGGAATTCCGGAAATGCCCGTCGCGGACATGACATTTTCCAATGTGACCATCTCGGCCATGACTGGAATGAAAATTTATCACGCGCGGGGAATCCGCTTCATCAATTCCAAGATCACCATCGAAAGCGGCAAAGCTTTGACGACCTACGACGCGGAAGTCACCGGGCTGGATTCTACGACCGTTCCGCCGCAACCCTGATCGCCTCCAGCACCTCCCAGCGCGCGTAAAGCTTCGTGACGTTTTTTTTCGCCGCCTCCAGCTCATCCGTGAGCTGGTTCACCTGCGTCGCGTGCTTGCGGAAAAACTCCGGATTGGAAAACAAGCCCTCGATGCGCGCGACTTCCGCTTCCACAGCGTGAATTTGCGCCTCCATCCCTTCGAGTTCCCGCGCCTCCTTGAACGATAATTTGCGGGGCTTTGCAGTTTTTGGCGCGGCGGCGGCACGCGCTGACTTGTTCACGGACAAAATGGCCGCGCTCTGCCGGGCCGCCGCCGCCTCGGCCTTTTGTTTCTTTTCCAGGTAATAATCGTAGTCGCCGACGCTGTGGCGGATTTTGCCGTCGCCTTCAAACGCGAGGATGTCCGTGCAGACGCGGTTGAGAAAATAGCGGTCGTGGCTCACGACGCACGTCACGCCGGGAAACGCAATCAGCGCCTCCTCCAACACGCGCAGCGTCGGCAGATCCAGATCGTTCGTCGGCTCGTCGAGGATGAGGAAATTGCCGCCGCTTTTCAAAATGCGCGCCAGCAGCAGCCGGCTGCGCTCGCCGCCGGAAAGCTTTTTCACCTGCGTCAGGATGCGTTCGTCGGCAAACAGAAACCGCTTCAGATACGAGCGCACGGAAAGTTTCGCGTCGCCCCACTGCACAAACTCCGTGCCGTCGGCGACCTCGTTCAGCACCGTGCGCTCCTCGTTCAATTGCAGCCGGCCCTGGTCCACGTAATTGAACTTCGTGAGCTGACCGGTCTTCACCGTGCCTTCCGTGGGCGCGAGCTGGCCGATGACGATTTTCAGCAGCGTGGTCTTGCCGAGTCCGTTCCGCCCGCACACGCCGACGCGCTTGCCGTTTTCAAACGTGAAATTGAAACCGGAAAACAATTTCTTCCCGGCGATTTCCATGCCAAGATTGCTGACTTCCACCGTGCGGTTGCCGAGCTGCGGCGGCGGCGGAATGCAAAGCTCGACATCCTCCTCGATCACTGGTCCGTCCTTGGCCGCCTCGTCATAATAGCGCTCGAAACGGTCTTTCTGCTTGCTGCGCTGCGCGCGCGGGCCTTGCCGCACCCACGCCAGCTCCTTTTTCAGAAACATCTGCCGCTTGTGCTCGATGACGGCATCGGCCTCTTGGCGCTCGGCCTTGTCCAGCAGGTAATCGGTGTAATTGCCGGCGTGCGAAAAAAACTTTCCGTCGCAAAGTTCCAGGATGCTGGTGGCGACGCGGTCCAGAAAATAGCGGTCGTGCGTGACGACGAGAAATGTCCCGCCGAACGTTTCCAGAAACTCCGCAACCCACTCGATTGATTCCGGGTCGAGATGGTTCGTCGGCTCGTCGAGCATCAGGAAATCCGGGCGCGAAACAACCGCGCGGCACATCGCCACGCGCCGCTTCTCGCCGCCGGAAAGCGATTCGATGCGCCGGTCGCCGGCGGGACAATTCAGATGCGACATGGCGACCTCGATGCGCCGGTCCAGCGTCCAGCCTTCCAGCGCGGAGATGCGATGCTCCAGATGCTCGTGCCGCTTCGAGTCATGCGGCAGCGATTCAAATTCGGCGATGAGGTCGAGGACGTGCCTTGCGCCGTCACGGATGTTTTCCTGAACATTTTTCGCCGCATCGAGCATGAAATCCTGCGGCAGATAGCTGGCGGCCAGTTCGCGCTGCCGGGAAATTTCGCCGCTGTCCGGCGCCTGCAGGCCGGCGAGAATTTTCAGGAACGTCGTCTTGCCGCAGCCGTTACGCCCGACCAGCCCGATGCGGTCACCCTCCTGAATGCCGAGCGTGATGTCGTCCAGGACGGCGCGCTCGTTGTAGCGCACGGTGACTTCGGAGGCGGAGATGAGGGTGGACATCCGTGGGTTATTCCTTCGCCGTCTGCACCGGCAGCGCGGAGAGCGGCACGCGCTCGTTGGTTTTGATGAAATAATCCGCCGACCAGTCGTTCGGGAAAAGCACCACCGGATTTTTGCCGATGTCGTAGGCGACACGGCAGCCGGTCGGCAGCGACAGGGCGTCGAGCTGCTCTTCCTTCGTGTCCGCCGGCAGCCAGCGCACGACGCTCCACGGCGCAGCTTCGAGCCGCGACACCGCGCCGTATTCGCTTTCAAGCCGGAACTGCACCACCTCGAATTGCAGCGGACCGACGGCGGCAAGCAGCGGTGTTTTGATGGACGAATGGCGCAGGTAAAGCGCCTGGATGACGCCTTCCTGCATGAGCTGGTCAAGACCCTGCCGGAATTGTTTGAACTTGGCCGTGTTCGGATTGTGCAGATAGCTGAAGGCCTCCGGCGTGAAGCGCGGGATTTCCTTGTAGAGAATTTTCGGATCGGTCGTGAGCGTGTCGCCAATGCCGAAGCTGTCGTGGCCGACGAGGCCGATGACGTCGCCGGGAAACGCCTCGTCCACCGTCTCGCGTTCGTTGCCGAACAATTTGTGCGAACTGGACAAGCGGACCTTCTTCGCGGACCGCGAATGGTGCACCGTCATGTCGCGCTCGAATTTGCCGGAGCAGACCCGGACGAACGCGATGCGGTCGCGGTGCTTCGGATCCATGTTCGCCTGGATTTTGAAGATGAAACCGGAGAACGCCGGATTCTCCGGCGCGATTTCGATGCCGCCCATCACGCGCGACTTGGGCGCGGGCGCATGTTTCAGAAAACCGTCGAGCAGAAGCTGCACGCCGAAATTGTTGCTGGCGCTGCCGAAGAACACCGGCGTGCTTTTGCCCGCGAGCACGGCGGCATCGTCGAAAACCTCGCCCGCTTGTTCGAGCATTTCGAGTTCCTCGACGGTCCGGCGAAAGGTTTCGTCATCAAGCTGGCCGCGAACCGCCGGATCGTTGAGGCCGCCGACCTGCACCGGCGCGCGGTATTGGCCGCCCACCGTGCGCTCAAAGAGATGCATCAGCTTCGTCTGGCGGTCATAGACGCCGCGAAATTCAAAGCCGTTGCCGATGGGCCAGTTCACCGGAAACGCGCCGATGCCGAGCACGCGCTCCAGCTCGTCGAGCAGCGCGAGCGGGTTTTTCATCGGGCGGTCGCACTTGTTCATGAAGGTGAAGATCGGCACCCCGCGCTGGCGGCAGACCTCGAACAGCTTGCGCGTCTGCGGCTCGATGCCCTTGGCGGAGTCAATCACCATCACCACCGAATCCACGGCGGTGAGCACGCGGTAGGTGTCCTCGGAAAAATCCTTGTGCCCCGGCGTGTCGAGCAGGTTCAGGCGGTAGCCGGCGTAATCGAACTGCAACACCGTGGAGCTGATGGAAATGCCGCGCTTCTTTTCCAGCTCCATCCAGTCGGACGTGGTGGCGCGCTGGTTTTTGCGCGCGGTCACGGAGCCGGCGAGCTGCACGGCGCCGCCGTAAAGCAGGAGCTTTTCCGTGAGCGTGGTCTTGCCCGCGTCCGGATGCGAGATGATCGCGAACGCGCGCCGTTTTTGTATTTCTTCCGTAATGTTCACAAAGGCCGGGAACAATAGCAGAAAATCCGGTGGAAAGGCGAAGATTAAAAGACCCGCATCATCTCCGTCGCCGGCGGCCCTGTTCCGGACGCGACTGCGCCCCGCGCGGTGGCCCGCTCCAACGACCGGCCGGCGGCCTGGCGGGGCCGCGCCCGGCGGCGGGCCGCACAACCGGTTTGCGATCCTCCGCGAGACAGAAATCCACCTGCTTCTTGAACGCGTCCACCTTCGCCACCTGCACGGTCAGCTGGTCGCCCAGCCGGATCATGCGGCGGGTGCGACGTCCGACGAGATGATTGCGCGCCTCGTCGAAAATGTAGAAATCATCCTCCATCGTGGACAACGGCACCAACCCGCTCATCGCCAGCCCGGTCACGTCCACGAAAAAACCGAAGTTGCGCACGTCCGTCACCAGCGCCGGATACCGCTCCGGTTTGCCGGATTGCAACTGCGCCTTCAGGAACGCGAACAGCTTCACGTCCTTGCTGTCGCGCTCGGCGTCGGCGGAATTCCGTTCCGTCACCGAAATATGATCGGCAATTTCCTTGAGCGCGGAAGCCTGCGCGGGAGTTTTGTCAAACAACGCCCGATGCACCACGAGGTCGGCGTAGCGGCGGATGGGCGAGGTGAAGTGCGTGTATTTTTTCTTGGCCAGGCCGTAGTGGCCGAGCGGCTCGACGGCGTAGCGGGCGCGCATGAGCGATTTGAGAAAGCCGATTTTGAGCGCCGGGCCGATGGGCAGCGTGCCGAGCCGCTGCAATAATTTCTGCACCTCGGCGGGCTGGCCCAGGTTGCCGCACGGAATGCGCTGGCTCAAAACCTCCTGCCGGTATTCCTGCAACCGCCGCTCGTCCGGCGATTCGTGGATGCGGTAGACCGCCGGCGTCCGCTGGCTCATCAGCCGCCCCGCCACCACCTCGTTCGCCAGCAGCATGCATTCCTCGACCAACTGGTGCGACACGTCGTTCACCGTTTTCTCGATGCGCAAAATCCGCCCGTGCTCGTCCAGCCGGATTTTCGTTTCGGGAAAATCGAGGTCGAGCGAACCGGCCTTGAACCGCAGCCGCCGGATGCGCTGCGCGAGTTCGTGCGCTTGATGCAGCATCTGCTCGATGGGATCGGACGACGGCTTGCGCTGCAAAATCTCCAGCACCTCGCCGTAATTGAACCTCCGTTGCGAATGAATCACGGCGGGATAAAACTTCGCGTTCAACACCCGACCGTCGTTTGAAATGAGAAATTCAACGCATTTTGTCAGCCGGTCCACGCCCGGCTTGAGCGAGCACAGCTCGTTGCTCAACGCCTCCGGCAGCATCGGGATGACGCGGTCCACGAGATAGGTCGAGTTGCCGCGCCTGCGGGCCTCGGCGTCCAGCGCCGTGCCGGGCTTGACGTAATGCGACACGTCCGCGATGTGAACCCACAGCCGCCATTGCTCCGGCGAAACGCGCTCCAGGCAGATCGCGTCGTCGAAATCCTTCGCGTCGTCGGGATCAATTGTCACGACCGGATGCCGCCGGCAGTCCACCCGGACCGCCGTGTCCTGCGGCCGGACCGTCGTGCCAACGGCATGCGCCTCGTTCAGCACGGCCTTGGGAAAATGCAGCGGCAAATCGTATTGGCGCAGCACCGACAGCATGTCCACGCCTTCCTCGCCCGGAGCGCCGAGGACTTCGACGATTTCGCCCTCCGGATTTGTGTTGCGCGATTCCCAGTCGCGCAGCTCCACCACCACCTTGTCGCCGACGCGCGCGGGCCGGCCCACGTCGCGCGGTTCCGGCACCAAAATGTCGTGCGGGATGCGCGGCTCGTCGGGAATCACGAACAGGAATTGCCGTCCGCGTTGCAGCGTGCCGACGAACTGCGTCCGCCGCCGCTCCAAAACACGGACCACCGCGCCGGTCTCCGCCGCCTCTTCGCCGGGGCGGAAAATTTTCCGCCGCACATCGCGGCGCACCAGCACGCGGTCCTCGTGCAGCGCCGTGCCGGTGGCGTTGGCCGGGATGGCAATTTCCTTGAGGGCGGAGTCATCCGGCTGGAGAAAGCCGTTGCCCGCGCGGTTCATCCGGATGCGGCCCGGAATTAAATCCGCCTCGCGCGGCCGGACATAGCGGTTGCCCTTGATGCGCGCGATTTCGCCGGATTGCTCCAGCTGTTTGAGCACCGCCTGCAATTCCTGCTGGCGATGCGGCGGCAGCCGGAGACGCCGGAGCAGTTCCGGCACATTCAGCGGGACATAATCCTTCTGGCCCAGCAAACGGATGACCTGGTCTTTCATTAAAATTCAGTTTCGCCTCAACGCGCGTTGCCATTGATTCGGCGACGATTCAAGGCTTTGTCCAAAACGGCGGAAAGTAAAGCGCCGAGTTGTGCGCGGCGCGTTCAGAGCCGGACGGAACGCAGGGCGGCTTCGAGCTGGCGGAGGTCCCTGGGCAGTTCGGCGGTCCAGGTCATGCGCCTGCCGGGATGGTCGGGATGTTCGAGGCTGATGGTTTCGGCGTGCAAAGCCTGGCGCGGGAAATCAATCAGCGGGGCCGCGCCGCCTTCCCCGCGACAGGCCGGATTGTAGGTGCGGTCGCCAATCAGGGGCAGTCCGGCGTGGGCGGCCTGGACGCGGATTTGATGTTTGCGGCCGGTCTCCAGCCGGAGCCGCAACTGGGTGACGATGCCCCTGCCACCGGCGAGCGGAAATTCCGCGACGACCTCGTAATGCGTGATGGCCTCGCGGACTTCGGCGTCCGGGGTTTTGGGCCGCGTTTCCGAAAGCACTTTCTGGCGCAATTCGTCCCGGCTCAATTGCAGCCATTGCCGCCAGGTGCCGGCGGGCTTGCGCGGACGGCCCTCCACAAACGCCACATATTCGCGCCGCATGGAATGCGTCTTCAACTGCCCGATGAGGTGGTGGCGCGCGGCGGGATTCATGGCCACGCAAAAGACGCCGCTGGTGTATTGGTCGAGCCGGTGAACGGGCAGGGGTTGCAGCCGGCGATAGGCGGGCGGCAACGACCTTCCGGCGACGCCGCGATCTTGCGCCTTCACTTTTCCCGCCAGAAAATCGGCGAGGACGCCGAGCGCGGAAAGATGGCAATTCGCCGCCGGAACGGAAACGAGGCCGGGGCTTTTGTTGATGATGGCGAGGGCGGCATCCAGAAAAAGCAGCGAGACGCGCGGATGAATCTGCCAGCCGGAGTCGCACGTCAGCGTAACAGCCTGGCGTCCGTTCAATGCCAGAGTGTCGCCCGGATCCGGCAGGGTTTCATGCGGCCGGCGGATGATGACGCCGTTGACGCTGACCCGGCCCGCCAGAATCCATTGCTTGGCGCGGCTCTTCGGCGTGTCGGGATGCTTCCGCAGCAACCAGTCCAACAGCGGGCTGACTTGGGGCGTGTCCATGAAATCAAACGGCTGCGGATGCCAGCCATGTGTCTTTGCGCGTCATTTGTCCGATTTTGGCATTTCCGATGTCCAAACCAAGTAAAAGAAATCCTTGCGGCGTCCGAAAATTGTGGATAATTCGCAACTGCGCCCCGGGTTTCCGAAAACATGAAGTTTTCGTGACAGGACGCATTTGGAAAATTCGCAGTCCATGTAATGTAAAAATGAAAATCATCGGCCCTCAATTTCAGGTTTGCGTGCTGGCGGTTCTCGTGGGGTTGACGGGCTGCGCGACGAACGGCGGCCACACGGTGAAACCGCTGCAGCCGGTTCGCGTCTCCGGCAACGGACACTATTTTGTCAAAGCCGACGGCACGCCGTTCTTCTGGCTCGGCGACACGGCTTGGAGCGTTTTCAATCACCCGAAACCTGCGGACGTGGACGTTTATCTGGATGACCGCGCGGCAAAGGGGTTCACCGTCATTCAGGGTGTCATCGCCCTCTGGGACTACACCAGACACACCAATGCCGATGGCGAACTTCCCTTCATCAATGGCGATCTCGGCCGGATCAACGAGGCGTATTACAGGAACGTTGATTCGATCCTCGACAAGGTCGAGGCGCACGGAATGTATATGGCCATCCTTCCTTACTGGCATAAAAACGCCGGGGACAGGCTGGGAACCGGCGACACCCCGGAACAAATGCAGGCCTACTGCAGGTTCCTGGCGCAGCGTTACGCAAAGAGAAATGTTTTTTGGATCCTCGGCGGCGACTCGACTGCGGAAGGCGAGGCTGGTGAGAAAATCCAGCACATTACCGATCTGGAGGCCCAGGGCCTGATCGAAGGTGCCAGGGCCGCCGGTGTCAATAAAATCATGATCAGCTACCACCCCACCGGCCGGCAAAGTTCATCGTTTTGGTTTCATGATTCGCCGTGGCTCGACTTTAATTCAATTCAGTCCGGGCATTTCATCCGCACGACCAATTACCGGCTTGTCGCCGAGGATTTCGCCAAGATTCCCGCCAAGCCCACGCTCGACATGGAGCCGGGCTACGAAAACATCACCGACGGCCTCGTTCGCGGCAGCACCAACGCCGCGCGCATCACCGCCGCCGATGTGCGTCGCTCGGCTTACCTGGCGGTCTTCGCGGGCGCGGCGGGCCACACTTACGGCTGCGGAGAAGTTTATGAATTTTGGTCGCCCGACAGCCGCGGCCCGCTGCCCGGCTGGGGCGCGGGTTTGCCGTGGCGCGAATCGCTGGAGCTGCCCGGTTCCAGCCAGGTGCAATATGTCCGCTATCTGATCGAATCGCGCCCGATGTCCGACCGCATCCCGGATCAGTCGCTGATTGCCGGGGAAGATTTGCCGGTGCTGGACCGCGTCGAAGCCATGCGCGCGGCGGATGGCAGCTATGCTTTCGTTTACACGGCTGCGGGCAGGCCGTTCAAACTGCAAACCGGCAAACTCTCCGGCAGGAAACTCGTCGCGTGGTGGTATGATCCGCGGACCGGCAGGGCAAAACGGTCCGGCACCTTCGCCAAAACCGACGCGCGCGAGTTCATTCCGCCTTCCGCCGGCATTGGCAACGACTGGGTGCTGGTGCTTGACGACGCCGCGAAAAAATTTCCGCCGCCGGGCCGGATTGCAACCGGAACCGCGCGGGCAAGTTCGCCGCGGGCCAAACGCCCCGGCGCACAACGCCAACCGGGTTTGCGTTCGCCGGATTAAAATTTACCACGCGCGAATCTTGCCGCTGCCATCAACTTGTGGCTTAATGCGCGCCGCTTTTGATCATGTCAGCCAAACGCAAAAAAGAATCCGGGCAGCCTGAATTGCCCATCGCCGCCGCGACGCCCGCCGCGCCGGTGGAAACGAAGAAATCCCCCGCGCCCAACGGCAACGGCGCGGATCATGTCGTCGCCGAGACAGTCGAGACGGCAGTCGTCCACAAGTCGTTCGATCCGAAAAAACTCGGCGTCGGTTTGCACACGCGTGTGGATCGCGGGTTTTTGGATTACGCCAGCTATGTCATCCGCGACCGCGCGATTCCGAATCTCGCCGACGGCTTGAAGCCGGTGCAGCGGCGCATCCTCTGGGCACTGCACGAGAAGGACGACGGCCGTTTCATCAAGGTCGCCAATGTCGTCGGCCATACGATGCAATATCATCCGCACGGCGACGCGTCCATCGGCGACGCGCTGGTGGTGCTGGCGAACAAGCGTTACCTGATCGAAGGGCAGGGAAATTTTGGCAACATCTTCACCGGCGATCCCGCCGCCGCGCCGCGTTACATCGAGTGCCGGCTGACGGAGCTGGCGCGCACGGAGGTTTTCAACGACTCCATCACGGATTTTGTGCCGAGCTATGACGGCCGCAACCGGGAGCCGGTGGCGCTGCCGTGCAAGCTGCCGCTCGCGCTGATGCTGGGCACGGAGGGCATCGCGGTCGGGCTGGCCGCGCGGATTTTGCCGCACAATTTTCCCGAACTGCTCCAGGCGCAGATCGCGATTCTCAAGAAGCAGCCGTTCAAGTGCCTGCCGGATTTCACGACCGGCGGCCTGATGGACGCGCGCGATTACCAGGACGGCAAAGGCTCGGTGAAGGTCCGCGCCCGCATCAAGGTGAAGGACGAATCCACCGTCGTCATCACGGAGATTCCGCCGACGACCACGACGGATTCGCTCATTGGCTCGATCGAGGACGCGACGCGCAAGGGCAAGCTCAAGGTGAAATCCATCAACGATTTCACGTCCGAAAATGTCGAGATCGAGATCAAATGTCCGGCCGGTGTGGACGCGGAAAAAATGGTGGACGCGCTCTACGCCTTCACCGATTGCGAGACAACCATCGCCAGCCGCATCGTCGTCATCAGGAACAATCGTCCGGTGGAGCTGACGGTTTCGGAAATTCTGCGCGAGAACACCGACCAGCTCGTCGCCATCCTCAAGCGCGAGCTGGAACTGCGCGAGAAGCAACTGCTCGACGAGCTGCATTACCGCACGCTGGAACGCATCTTCATCGAGGAGCGCATCTACAAGCTGATTGAGAAGTGCAAAACGAACGAGGCCGTCACCGCGGCGGTTCACGACGGGTTCAAGCCGTTCAAAAAGGAATTGATCCGCGACATCGCGGACGCGGACGTCGAAAAATTGTTGCAGGTCCGCATCCGCCGGATTTCGCTCTTCGATATCAACAAACACCGCGAGGAGATGGAAAAGACGAAAGCGGAACTCGACGCGACGCGCAAAAATCTCAAAGGCCTGACGAAATACGTCATCAGCCATCTGGAGGCGTTGTTGGAAAAATATGGGCCGCTGTATCCGCGTCTGACCACGAAATCAGCGCGGCACGAGGAGGTGGACGTGAAGGCCGTGGCGTTCAAGGCGTTCAAGGTCAGCTACGACCGCGAGAGCGGCTATGTCGGCTACAAGGTCAACGGCGAGGAGTTCAAGCTCGAATGCACGAAGTTTGACAAAATCCTGCTCGTGTCCAGGGACGGCGCCTACAAGGTCACCGAGCTGCCGGAGAAATTTTTCGTCGGACAGGAATTGTTTTACTGCGGCCTGCCGGACCGCGACCGTGTGTTCACCTGCGTCTACACCGACCGCGACGCGAGCTACCTCAAGCGGTTCACGTTCGGCGGCACGATTTTGAACAAGGTCTATTCGTGCATCCCGGAAAAATCGCGCATCCTCTACTTCGCGCCGGACACGCCGAAGCTGCTTTATGTCCGCTACAAGCCCGCGCCGCACCAGAAAATCAGCCAGCAGACGTGCGACCCGTTACAGGTTGAGGTGAAAAACCCGCGCACGCTGGGCCGGCAGATTTCCATCAAGGACGTTTCCTCCGTCACCGCCGAGCCGACGCGCGGCTGGGACGAAAAGGAAACGACGACGAAGATTGTGTTTGTGTAAGCCGGTGTCAAAGCGGACTGCCGTCGGGGATTTTTGAACGCGGCGCGCGCCGGGCGACGGCGAATTTCAAGTCTGTCCGGCGCCGCCTTTGGCCGCCCTGGCTCCGCGCGCCAGAACTTGAGCAATGGCCTGCGCCAGCAGCTCGGGATTGACCGGCTTGACGAGAACTTCATCAATGCCGATCATTTTGGCCGCCTGCTGCACCGTCGAATCCACGAAGCCCGACATGAGCAGCATGGGAATGTCCGGCCTCGTTTCACGCATCGCCGAAACCAGCTCCGTGCCCGACATGCCGGGCATCGCCCAGTCGGTGACGATCAAGTCGAATTCCCGCGGCGCGCGGCGGAATTGTTCCAGGGCATCCTCCGACTGCTCGCAGCAGGTCACGGCGTAACCGAGCCGCTTCAACAATTCTTCCGTGGACCTGGCCACAATCGGCTCGTCGTCCACGAACAGAATCCGTTCGCCATGCCCGTGCGGAACCGCCACGACCGGCGCGGAGGGTTCCTTTCTGGAGGCCGGGCTTGCGGGCAGATACACTTGAAAGCTCGTTCCCCGGCCCGGTGCGCTTTCCACCAAAATCGCGCCCCGGTGTGATTTGACGATGCCCTGCACCACGGAAAGTCCCAGGCCGGATCCTTTGCTGGCGGGCTTGGTGGTGAAGAACGGCTCAAATATCCGCTCCCGCGTCTTGGCGTCCATTCCCTGACCATTGTCGGCGATGGTCAGCCGCACAAAATTTCCCATGCGCAACTCCGGGTGCAGCAATAACATCGCTGCATCCACTTCCACGGCCCGCAGGCTGATGTCAATGTGGCCGCCCGTGTCGGGCAGGGCCTGCCAGGCATTGGTGAAAATGTTCATGATGACCTGGTGAATCTGCGTCGGGTCCGCCAGCACCGGCGGACAGCCCGTCTCCACATGGTGCGTGATTTTGACCATGGCCGGAATGGCCGACCGCAGGAGCTTGACGCACTCACCCACGATGGGCTGCAACGGCATCACCTGTTTCGCGCTCTCGTGCCGCCGGCTGAAAGTCAGGATTTGCTGCACCAGTTCCCGCGCGCGGTTGGCCGCGGTTAGGATGGACTGCACATATTCCTGCGTGGGATGGCTGGCCGGCAGGTCTTCGCGCACCAGTTCGGCGCTGCCCAAAATGCCCGCGAGCATGTTGTTGAAATCGTGCGCAATGCCGCCCGTCAATGTCCCGATGGCCTCCATTTTTTGCGCCTGCAAAAGCTGCTCCTCCAGATTGCGGCTGGCGGTGATGTCACGCGAATTGAAGACAATTCCCAAGCCCTCCACGTCGTGCGGAATGCTCCGGCCCACCGATGAAAACAAATGCCATGCGCCGTCGCGATGCCGGATGCGGTATTCGATGGCCACGGGCGAATCGGGATTGGAAAACGCCCGGCGGATCATGGCCGCCAGCCTCGGCCAGTCCTCGGGATGGATCAGCTCGGCGAGGTTGCGGCCCGTCACCATCTCCGGTTTCAAATTAAGGACCCGCTCGATGGACGGGCTTTGAAAATGGATGACGCCTTCCGGGTCCACCAGCGTGATCACGTCCGAGGCATATTCGATGAGCGTGCGGAAGTATTCCTCGCGGCGGCGCAATTCCTGCTCGATGCGCTTGCCGGCGGCAATGTCGCGCGCCACCGTGGAGGCGCCCACCACCCGGCCTGCCGCGTCCCTGACGGGCGACATCATGATGGAAACGTCAATCAGCCGACCGTCCTTGCGACGGCGCACGGTGTCGAAGGGTTTCATGCGCCTGCCATTCCGGATGCAGTCGTGGATTTGTTCGTCTTCGTCCGTGTGGTCCGGCGGAATCAGCCGCGCAACGGACTGTCCGATCATTTCCTTGCAGGAATAGCCGAAGATTTTTTCCGCGCCATGATTCCAACTGGTCACCAGCCCGTTCAAATCCTTGCCGATGATGGCGTCGTTGGAGGATTCAACAATGGCCGCCATCCACGAACGCAGTTCCTCGGCATGCACCCGCTCCGTTGCGTCGCGCAAAATGGCGGCGAACATTTTTTTGCCGTCGGCCTCCACCCCGAAAATGGACGCCTCAACCGGAAATTCCCGGCCATCCGCCCGCAGGGCCGGCAGCGACTCCGGGTTCCGGGGCCCGGATTCCGGTGTTTCCGTCTTGCGCCCCAGGATGTGCCGGCGGTGCGCCTCCGGAATGAACCGGTCCAGCTTCTGTCCCAGCGCCTCCTGCTGGCGGCATTGAAACATCCGCTCGGCGGCCGCGTTGAACAGGATGATGCGCCCGGTTTCATCCGCCAAAATGATGGCATCCATCGCCGAGGACACCAGGGCCGGCATCAACGATTTGAGCAGCGCGGCGGGAAGGGGTTTGGCTTTCGCAAGTGTCATAAAACGTCGTATTCCACTGCAACCGAATTATCCGGGCGAACATTTCCTTACCATTTGCCACCAGGCCTCACAATCCAAAACTGTTTTCGCATCGCCGGCGATTTTGGCTCAAGTTCCGCCGGATTTCGCCGAAAGAGAAGTGGACCCGCCGGTTTGCAGCCGGGGCCGGTGTGTTTTCCGGCGCGCGGGAAGCAATTTATGACACCAAACGAAGTCATCGCCAAAGTCCAGAAGCTGCCGGCAGTATCACAGGCCGCCCTGAAGCTGGTCAGCCTGCTGGACCAGCCCGCTGTCAGCAACGAGGACATCGTGACGGTGCTCAAATATGACAACGTGCTGACGGCCAAACTGCTGCGCGCCTGCAACTCGCCCTATTTCGGTTTTGAGGAAAAAGTCTTCTCGGTGGAACAGGCCGTGCTGATTCTCGGCCACCAGCAGATTTTGCACATGGTTTTGAGCCTGGCCTTTGGCAACGCCATGAGCACAACCTTGCCGGGCTACGCCATCGAAGCCAAGGAACTGTGGTCTCATTCCATCACCACCGCCGTGGCCGCCGAGCAACTGGTCAAAAGCGGCATCCCCATGGAACTGGAACCGCCGGTCGCCTTCACCGCCGGCTTGCTGCACGACATCGGCAAGCTCGCGCTGAACCAAGTTCTCGATGCCGATGCGCAAACAGCCATCCGCTCCTGCATCGCCCAAAAACACCTTCCCCGGAACGCGGCGGAAAAGGAAATCCTGGGAACCGACCACGCCGAGGTCGGCGCCCGCCTGCTGGAAACGTGGCTGCTGCCCGACGAAATCGTCGAAGCCGTCGCCAACCACCATCATCCCATCTCGACGCCGGCCCCCAAGCTGTCCGCCCTGATCCATGTGTCCAACTGCCTCGTGCATTTGATCGGCTCCACCCTGGGCTGGGATTGCTATGCGGTGTTGGCGGATGCCGGGGCCAACCAGGCCCTCGCGATCACCCCGGAAAAACTCGAGAGCCTGATGATTGAAGTCCATGAGTCAGCCAAACAGGTCGAACATTTCATGAACCTCGCATGAACCCAAAAAAAATCCGCGTGCTGGTCGTGGACGACTCTTCCGTCGTGCGCCACGCCATCAGCGACGCCCTTCGCCGCGACCCGGAAATCGAGGTCGTCGGCACCGCGCCCGATCCTTACCAGGCGCGGGACAAAATCCTCGAACTCAATCCGGACGTGCTTACGCTGGACATCGAGATGCCGCGCATGGACGGCCTGACGTTCCTTAGAATTTTGCAAAAACACCGGCCCATGCCCGTCATCGTCATCAGCTCCCTGACGCAAGCCGGTTCGCGTGCCGCACTGGATGCGCTGGAAGCCGGGGCGGTGGACGTGCTGGGCAAACCCACCTCCGCCTGGGGCATCGGCGACCTGGGCGCGCAGCTTTGCCAGCGGGTGAAGGGCGCGGCGGTCGCGTCGTTGCGCCGGACGCCGGCCGGGAACGCCGCGCCGCAACCGGCCAGCCTCGCGGGTTCCAGGCCGTTCGATCCGCGGCAAATCATCCTGCTGGGCGCCTCGACCGGCGGCACCGAGGCGTTGAAATTTGTGCTCAACCGCCTGCCGGACGGCCTGCCGGGCATCTGCATCGTCCAGCACATCCCGCCCGTTTTTTCCAAGGCCTTTGCCGAACGGTTGAATGAAACATGCGCCCTCGAAGTCCGCGAGGCCGTTTCCGGCGACCAGTTGCATCCCGGCCTCGCGCTGGTGGCGCCCGGCGATTTCCACATGATGACGTTTTGGGACAACAACTGTTACCGCATCGTCCTCAATCAAGGCCCGGCCGTGCATTACACCCGTCCCGCCGTGGACATGCTCTTCAATTCGGCGGCGGTCTGCGCCGGAAGCCATGCCGTCGTCGCCCTGCTCACCGGCATGGGTTCGGACGGCGCGAGCGGAATGCAGAAGCTCAAGTCGAAAGGCGCGACGACCTTCGCGCAGAACGAGGAAACGTGCGTCGTCTATGGAATGCCCCGCGCCGCCGTTGAGTTGGGCGTGGTGGACCGCGTCCTGCCGCTGGACGAAATTCCCGATGCGCTCGTGCGCTCGGTCCTGTCCCGAAACAACCACAACCATTGCAGCGAACCCTCCACACCGCAGCCAAAACAACTCACCCACAGCTAAAATAAAATCATGAACGCGCAAGCTCCCGCATTGGACATCCGCCATTTCCTGAACGGCCATCTGGTGGATGTGTTTCAAACCATGCTTTCGATGAAGGCAACCCCCGTGTCGGAAGGCCCGCCGCCGAAATTTGCCGAGCACACAACCGGCTCGGTCGGCTTCGCCGGCGACACGGTGAGCGGGGCCGTGTATCTCCATTTGTCCACGGAGATGGCGAATCGGATCGCCGCCGCAATGCTGGGCTTGCCGCCGGAGGAAACCCTCGGCGAAAGCGATGTCAACGACGTCGTCGGCGAATGCACCAACATGCTCGCCGGCGGCTTGAAATCGGCCCTGTGCGACAAGGGCTACGAATGCGCCGTCAGCACGCCGGCCATCATCCGCGGCACCTCCTTTGCCATCGAGTCGCTGCCCGACGTGCGGCAGGAACAAATGATTTACGAGATCAACGGCTCCCGGTTCGCCGTGGAGGTTCATGTCAAATTCAACGGAAACAACTGATCAGGAAAATTATATGGCTTCAAAAATTTTGAGCGTTGACGACAGCCGGACCATCCGCCTCATCGTGGGCCGGGCGCTCCGGCCCTACGATTGCGTCCTGTGCGAGGCGGGAAACGGTGAGGAGGGCCTCGCCGTGGCGGCGCGCGAAAAACCCGACCTGATCCTGCTGGACGTCACCATGCCGGTGATGGACGGCGTGACGATGCTGACCAAGCTGAAGGAAGACCCGGCACTGAAGACGATCCCCGTCATCATGCTCACCGCCGAATCGGGCCGCGACAATGTGATCCACATCGCGCGGCTCGGCGTGCGTGATTATCTGGTGAAGCCGTTCAAGGAGGATCAATTGATCGAAAAATTGAGCCGCAACCTGACGCTCCAGAAAAGAGAGGCGGCGCCAGTGGCACCGGCGCCGGCACCAGCCCCGGCCGCCGCGCCGCAGGCTTGATTTGATTTATGCAAAATGGAGCCAACTACCAGGAATTATCCCGACGCTACGGGTTTGCCCCCAAGCTGGAGAGCGCCTCGCGCCTGACGCAGCTTGTCGCGCGGCAGGATTCCGACGTGGACGAAATCGTCAAGGTGATCAACAAGGATCCCGCCCTCCGCGACCGGCTGTTGCGCGTGGCCAATCCCGACGCCGAAAACGCGGCGGAATACTCCATTGAAACCGTCGAGGAGGCCCTCATGCGCAACGGCGTGGGGTGCGCAATGGTGCTCGCGATGAGCACACCGCTGGCCCTGGCGCTCATCAAAACCGCCCAGACCATGCTGTCCGTCAAGATGGAAATGATTGACCGCAATCTGGCTGAACCGCTGGAGAACGAACACCTGCTCGGCACCATCGGTTTTTCCGGCAAGGTGGCTGGCGCGGTCTACCTGCGGATGAACCTAGCCTCCGCCCGCATGGTCGCCGCAGAGATTCTGGGCATGAATCCCGAAGAGATGGCGGATGTGAACGAAATCCGCGACGTGGTTGGCGAGCTGCTCAACATCATGACCGGCAATTTCAAATCCAATCTTTGCGACGCGAGTCTGGACTGCAAATTGCAGCCGCCGGAAGTGAAACTCTCCACGGATTCCCAATCGCCCGTGGTGCCGGGCGGCGGACTGGAGCGTATGGCCTTTCGCACCGACAAGGCCCAGATTTTCGTGGACGTGACCGCCAATCCGTGGAACTCGGAGGATTAACCTTGCAAAAAACCGAACGCGCAAACCAGCTTCTTGCCCTCCTCGGCAGGGAAATCCGCCAGGCCCGCGCCGGTTCAGACCAGGGCCAGTTTCCCATCCTCGACCTCATCGGCAACCTGCGCGACGAATTCGCCGGCGGGCAGGAATCGGCCGCAGCGCATTCCGCGTGCGCCGCGGCCTGGGAGAAAACGGTCCACATCGTCGAATCCGGCCAGCCGTTCAGCCCGGAAAACATCGAGTGGCTGAACACATTGCTGGCCAATCTTGAAAATAATCCGGCGGCTCCCGGCCAGCCGTCCGCCCCGGAACCGGTGTCCGCCCTACCGGCTGCCGCAAGCGCCCCGACCGTTGTCCCCGCGCCGGCGGAAGCTTCTGCGGCGGCGGAAACGGAATTGAATTTGAATCTCGCCAGCGACGCCGACTTGCTGCGCGAATTCATCACCGAATCGCGCGAGCATCTCGACAACATCGAGCAGGGCGTTCTGGTGCTGGAAAAACAGCCCGACAACGCGGAGATGCTGAATACCGTCTTCCGCGCGTTCCACACGTTCAAGGGCGGCGCCGGCTTTCTCAATCTTGTTCCCATCAACCGGCTGGCGCACATCCTCGAATCGCTGCTGGACCTAGCGCGGCAGGGCAAATTCGCCATCGCCTCGCCGACCATTGACTTGATCCTGCGCGGCCGCGACGTGCTCAAACAATTTCTCGACGAGATCGAAGGCCAGGTCAACGGCACCAAGCCGGCGACGGCCATCTTCATCCCGACCGAGGCGCTGAAAGCGGAAGTCGCCCGGATGATTGAACAGGTTTCGTCGGGCCAAGTTTCCGCCCAGGCCGCGTCAGCGGAAATTTCACCCGCCAGGCCGGCGGCGCCAACGCCGGAAATCATGGCGGCAACGGCGCAATCCTCCGGCGGCAACACGATGGTGCGCGTGGACACCAGCAAGCTCGACGGCCTTTTGGATCTGGTCGGCGAAATGGTCATCGCCCAGTCGCTGGTCGCGCCGAATCTGGCCCGGCTGTCGGACGGCGACGCGCAGTTTTCGCGCAACGTGGCGCAGTTGAACCGCATCACCCGCGACCTCCAGCGCGTGAGCATGTCGCTGCGCATGGTGCCGGTCCGCGGCCTGTTTCAAAAAATGGCGCGCGTCTCCCGCGACATCAGCGCCAAGCAGAACAAAAAGGTGGAGTTTCTGACGAGCGGCGAGGACACGGAACTGGATCGCGGCGTGGTCGAGGAATTGAACGACCCGCTGCTCCACATGATCCGCAACTCGATGGATCACGGCATCGAGCCGGCGGACAAACGCGTTGCCGCCGGCAAATCCCCGGTCGGCTCGCTGCACCTCCGCGCCTGTCACCAGGGCGGCAGCATCGTCGTCGAAATCGAGGACGACGGCGGCGGATTGAACCGCGACCGCATCCTCGCCAAGGCAATCGAGTGCGGACTCGCCGCGCCGGACGAGCATTTGACGGACGAGGAAATTTACCGCTTCATCTTCGCCGCCGGATTTTCCACGGCGGAAAAAGTCACCGACCTTTCCGGGCGCGGCGTCGGACTGGACGTGGTGCGCCGCAACATCGAGAAACTGCGCGGCACCGTGGACATTTCCTCCACGCCGGGCAGGGGCACGCTGTTCAAAATCGCGCTGCCATTGACGCTGGCCATCATCGACGGGCTGGTCGTCGGCGTCGGCGCGGAACGCTACATCATCCCGACGCTGTCGGTGCGGGAATCCTTCCGGCCCGCGGCGGAAATGATTTCGCGGATTCAGAACCGCGCGGAAGTCGTCAACGTGCGCGGACGGCTCATTCCCCTGCTGCGGCTGCATGAAATTTTCGGAATCCCGGCGCGCGCGACCAACCCGACGCAGGGCATCATCGTGGTGGTGCAGTCCGGCACCAACATCCGGTGCCTGCTGGTGGACGCGCTGCTGCACAAACAGGAGGTGGTCATCAAAAATCTCAACGAAATGCTGGTCCACAAGAATCCCGCCTTCGCCGGGGCCACAATCCTGGGCGACGGCCGCGTCGGCCTCATCCTCGACGTGAACGCTCTCACGCAACAGGAGAAGCAGCCGCTCTCGAAGGCCGCCTGACTTCTGGAAATTTTCCCCGGCTCAACGCCTTGGCGGCGCGGCAGGCTTGAGATAGATCGCCGGCTGCAATTGCTGCAACGAATGCCGGACGCCGCTCAAGCTTTCCGAATGGCCGACCAGCAGATGCCCGCCCGGCTCCAGTTGCTCCGTGAGTTTTGCAATCAATGTTTCCTGCGTGGGCCGGTCGAAGTAAATCATCACGTTGCGGCAGAAAATCAGGTGGAACCGCTGGGCGAAGGGATATTGCGGCTGGAGGAGGTTCAAGTGTTGGAAGCTGACCCGCCGGCGCAGCGCCTCCTTCACGCGAAACTGTCCCGCAAACCGGCCGACGCCCCGCTGAAAATACCGGCGGAGCAGTTCCGGCGGAACCGGCGCCAGCTTTTCCGTGTCGTAAATGGCCTGTCCGGCCCGGTCCAGAATGCGGGTCGAAATGTCCGTGGCGTCAATCGTCCATTTCCCCTCCAGCCCGAAAAATTCCGCCAGCACGATGGCCAGCGTGTAAGGCTCCTCGCCAGAAGACGAGGCCGCGCTCCACGCGCGGAACGGTTCGCGCCCGTCATTGCTCAAACGCCAGTGCGGCAAAAGAACCGACCGCAGCCAGTCGAAATGTTTTTCCTCGCGGAAAAAATGGGTGTGGTTCGTGGAAATGACATCCACGAGATTGCCCAGTTCCTCCACGCCCGCCGCCGTTTTGAGCAACTGGCAATATTCGTGGTAGCCGCCGATTTTCAGGACGCGCAGGCGCTTGGCCACGCGGCCACTGACCAGCGCGCGCTTGTCCGAACCCAGATTGATCCGGCTGTGCTCATAGACCAGTTTGCGCAGAAATTCGTAGTCAACGTCCGCAAGTGCATCGGTGGCGGTCGTTGTCGGCGGAACTGGCATGGCGTCACATTTTTTCAGGCGTTGATGGGTTCAAAAATCCCGGAAACCGTCGGCACTGCCCGCGGCGGATCCTTTGCGGGGCTGGCAACCGTTTCCGGCGCAGGAGCGGAGTTTGGTGTCAATGGAGCAGACATGGTTTCATGTCGAAGCTTTTTGTGGTGGATGAAATGGTCGGCGGCAAACAAATCTTCATCCAACGGCAAATGGGTTCACCATTTTGCCATGTCAGGATCGCGCGGGTGCGCCTCCGGGCGGCGCTTCCAGCGTTCCAGTTTGTTAAAGGCCTCCTGCGCCGCCGACAGCAGTTCCTTCGATCCCACGGGTTTTGTGAAATAATCCTCGAAACCAACCTCGCGGCAATGAACCAGTTCGAACAGCGAGGCATATCCGGTGACAGCGATGGTAATGCTCCAAGGCCACTCCTTATGCACTTCACGGCAAAGATCCACGCCATTCATGGCCGGCAGGTTGAGATCCAGAAAGAGGACCGCGGCGGGAGTCACCCGCATGATTTCCAGGGCTTGTTCGGCGCTCTCCGCCGCCAGCACGGCGTAACCGGCGTTGGTGAACACTTTTGTATAGGCCAGCCGGATGCACGGCTCGTCATCCACAATGAGAATTGATTTATGGATCATAGGCGCTAGCTGAAGTTGGGGTGCGGGAATCCCACCGAACCCAACAGCAGGATGCCGGACATTGTGAGTGTTTTCATTTTCTCGCGATTTGTCCGGAATCAGAATTTGTATTGGAGGCCGAGGGAGACGACCTGGTGTTCAAAGTCGCGGTAGCCCGGTCCCAAGCTGGCGGGGAGGTTGTTCATGGCGTTGTCGCCCAGGTCGTAGGTGTAGGCCACATTGGCGCTCAAATGCGGGGTGAAGGCATAGGTCACGCCGGCGGAAATCTCAAACTCCATGTCATCCCGCAAGCTTGAATTCTGTCCGCTCGGAGTCGCTTCAGAACCTTCGGTGTAGTCGCTCTCCAGAACCTTGCCACCCAAATCCAAGCCAAGTTGCTTGGTCGCGTTCCAGTGGTAGGCCAGGGCATAGGTGCTGTCCAAATACGGCACTTTGCCGGTGCTGGAAACCCACTGCCATTGCTTGTAATTAAACGTCACCGTCTGGCTGGGTGTGATGGCCGCCGTGAGGACGGCCTCGCCGTAGTATTTGATCGGATGCAAATCATTGACCGGGGTCATGGAGTTGTAGCTGCGGAAATCCGGGCCGCCCGCCAGCTTCACATTCAGCCAGCTCAACGGCTTGCCTTCCAGCCCCAGCAGCAACCGCTGATAGTCGCTGGACGAATAATGATGGTCAGTTGTGACCCAGCCGGGGAACTGCTGCTGGTATTGCGAGCCGTAGCGGTAACCCAGCGTCGCGGCCAGCTTCGGCGTCAGCTTGTAGCCCAAATCCACGCCGCCGTTCACATCGTAACGATCCACATAGTCTTGATAACCTGGAATCGGCGCTGGAGATCCCGCAATCGCCGAGGTGTTGTGCCAGTCGGTCATCAGGTTGTAATCCAGCAAAGAAGCCGTCGGACGGACGAAGAATTTCTCCCAGTCGTATTGCAACAAAATGGTGGCGCGGTCCTGGGTCTGCGCCATCCGCTCGCGCGGGACGGATTGAGCGTAGGTGCTGCGGTATTGATCATACGAGTTTCCCCCGTTGGCGGGGCCGTAAATCGGGGTCTGCTTGTTGCCATCGTTGTAGAGAAAGGCGTTGTCCAGCGAGTATGAAAAATCACCGGTCCTGCCCTTGATCGTGTCGCCGATCTTGTGCGCGTCGTAACTCTGCGACGATGCGCCCTCGTAAATGTTGAAATCCGGCGCGTAAACCAGCGACAGCGTCTGCAACGCGTTCGTGTTTTGATTCCCCAGCAGCGGCGCGAAATTAAATCCGATCTTCGGCGACACCGTGCTGACCCACGACGCCTGCGGCTGCATGCCGTTGCCTGAAACCAGCAGCACGTTGTTGTCGTAGCTCTCCTTGACGCCCAACGTCAGGTCCGTCAGCCAAGCCGGCTTCTGCCAGGCGCCTGAACCGGAAACCGCCGCCGGGGTGTCGGCGCAATATGCGTTCGTGAGCAGTCCGACGGCCCCCAGCAGGGACAGGCTTGAATATAATTTAACGTTCATTTTTAATGGTTGTTCAGGAATGCGCAGGTGCCGGGCGCAAAGAACGCTACCAATGCTGTCTTGCAGCATGACACACAATTCATTTGGTTTGCTATCGGCGGAAAAGTGATTTGTTTTAGCAAATATTCTCGGAATATCCAAAGATCCATTTCGGCCGGCGGCTCAAGCGGCGGAAATGACGACGGATCTCAAAAGTCCTTAAAATCGCCGTCCATGGGGATTTCGCTCCGGCCATTGACCTTGCCTGCCATTGCCGGCTCCGCGTGCGCATGACCGTTTCCATGAATCGGGGCGGGCTGTTTCGCCACGCGCGTGGCGATGCGGGCTTCCTTGGCGCGCATGGGTGCCGCAGCCGTTCTGGTTGCGGTGGTGGTCTGGCTGTTGCCGCCAACCAGCCGCAGTAATTCCGCCACGGACTGTTTCATCGTTTCGGCCTGCGCGTTGAGTTCCTCCGCCGCTGCCGCGCTCTCTTCCGCGTTGGCCGCGTTCGATTGCGTCACCTTGTCCATCTGGCCGACGGCGGTGTTGATTTGCGTGATGCCCTGAGTCTGCTCGCGCGAGGCCCCGGCCACTTCGGCCACCAGTTCGTCCACCTGCCGCACCTTGATTACTATGTCATTTAACGCCTGGGCGACCTTGTTGCTGATTTCCACGCCCTGCCCGGTCTTGGCAATCGCGCCTTCAATCTTTCCAGCCGTTTCCTTGGCGGCCTGCGCACTGCGCTGGGCTAGGTTGCGCACTTCATCAGCCACGACGGCAAAGCCCATTCCGGCTTCGCCGGCGCGCGCCGCTTCGACAGCGGCGTTCAAGGCAAGGATGTTGGTCTGGAATGCGATTTCATCAATCGTCTTGATGATCTTGGCGATGTCATTGGAGGAAACCTTGATGGCATCCATCGCGGTGCTCATCTCCTGCATATCACCGGCACCCTTGTCGGCGGCGGTCCGGGTCTGCTTGGCAAGGTCGTTCGCCTTTTGGGCGTTCTCGGCGTTGCGCTTGGTCATGCTGGCCATTTCTTCCAGAGACGAACTGGTTTCCTCCAACGATGCGGCCTGTTCGCTAGCCCCTTCCGCCAATGTCTGGCTGGCAGAGGAAACCTGGCCGGCGGCGCTGGCAACTTGTTCGCCCCCTTCACTCAAAGAACGTGAAACTTTCGTGAGCACCCGGTTCAATCCTGTGATCAGCCAAAAGCCCAAGAGTATGCTAATGGCCAATTCACCCACCACAACCAAACTCAACATGAACTTTGAAAATTTGGCGCTGTGCTGGATCGTATTGGCAGCGTCCGTGGCTGTTTTGACTTCAAGCTGATTAAATTGCGTGCCGAGCTGATCATAAACCTCATATGCGGCACGAACTGGTCCTTCCAATTGGGCCATCGCCTCTTGATTCTTGCTGGCGTCACTGAATTGCAGGACTGGGCCGCGCGCGTTGACATAATCCTCTCTGGCCTGTTTCATCTTTTCAGAAAGTTGCTTTTCCTCGGGTGAGTTGCAAAACCTGCCGAGATCGTCAACCAATTTGGCATTGGCGGTGGCGATCTCTTTCATCTGCGTTTCATAAGTTTGCTTCTCATTCGCATTGGTTGTCAGGACGTGTCGGATAAGCGCCAAATGCGCGCGGCCAAGGTTCAGCATGATGTCCCCCGATGCGGCCAGACCGGGAACGCTGTCATTGCTGACCTCGTCCGCATGCTTGCCAATGCCATGCATCGAAATCCATGCCGTAATTCCCATGCCGGCGCTCAACGCGACAACAATGACAAAGCCGATGGTGATGCGTTTTCCAATAGTCCAGTTTTTCATGGTTTAATTTTTGTTGTTTTTAAATTGATGAATCCAACTCTTGCTTGATCTGTGATTGCTGGTTCTTAACTTTCAAAAGTCATGCCGCTACTTGGATTTGCTGCAATTCATCGGCGCAGAGCACGCGATCAATGTTGAGCAGTGTTTTGACCGCGCCTTTCACCTTGGCCATGCCAATGATGTATTCGGTGGAAATTTTGCCGCCGAAATCGGGCGTTTCCTCGATGTCGCCGGGAGCCAGGTTGACGACTTCCTCGACGCCGTCCACGATCAGCCCCATCTGAATGTTTTTGCCGTCGGGCAGCTTCACCTGCACCACGATGATGCAGGTCAACTCGGTGTCCTTCACGCCGGTAAATCCAAACCGCACCCGCAGATCAATGACCGGAATGATCTTGCCGCGCAGATTGATGACGCCCTTGACGTAGTCCGGCATCTGCGGCACAGCGGTGATGGTAATCAGCCGGATGATTTCTCGCACCTTCAGCACGTCAATGCCGTAGGACTCCCCATGGAGGGTGAAGGTGAGATATTTTCCGGCCAGTTTTTGCTGCTGGCCTTTGACAGGCGACAAGGTTTCGGTTGCCATATATTTGATGTTTGCCAGATGGTTGCGCCGCCGCCAAACAAGGCGCTCTCTTTTGAGCGAGCCTTTGCAAACCGCAGGCAACGCAACCGCATTTATTTGTTTATCGGCTGGATTTGAGGAAGCTTGAGGGAGTTGTTTCGGACGAAATGCACCGCGCCCCCCAGTCAAAATTTTCCACGCGCGGCGAGTTTTGGCTCAAGTTCCGCGGAATTCCGCCGAAAGACAGGTGAAACCACCGACTTGTGATCGGAGGCGGTTTGTTTTGCCAGCGCGGAATGGAAATCATTGAAGCAGTTGGGCGCACATTTGCCGGCGGCAGTCCTTCAGTCGCAGTTGGATTGACTTTGAAATGACCGCAAGTGCGCACGCGGTTTTGTGCGGTTGGAAATTTGACACCCTGATTTTTATGCCCGCATTCTCCCGATGGGTCGTCGCCGCGCCTAAAAAAAATCTCGTGGTCGGCGTGGCCGACATGGTCGCCAGCAACGACAGCAATGCAGAACTGGTCACCTATTCGCTCGGCTCCTGCCTGGGTGTGGCGGTTTATGACCCGGTAAAAAAAGTCGGTGGCCTGCTGCACCTGATGCTGCCGGATTCGCGCATTGACCCGAAGAGGGCCCTGACTGCACCGTTCATGTTTGTGGACACCGGCGTCCCCCAGCTTTTCAAGACGGTCTTCAACCTCGGTGGTGAACGATCCCGCGTCATCGTCAAGGTGGCCGGCGGGGCGCAATTCCTTGACGATCAGCGCATCTTCAACATCGGCGCGCGCAACATCCTGGCGTTTAACGAAATGATTTCCCGCAATGGAATGGCCGTTCACGCCCGCGACACGGGCGGCGTCAATTCCCGCACGATGCGTTTCGATCTGGCGACCGGCAACGTCTCCATTCACAGCCCGGGAAATGCCGTCCTGAATCTATGACGCCGGAGAATCGAGGCGGGAATTCTTCCCGGCGGGTTGGAAATCAAAATTCCGCCGGTTAGACCAGACCCTCCAGCATGTGAGGCAAACGGTCCAGGCTCCGGCGCAATGACGCGCGGGCGATGGCCTGTTCGGCATCCTGCGCTTCAGGAAACAGCACCCGCCAGCCGGAGGCCTGCAGGCAGTGGTCGTGCGTCACTTCCATGTAGTTGCCGCTGCAGCCGATTTGCGCGTTGCGCATCAGCAGGTCGGCAATCTGCACGGAGGCGATGATCAATTGCTGGTCCCCGGCCTTTTCGGGACAATGATGGAAGCGGACGGTGTTGACCATCAGCTCCGGCAGCCGGTGCCGCTCCAGATAAAGCGCACCAAGTTCGCCGTGGTCAATGCCCAGCACTTCATTTTCAATTTCGACCAAATCCCGGCTGCCCAGTTCCGCCTGGCGGTGAATTTCGGAGAAATGATCGGGAAACGACCAGGCCATGATGATTTTGCCCACGTCGTGAACCAGCCCGGCGACGTAATCGGATTCGTCCGCCGGCGTCTGAACCATGCCGACGACTTCGCGCGTGAGGATGGCGGTGCCGATGCAATGCTGCCAGAAATTCCGCCAGGGAAACGCGCACTGGCGCGAAAGCTTCTGAAAATCCTCGATGATGGGCGTGACGGTGGTCAATTGCCGGATTTGCCGGACACCGAGGTAAAACACCGCCTCCTCGATGCTGTTGACGGGAGTGGCGAGGCCATAATAAACCGAGTTCACGAGCCGGAGCAAACGGGAGGTGAGGCTGGGATCGCGCCGGACGATTTCCGAAATGTGCGCCGAATAGCGCTGCTCGGCCTGCAAAAGCCCCTGCAACGCCTTGTTGATGCTGCCCAACGAAGGCAAAGAGGGACACAACGCAAGCCGGTTGTTGATGACCTTGCGGTCAAGCCGGCCGATTTTTTCCATTTCAGCCAATTGAGACATAAAACTACCCGCCACCGTTTTATCGGCAATTCCTTGACGGACTTGAGCCAAAAAAGCTTTTGGCATGCCGTCGGATTTTTTCCTCAAGCCCCGGCAATTTTAGCCGATGCAAGGCCGAAGGTCATCGTGGTGGGTGGCCATGCAGGAAGTCCAAAGTCCAAAGTCACAACGTCCGCCGAACCTTTGAGCTTTGGCCGGAAAACCGTGTTCATGCATGATTAAAACAAGTCGAAAGCCTGAAGTCCTGACCCCAAAGCCGCACCGCCCGGTGCATCTTTGGATTTCGGGCTTTGGACTCTGGACTTTGGCCGTTGGGCTATCAAGCTGCCTGCCGGCCAGCGGCGGCGCATACCTGCCCATGATCGGCCCGGCACCGTTGCGCTTTGAAACAGCGACGGTTCACGCAAAAGTGATTTCGTGGATTTCTCCAACCGCAGACAAGCCGGCGGTGACTGCCGAAATGAATTCCCCGCCCGAAATTCCGGCGGGTCCCGCCAAAACCGACGGGGCAATTCCATTGACGAACATGAAAACCGACGCGGCCGTTCCCGCGCTGCCGGAAAACTTATCCACAAACTCACCGGCGGAGGCACACTCGGCAAACGACTTGCTTGTAGTGACTCCTGAAATGCTGGTTGACTATTTCAAGCCGGAAAGCGCCGCGACAAACCAAACCAATGTTCGCGTGTTGGCGCCGGTGGGGTTCATGCCGCCGTCTTCGGCTGCATCTCCTTCCAGTCAGGCAATTTATCGAAGTCAATGAGCCGGTTCCGTGAGACACATTTTGTCCGTCGGATTACTCATAAGCTCGCCTGGAATTTGATTTTCTGGGCGGTGGCGTGTGCGGCAGGTTTTGCCGCCACGGCACGGGCAAATTTTGCCGGAACCAATCCGCCCGGCAAATTACTCCCGAATTTTGACCTTTCTTCCAATCTGCCGGCGGTCAGTTCCAATCAGCCGACGACTTTTATCGCCGGCCCTGCAACCAATTCCCAGCCAGCCATCCCGGTTGCAGCAACGACCAACAAACTTCAGAACCAGAATCCGGCTGTGCAGGCGGATTCGGTGGATGCCTTCACTCAAAAACTGGAAACCGCCTGCTACCTGCGCAAGATCCGGCAATTGCAGGAGGCCAAGCCGCTGCTGGTGGCGTTGCTGGACAAGAATGCACCCGAACCCATCCAGAAATCTGCCCTGCTGGAACTCGCCGCCCTCGCGCAGGATGAGGATGACCTTCCGCGAACCCAAGATATTTACGCCCAATTCCTGAACCGCTGGCCAAACGAGCCGCGGGTTCCCGAAGTTCTGCTCCGTCAGGGGCAGATTTTCCGCCGGATGGGCCTCCACAACCTGGCGCTCGCGAAATTTTACGCCGTGATGACGGCCGCGCTCACCTTGAGGAATGACCGGCTGGATTATTACGAGCACCTCGTGGTGGAAGCCCAGATTGAAATCGCCGAGACGCATTACGAACTCGGAAAATACACCGACGCCGCGGAGTATTTTTCCCGGCTGTTCAAGCAGAACAACCCGGAGATTGACAGGCCGCAGGTCCTTTACAAGTTGATCCGCTGTTACAGCAGCACGACCAATTATGACGAGGCCGTCGCCTACAGCCAGGATTATCTGGCGCATTTTTCGGGCGCGCCCGAAGAGCCGGAGGTGCGCTATGACCTGGCCTCCGCCCTCAAGGAACTCGGACGCGACACGGAGGCGCTCCAGCAGGTTCTGACCCTGCTGCGGGAACAAAACGCGCAGGCAAAAAGCCATCCGGAAACCTGGGCCTACTGGCGGCAGCGCACCGGCAATCTCATCGCCAACCAGTTTTTCCGCGAAGGCGATTATCCCCGCGCCCTCGACATTTACACCAGCCTGGCCCAACTGGATTATTCGCCCCAATGGCAGTTGCCGGTCTGGTATCAGATCGGCATGACCTACGAGCATCTCTGGCAGCCGCAAAAGGCCACCGAAACTTACAACCAGATCATCAGCCGCGAAAGCGAACTGGACACCAATGCCCCGCCCAGCTTGAAGGCCATCGTGGAGATGGCGCGCTGGCGCATCGGTTTCATCCAGTGGCAGAGCACCGCCGAAAACGCCAACCACGACTTGCACAATACCAACACCACGTTCACCGCCACCACGGCAAACCCGGCGCCCAAACCATGAATTCCACCTCATCCGCCAGCTTCACGCCCGAATTACTGCGCGATCTGCGCACCTTTGCCACCCTTTGCGAAGAGACGCTGGCAATGGCCGCCCGGGAGCATCAGGCGCTGGCGGGCAGCGCGGATTACCAGCCGTTCGAGTTTGCCCGCCTGCGAAAAGACTTGCTTGGGCGGCTCGACCGCCTGATGATTGGCGTTCGCCGCTGGCGCGGGCTTTGGCAATTATGCAGCCCGGTCGAACGCGACCGTTTTCCGGATGTAAAAGCCGCAATTCAAATGCTTCAGGATTTAATCGTCAGGGTTCTCCAGTTGGATCGTGAAAACCAGCAGGCGCTGCGGCGCCGGGGATTGGTGCCGGCGCGTCATGTAACCGCCTGCGCCGCGCCGCCGTCCAACTACGTCGCCAGCCTTTACCGCCGTCACGCGGCTCACTGATTTATGGCCATTGAAAAAATCATCGTCTTGGAGGACGACGCCATCGTCCGCAGAAACCTCGAACAGCAATTGCGCAACCGGCGTTATGACGTGGCCGCCGTCGAGACCATCGCCGAGGCGCAGGAGTATTTGAACCGGGACAATTTTGACATGCTCTTCCTCGACGTGCGGCTGCCGGATGGCGACGGCACCGACTTGTTGAAGGCCATCCAGCTCCGCCCGCAAAAACCGCTCGTGGTCGTCACCTCCGGGTTCGGCACCGTCGAGTCCGCCGTGGACTGCATGAAAAACGGCGCGTTTGATTACCTAATCAAGCCGTTTTCCAGCGAGCAGCTGGGCGTCACGCTGAAAAAGGCCGAGGAGTTCACGCAGCTCGTCCGCGTCAACCGTTTTTTGAGCCAGGACAACGAGGACACCGGCTTTGAATTGCTCGGCCAAAGCCCCGCCATGGAAAACCTGCACCAGCTCATCCGCAAGGTCGCGCACACCCAGGCCACCGTGCTGATCCAGGGCGAGAGCGGCACCGGCAAGGAGCTGGTCGCCCGCGCGCTTTACCGCGCCAGCACCCGCGCCAACGCGCCGTTCATCAAGGTCAACTGCGCTGCCATCCCGGAGAATCTGATCGAAAGCGAATTTTTCGGCCACGAGCGCGGCGCGTTCACCGGCGCGCTGAACAAGCGCGAGGGCCGCTTTGAGCTGGCCCACGGCGGCACCATTTTGCTGGATGAAATCAGCGAAATTTCCCCCAGCGTCCAAGCCAAGCTGCTCCGCGTCCTGCAGGAGCGCGAACTGGAACGCGTCGGCGGCAACCGCACCATCAAGGTGGACGTGCGGGTCATTGCCACCACCAACCGCCGGCTTGACGAAAGCGTCGAGAAAAAGGAATTCCGCCAGGATTTGTTCTTCCGGCTGAACGTGGTGCCCATTCATCTGGCGCCCCTGCGCGAACATCTCGAGGACGTGCCGCTGCTGGCCGAGGAATTCACGCGACGCTTCAGCCGCAAACACGGCGCGGAGGTTCACGGACTTTCGCACGCGGCCGTGCAGGCGCTCAAGACGCACCACTGGCCGGGCAACGTGCGCGAATTGCAAAATGTCATCGAACGCGCCGTCATTCTTTGCGACGGCCACCAGCAACTGGAGCCGGAACATCTGGGCCTTGGCGCCGCCTGTGCAACGGCGACCACAGCTTCAGCCCCGGCTCCGCAAAATGGGAAGCCCGCCAGCCCGGCGGGTCCGGCGGGAGCCAGCGGAAACAGCTTTTCAACGCTGGCCGAACTGGAAAAGCGGCACATTTTCGACGCGCTGCAACGCTGTGAAGGCAACCGCACGCACGCCGCAAAAATGCTCGACATCAGCATCCGCACCCTGCGCAACAAACTGCACGAATACAACGGCACTGCAGGCAATGGCGACTCCGACCGGGAATTGATGACGGAAGCTTGAAGCCGCTCTGACCACACGGAACATTTCGGCGTTGTTTCCATCGCCGTTTCCAAATTTCCTTTTCCGGGCGCTGCCAAAGCAGACCGGCGGCGGAGATTTTTTCAGTTTTCCCCATTTTCACGCCGCCGGACAACACTTGCCTAGCGCGGCGCCCGTCGCGGCAACATTTTCCCTTTTGACCGCTTCACCGGCGCCTGAATCTTTATTTTCCAGCGATTTTTGCGCTGGCATCGGTGCTGCTTCACAGCGTTAGGAAAAGTCGCATGATAGACGCCCTGTTCAACCAGCCCGATTATCTGGCCGCCAAAAAGGCGCTCGATGCCGTTGCTCTGCGCCAACAGGCCATCGCCAGCAATATCGCCAACCTCGAAACGCCCGGTTACAAGCGGATGGACGTGGCGGCTTCGTTCAGCACTGAACTCCAGCGCGCCTGCGCCGCGCGCGATCCGCAGGAAATCGCCGCGCTCAAGCCCCAACTGGAAGTGGATTCCAACGCCGTCCCCGTCAGCCCCGACGGTAACACCGTCAGCCTGGAGGATGAATTGTTCAAGATGAACCAAAATTCGCTGGCCAACACGCTGGAGACCCAGTTGATCAGCACGGACTTTTACCGGCTTAAAATGGCCATCACCGGCACCGCCACCTGACGCTTATGATTGACATCCTTTCGGGAATCCAAAGCACCGCCGCCGCGCTCGACGCGGAGCGCACGCGGCTGGATGTCATTTCCGAAAACATCGCCAACGCGAGCACGACGCACGGCGTGGACGGCAAGCCTTATCAACGCCAGGTCGTCGTGTTTGAAAGCGCCCTCCAGCAGGCGATGGGCGGCGGCCCGGCCACGCCGACCCTCCGCGTCGCCGGCATCGAAAAGGACCCGCGCCCGTTTGAGCTGGTTTATGAACCCGGTAATCCCGACGCCGACTCGCATGGCATGGTCGCCATGCCCAACGTCAACGTTCAGGAGGAAATGGCGGACATGATTTCCGCCTCGCGCACCTTTGACGCCAATCTGGCCGTGATCAAAAACGCCCGCGACATGGCCCTGCAAGTTCTCACCATCGGCAAACACTGATTTGAACCATGATACCCCTTACCGCCATCCAGCCGCTGATGTCCGCCGGCGGAATCACGCCGGGCGAAAACATCACTCCCTCGCTGCCGGTCACGCCGGCGGACCAGCCGGGCGCGCTCGCGCCGGCGCAGCCGTCGGGCGATTCATTTTCGACAATGCTCGGCAAGATGGTTGAGGAGGTGAACGGCAAGCAAATCACTGCCTCGCAAACGGTGAACAGTTTGCAGGCCGGCGGCGATGTCTCGCTGCACCAGGCCGTCATCTCGATGGAAGAGGCCAACGTTTCTTTTCAACTGATGGTCGAGGTCCGCAACAAGCTGCTCGACGCCTATCAGGAAATCATGAAAATGCAGGTGTAAGGGATTTTTTTAATGAACAACCTTTCAAAACTCGGCACGCAACTCCTGGAAATCTGGAAACAGCTCGGCGTCAGCCAGCGCGTCAGCGTCCTCGCCGCCACATTCGTGCTGGTGGCCGGCCTCGGCTCGCTCGCGTTCTGGTCGTCGCGCACCGATTACGGCCTGCTCTACGGAAAATTGTCCGACACCGAGGCCGCCAAGGTCATCGCCGCGCTCGACGACGCCAAGATTCCCTACAAGGTCGGCGCCGGCGGCGGCTCCATTCTGATCCCCACCGACAAGGTCTACGAAATGCGGATGCAGCTGGCCGGCAAGGGTATTCCCAGCGGCGACGGCGTGGGGTTTGAAATTTTTGACAAGCCGAACTTCGGCATTTCCGATTTCGTCCAGCGCGCCAACTACATCCGCGCCGTCCAGGGCGAGCTGGCCCGCACCATCGGCCAGATTGACGAGGTGGAAGCCGCCCGCGTGATGATCGTGCTGCCGGAAAACCGCCTGCTGCTCGACAAGGACAAACATCCGACCGCCTCCGTCTTCGTCCGCGTGCGCGGCAACACACAGCTCCAGCCGTCGGCCATCAACTCCATCCGCTTCCTCGTCGCCAACTCCGTCGAGGGACTCGCCGCCAACAACGTCACCGTGGTGGACAACTTGGGCAACGTGCTTTCCGCCAACGACGACAACGACTCCATCGGCGGCCTCACCTCGTCGCAGCTCGCCGCGCAGCGCAACCTCGACCTGTATCTCGGCAAAAAGGCGCAGGACATGCTCGAAAAAATCCTCGGCCCCGGCCAGGCCATCGTCCGCGTCTCCGCCGAAATCAATTTTGACACCACCAGCAGCACCGCGGAGAAATTCGACCCCGACGGCCAGGTCATCCGCACGCAGACCAAGAACGACGAGAGCACCATCACCGCCACCTCCAGCTCAACGTCGCCCGTGGGCATCACGGCCAACACCGCCACCGACACCAACACCGTGCATTCGGCCGCCTCGCCGGTCAACAACTCCGACAATCACAAGACCACTTCCACCGTCGAATACGAAATCAACAAGACCGTCAGCAGCCTCACCCAGACCGCCGGCGGCATCAAGCGCCTTTCCGCCGCCGTCACCGTCGCCGCCCGCTACGAAGGCGAAGGCGCCGCCCGCAAGGTCGTCACCCGCTCGCCGGAGGAACTCGACAAGCTGAAGCAAATCGTCATCGGCGCGATCGGCATCCAGGCCGGCGCCGACAACACCCGCAACGACACCATCACGCTGGAGGAACTGCCCTTCAACGACGAGTTCGCCACCACCATGACCCAGCAATTGGATCAGCAGCAAAAACGGGACTTTTGGTGGGACACGGCGCGCAACCTCGTTTATCCCGCGCTCGGCGTCGTGGCGCTGCTCCTGTTGCTCCGCATTTTCAAGCGCACGCCCGTCCAGGAGATTCCGCTGGGCGTTCCCGTCGGCAGGCTCATGGGCGCACACAACGGCAATGGCAACGGCAACGGGAACGGTCAGGGTCATTGGCAGCCCGAACCGCAGCCCGGCGTCGTGACCGTGGACGTGCTGAACCGGCTCATCAAGGAAAATCCGTCGAACATGAGCCAGGCCATCCGCGACTGGATGAACCGCGGCCCAAACACTGAACGCCAATAACCAAAACAACCGATGCCCAAGAATTCAGCGCACGAGCGACTTTAACCTTTGGATTAAATTATCATGCCCGCCCAAGTTGCCAACCCACCCGAAACGGCCCCCGCCGAGAACGGCGCGCTCACCAAGACGCAGAAGCTCGCGGCGCTGCTGGTCATGGTCGGATCGGAAAGCGCGTCGGAAATTTTGAAGCAGTTCCAGCCGCGCGAAGTCGAGGCCGTTTCCCGCGAGATGGCGCGCTTCAACCTCATCACCCGCGAGCAGCAGCAGGAAATCCTGTTTGATTTTTCCGAGGTCGCGCTCGCCGCCAGCACCTCCGTTTCGGCGGGGCTGGACGTCACGCGCAACACGCTCGAAAAGGCGCTCGGCAGCTTCAAGGCCAGCGACATCCTGGGCCGCGTCCTGCCCAACCGCGTCTCCGTCGGCGCCATGCAGTCCATCGCCGACATGGATTCGCGCAGCATCTTCAACCTCATCCGCAGCGAGCAGCCGCAGACCATCGCCTTCGTCATCAGCCACCTCCCGCCGGAAAAGGCCGCGCAGATGTTCGCCCTGCTCCCGCCCGACCAGCGCGACCAGATCATCGAGCGCCTGGCCACGCTCGCGCCGACGCCGATCGAGGTGACCGAAAAAGTGGTCAACGTCCTCAATGCCAAAATGGGCGTCAAACAAACCCGCGCCATGAGCCAGACCGGCGGTGTCACGCCCGCGGCGGACATTCTCAACGCCATGGACAAAACCGTCAGCCGCACGCTGCTCTCCAGCATCGAGGAGCGCAACCCGGAGCTGTCCCAGGCCATCCGCAAAAAAATGTTCACCTTCGAGGATTTGCTCCTGCTCAACACGCAGGTCATCCAGCGCATCATGCGCGAAACGGAAATGCGCGACCTCGCCCTCGCGCTCAAAAAGGCCAGCGAGCCGCTCAAAAAACTGCTCCTCTCCAACATCTCGCGCCGCGGCGCCGAGGGGGTGCAGGACGAAATGCTCGCCCTCGGCCACGTCAAGCTCCGCGACGTCGAGGCTGCGCAACTGCGCATCATTGACTCCGTCCGCAAGCTCGAGGCCGAAGGCGAGATTGACCTCGATGAAGCCCGCACCGCCGAATATGAAGTGGTCTGAAACCATCGCCCTGGCCGAGCCGCTCCGCGACGTGCGCGTCACCACGCTGCCGCCGGAAAGCGAGCAGGCCAACCGCGCCCGCGCCGCCGAACAGGCCGCCTACGAGCGCGGCCGGCTCGACGCCGAAAAAAATCTCGGCGAGCAACTGCTCCAGCAGCGGAACGAAATGCTCGAATTGCAGCAGGGCGTTCTCGAATCGCTCCGCCGCGCCGTGCCGGAAGTCATCCAGCAGACCGAGGACGCCCTGATGCAAATCGCCCTGGAATCCACCAGAAAAATCGTCGCCGGAATTCCCATTGACTCCGCGCTGGTCGAAGCCGTCGTGCGCGAGGCCGTCGGCCAGACCAAGGAAACCGCCGAAATCACCATCCAGCTCCATCCCGACGACCTGGCGTTATTGCACAAACATCCCTCGCCAATTCTTCAGGGTCTGCCCGAGGCCGGTCCGCTCAAGTTCATCGGTTCCTCCGAAATCACCCGCGGCGGATGCCTCGTGCAGACCCGGTTTGGCCTTCTCGACGCGCGCCGCGAAACCAAGCTCGAACAAATCCGCGAATCCATTTCCGCATGAAACCCGCCATCTCCTGCCCCGCCCGCCGCTTCGACGCCGCGCTCCAGCGCGTGCGCCTGGCGCGCGTGACGGAGACCTGCGGCCGCGTCGTGCAGGTCATCGGGCTGGTCATCGAATCGGAAGGCCCCGTCGCCTCCGTCGGCGAAATCTGCCGGATTGAATCCGCCCGGCACGACGGCGTCACGCTCGCCGAAGTCGTCGGCTTTCGGAACCATCACCTGCTGCTCATGCCGCTGGGCGACCTGCACGGCATCCATCCCGGCAGCGAAGTCACCGCCACCGGCGCGCCGATGCGCATCGGCGTCGGCAACGCGCTCAAGGGCCGCGTGCTCGACGGCCTGGGCCGGCCGATTGACGGCCTGGGACCGGTTCAAACCGAGCAGTCCGTCGAATTGAACCTGACGCCGCCGCATCCGCTCAAGCGCCAGCGCATCCACCGGGTTTTTCAAACCGGCATCAAGGCCGTGGACACCTTCACGCCATGCGGCCGCGGCCAGCGCCTCGGCATCTTTGCCGGCAGCGGCGTCGGCAAATCCACCCTGCTCGGCATGATGGCGTCGCGCGCCGACGCCGACGTGAATGTCATTGCGCTCATCGGCGAGCGCGGCCGCGAGGTCCGCGAATTTCTGGAACGCGACCTCGACGACGCCGGCCGCAGAAAATCCGTCGTCATCGTCGCCACGTCCAACGAGCCGGCGCTGCACCGCGTCAAGGGCGCGTCGCTGGCGATGGCCATCGCGGAATATTTTCGCAATCTGGGGCTGGGCGTGCTGATGATGATGGATTCCGTGACGCGGCTGGCGATGGCGCAGCGCGAAATCGGCCTGGCCGTCGGCGAGCCGCCGACCACGCGCGGCTACACGCCGTCGGTGTTTTCGCTGCTGCCGCAACTGCTCGAGCGCGCCGGCACCGGCGAAACCGGCGACATCACCGGCCTGTTCACCGTGCTCGTCGAGGCCGACGACATGAACGATCCGATTGCCGACGCGACGCGCTCGATTCTGGACGGCCACATCGTGCTGACGCGCGAGCTGGCGACGCAAAATCATTATCCGGCGATTGACGTTCTGGAGAGCGTGAGCCGGTTGAACCGCGATTTGTTGAAGCCGGATCAGCTCGCCCTGGCCGCCGCCGCGCGCGAGCATCTGGCGGTCTACCGGCGCAATCAGGATTTGATCAGCATCGGCGCCTATCCCGCCGGCAGCAATCCGGTGATTGACCAGGCCATCGCGCTGCACGAGCCGCTCAACCGCTTTTTGCGCCAAGGCGTCGGCGAGGGATTTGACGCCGCCAAAAGCTGGTCGCTGCTCTCGCAAACCTTGTCCGCGCCGGCCCCGCAGAAACCACCGCAACCCAGGAAATAAACCATGAAAGCATTCCGTTTTTCACTTCAACCGCTGCGCCTGTTGCGCGAGCAAAAGGAGCGCGTCGCGCAAAAACGCTACGTCGAGGCGTTGCGCGCCGGCGACGAGGCCGCCGCCCGGCTGGCCGCCGGCTCCCGCGAACTGGCCGCCGCGTGGACGACGCTGTGCGAGGAGGTTGCCGAAGGTGCCATCGTCGCGAAGCTGCGCCAGACGCGCGCCTGGTGCGGCGGGCTGGAGCGGCGCTGCGAGGAATTGACCGCCGATTTGAAGCTGGCGCAGCGCGCCGCCCATGATGCCTGGCGCGAAATGGTGCTGGCCACCCGCGACCGCAAGACGCTCGACCAGTTGCGCGACAAATGCCGCCGCAATTACGACAGCGCTGCGCACCGCGACGAACAGAAACAGCTGGATGAAATGGGGCTGCGGTTCAATTCGCCGGCCGCCGGCCTGCTTGAAACCGCCGCGACAACAATGGAGTGAACATGACCCGCTGGCTGACATCTTCCTGGGTGGTTGCCCTTGTGGGCTGCCTGATTTATCTGGCAACAACGGCGCTGTTGATCCGGCCCGCGCAATTTGCCGGCGTCCGGTCGGTGCTGGCCGCCGCCAAGCTGACGCCGGACAACGACCCGTCGTGGAAATTCAAGAATCCGGAGTTTGACCAGTGGGTCGCGGAACTGAAAATGGAAAAGAGCGACCTCGACACGCGCGAGCAGCAGTTGCAGGCGTTGCAGACCCGGCTGGACGCCGAGCGCCAGGAATTTTCGACGGCCACGCAGACGGTGTATCAATTGCAGGCCGAATTCGACCGGAATGTCGTCCGCCTCAAGTCACAGGAAATCACAAACCTCAAGCAGCAGGCCAAGGTCATCGCCGCCATGTCGCCCGAAGGTGCGGCGAGCATGATCGCCCAAATGGCGGATGACGACGTCGTGCGCCTGCTCGCCGTAATGAAGCCCGACGAGGCCAGCCTCCTGCTCGACGCGTTGAGCAAGCAGGGCGCGGGCGGCGCCAAACACGCCGCCCTCATCACGGGACGGTTGCGGATGGTGCTGCCGCCCGACGCCTCGGCCGCCGCCAAACCCTCCTCCTGATGCCCGCGCTGAATTTCATTCTGCCCGCCGACGGCAAGCGGCGCGGGGTTTCAAACCCGGAGCTTCAAACCCGGAATGAACCGCCGGCGGAAAAATTTCTAAACGTCATGGAACGCATCAAGGTCCAGTGGCCAAAATCCGCCGCCACCGGCTCCGGTTCCGCCGCGCCCGCGCCGGAACGAAGCGAAAGCGAAAAAGTCGCGCCGCATTGTCTGGCTTTGGACTTTGGAACCGGGCCTTCGGATTTGGCCAGCCCGTCTGCCGCGCAATCTCCAAAAAGCGAGCAAGGCGGCAAAACGAATTCCAACGGGAATGGCGCGGACCTCCAGCACGGCGAAACGCCGCCCGCCGTGCCGTTCCAATCCGGTTTGGCGCAAGCGGCGGACAGCCCGGCATCGTCGGCAACCACCGGAAAAATCCAAAACCCGAAGTCCGGCTCCGGCTCGACCGCGACGGAACGAAGCGAAGACGGAAAAGTCGCATCGCAATTTCCGGCCTTGGATTTTGGATTTTGGACTTTGGACTCGTTTGCGGGTTTCATGCCGGCCGCCGCCCGGCCTTCACAAATTTTAAGCGGCGCGGATTCCCGTCCCGCGCCGACGGTTCAAACCGGCCAGACCGCCGGGCAGACGGATTTTCCATCCGCGCCGGCCAGGGAACCGGCGGATCAATCCCCGCCGCCAACAAAATCCGCTCCGGCCGGCGGCGACATCGAATTGCCGGAGATGTTGTCGCTGGACGGCGGCGAAAATTTTTCTTCAAAGGCGCCGGCGGCCGCCGGCAGCACGCCAGACGCGGTTCCTGCGATGGGAGAACCGCTTCAAATCAAAGGACGGCCCGCGACCATTTTCATCAAGGTTGATCCGTCTTCCGCGCCGGTTTTGAATTCGGACACGGCACCATCCGCCGATGGCATGACCGTTGCTCAACAAGACGTGAACGTGAAAATGGCGACAAAAAAGACAGATTTTACCGGGGCAGCCGAGCAGAAATTGCCGGGTGCTGCGGGCGTCGGCACGCAAGCTGCCGCCGCGCCGGTGCGCCCGGGCGTGTCGCAAAAGACCGCGTCCGCCGCCGTGGAAAATTTGCCGGCACGGGTCAAAAACCGCGGCGGGTTGGTTTCGGAGACTGGCACAGAACTTCCGGCGGATGCCGCCGCCGCCAAAACCGTTTTGCCCGAAACCTTGAATCTGCCCCGGCTCGCGCCGGCCGGCACAACATCGCTGGAACGGACGCAGGAAATGGTGGCTTTGCAGGTCGTGCGGCTGCATGAATCCGGCGCGGATGAATTGCGCGTCGTGATCAAGCCGGACGCCGGCCTCCAGTTGTCGCTGAATCTGCGGCAGGGCGACGGCGTTGTGGAGGTGCGGGCGGTTTTGGACCGAGGCAATTTTGACCTGCTGAACCGGCACTGGCCGGAATTGCAGCAGCAGCTTGAATCGCGCGGAATGCGCGTCGCGCCGTTGTCGTGCGCGGATGAAAATTTTGGAGGCGGAAGCGAAGGCTTCCGACAACCCACCACCCCCCACGGCCAACACGCCGGGGACGATGCCGATTTCGATTCCGCGTCCGCGGAACCGGCGGTGTTGGCTCCCGGTTTGCCCACGGCCACGGCCACAGCTTCCGCCTCCGCGACTTTGGCACGTAATTGGGAAACCTGGGCTTGAAAAATAAAATATATTTATGTCAACCGTCTCATCCGTCAGCAACACCGCCGCGAACTCACAAACGACCGCCGATGCCATCGCGTCGGCGACATCACAAACGCTTTCCGAGCAGGATTTTCTGAACCTGCTGGTCACGCAGATGACGCAGCAGGATCCGCTGAACCCGATGACAAACCAGGATTTGCTGGCGCAAATGGTCCAGTTCAGCACTTTGCAAAGCAACACGACCACGCAATCGGACCTGGGCCAGATGACCGCCGGCCAGACTTTTTCGGAGGCGAACGCCATGCTTGGAAAGCAGGTCAGCGTGCAGACGGATTCCAATGGCGACACGGCGCAGGGTGTCGTCAGCGGCGTGGACGTTTCGTCCGGCACGCCGCAGATCATTGTCAACGGCCAGTCCTACAGCATCAGCCAGGTGCTTTCGGTGACGGCACCCTCAACATCTTCAACGCAATAAACCAAACCAACAAACTCCAAAATTATGATCGGTTCACTTCAAACAGGCGTCAGCGGCCTCCAGCAATTTCAGGAGGATCTCCAGGTCATCGGCAACAACATCGCCAACGTCAACACCGTCGGCTACAAAAGCTCCAGCATGGATTTCGAGGACGAGCTGGGCCAGAACCTGGCGCAAGGCTCGAATGTCATGCAGATTGGCGAGGGCGTCACCACCGGCGCCATCAATTCAGATTTCTCCCAGGGCACCATCAACACCACCGGCCAGACCACCAATCTGGCCATCAATGGCAATGGATTTTTCCTGGTCAAGGACACCTCCAGCGGGCTGACCTATGCCACCCGCGACGGCGAATTCAACCTCGATTCCAACGGCTATCTGGTGAGCGCCAACGGAGATCGCGTCCAGGGACTGATGGGGTCGTCCACCTCCGCGACGGATCTCCAGATCAACAGCGCCACCGCCATCGCCAACCTCAACGACACCACCACGCCCGCGCCAACCCTGCAATCTTACACCATCAATTCCGCCGGACAGATCAACGCCACCCTGAGCGACGGCACCAGCGGCGTCATCGGCCAGATTGTGTTGCAGAACTTCACCAACCCGCAGGCGCTGGTGAACCAGGGCCAGAACCTTTACAGCTATTCCGCCACGGCCGGCCCGCTCGCCACTCCCGCCGCGCCCAATTCCGGCGGCCTCGGGCAAATCCAGTCCGGCGCCCTGGAATCATCCAACGTGGACTTGGCCAGCCAGATGACCAACTTGATCACCGCCCAGCGCGCGTTTGAAGCCAACGCCAAGATGATCACCACCAGCGATGAAATCCTGCAGGACCTGGTGAACCTCAAACGGTAATCTCCCATGCCCGCCAACACTCCAGCGCCCAGCGATGCCGCCGCACCGGCGGAAACGCCCGCGCCCGCGCCCAAAGCCGCCGACGGCTTCAAGGCGTGGCTGCCGGTCATCGTCACCATCGTGCTCATGCCCGTGCTGGCCTACGCCATGACGGTTTGCGTGCTGCTGCCGCGAATTCAATCCGGCCTCGGCATCACCTCGCCCGCCGCCGACTCCGGCGCCAGGCCCAAGACCGCCGATCCCGGCGCCAAAAAAGTAACCGTGACCATGAACAAGCTGCTCGTGAACGTCGCCGGCACGCTGGGTTCGCGCTACCTCCTCGTCAGCCTGTCCGTGACCAGCACCGATCCCAATTTCCAGCAGAAGATGACGGACAGCGACGCGGCCCTGCGCGACATGGCCAGCAGCGCGCTCGCCTCGAAGACCCTCGCCGACCTGGAAAAGCCCGATGAGCGGAACCTCATCCGCACCGAACTGCTGACCGGTTTCAACAACATCCTCGGCAGCGACGAGGTGCAGGAAATTTTCCTGACCGAATTTGCGATTCAATGAACCCCTCCGAGCCGCAAAATCCACCCGCCGACGGCGCGCCCGCCGCGCCGGACGTGTCCGTGCTCACGGCGCGGGGCCTGCGCGAAAACCGGAAGGCCGGCGACATCCGCGCCTACGATTTCCGCCAGTCGGGCTTCCTCGCGCCCAGCGAACTGCGCCGCATCCGGCAGCGGCACGAGCAGTTCGTCCGCTCACTCGCCGCGCGCCTGGCGATTTTTCTCCGGCTCGAATCCACCGTCCAGCTCGCCAAGCTCCAGATTGTCGGCTACCTCAAGTTCACCGAAAACCTGCCGAACCCGACGCACATCGCGCTGTTCAAGGTGGAACCGCTCAAGGGCGTCGGCCTGCTCGTGATTCCATCGCGCCTCGGCTTGAGCCTGGTGGACCGGATGCTCGGCGGCCCCGGCAAAATGCCCGACACCGCCCGCGAGTTGAGCGAAATCGAGGTCGCGCTCGTGGACCAGGTCGCCACCCTGTTCGTGAACGAATGGTGCGCCCACTGGCCGGAGATGCGCGAACTGCGCCCGGCCTATCTCGGCCACGAAAACAACAGCCGTTTTCTCCAGACCGCCACCCCCGAAAGCGCGATGCTGGTGCTGACGCTGAACACCGGCTTGGGCGAACAATTGGAACCGGTCCAACTCGCCTTTCCCTACGCCACCGTCGAGCCGCTCATGCGCCTGCTCGCGCCGGCGGGACTGCCGGAAATTGATGTCCTCGCCGCCGCCGCGACCCAGCCGAAATGGAATTCCGATTTCGACGACGTGCGCGTGCCGGTCATCGCCGAGTGGCAGGGACTCAAGCTCTCCGCCGGCGACATCGCCCATCTCAAGCAGGGCAGCGTGCTCATGCTCGATCCGCAATGCGCCGCGCAGGTGCAGCTGAATTTCAACCAGGTGCCCAAGTTTGTGGGCCGGCCTGGCACGCGCGCAGGAAACTGGGCCGTTGAACTGACCCATTTCGCCACCACCTAAAAATCACCATGAACACCGCCATCCCCGCCAACCTGAACCTCGTGCTCGACGTGCCCGTCAGCCTCACCATTGAACTGGGCAGTTGCCAGCTGGCGATGAAGGACGTGCTCCAGCTCAACATCGGCTCCGTCGTCCAGCTCGACAAACCCGCCGACGCGCCGGTGGAATTGAGCGTCAACGGCAAGCTCATCGCCCGCGGCGAAGTCGTCGTGGTCGAGGACCGTTTCGGCGTGAAAATCACCGAGGTCGTCGGCAGCACGACGGCCGCGGCGGCGTAAAATTCAGAAGGACCAATGCAAAATGAAGAATTGCCCAATCAGAGCCGCCAGCCTGGTTTCTTCGTTTTTCATTCTTGATTCCGCATTCGCCGAAACCACCAATTCCGCCGCCGCCTCGCCGATGGCTTCGGCGCTTTCCACGCCGGACATCGGCGTGTCAGTGCTGCGCGTGACGGGCGCGCTGGCGCTGGTCATTGGAATTTTTCTGGCCGGCGTCTGGCTGTTTCGCAACTGGCAGCGGCTCGCCGTCCGGCGCGGCCGCGCGCCGAAGCTGAATGTTCTGGAGATGCGTTCCCTGGGCGGACGCCAGACGATTTATGTCGTCGGCTACGAACAGGAGCGCTTCCTGCTCGCCTCGTCACCGGCCGGCGTGAATTTCCTGACCCATCTGCCCGCCGCCGCCGGCGAACCGGAAGCGGAGGAGGCGAAGCCGGCCGTTTCATTTTCCAATGCGCTGGCGCAAATTCTGAAAGGCAAATGAGAACGCCCCAAAAAACTCCAAACGCCGGACGCCGCCGCTGGCTCGCGTTTTTGTTTGTGTTTTTGTTCGCGGGCATTTTGACCGCGTCGGCCCAAACCAACCTCACCACCGGCTTCGGCCCGATCCAGATCACGCTCGGCGCCAACAACGGCCCGCAGGATGTGGACACCGGCGTCAAGGTGCTGATCGTGCTCACGTTGCTGACGCTGGCGCCCTCGATCCTGCTGCTGATGACCTGCTTCACGCGCATTGTGATTGTGTTGTCGTTCGTGCGCACCGCGCTGCAATTGCAGGGCACGCCGGCCAACCAGATCATCGTCGGGCTTTCGCTGTTTCTCACGATGTTCATCATGGCGCCGGTCTGGGACGGCATCCAGAACGACGCGCTGACGCCGTATCAGGCGAATCAAATCACCAGCCAGCAGGCGATTGACCGCGCGTCGGCGCACATCCGCACGTTCATGCTCCGGCAGGCGCGGCCCAAGGATGTGGACCTGTTCGCGCAGATGGCAAAGTTAAAGCCGACCAAGCCGGAAGACCTGCCGCTGCGCGTCGTGATTCCCGGCTTCATCATCAGCGAGCTGCGCACGGCGTTCCAGATGGGCTTCCTGATTTTCGTGCCGTTCATCCTGATTGACCTCGTGGTCGCCACGGTGCTGATGAGCATGGGCATGATGATGATGCCGCCCACGGTTTTTTCGGTGCCGCTGAAGCTGCTGCTGTTTGTGCTGGTGGACGGCTGGTCGCTGATCGTGACCTCGTTGGTCCACAGTTTTGGAATGTGACGCGCCGGGCTTGAAAATTTATGAACCCTGAATTTGCGATCGAGCTGCTCAAAACCATGATTTACCAGGGACTGGTCATTGCCGCGCCGTTGCTGGCCACGGCAATGGTGGTCGGGCTGGCCGTCAGCCTGTTCCAGGCCGTCACATCCATCAACGAACAAACCATGACGTTTGTGCCCAAGGCGCTGGCGGTGATCGCCGTTCTGCTGCTGCTGCTGCCGTGGATTGTCCGGTCGCTGGTGGAATTCACGACCGCCGTCATCCAGAAATTGCCGGAGATGGTTCAGTAAATCCGTTGAATCGTGGATCGTTGAATCGGGTTCGCGCGCGAGCCGTTGCCGATGTAACAATTCAAAGATGTAACAATTTAACGGTTTGGCGATGGACATAGATTTATACAACTGGCTGCTGGTGTTCCTGCGCGTCGGCGCGTTCCTGCTGGTGCTGCCGTTCTTTTCGGCGGCCAATTTTCCGCCGACGATGCGCGTGGCGCTGTCGGCATTGATGGCCCTGCTGCTGGCGCCGATGCTGCCGCCGTTCGCCGCGGGAAACCTGCCATTCTTTTCGCTGCTCGGCGTGATGACCCAGGAAGTGTGCATCGGGCTTCTCCTCGGCTTCATCGCCCGGATGGTTTTTTACGCGGTGGATCTCGCCGGCAACGTCATTTCCAGCGAGCTGGGCCTGAACATGGGCGCGATCATGGATCCGTCTTCGGGAGCGTCCTCGCAGGTGCCAGGGACGATCTTGTTTTTTCTGGCGACGGTGGTGATGCTGACGCTGGATTTGCACCACTGGATTCTGGCCGGCTTTGAACGCACCTACCTGGTGCTGCCCATCGGCGGCGCGCATCTCAACGGCGAACTGTTCAATGTGGTGCTCAACCAGACCAGCCGCATCTTCATGGTGGCGCTGCAAATCTCCGCGCCGGTGCTGGCGGTGTCGTTCGTCGTCACCGTCGTGTTCGGCGTGTTGAGCCGCGCGGTGCCGCAAATGAACGTGTTCGTCCTGAGTTTTTCCTTCCGCATCGTCGGCGGCCTGATGGTGTTCGGCTTCACATTGCAGCTCACGGCGCAGCATGTGATCAACTACCTGAACCGCCTGCCGGATGATTTATTCAATCTGGGCCAGATCATGGGAATGCGATGAATTGCTGCCTCGTAAAATTGTTGGATCATTGCGACGGCCCGGCAGCCGGTCCGATTCATGATTCAACGATTCACGATTAACGCCTTAAAACATGGAAGACCAAGTTGGCGAGAAGACGGAGCAGCCGACACAGCGAAAGCTGGAGGAGGCGCTCAAGCACGGCCAGATTGCCCGCAGCGCGGAGGTGCAGACGGCGTTTGTGCTGCTCGCCGCGGTGGCCGCGCTGACGTTCGCCGGGCCGGAAATCTGGCGGCAACTGGTCGCCGCCTCGGTTCTCACCTTCACCCATCTGCACGACACTTCCATCACCACCACCGCGCTCCAGGGCTACGCCCTCGCCGGCACACTGGTGTTCCTCAAATGCGCCGGGCCGGTCGTCGTCGCCACCATGCTGGGCGGGCTGCTGGCCGGCGTGGCGCAGAATCGCTTCAACACCGCCTCCGAGGCGCTCACGCCCAACTGGGAGCGGCTCAATCCGGTGGAGGGCTTCAAGCGCGTGTTCTCCTTCCGCAGCGCGGTGCCGACGCTGATTGCCATCTTCAAATTTGCGGTGATCGTCGCCCTCACTTATTCGCAGGTGCAGAGCATTTTGAACGACCCCATTTTCGCCACCGCCGTCAGCCTCGGGCGCATGGCGGAGTTTCTGGCGCAGACCGGCCTGCAAATTTTCCTGCGCGTGAGCCTCGCGCTGCTGGTCATCGCCGCCGGCGACTACGGCTATCAATGGTGGCGCACGCACCAGGATTTGATGATGACCAAGGAAGAGCTGAAGGAGGAGGCGAAAAACACGGAAGGCAACCAGCAGGTCAAGGCCGCGCGCCGACGGCGCCGCACTGTCAGCAAGGCCAGGCAATTGGCGGCGGTGCCCACGGCCGACGTGGTGGTCACCAACCCCACGCACATTGCCGTGGCGCTGCGTTACGACCGGAAAACCATGCACGCGCCCCAGGTCGTCGCCAAGGGCATCCGCCTGAACGCCCAAAGCATCCGGGAAATGGCGGCCCGGCATCAAATTCCCATCGTGGAAAACAAACCGCTCGCGAGGATGCTGTTTAAACAGGCGCGCGTGGATGGCGAGATTCCTGCTCAACTGTATGCTGCGGTCGCCGAAGTCCTCGCATGGGTCTATCGGATGAACCGCTACCGGTATTACGCGAAACAAAACCAGGCTTGAAGAATTATCATGGGCGCGTTGAGCGACAAAATGCGGAATGTGCTGAAATACGGCGATCTATGGCTCGTCGGCGCATTGTTTGGCACCATCCTGGTGCTGATTTTGCCGGTGGTGCCGTTCATGCTGGACCTGCTGCTGACGGTCAGCATTGCCGCCTCGCTGCTGGTGCTGCTGGTCATTCTTTACCTGCGCACCCCGGCAGATTTTACCGGCTTCCCGACCTTGCTGCTGTTCATCACGCTTTACCGGCTGGCGCTCAACGTGGCCTCCACGCGGCTGATTCTTCTCAACGGCTACGCCGGCCACATCATCCAGGCGTTCGGCAATTTCGTCGTCCACGGCAATTACGTCGTCGGCATGGTCGTGTTCCTGATTCTGGTGCTGATCAATTTCATCGTCATCACCAAGGGCGCCGGGCGCATCGCGGAAGTCGCGGCGCGCTTCACATTGGACGCCATGCCCGGCAAGCAGATGGCGATTGACGCCGAGCTGAACGCCGGGCTGATCAACGAAACCGAGGCGCGCGACCGCCGACGCGCCATCGAGGAGGAGGCGGATTTTTACGGCGCGATGGACGGCGCCAGCAAGTTCGTCCGCGGCGACGCCATTGCCGCCATCCTCATCACGCTCATCAACATCGTTGGCGGCTTCGCCATCGGCATCGTGCAAAAAGGCATGACGATGAGCGACGCGCTGCACACCTACACCATCCTGTCCATCGGCGACGGTCTGGTGTCGCAAATCCCGGCGCTCATCACCTCCACGGCGGCGGGCGTGCTCATCACCCGCGCGACGGCCAAGAATAACCTCGGCCAGGAGCTGGGCCGGCAGCTGCTGTTTTATCCGCGCGCGCTGACCATTCTCGCCGTGATGCTCACCGTCATGGGTTTGATGCCGGGGCTGCCGACGCTGCCGTTTCTCACGCTCGCGGTCATCATCGGATTTTTGTCCTATTCCCTGCACAAACACGGCGGCATTTCGGAACTGACCGGCGCGGTTTCAAAACCGACAGCCGGCGCCGGCTCGCGGACCGCCGCCAAAACTTCCGCCGCCGCCGCGACTGCGGGCTCGGCCACCTCCGCCGAGGCAAGGGCGGCCGATCCGCTGGAAAATCTGCTGACGCTCGACACGCTGCAAATCGAGCTGGGCTTCGGACTGGTTTCGCTCGCCGACGCCAGCAAGGGCGGCGATTTGCTGGAACGCGTGACCGGCGTGCGCAGAAACGTCGCGCAGGAAATGGGCGTGTTGATTCCGCCAATCCGGCTGCGCGACAACCTGCAACTGGGCACGAACGAATACCGTTTTTTGCTGAAGGGAAATCCGATTGCGCAGGGCCAGCTCATGCCCGGCCAGTGGCTGGCCATGAACGCCACCAACACCAAGACCACGCTCAAGGGCATTCCAACCGTCGAGCCGGTGTTTCAACTGCCAGCCACATGGGTTTCCGCCGTCGAGCGCAAGAGCGCCGAGACCGCCGGCTACACGGTCGTGGACGCGGCGTCCGTGCTCGTGACGCATCTGGCCGAGACGGTGCGTCGGCGCGGGCATGAAATTCTCACACGGCAGGACGTTCAGGCCCTGCTCGACAATCTCAAGAAAACGCAGCCCGCCGTCGTGAACGAGCTGGTGCCCGCGCTGGTTTCCGTGGGCCAGATCCAGCACATCCTGCAAAACCTGCTGGCCGAGGGCGTCTCCATCCGCAACTTCGCCGGCATCCTGGAAAAGGTCGGCGATTACGCCGCGTTCACCAAAAATCCGGACGAACTGTCCGAATACGCCCGGCGCGCGCTCGGCCCCCAGATCGCCAAGCCGTTTCAGACCGACGACGGCCATCTCCGCGCCATCACGATGGACCCGAAACTGGAGCAGCAGCTTTCGCAAAGCGTCCGGCAGGCGTCCGGCGAAACCACGCTCGTGGTGGAACCCCGTCTGGCGCGGCACGTCATGGAATCGCTTTCAAAATTCGTCCAGCAAATGATGTCCGCCGGCCAGCCGCCGGTCATCCTGTGCGCGCCGCAACTGCGCCTGGCGTTCCGCCGCTTTTTTGAAAGCACCTTCGGCGACCTCGCCGTCCTGTCGTATGCGGAAGTCCCGCCGCGCGTGCAGGTGCAAAACCACGCGGTGATTCCGGGCATGGAATAAAAGGCAAATGTAAGAATGAAGAAGGCGGAAACATTTCAGTTCGCTGTCCGTCGGCATCCGTTTGTTTTTTCTTTCCGCATTCTTCCTTCCGCCTTCCGCCTTTGATTTTATGAAACTGGTTTCCTTCGTCGCCGGCAGCGCCGCCGACGCGCTGGCCGAGATCCAAAGACGGCTCGGACCGGACGCGGTGGTGGTGAGCGTGCGGCCGGTGTCGTTCTGGAACATTTCGCGGCTCTGGAGAAAAAACTGCAAGATCGAGGTCACGGCCGGCGTGCCGGACAAAACATCCGCGCCCAAACCGGACACATTTTCCCCGCCGGGGCAGATTCCCGAAAGCGCCGGCGGTTTCGCCTCCGGCGACAGCCGCTGGCGGAGCGTCACTTGGCTGGAGGCGATGGGGCTGCTGCCGGTCCACGCCGAACGGCTGCAAATGCATCTGCGCGCCGTGCATGGCGAGGCGCCGCCGGAACCGCTGGAGGAGGAATGGCAAGTCGTCAGCCGCGCCCTGTCGCATTTCTGGCTGAAGCCGCCGCCGATTGACGGCGGAGCGGAGCCGCGGCCGCACGTCTTCATCGGCCCGCCCGGCTCCGGCAAGACGACGGCGCTTTGCAAATGGCTGACGCTGGCCTCGCTGCTGGAGGAGCGCGCCGCGCGCGTCTGGCGGCTGGACGGCAGCACCGCCAACACGGCGGAATTTCTGGCGCTGCACTGCGAGATGCTCGGCGTGCCGCTGGAGCGTTTCTGGTCGAACCCGGGAACCGCCGGTGAATTGTGGTTCGTGGATTTGCCCGGTGTGGACATCGCCGACGCGCCGGCTTTGGACGCCCTGCGCCGGCAGATCGCCGGGCTGCCGTCGCCACGCGTGCATCTGGTGTTGAACGCCGCGTATGAAATGCCGGCGCTGCTGGCGCAATGGCGCGCGTTCGAGCCGTGCGGGCCGGAGGATTTGATCTTCACGCACCTAGACGAGGAGACGCGGCGGGTGAAATTGTGGAATTTCGTGTTCGGCACAAATTGCAGCCTTCGCTTCCTCGGCGCGGGGCAAAAAATTCCCGGAGAATTCCGAAATGCGTCGCCGGAAATTTTGTTGCCGGCAAAAAACCCCTGATTCCGGGGAAATCCACCCATTTCCACGCGCCGTTCCCCGGCTGGCAAACGGCTTGCTAAACAACCGTCAGGCATCAAATGAAAGCATTGATTATTCTCGGCGCCATCGTCGGATTTCTCATCGGCGCGGGCTTTGGACTGGCGGGCAGCAGTCCGTGGCCGGCGGCCCTGTGGCGCGCCTGCGCCGCGGCCCTGGTCGCCACAATCCTCACCCGCTGGTGGAGCCGTGTATGGATGGAGGGCCTGCGCGAATCCATGGAACAACGCCGCGCCCGGCGCCCGGCGGCGGCACCACTCATCCAGCCCGTTAAAAAATCATGAACACCAGCAGCTGTGAAATCGAGGCGGATCGTCCCGCAGGGGCGGGAACCGAACCGCGTCCCACCGCCCAGGAACTCTGGCGGCATTATCATGAGCAGACCAACAGCCAGGATGAAAATTCGCTGGTGGAGCGCTACCTGCCGCTGGTGCGCTACGCCGCAAACCGGCTGGCGATGACGCTGCCGGACCACGTTGACCGCGACGATTTGCACAGCGCGGGGCTGGTCGGCCTGTTGCAGGCGCTGCGGAATTATGACCCGGCTTCGGGAACGTCGTTTGAAGGTTATGCGCGGCTGCGCATCCGGGGCGCGATGCTGGACGAGCTGCGGCGCATGGACTGGGTGCCGCGCACGGTGCATGAGAAATCCCGAAAAATCCAGGCCGTCATGGGCGAGCTCGAACAGCGCCTGGGCCGCGCGCCAAACGACGAGGAAATGGCGAAGGCGATGAAAATTCCGCTGGCAGAATATCTGGAATTGCTCGATGAAATCCGCCCCGCACAATTCATCTGCCTGGATGCCGTGTCCACTTCGGACGGGGACGAGGCCGGCAGTCTTTACGAAGTGGTGGCCAACCCGAACCAGCCCGGCCCGGTCGAGGAGGTTTCGCGCGCGGAATTGAAGCGGGTGATTTTTGAGCGGCTGAAGGAATTGCCGGAAATCCAGCGCAAGGTGCTGGCGTTGTATTATGGCGAGGACATGCACCTGCGCGAAATCGCCGAGGTCTTCGGCCTGACCGAATCCCGCATCTGCCAGATTCATTCACAGGCGATTCTTTCCATCCGTTCCTACCTGCAACGATTTGAGGGCGGACTGGCCAAACAGGGCAAGCCGTCCCGGAAACCATGATTATCATCATCGGCATCCTCGTCGTCGCGTTTTCGATCTTCGGCGGCTTTGTGGCGGGCGGCGGCCATCTTTTCTGGCTGATGCATCCCAACGAGCTGCTCATCATCGGCGGCGGCGGATTGGGCGCGCTGGTCATCATGTCGCCGCGCAAGGTGCTCGTGGATCTCGGCCACGGCATCCTCCTGTCCCTCAAAGGCACGCCGCACAGCCGCGCCGCCTACGAGGAGCTGCTCAAGGTGCTTTACGAACTTTTTTTGCTGGGCCGGCGCAACGGCATGATTGCGCTGGAGGATCACGTCTTCGACCCCGCAAACAGTTCCATCTTCGGCAAATACCCGCTCTTCGCCGCCAACACCAGGGCGGTTGAGTTCTTGTGCAGCAGTCTCCGCCCCATCATTGACGGCAAAATCAAGCCGGACCAGTTGCGCCTCCTGCTGGACGCCGAGATCGAACGGAAGGAAACGGAGCAACTGGCCCCGGTCAATGTGCTGACCAAGATTGGCGACTCCATGCCGGGATTCGGCATCGTGGCCGCGGTGCTGGGCATCGTGATCACCATGGCGTCCATCAACGGCCCCGTCGAGCAGATTGGCCAGCATGTGGCCGCCGCGCTGGTGGGCACATTCCTCGGCATCCTGCTCGCCTACGGCTTCGTGAATCCGCTGGCGACAAACCTGGACTTCACCGGCGCCGCCGATCTGGATTTCACCCGGTGCATCGCCGCGTGCGTGATTGGTTTTGCCAGCGGCATGGCGCCCGTCACCGCCGTTGAACTGGGACGCCGCGGCTTGAGCAGCGAGCTGCGCCCGTCGGGGGACGAGCTGGAGGAAATGCTCAAGCCGCTCAAGAACACCGGCGCCAAGACCTGACCCGGCCATGCGCAGACGCGAACATAATTCCGGTCACGGCGGCGCCTGGAAAGTGGCCTACGCGGATTTTGTGACCGCCATGATGGCGCTGTTCCTTCTGCTCTGGCTCACCGCGCAGGACAAGAAAATCAAGGAGGCCGTGGAGCGCGCCTTCCGCAATCCCTTCTCCGCCGTCAACAAGGAATCCACCGGCATCATCCCCAGCCAGAACCCGTCGCAGCAGAGCAAGCAGAAAGGCAACATGGAATCCGTCAGCGCCGTCGAGATGCAGATGCTGCGCAAAATCACCGAGGACCTCGCCAAGATGCTGGAGCAAAGCCAGGAGCTGGAGCAGAGCGTCCAGATTTCGCTCACGCCCGACGGCGTGCGCATCAACATTTTCGACCATTCGGAAAAGCCGGTGTTTGAGCCGGGCACGGACCGGTTCACGACGTATGGCGGCTGGGTTTTTTCGACGCTGGCGTGGGAAATTTCGCGCTACAAGACTTTTCACATCGAACTGGAGGGCCACACGGAAACGCGGTCCGGAACCGACGCGGAAAATCTCAACAAATGGGATTTGTCCACGGAGCGGGCCAACGCGGCGCGGCGGATGCTCATCCAAAGCGGCGTGGAATCCGCGCAGGTGTTCAAGGTTTCCGGTTTCGCAGACACGCAGCCGATGCCGGGCGTGGCCCCGACTGTGGAATCCAACCGGCGCGTGACGGTTCTGTTGAAGGTCGAAAATCCGGACCAGCCCGCGGACAACGGAAGCCCGAATCCACCATGAACGAATCCTTTGTGCCGTTGAGCAATGTTGCCGCCCCCGGCGGGGACCGGTCGGGCTTGCACGTCACCATCATCAACCAGACGGAAAAGCTCCAGCCGTTTCAGCCGCTGGGCCGCGCTGGCCATGGCGCCGGCCAGTGCGAGCCGCGCGTGACCCTGCAACGCGACGGCGACCGCATTTCGGCCATCCGCATTCAGTGCGCCTGCGGACAGGTTGTCGAGCTGGCGTGCGTCTACGAAAAGGCCAAAGGCTGAAGGTTGAATTATGAAACCAAAATTGCTTCAGCCTTGTCTGACGCCCGGCAATTTTTGCAAAGACTCCGGCAATCTTTTGCCGGCGGCGCCGGTTGAAGCAGGCCGGGCGGCCATTATTCCGGCAAAACCAGCCGGTTTGGACGATGGCATAATCGCTGCTTAACAATTTCCAAGATGAACGTGAGCCTCTACCAAGCCGCCGCCGCCATGAACGCGCAATCGCGCTGGCAGGAGCTGATCACGGAAAATCTCGCGGCCGGAACCACCCCCGGCTTTTGCAAGCGGAACGTTTCCTTCGCGGATGTCGCCGCAGCGTCGCCGATGGCCATGAACGGCGCCAACCCGGCGAATTTCATGATTCCGGTTGCCGTCACCTCCACCAGTTTTCAGCAGGGGCAGCTCCGCGCCACCGGCGGCGCGCTGGATTTTGCCGTCGAAGGTTCCGGCTTCTTCACAGTCCAACTGCCCAACGGCGACCGCGCCTACACCCGCGACGGCGAATTTCAACTCAATGCCAAACACCAGCTCGTCACCAAGGAGGGTTATCCGGTGTTGAGCGACGCCGGCCCGGTGCAGCTCGATCCGAGCAATCCGGGAACCGTCAGCATTTCCGCCACCGGCCAGATCAGCCAGGGCAGCGATGTTAAAGGCCACTTGCAAGTCGTGACGTTTGCCAATCCCGGCCAGCTCAGCGAGACGGACTACGGTTATCTGCTCGCCAGCCAGCCCGGCATGACGCCCCAGCCCGCCGCCGCCGACACCGCGGTCCGGCAGGGATTTCTCGAGGCTCCCAACACTTCGCCAACCTCCGAAATGAGCGGCCTGATCAACACCATGCGGATTTATGAAGCCAACCAGAAAGTGTTGCAGATGCAAAACGACCGCATGGGAAGCGTCATCTCCGCGCTGGGCGGCACTTCCTAACCAATAATAATTTATGCTCCGCGCACTTTACTCCGCCGCCGCCGGGATGGAATCCCAGCAGATGAACCTGGACGTCATCTCCAACAATCTGGCGAACGTCAACACCACCGGCTTCAAGAAAAGCAAGGTCGAGTTCCAGGAGCTGCTTTACCAGACCACCCGCGCCCCCGGCGCCGACCTCGGCTCCGGCAATCAGGTGCCCACCGGCATTCAGGTCGGCCAAGGCTCGCGCCCCGTCGCCACCGCGCGCATATTCACCAACGGCGATCTCTCCCAGACCGGCGAACAGCTCGATGTGGCCGTGCAGGGCAACGGTTTTTTTGAAGTCCAGATGCCCGACGGCTCAAACGCCTACACCCGCGACGGCGCGTTCAAGACGGATTCCAACGGCCGCATCGTGACCAGCGACGGCCTACCGGTCATCGGCGGCTTTCAGCCCGTGCCCGCCGGCACGACCAACATCACCATCGGCTCCAACGGCAATGTCACCTACACCGGCGCCGCCGGAACCACCACCTTTCAAGTCCAGCTCGTCCGCTTCAACAATCCCGCCGGACTCGAAAGCGAGGGCAGCAACCTTTACAAGGAAACCGCCGCGTCCGGCACGCCTGAACTCGGCACGCCCGGCTCCAACGGCTTCGGCACCCTCAACCAGGGCTACCTCGAACTTTCCAACGTCAGCGTCGTCGAGGAAATGGTCAACCTCATCCAGGCCCAGCGCGCCTACGAAGTCAACTCCAAGGCCGTCCAGGCCTGCGACGAAATGATGCAGCAAAGCAACAACCTGATCCGCTGATGAAATCCCGAACCGCCATTTTGACCCTGCTGCTTGCCGCCCTTGGATCGGCGTTTTGTCCGCCGGTTTTGGGGGACGAAATTCCCGCCGCCGCCGCGACCAACACCGCGCCGCGCGAAGTCACGCTCGACGAGGCCGCCGCCACCCGGCTGCTGACCGCCGCGCTGCAACAGCAATTCGTCGGCACCGGCGGCGAACTGGATTTGCGGCTGACGCGCCCGTGGATTTCGCGCAGCGCACCGGCCGGTCCGCTGAATTTGAGAATCCTCGACATGCCGAACAACGGCGTCGCGTCCTCGTTCCTCGTCCGGTTTGAAATTTTCGCCGCCGACGGCGCCAGTCTCGGCAACTGGCAGTATTCCGTCCAGGCGCGCCTCTGGCGCGAAATCTGGGTCGCCCGCTCCATGCTCAAGCCGGGCGAACTGGTGGCCGACGCCGACATCGCGCGCGAACGCCGCGACGTGCTGGCGCTGCACGGCCCGCTGGCCGAGTTTGCCAGCGGCGACACGACGCTCGAAGTGGCCGAATCGGTCCCCGCCGGCTCGCCCCTGCCCGCGTATGCCGTGAAGCTGCATCCGGTGATCCGCCGGGGCCAGACGGCCAACGCGCTCATTCAGGACGGCGCGTTGAATGTGACGATGAAGGTGCAGGCGCTGGAAGACGGCACGCCCGGCCAGCTCATCCACCTGCGCAACACGCAGTCCAACCACGATTTTTGCGGAAAGGTGCTCAACGGAAAAACCGTCCTCGTCCCGCTCTGAAATGAAAACGCCAACCCTCATTCTGCTTTTGATTCTGTGGCTGCCGGCCGCCGCGTTGCCACAGTCGCTCTGGCATGACGACGGCTCCAAATCCATGTTCTCGGACAAACGCGCCACCGGCGTGGGGGACATCATCACCATCATCGTCTCGGAAAGCAGCACCGCCAGCAAAAACAACTCCACCGTGACGGAGAAAAAATCCAGCGAGGCCGCGGCCATCACCTCGTTTCTTTTTCCCGGCTTCCTGGCGCACAAGGCGGCGATGCCGGCGGTGAACTACAGCTCCGACCTCGCGCACAACGGCAGCGGCGTCATCAGCGATTCGGAGGCAGTGGTGGCCAAGATCGCCGTGCGCATCGTGGACGTGCTGCCCAACGGCAATCTCATCGTCGAGGGCAAGCGCGAGACCGCCTTCAGCGGCGAACACCAGACGATCACGCTGCATGGCGTCGTGCGCGCCGCCGACGTGGCCTCGGACAACACCGTCCAGAGCTACAATGTCGCCGACGCGACCATCCAGATCATCGGCAAAGGCACTGTCACCGACAGCCAGAACAAGGGCTGGTTCACCCGCATTTTCGACAAGCTCAACCCCTTCTGATCATGCCACTCGTGCCAAGAACATTGCGGCCCAAGGTCCGGCGCACCTGCCGGCAGTTGAAGATTCCCGTCCGGCCCGGCCGCCCGGCGAAACTGACCGGCGCGCTGACTTTCTCGGCGCTGTTGCTGGCGGGAATTTTTTCCGCCGCCGCCGCCGGAGTCCACATCGGCGACCTGGTGATGGTTTCCGGCGCGCGCGACAACCAGCTGGTCGGCTACGGACTGGTCGCCGGTCTCGCCAACGACGGCGATCAAAATCCGATTTACACCCAGCAGACCATGGCCAATCTGCTCCAGCGCTACGGCATCAACATCCCGTCCTCCTCGCTGTCCGCCCTTTCGGCCAAGAACGTCGCCGTGGTCATGGTCACGGCGGACATCCCGGCATTCATCAAATCCGGCCAGCGGCTCGACGTGCAGGTCGCCTCGATGGGCGATGCCAAATCGCTCCAGGGTGGCGTGCTGCTCCAGACGCCGCTGCTCGGCGCGGACAACAAGGTTTATGCCGTCGCCCAGGGACCGGTCTCCGTCGGCGGATTCAGCGCCGGTGGCGGCGGCGCGGGCGGCGCGACGGTCACGAAAAATCATCCCACCACCGCGACCATCATCGGCGGCGCGCTGGTCGAGCGGGAAATTCCCGCGACGGTTGTGCATGACGACGGCGTGGAGCTGCTGTTGCGCGAACCGGATTTCACCTCCGCCGCGCGCATCGCCGCCGCCGTCAACGGAACGTTCACCAACAGCGCGCACGCGGTGGATTCCACCGAGGTGCGGGTGCAAATGCCGGCGGGCGCGTCGGCGTCGCCGGTGGACTTCATCGCGCATCTGGAGGACATCGAGGTCACGCCGGACATGCCCGCGCGCGTCATCATCAACGAGCGCACCGGCACCATCGTCGCCACGGCGGGCATCCAGATTTCCAGTTGCGCCGTCGCCCAGGGCAACATCGTCATCAACGTCGCCTCCACGCTCGACGTGTCCCAGCCCAGCCCGTTCAGCAAGACCGGCACGACCGAGGTGACGCCGCGCACCACCACCGACGTCACGGAAAACAAATCCGCCATGGTCGTGCTGCCGGAACTGCCGACCGTGGAAAAGGTCGCCGCCGCCCTGAACACGCTGGGCGCCACGCCGCGCGACATCATGGCGATTTTCCAGGCGATGAAGCAGGCCGGCGCGTTGCAGGCCGAATTGATCATCAAGTGACATGAACGCCGCCCCGATCCAGAGCAAAATTTCCGCAGCGGACATTCCGCTGGAACAGGTCGCGCACGACAGCGCCCTGACCCAGCCGCAGAAGGTCGCCGAGGTTTCGCGGCAGTTCGAGGCGCTGATGCTGCGGCAGATTTTGCAGGAGACGCAGAAGACGGTCATCCCGTCCACCTATGCGGACACTTCCACCACGTCGGGCATTTATCACGACATGGTCATCAACCAGCTTGCGGACAACATTTCGAAGTCAGGCACATTGGGGCTGGCGCAAACGCTCGAGCGGCAGCTCGGCCACCAGCTCGGCCCGGCTTCGGCGGCCGGATCCGGCCGCCCTGCGGGAGCCACGCCCGCCACGCATCCCGAAATGGATGCGGCCCGGCAAACCCATTTGAAAACCACCAAACCATTTCAGTCCACCGCCAACCAACATCCATGAAAGACCTCTTGAACAACCTCGTTGACTCGCTCCGCGAAGAACTGAAGGAATACGGCGAAATGCTCGCCTTGCTCGACCAGCAGCAGGAAATGGTCATGCGCCGCCAGACGCAGGATTTGATCCAGTGCGTCCAGACCATCAACACGCAGGTCGAAAACATCACCGCCGCGCGGCTGGAGCGCGAGCAGCGCCAGCTCAACCTGGCGCGGCAGTTCGGCCTGGCCGAGGACGCGCCGTTCGCGGTCCTCCTGCCGCATCTGCCCGGCGAATACCGCCCGCTCGTCCAGGCGCTCGTCCAGGAAAACAACGAGCTGCTCACGCGCATCCAGCGCCGCGCGCGGCAGAATCACCTGTTGTTGAGCCGCATCGTCGAATTGATGCAGCGGCTGTTCGATCCATTTTTCCCGAACAGCCAGCCGACCACCTACGACATCACCGGCGTCATGTCCGGCAACGGTCTGCCGAAGCATTCTCTTTACGAAGCCATCGGATGAAATGCCATGCTTGGACTCTTCAACACATTGAATCTGGGAGCCCGCTCGATGATCGCGGAGGAGCTGGGCGTGGAAGTGACGGGACAAAATCTCGCCAACGCCAACAATGCCGCCTACACCCGGCAGACCGTCCAGCTTCAGACCAGCACGCCCACGCCGTCCAGCCTCGGCCTTCAGGGCACCGGCGTCGAGGCCGCCTCCATCCAGCAGGTCAGCAACCAGTTGATCAACGGCCAGATCCAGTCCGAGGCGAGCGTCGGCGGCTATTGGAATTCGCAGCAGACCGCGCTGGAAAACGCGCAGACGCAGTTGGACGAGTTTCTCAACTTGAGTTCGAGCAGCACTTCCAGCAGCACGACAACCTCGACCGATTTATCCGACCAGTTGAACAGCCTGTTCAACGCCTTTCAAAGCGTGGCGACCAGCCCCACCGACTCGACGGCGCGCCAGTCGCTCATCAACACGGCGCAGACGCTCGCGTCCAGCTTCAACCAGGCCTCGCAAAATTTGAGCGCGCTGAACAGCCAGCTCAACACCTCGGTCGGCGGCGACGTCACCTCCGCAAACCAATTGCTGTCCGACATCGCCAGCCTGAACGGCCAGATCGCCAAAGCCACGGCCTCCGGCGGCACCGCCAACGACCTGGTGGATTCGCGCGAGGCGGATTTGGAAAACCTCGCAAAATTGGTGAACACGCAAACAACCGCCAATTCCGACGGCACCATCAGCGTGAGCATCGGCGGCCAGGAACTGGTTTCCGGCAGCAAGCTCTCGGACTCGCTGGCGACGTATGCGGATGCGGATGGAAATTTGCTCGTGCAAACCGCCGCGTCCGCCACGCCGCTCACGCTCACGGGCGGCTCCATCCAGGGCACGATTGACGCGCGCGATGGCGCGCTGGCCACGCTGCGCGGCGGCCTGGACACGATGGCCTCGACGCTCATCACGCAGGTCAACGGCATTTATCAAAACGGCTATGATCTCAACGGCAATTCCGGCGCGGACTTCTTCACCGGCAGCGACGCCGGCGACATCGGCGTGAATTCCGCGCTGCTGACCGATCCTTCGCAGGTGCAGGCCGCCGGCGCCAATGCCCCCGGCGACAACACGGTGGCGCTGGCGCTGGCGCAGCTCGGAAGCCAGTCCCTGACCGCGCTCAACAACCAGACGTTCAGCGGCGCCTGCTCGCTGGACGTGGAAAATTTCGGCGACGCGCTGTCCAACGCCAACGATCAGGTGACCAATTACAATTCCGTCAACACCATGCTGTTGAACCAGCGCGATTCGGTGAGCGGCGTTTCGCTGGAGGAGGAAATGGCGAACTTGATCACCTACCAGAAAGCCTACGAAACCTCGGCGCAGATCATCTCGACCGTCAACCAGATGCTCACGACGGTGGTAAATCTGAAGAGCAGTTGATTTTGATCATTTTTCAAACCCCACACGATTATGCGCATCGCCGGCACTTCATACACGGATTCAATGGTCAGCCACTTGAATCTCCTGTCCGCGCAGGAATACCAGCTTCAAAACGAGGCCTCGACCGACCAGAGTATTTCCGCGCCAGAGGACGATCCGGCGGGCATGGCGGCGGCGCTGAATTTGCAGGCCCAGAACAGCGCCGTCACACAATATGCACAGAATATCACGACGCTTCAAACCCGCGCCACCACCGCCGGCAGCGCCCTGACCTCCCTGCAAACCCTCACCGACCGGGCCAGTGAGATCGCCACCTCTGCCGACGGCGCAACCTCGCCGGCAGCATTGCAGGCTGACGCGACCGAAGTCACCCAGTTGATCCAGCAGGCCGCGCAGTTGATGAACAGCAAGAACGGCAGCCAGTATGTTTTTGGCGGCACCGACTCCAGCCAGGCGCCGTTCACGGTGAGCACCGACGCCAACGGCAATGTCACCGCCGTCACCTATTCGGGCAACACCGCCGTCACGCAGAGCCAGATCGCGGCGAACGCGACGATGTCCGTGGACGTGCCGGGCGAAAACACCAGCGGTTCCGGCGCGCGCGGAGTGGTCAGCGACAGCCGCTACGGCGCGGATTTGTTCAACCATTTGATCGCGCTGCAAAACGACTTGCAATCGGGGAACACGAGCGCCATCACCTCGACGGACGCGGCGAATTTGAGCAAGGACGATGACAACATCATCTGGCAGGTCGCCAACAACGGCGCGGCGCAGTCGCGGCTCACGGCGGCGGCTTCATTTGCCTCCACGCAGCAGAGCGGCTTGCAGACGAGCCTCACCAACGTGGCCGGGGCGGATCTGGCGCAGACGCTGACGCAATTGACCCAGGCGCAAAATGCCTACCAAGTCGCGCTCCAGACCAGTTCGCAGATCCTGCAAATGCAACAATCCGTCTTGAGTTCACTGTCATAGGCCATGTCATCCACTCAAACCCATTTTTCAGGAATGCACGGGGCAAATTCCGCCGGGCCGGAGACAAAATTGCCGGGCATCTTGATACAGAATTTTATCTTTCGGCGGATGGCCCGCCTGCCGGGCGGGCATTTCGCTGGATTTGGAACCTATAAACCCATTCACGCCGCCGGATAGTTCCGTGGCACACTCGTTGCTAAACAAACCTTACCATGAACAGCGCCAATGTGATTGAAATCGAGGAACCGGAAACGGTTGAAACCGTTCCCGGTTGCGAAGTGCGGATGCCGGCAGGCCTGCTGGGATTCGAACAAATTAAAAATTTCCTGCTCATCGCCAACCCCGCGGAAGCCCCGTTCCGCTGGCTGCAGGTGAAGGACAACCCGTCGCTGGCGTTTGTCGTCATCGAACCGTTCTTTTTCATGCCGGATTACAGCCCGGACATCCCGCAGCAGGACGTGAATTTTCTCGGCCTGTCGTCGCCGGACGACGCGGCGGTTTTCAACATCGTGACGGTGCATAATTCGAAAGGCGCAACGGTCAATTTGAAGGGGCCGGTCGTCATCAACCGGAACACCGGCGTGGGCAAACAGGTCGTCATTGCCAACGCGGCCCGGTATTCCGTGCAGCATCCCCTGCCGGTCAACGAAGCCGCCTAATCGCCGGAAATATGCTCATCCTCTCGCGCAAAATTGGCGAAAGCATCGTGATTGACGGGCGCATTCACTTGAAGGTCGTGCGCGTGGAAGGCGAGGTCGTGAAAATCGGCATTGAAGCGCCGTCCGAGGTGCCGGTGCATCGCCTTGAGGTTTATGAGGAAATCCAGCGCAGCAACCAGCAGGCCCTCACCCGCCAAAACACGGCGCTGCCCAAGCTGCCGTCACCCGGGCCGGTGAAGCCGGTCAGAAAAAACTCAAAGGTCTTATGACGACGGGCAAAGAAAATTTCTCCGGCCGCCAGCCCGGCCGGACAACGGATTCTGACGCAGCCCGGCGTGCAACCGCCGGCGTGCCTGACCACACGCCGCGAGCCACGCCAGGGTTGTGTCAGTGACACATGGTCAGCGAATTTCGTCCGTCCAAAGGACGGGACCGCTGGCTCCTTCCTCGGGCGGGCCGACGCAAGTCGGTCCGCCCGTAAAAAACGAACGAGACATTTTATGAGCGCCGCCAACCTTCTCGCACGAGAGCCGTTTCAGGCTTTGGATCATTCCAATTGTGGCGCGGCCCCGGCCATCTTGTGGGGCTGCCCGATGCCGGTTGAATTCCAGGGCGCGGATCTGCCGGAAGCGTCCGATACCGGCGACGCATGGGCGACGGCGAACTGCGAGGGCATCGTCAGCCGCTACGAATCCGGATTGAACGCCGCGAACGGCGCGATCCTGCATTTCGGCGCCGGCCGCGGCGAAATGATGGACACGCTGCGCCAGCACGGTTTTGCGGTCATGGGTTGCGAGCCGTCGGCCCTCCTCGCGGAACTGGCGCGCCGGGATCATGGTTTTGATGCGCGCACGCTGCATTGCTGCAACGCGGAAAATTTTTTGGGCTGGATCCATCGCATCGGGCAGAAGGCGCAGGCCATTTTTTTCCGGCACGATCTGGAACACAGTTTTGAATTGCACGCGCTCCTGCCCCGGATGGCGGACATCCTGCGCGAAGATGGCCGGCTCATCGCCCTGCTGCCGCCGCCCGATGCGGACTACTCCCGCGAGGCGCCCCTGAGCTTTTTGAACGAGCTGGCCGTCGGCTGCGCGTCCTGCGGTGGCGGCTTTGAGGTCGAGGGCGTTGATTGCGACTTGGAAAACCAGTTCATGGCGTTTGTGCTCAAGAAAACGGCTGCATCGCTGCGCGATCCCGCGCGCCACGCTGCCGTTTTGGATCCCGCCCATGCCTTCCCGCCATAAATCATGCCTTCATTCCCAACAAAAAACACCGGAACGGAACGGGAAACCGGGTGCTGCTCCAAGCGGACGGATCTCCGGCCGGAAAGGTGTCAGCCGGCCAGTTCCGGCCCCAATGTCACCGCGACGGATTTTGGCGCCATCTGTCCGGCCTTTGATTTGGGCGTGGTCATTCCCGTGCGCGAAGGCAGCTCGCGAATCAAGGACAAGGTGCTGCTTCCGTTTGGCGACCACTTAAGTCTGCTCGAATGGAAACTGGAGCAGCTTTGTCAGGTGTGGCCGGCTGAACGCATTTATGTCAGCACGGATTCGGACAATCTGAAGCGGCTGGCCGCGCCTTACGGCGTAAAGATTCACAACCGCGAAACGCGCCTTTGCCGCGGCCACGAAGCCGCTTTTTCCGACGTCATCGCCGGCATTGTGCAGGACATTCCGCACGCACATATTGCCTGGGCCACCGTGGTGGTTCCGCTGATGAGTCCAACCGAATACCGCGAGGGTTTTCAGAAATACCACGAGCATGTCGTGCAGCGGGGCAGGAATGATTCGTTGTTCGCCGCGAATCTGGTGAAGGAATATCTCTGGTGGCCGGACCGGCCATTGAATTATCAGGCCGACCGTCACCACACCATCAGCCAGCATCTGCCGGACATCTACCGTGTCACCAACGGCCTCTACATGCGCGACCGGGAATCCATCCTGCGGGACGGTTATTTCCTTGGGCCCAATCCGTTCAAGTTTCTCGTCAGCAAGGTGGCCGGGGTGGACATTGACGTGCTGGAAGATTTTCAAATCGCCCGGAGCCTGCGCCGGCTCTATGAGGAAAAATTCGCGGAACCGGCACTGACATGAACAACCTTTGCCTGGCAACCAACTATCTGCTGATGACCGAGTCCACCCGGCGGATGTGGATTGATCTGGACCGTCATCTGGAGGAATTTGGCAGCCGGCTGGTGCTTATGTCCACCATTGTGCCGGAAACACCTTTTCCGTTTCCCGTCATTCCTATTCCGTTTCTGCTCCGTGATTACGCCGGCATGTTTCCCCGGGCCGGTGTCGCCGGTGGAAATGTGTCTGCTGGTGACATGGAATTCCTGCGAACCGACAGGATTCGCTCCAACCATGCTTATCCGTCCGGCGAAGCGTTGCAAGGAATGTTCGCCTGTCGAGAATTGCTGACGACACTGCTGGACACGTTGCGACCCGGTTATGTGCTCACATTTGACCCAACCTTGCCGTCGGCTCAAATGCTCCAGTCGTTGGCCCGTGAATCCGGGTTGCCGGTCCAGGGCATTGAACGCGGACTTCTGCCGGAAACCTTGATGATCGAAAGCCGCAATCTCCAAGGCTACTCCGATTTGCGCACGCACTGGCTCGCCCAGGAAATGCCGTCCTCCGCCTTCGACCCGGCAGCCTACGAACGGATTCGTTCCTATTATGTGTCCCGCAAACCGCAAAAATATGAGCAGCCCGAATTCGGCGGCGGCGGCAAAACCTTGCGCCAGAGCCTCGGATTGGAGGGGAAAAGGGTCATCGTTTTCCTCGGCCATTATGACGCCTGCGGACTGGCACCAAAGAACAGCAACCAGCGGCGTTATAACTCCCCATTTTTGGACTCGACCGCCGACGCGTTGACGGCGGTGGCGGACATCCTGCCCCGGAACAGCGGCGTGGCGGTGGTTTTCAAACCGCACCCGCTGGATGCCGATTCCTACGCGGTGGCCAAAGTCCAAGGCGTTCACATTGTGCGCGACATGAATGTGCATGCGCTCATCGAAATGGCGGACGTGGTGGCAACGCAGTTCACCACGCTGCAATTCGAGGCTGCGCTTTACGAAAAGCCGGTTGTGCTGCTGGGCCACAGCGCTTGGTGGGGGCGCAACGCCACCTATGAAGTGGACGCTCTCACGGATGTGTCCGCAGCCTTGGACGCGGCCTTGAATCGTCAGGATTGGAACATCCGCCAGGCCAACGCCCATGCCTTTGTCACCTGGATGATGGATCAGTTCCTGATCGGTTGTTCCGAAAATGTCCCGGCACGGCGAAAGCTGCACGATTTTGCCGGTTTCATCGCCCGCACTTCGCTGGACGGCCGGCACCTGCCAACACCGGAAGAACGCTGGAAGCACACCGAACTAGCCATCGAAGAGTTGAAGGCAGGCGTTCCGACAACGATCGGCATCGGCAGGACGATTGGTTCAACGCCGATCTTCATGAACGCCGTGAGCGGCACGCTGGATGTGGCACGTCCCGCTCTTTTCTCATCATCCCAACCCACGGCGGCTCCCACCCGAAAAAATTATAAAAACGGTCAGGGGGTTCCCATAACATTTGATTCCGGAATGGATAACGGAACGGTCGAAATAATCCCACCCTCCGGCACTCGTGCTGTAAATGGGGGGTCCGTGGTGTCGAAGGCCCCAACCCAAAAACAAGAGGAACAACCCCCGATCAGAAATGGCGTGTTGTCGAAAACACGGTCGAATCCCGGCGCAAACGGATCGCGTATGTTACAGCAAGAAATAATTGAATCCCCAGCCGGCAAACAGGCGGCGACAGAACCCGATGAAGACGCAAGCCACAACGAACCAAACGAACCTCGCAAGGAGACGCCCAGCTTGACCGGTCTGCACATTCAGGCAAAGACAATGGCCGCTGCCGGAGATTTGGCGGGTGCTTTCCATTCATACCTCCAAATGCTGGCAGCGACAATCACTTTCACAGACGAGGAAAATGCGGCATTGGCGAAGGAAATCGCGTGTCTCCTCCCCCGGTGGCTGCAAGGGGCGCAGCCGGCGGAAACGTCCGGCCTGTTGCGCGCGCTCCGTTTGCATCCCCGACTGTCATGGCGTTTCGCTCTTGCGTTGGAAGAACATGCGACGCGTGAGGCGGCGGCGCTGTCCTTCGCATTGGGCGCAACTTACTTTGCCGCCAACCGCCCCTTGGAAGCGCGTTCGCTTCTGACCCCGAATCAAAAACCAGGAATTGTTTCGCCGCAATTCAACGAGGGATTCGAGGAACTACGGGCCGCCGCTTCCACAAATGTCGAGGCCAGCCAAGCAGGAGGATGGGCGGTCCAACGCCCAACACCTTATCCCCTGGCGGCCGACGGAAAGCCCAAGCTGAATCCGGTGTGGTTCGAGGTGACTTCGTTCTGCAACCAGAAATGTTCGTTTTGTCCTGATCAATGGCGTCAGGCCAAACGCCAGTTCATTGATCTGGACGTGTTCAAACGATACGTGGACGAGTTGAGACGGGATTTCCACGTCGAATATCTCCAGCTCAACGCCTACGGCGAGCCGCTGCTGCATCCGAAATTTGAACAAATCCTGACCTGCCTGCGGAACGGCAACGCGCCCAGTCCCTTCTTTTTCACCACTCACGGGATGACGCTGAACGAGCGCAACATTGCCATGCTTGACCGCGCACATCCGCACGGCATTTGCGTCTCACTGCAAAACGACGGCGAAGAGTCCTACGCCTTGTCACGGGATTCGCGCATTGGCAACTACGCCAAACTGGCCGCGCAAACCAGGAATTTGATCGAACGGTTCGTCCAAAACCGCCGCGCGTGTCATGTGCGTCTCTATCAACTGGTTCGCAATGGCAAGGAAGGCTGGGGCGTTCCGGAGCGGGTATTGCAGGCGTTCCCTCCGGAATGGAAACGGTTTGCCGCCGCCGTGCGCAGTTGGGAGGAATCCCTCCGTCCACTGGCCGACGGCCGCAATGTGCAGGCCGTGCGCAACACGGATGATCAGATTCGCGAGGCTTTTGAGCAGGCCGATCATCCAGCATGGTGGGTCAAGCTGGATTTGCTTCGCTGGAAGGATGAGCGCGGCGGCGAACAAACCGCCTTTATCAGCCCGAGGCCCGTGGGCACTTATGCCAATCAATTGCCGCATCACACTCCCGGCTGGGCGGTGAAACAACAGATCCTCAACCCCGGCGGTTGCTGCTTCACTCGCACTCCCGGGCTGGCCATTTTCTCCAACGGCAATCTGGGCGTCTGCTGTTTGAGCGTGGACCAAAACGCCTCATTTGGACGACTGCAGGACTTCGGCAGCTTGAAGGACGCCCTGACCAGTGAAGCCTGTTTCCGTTTCTTTGCCGAACTGTCAAACGGCGTGGCGCGCAGCCGGGATTGTCAAATCTGCCTCGGACAAATTGAACGCACCGGCGACACGCCGGTTTGCGCCAGCCACGAATGCAACCCTTCCCACGCATGAACCACCCCCTGCATCCATCGTCAGACCTTCCCGCCGACCTCTGGCAGCGCGACGAGCCATTGCGCCGCGCCGCCGAACGAATCGAACGCAGCGCCGGCCGCGTGCGCGCCGTCTCCTTCGATTTTTTCGACACCCTCGTCTGGAGACTCACCGGAAAACCCACCGATGTATTTTGTGAAGTCGCCCACCGCCTGACCCGCGAGAACCTGCTGCCCGCAACGGTTTCAACCGCCGATTACGAAGTGTTGCGCCGCCATGCCGAGATCAAAGCCCGCGAACATCAGAACGCCAAGGATTCCACCTGGGAGGACATCAGCATCAATGACATCTATTCGCAGATGAGGATGGTCGTCAAAGACCCCGCGGCGGCGGCGCAGATTGAGCATGCCGCCGAATGCGATTTGTGTTTGCTGAACCCTGTCATGGCTGGATTCATCCGGCACCTGCACCAGCGCGGCCTGAAAGTGTTGATCCTTTCCGACATCTACCTTTCCGCCGAACACTTGAAGGAGATTCTCCGCGCGAACCAGTTCGACCCGGGCCTGTTTGAACTTGTGCTGACCTCCTGTGATGAAGGCGTTTGCAAGGGCACCGGAAATCTTTTCAAGCGAGCGTTGAATGCCCTGAAGTTGGAACCGGAGGAAATGCTCCACGTCGGCGATAATTTTCTGCCGGACGTGATGGGCGCCCGGAAGGCCGGGGTGTGCGGCTGCCACTATCTCCAAGCCTCGCCGCAAACATCGGTCATTCTGGAACGCGAACGGTTTCTGCTCGGCGGGCAATCGCCCATTTTCTGCGCCGACTCGTTGCGGATGATGGCCGCGCGCCTGTTTCCCGGGGAAACTGACGAGGATTTTTTTGGCCGGGCCGGCGCGCTGATCATGGGACCGGTGTTGACGCGGTTTGCGAGCTGGGCTTGCGATCAATTCGTTGCCAGCGGCGTCCGCAAGGTTGGAGCGTTGATGCGGGAAGGCGAGCTTTTCGGCAAGTTGCTTCAGAATGACGCCGACGCCCGCGGTCTGGATCTTGAAATCACTCCGCTCTATGTCAACCGCCGGGCCACCGACCTCGCCGCCATTGGCCGGCTCACGGCGGACAATCTGATCGCCTGGCTGGAAGCACGGCCCACGTTGTCGGTCAAGGCCATCCTGACGCAGTTCGGCTTGGACGAGGCGGAATTTCAACACGCAGCGGTTTCCCTCGACGACAAGGTGGATCAGACCGACAAAATCCTCCGGCTCGCCAAATTTCTGTTCACACCCAAAATCGCCCGGCACATAGAGGCCAAAAGCGCCGAGGAGCGGCAAAAGGTGCTTGATTATCTCCGTCCCTGGCTCGAAGGCGGAAAAGCGTTCGGGGTCTGCGACATCGGCTACAGCGCTTCCGCCCAAACACAGCTGAAGCGCATCCTTGATCTGGAAAAAAACAACACCCATGTCGTCGGTTGTTATCTCGTGAGCTACGAACGCGCCGCCGACCGAGTTTTGGACGGCGTGGACATCCGACATTACCTCGGAGCCTTTGGTCACCCGGATTATTATTTTCGCTCCTTCATCCGCTCGCCCGCATTCATGGAACAATCCCTTGTGGCGTCCATCGGCACCACCCTCGGCTATGCCCGCCAGTCCGACGGCACGGTGGTCCCCATTTTGGATCAAGTTCGTTTCGACGATGCGACAATCCTCCGCCAGCGCCGTTTCAAGGAAGGCGTCGTGTTGTTTCAAAATCTCTGGCACTGGTTCCGCGCCACAAAACCCGGCTTGCTCGACGGGAAAACGGATTTGTCGCTGCGGATCCTGGCGGATCTGGATTGCGGGGTCACTCCCATTCTCGGTCGGGCCACGGCCTTTCCCACACAATCTGAACTGACAGCCTACGGCACGCTGCCGCTGGACGACTATTATTTCGCCGACTCGTTCAAGCCCATGTGCGGCGCCAGCGACCGCGAAAAACTCCGCAAACAGGGATATGCGAATATCCTTGGTCAGGCAGGCATTCACTGGCCACAGGGCGTCTATCACGCGGAAAACGCCCGCACCGCCTCTGATTTCTTTGCCTGCGGCAAGGCGATGTTGCTGTGCAATCCCAGCGGAGACGATAATGGCGAACATCCGGAATTGACGATTGCGGTGTCGCCCCAACGCGACGTCCACTTGTTGCGCGAATGCCTGAACCGGCTAAAACTGATTTCCAGCCGCAACCCGCGCTGCGAAATCGTTTTGCTGGCCGAGAAGGACGACCGGGAAACAGCCGTCATCGCGCAGGAATTTGCCCGCGAAATCAAATGGATCCGCGTCCTCAAACGCCTGCCGCAACAATCCTACATCCAACTGTTAAATTCCGTCGTGGACAGTTCCATGGCCTCATTTGTGGTTTTCGTTGACGGGAACACGCCGATGTCGCCGGGCTGGGACGTGGCAATGCTCGATGCCATCCGCACGGCACCCGATGCTGCCATTGTGTTTCCATCACTGCGCCAACCGGAAGCAAATCCGGAAAAACTGGCGCTGGAAAATTCACTGGACGCGCTCGCCCGGTGCTTTCTCATCCGCCGTTCTGCTTTCGTCGAAGGACTGGGTTTCGATGAAAAACTGGGGCCGGTGGCGACAACATTCAACCTCGCGTTCCAGATGAACGACTTGGGATGGAAAACCGTCGCCTGCCGCGAGGCCGTTGCCGAAATAAAAGCCGCATCCACCAGCCGGCTCCCGGCGGCGGATGCCAAATACCTGAAATCCCGCTGGCCGGATTTTGCCCGGCGGACCGCGGCAATTTTGCAGGAGCCTGCCGCAAATGCCGCCGCCGCGAACACCGGCGCCGCGGTCGTGGGCTGGATCGGGTCATTCCTGGACCACGGCAGCCTCTCCCACGTAAACCGGGAATTGACGGGCGCGCTGCAACAATTCCCCGGCATTAAAATCCGGCGCGTCAGCCTCGGCGCTCCGGCAGCGCGGGGTTTTGAAAAACTTGCGCAGGAAATTTCGCCGGTTGCCCCGGTTGACGCCGCCGTGACCGTGCGCCACGCCTGGCCACCGGATTGGGAACGTCCGCTCAACGGAAAACTGGTCGTCATCCAGCCGTGGGAATTCGGCCCGCTGCCGCTGGATTGGGTGAGCCGCGCGTGCGATGTGGACGAGTTTTGGGCGCCGACCCGGTTTGTCCGCGACCGCTACATTGAGTCCGGCATCGCCGCGGAAAAGGTCTTTGTCGTGCCCAACGGGATTGACCCGGACAAATTCAATCCGCAGGCCGCGCCGATGAAACTGGCCACGCAAAAGAAATTCAAATTCCTCTTCGTCGGCGGCACCGTCGGCCGCAAAGGCCCGGATGTGCTGCTCAACGCGTTTTTGAGTTCATTCACCGCGAAGGACAACGTCTGCCTCGTGATCAAGGATTTTGGCGGAAAATCGGCTTATCAGGGCCAGACGTTTGCAGCACAGATTCAAGCCGCCCAGGTCCGGCCCAACGCGCCGGAAATTCTTCACCTCGACCAAGAGCTTTCGCCCGACGCGCTGCCCGGACTTTACACCGCCTGCGACTGCCTGGCGCATCCCTATCGCGGCGAGGGTTTCGGTCTGCCAGTGCTCGAAGCGATGGCCTGCGGTCTGCCGGTCATCGTCACCGCCGGCGGCGCGACGGATGATTTTGCCGGCAAGGAATTCGTCTTTCACATTCCGGCAAAACACATTTCCATTGGTGACTCCGTCAGCGGCATGAAACTCGCCGGCCAGGGCTGGCTTTTGGAACCAGACGGTCAAGCACTCGTTGCGCGGATGAAATGGGTGGTCGCAAACCGCGAGGCCGCCCGCGACCGGGGCGCCCGCGCCAGTGAATACGCGCGCCGTGATTGGACCTGGAAACACGCCGCGCAAATCGCCGGCCAGCGCCTGCAAATGCTGGCCGTCAGCCAAGTGTCAAGCGCCGCAAAATCACCCTTGCCGCCGGCTCAAAAAAATGCATCGGTCCCGCCGCCAGCCGCCCGGCTCGGCAATCTGGACGAAGCCCGCTCGCAATTCGGTCGGCGCGAGCTTGAAGCCGCATGGAATTCAGCCATCGCGGCGCTGGGCGTCCGCCCGTTCCATCCCGAAGCCTGCTTGCTGCTCGCGGAAATTGCGCTGGCCGCAGGCGACGGACAGGGCGCGAAGCTGTGCGCGCAACGCGCCCGCGACCTCGCGCCAAACTGGAAGGCGGCGCGGCGGTTCCTTGGAAAAAATCTCAAGGGCAACGCGAAACCGGAATGGCTCGTCCTGCCGGATCAAATCGGAAATCGGAAATCGGAAATCGGAAATAAATTGTCCGTCTGTTTGATCGTCAAAAACGAGGAGAAATTTCTCCCGCAGTGCCTGGCATCGGTCAAGGGCGTCGCCGGTCAAATCGTGGTCGTGGACACCGGCTCGACCGACCGCACGGTGGAAATCGCGAAGACGCACGGCGCGGAAGTGCATTCGTTCGCCTGGTGCGATGATTTCGCCGCCGCGCGCAACGCCGCGCTGGAACACGCCACGGGCGACTGGGTTTTGATGCTCGACGCCGACGAGGAGTTGCCCGCCGGTCAGCACACGCAATTGAGCGCCGACATGAAGCGCGCGGACGTGATTGCCCTCCGGCTGCCGCTGGTGAACAAGGGCGAGGAGGCGCACGGCAGGCATTTTGTCCCGCGCCTGTTCCGCAACGCGCCGGGCGTTTATTATTACAGCCGGATTCACGAGCAGGTTTTCCCGAGCCTGATCAAATGCGGCCAGGCGTGGGAAATGAAGACCGCCATCGGCACGGCGCAATTGCTCCATCACGGCTACGCCAGGGAAATCGTCCAGGACCGCAACAAGATCGAGCGCAATCTCCGCCTGCTCCGCCAGGCCGTGACGGAATATCCGAATGACGCGAATCTTCAGATGAACCTCGGCCTCGAGCTGGTTCACACCGACGATTTGCAAACCGGTCTGGCGCATTACCGCGAGGCGTTCCGGCTCATGTCCGCGCAGCCGCCGGCGGATGTTGCCCCCGAATTGCGCGAAGTGCTGCTCACGCAATTCACGTCCCACCTCTACAAGGTGCGCGCCCACGACGAGATTGTGCAGACGCTGAATTCGCCGCTGGCGAAAAATGGCGGGCTGACCGCGTCGCTGCATTTCGCGCTGGGTCTGGCGCATTTTGAATTGAAGCAATTCCGCGAGGCGGCGGAACAAATGCGCCAATGTCTGGCCAAACGCAAGCAAACCGCCCTCGCGCCAATCAACACGGACATCCTCACCGCCGTGCCGGCTCATTGCCTGGCCATGAGCCTGCTCAAAGACGGCGACGCCACCGGCGCGGAAAAGGCGTTCAAGGCCGGGCTGGCCGAAAACGGGCGGGCGGAGGAATTGAAGCTGGATTACGCGAAATTCCTCGCCAGCGGAAATCGTCCGGTGGAGGCGCTGCAACTGTTGCACGAAGCGCTGCAATCCGACGCGCAGCAGGCCGGGGTGTGGCGGCTGGGCGGCGAGATTGCGTTGAGCCGGCCGGAATTTCTGGAATTCTCCCGCGAGTGGTTGAGCGAGGCCATCCGCCAGTTTCCGGACGATGGCGTCATCGTCGCGCAGCGCGCCGAGTCGCTGCTTTTGAGCCAGGAAATGGCGGCGGCGCTGTCGTTGTGGAACCGCGCCGTCAACGGCGCGCGACCGCCGCGCGCCGTGGCCGCGCAGATTCTTTGCGCGACGGCGGCCGCGCAGCCGGTTGAGGGGCTTTGCGACCGGGATGTGGAGGTCGCCGTGAGCCGGGCGTTTGTGGACTGGTATCGCCGCCTGGTGGCGGCCGGGGCGCGCGACGCCATTGTGGGTTTGAATTCACGGGTGGAGACGCTGCGTCCAATCCTGCCCGCGGCGGCGGAAGTTCTCGACGGCGTGATTGCCTCAACCCGCCAGGTCCGAACCGCCGAAGCCGCCGCGCCTTGAATCAAACGTGCCTGGGCAGCAGGCCAATGAGCATGGCCGCGGCTTCCTGCATTTCGTAGGGCTTGGCCAAAACTTTGACATTCAAATTTTCAAGCCGCTTCGTGACCCGTTCGTCAAGGTAGCCCGATGCCAGCACCGGGTGGATGTCCGGCCAGAGCGCGGCGACCTGCTCGATGAGGTCGGCACCGTTCATGCCGGGCATCGCATAATCGGTGAAGAGGATGTCCACCGCGCCTTTTTCCTTTTCCAAAACATCGAGCGCCTCGCGTCCGGAGGCGGCCACCAGAACGGTCAGCCCGGTGGTTTCGAGAAAGGTTTTGGCGAATTCGCGCAGCAAATCAAGATCGTCCACGACCAGCACCCGGCCCTGGCCGGAAGGCAGGGCCTGCTCCACCGACGGCGTCTTCGTCGTCAATTTCTCGCGGGCAACGGGGAAAAAAAGGTGGAACGTGGTGCCAAATCCGAGCGCGCTGTCCACTTCGACAAAACCGCCGGCCTCCTGCATGATGCGCTGGACGATGGAGAGGCCGAGGCCGGTGCCGGCCTTTCCCTTGGTGGTGAAAAATGCCTCAAAGATGCGCGGCAATAGACTGGAGGCGATGCCAACGCCGGTGTCCGAAATGCTGCAACGGGCATGTTCAGCTTCCGCCGATGCGCCGTGCCGCGCCGCGGTTTCGGGAGGCAGTTTCACCAGGGTGTTGGTGATGGTGAGCGTGCCGCCGTCGGGCATGGCGTCCTGGGCATTGACGCAGAGGTTGAGCAGCGTCTGCGTGGCCCGGCTCAATTCGATCTTCACCGGGACGGGTTCCGGCGCCGGGATGATTTCCAGGTTCACGTTGGCCCGGAGCGTGCGGCGCGCGAGCTGGCCGGCCTCCTGGACAATCTGGTTCAAATCCAGCACGGCGCGCTGTCTGCCCTCGGAACGGTGGCTGAAGGAAAGCAACTGCCGCGTGATGTCGGCGGCGCGGGTGGCGGCGAGGCTGATTTGCTCGGCCCAGTGATGCAACTCCGAATTTTGCGGCGACTGACGGATGACGAGGTTGGTGTTGCCCTGGATGGCCTGCAACAGGTTGTTGAAATCATGGGCGACGCCGGCGGCGAGCGTGCCGATGATTTCCATTTTCTGCGACTGGAACAACTGGTTTTGCAGCTCCTGATAGCGGGTCTGGTCGGAGATGTTGCAGATGAGACCGCGCACCTGGCCGGCGTGAATCCAGGGCGAGATTTTCACGAGCCAGTGGTGGCCGTCCGACGCCTGGAACCGGCTGTCCTGCGCCAGGCCGGTCTGGAGGACGGCATCAAACATTTCCCGCAATTCCCGCCGGCGCGTGGCGTCGGGGACATATTCCAGCAGGGAGCGCCCGATTTCCGGCGGCCCGTCCAGCCGGAGACCGCCGTGCTCGGCGGGCAGTTGCCGCCAGCCGTCGTTGGCGTGCGTCACGCGGAATTCGCGGTCGAGGCTGTAAATGGCGCCGTTGAGCGAATGCAGGATGCTGCGGACAAAATCGTGCTGCAGCCGGAGATCGCTCTCCAGTTTTTTGCGCGCGGTGATGTCGCGCTCGCAGGCCACATAACCGATGAACCGGCCCATCATGTCGGAAATCGGCGAGATGGTGGCCTCGACCTGGTAAAGCGTGCCGTCGCTGCGGACGTTGGTCAGTTCGCCGATCCATTCGCGTCCCTGGCCGATGTGCTCCAGATAGGCGCGGACCTTTTCCGCCTCGGACGGCGCGCGCAGGAATTCGTCCGTGCGGTCCAGCACGGTTTCGATGCCGTAGCCGGTGACGGTGTGAAAGGCGGGATTGACAAAGGTGATGCGGAAATCGGCGTTCGTCAGGAAAAAAACATCCGGCGTGGCGTCAATGGCGGTGACCAGGCGGTTGACGTGCGATTCCAGCCGCATCCGGCGGGCGACATCCTTGAAGGTGACGAGCGTGTGGTTGTCGTCCAGCGGCACCAGTTCCAGGTCCGTCATGCCACCCTGCCGGCCGCCGGCCATGATGAGGACGGAATGCAGCGTGTTGGAACGGGCATGTCCATGGCGGAACACCTCGCGCAATTTCTGGCCGGAGGGAGGCAGCAGGACATCGAAAATGGAAAAGTGTCCTTCGGTCGCCGCGCCGTCGAGCTTGAGCAGGCGCTCGGCCTTGGAATTGATTTTCACCACCAATCCATCCGAACGGCAGACGACCTGCGCATCCTCGGTGGCTTCAAAGAAGCTGTTCCACCACTGATCCAAGCTGGGACGCGACAAAGCCCTGCCCCCGTCCGTCTGCTCTGGAATGATCGCAGGTGTCAGCATGGGTTCAGCAATACACCACCAGCGACTGGTCAATCGGCTGAATCCGGTCGTGGTTGAGAAGTTTTTCGATGTAGGTGAAGCTCAACTGCTGGCCTTCCGGGGCCAGCAACAGGCCGCTGGGCGCGTAAATTTCCCGCGCCAGCACCATGCCGGGACGGAGTTCGGAAAGCGAAATCTGCCGCTCCTTGCGCGGCGCGCGGGACAGCGGCAGGGCGCGCAGAAAAACCCGGATCGCATCCGCATCAAATGCGGTGTTGGCCTGCATCTTGATTTCCTCCACCGCATCGTCGTGAACGAGCTTGCTGGAGGCAAAGGCCACGGCAACGGACAGCAGCCGGCCCAGCCAGGGGATTTTATCGCCGGCCAGCCGGTCCGGATAACCCATGCCGTCCATCCGTTCGTGATGGGCGCGAATGAGCACGCCGGCCCGTTCCATGCCGGTGCCGAAGGCGGACAATTCCTGGCCGAGGACCGGATGCTGTTCGATGAGCGCGCGTTCGGCGCTGTTGAGCGACGCCGGATTTTCCAGCCAGCGCCGGATCAGCGAACGCGGGGTGCCAACCAGTCCGATGTCATGCAACAGCGCGGCGCTTTCCAGGGCGCGACGGTCTTCGCCGGCCAAGTTGAGCACGTGCGCCATGGGGTGGCAAAGCTGCGCCACGCGGCGGCCCTGGCTGCCCAGTGTCGGGTAGAACATCTGCGTGGTGTGCAGGGAAAGTTCCAGGGAACGAAGCAGATTTTGTTCGAGGGCCTGGTTCATCTGCACAAGCTGCTGGTTCTGCCGGGCGACGAGCTTCACCTGTTCCTCGAGCGACTGGTTCAATTTCAAAAGCTGGCCGTTCATCGTCTGCGTGGCGGTTTGCAGGCGCAGGTTTTGCTGGAGAAGCTCGTGACGCTGGACCGCGTTTTTGATGGTCATGAGCAGTTCCTCGCGCAGCCACGGCTTGACGATGAACCGGTAGATTTCCCCCTTGTTGATGGCGTCAATGACGGTGTCCAGGCTCACCACCGCCGCGATGAGGATGCGTGTGGCGCCGGGCTGTATCTGCTTTGCCCGATCCAGCAATTCCAGCCCGCTGATGAGCGGCATCCGCTGGTCGGCGATGACGACCGCAAATGGATTTTTCCGCAGCTCCTCCAGCGCGAAGGCCGGCTGAGTGGTGGCAACCACCTCGTAATTCTGGCGGCGGAGCGTGTCGCGCAGGGCGGACAGGACGATTTCCTCGTCGTCCACCACCAAGATGCGGTTCGACACGGCTGACTGCAGATTGTTTGCGCCACTTTCCGACATATCCTCAAATGACGCCCAGCATCTCCGGCTTCCGGACAGAGACACAAATGGAAAGGCCAAGCCCCGCCACGGCATCACTCATCCATCGGCAGGGCTGGAATTAACTTGAGGTTTTTTTTGGAAATACCGGAACGGCTAGGAAAACGAGGTCCATCTTGAGGAGCTGGCCGACGTGTAACTCCGCTGGATGCGCCGCAGGGTGAGGCTGGCCTGCTCCAGTTTCGCCAGCTCCTCCAGGCCCAGACGGCGGCGGGCGTCAATCAGGGAAAGGTTGCGGGTTTCAAGTTCGATCAGTTTGTGGATCACCGCGTCCAAGTCGTTTTGCCTTGCCTCGGAATCCAGGCCCAAAGTCATCCATTCCCTGTGCGCCGCCTCGGTCTGGTGGACGATGCGCGGCTGAAGCTGGCGCAGGACGTTCTGGCAGTCGAAGACCAGCATCCAGTTGCCGGCACGGATGGCTTCACCCTCCGCCTCGGCAAGCCGCTGCCATTCCCGGTAGCTTTTTCGCAAATCGTGGTCGGCATTCATGGCAAAAATTTCAGGCGGCCGCCAGCGCGGCGGCGCGGCCGGTGGTTTCCCCCGGCGGCATTCCCTGATTGGCCAGCATGGTGGCCCAGGCCTCGCGCAAAACGGTGAGATGTTTGATGACTTCCCTGGCGCCTTCGGGGCGCTTTTTCACGTTGCTTTCCCAGATCTTCCGCTCGAAATAGTCGTAGAGCCGGCGGAACGTTTCCGCGCAATCGCCGCCCTGTTCCAGGTTCAGCGCGCGGTTCAACTCCCGCACAATGTCCTGCGCGCGCTGAAAATTATTGTGGATGGTCATGTTCGCCTCGGCCGGGTCATTGCAGGCGAAACCCAAGAGGCCGCGTTCCAGAAACCGAAGCGCGCCGTCGAAGAGCATCAGGATCAACTGGCCGGGCGGCGCGGTTTGCGTGGCGATTTGACGGTAGGATTTCCAGGGGTTGGCGGCAGGCATGGCGTGTGTGCGGTGGCGGGTTTACTGGATTTTCTCCGCGATCAGGGATGCGACAGCTTTCAACATGGCATCCGGCGGAAAATGCGTGTCCGAAACCGCGGCGCGGGCGCTGTCCACTTTTTCAGGGCGCACCAGGGGGATGTTGTTGATGGCCGACTTCAGCGCGTCCGTTGCGCCCAGCGACGCGCTGTCCTGTTGGGACACCGGCGCGACGCCTTTGGTGGCCGACTGGCTGGCGGTGGCGCCGGTGGCCCGACTGGGATTAAATTCAATTTTCATATCCTTGCCCAAATTATTCGTTGTGCCTTATCGTTGTTCGCTGATTTATCGGCTGTTTCGGCCGGGACTTTAACTGTCTTATGCCACTTCGGCATATAATTACGCCATCAGCCCTGATCTTGAAATTGAAAACGGACGCAGGGTTTGTTCCAAGGAGCATGCGTCTCCGGCGGAAAGTCTCGGACGGCACACAAAAATCCCCGACACACAAATTGTCCCCGAGGCGCCGGCGGATAATATTTGGACGTGACGCCCAACCTGGCGCGTGGGAGTGAATGCCTTTCATTTTCCTTTTCGGAATTCGGAATCAATGCACGACGCGCCATGCCCAATTGCGCCGGCATTTGCCCGACCGACCGCCCGGAGAGTTGAGAAACCAACCGCCGCACGCATCCGGCGTTTTCAAAAACGGGCGCGGTTTCCTGCTCATGACCCGCCTGGGTTGGCGGGCGTTTTCCACAGGCGTCCTCGCTTTCCAGACTGGTCAAATTATTTTCCAAACGCCCGGCTAAAGTCCCGGCGCGTTTCACCGATAAGAAGGCGTCGCAAGACAGGCAGCCAGTCGCCACAAAGAATTGGCCGGGCAAACGACGAACCGCCCGATGACAATGGTCCGTCCGCGGCAAGGACGCCGCGCAAAATCAATGCCCCCTCATGGGGCGACTCACGGAAAGAGTTATGGTAATAAACACTAACCTATCTGCTGAAAGCAGCGCCCGCCTGCTCATGCAGTCTCAAACGCAGTTAAGTCAATCGCTCGCCCGCTTATCTTCCGGAACGAAAATCAATTCGCCGGCGGATGACAGCGCAGGCCTGGCCGTCTCCATGAACCTCACGGCTCAAATGGGACGGAACACGGCGGCGAATGACAACGTCAACAACGCCATCTCGTTCAACCAGACTCAGGACGGCTACCTCCAGCAGGTGGCCAACGCCCTGAATCGCATGAGCGAACTGGCGGTGCAGTCCCAGGACGTCACGAAGTCGGACAGCGACCGTTCGCTGTATCAACAGGAGTTCAACACGCTGGCAAACTACATTGGCAGCGTGTCCACGAAGGACTTCAACGGGGTCAGCCTGTTCAATGGCAACACCCTGAACGTGACGATTGACAGTGATGCAAACACGTTCGGCATGCAGGGCATTGACCTCACCGGCACGACGTTCACCACGCTGGCCACGAATGACAGCATTGCCACGCTTTCCCAGGCGCAGACCGCGCTGGGAGATGTCAAGACTGCCATCTCGCAACTGGCGAAGGATCGCGCCCTGATCGGTGCGAACATTGAGACGCTGACCGCCTACGGCAACCAGCTCTCGACGTTGAACAACAACCTGTCGGCGGCCAACAGCCAGATCACGGATGTGGATGTGGCGCAGGAAAGCACCAACTACGCCAAATGGAACATCCTGGTCCAAACCGGCACGGCGATGCTGGCCCAGGCAAACGCCATGCCTCAATCGGTTCTGAAACTTCTGAGCTAATCAAAACACAGCTTGGTCGCGGCAGGTGGGCAAACCCGGGCGGCCGCAAGGTCGTCCGGGTAGTCCGCCAGCCGCCGGAAGGAAAGAGCCGGTGAAGCAGTTTGTTCCGTTCAATTAAAATAATTAATCAATCCGCCAGTCCCAGAAACAAAAACTTCGCACCCAACGAAGGCAAAACAGTGAAACACCACCTCCCGAAAAAATCCGCAGCCCGCAGCATCGTCCTGGTCAGACATGCGCTGTGGGATTGTGATGCAGACGGATTTTTCCCCGGTTGTGGCCGGACGGGAGCGCGGTTTGATTTCAAGAATTTCGGCGCTCAAGTCGCGGCGCAAGCCGCCGATAGTGAGTTGTCGGAAAACGGTGCCCGGCGACCGCAAACGGCCGGAAGGAACAACCGGCGGACGCCTGTAAAAAAAGGTCCGTCTCACGGCAGGGATGCCGTGAAAAACAAATCCCCCGAAAGGGGTGACTCAAGGAAGGAGTCAGCAGTATGGTCATAAACACAAACATATCAGCACAAACGACGGCTGGATTGCTCGGGCAGTCTAGCGCGCGGTTGAGCCAGTCGCTCGAGCGATTGTCATCCGGATCGAAGATCAATTCGCCGGCGGACGACAGCGCGGGTCTGGCCGTCTCCATGAACCTCACGGCTCAAATTGGACGTAATTCAGCTGCGAGCGACAACGTCAACAACGCCATCTCGTTCAACCAGACGCAGGACGGATACCTCTCGCAGGTCTCCAATGCCCTGAATCGCATGAGCGAACTGGCGGTGCAGTCCCAGGACGTCACCAAATCGGACAGCGATCGTTCGCTGTATAACCAGGAGTTCAACACGCTGGCCACCTACATCAACAATGTGGCCGGCAAGGACTTCAACGGGGTCAGCTTGTTCACCACGAGCACCCTCAACGTGACGGTGGACAGCGACGCGAACACGTTCGCCAACAAGGGCGTGGACCTCGGTGCCACAACCTATTCAACTCTGGCGAGCGATTCGATCGCCACGGTTGGAGACAGCTCAAGCGGTTCCGTCAAGGCGCTGTCTGATGTCAAGAAAGCCATCTCGCAACTTGGCACTGACCGCGCTCAAATCGGCTCCAACATCGAAACGCTGACGGCTTACAGCAATCAGCTCTCGACGTTGAACAACAACCTCTCGGCGGCCAACAGCCAGATCACGGATGTGGACGTCGCGCAGGAGAGCACCAACTACGCCAAAGAAAACATCCTCGTGCAAACCGGCACGGCGATGCTGGCGCAGGCCAATGCTCTGCCGCAAATCGCCCTCAAGCTTTTGGGTTAAAAGCAGCAGGCCGGTTTGAAAAACTGGTAAAATCCTCGGACGGCGCACAGGCGCCGTCCGAGCTTTTTTTGTCTGAAGTCAGTTGCCGGCGGTTCGCAGTCAATGGTTTTATGTGCAACAGCCAACAACTATTGACTGCTGACTACCGACTCTTTTGGCGTTTCAATGCTTCGGCCACACGGAAAATCGGCCCTTCCCATTTGCTCCTTTCCGCCTGCCGAAACAATTGCGCGGTGGGATACCACGGCGAATCCGGGCGCTCCAGAAACCAGCGCCAGTCGGGCGAATGTTGCAGGAGAATCCAGACCGGTTTGCCCAGCGCCCCGGCCAGATGCGCCACCGCCGTGTCCACCGAAATGACCAGATCCATTTCTGCGACGACCGACGCAGTGTCCAGAAAATCAGCCAGCTTCAAATCCGACTGAATGACCGCGGAAAACTGTCGCAGGCAAGATTGATCGCCCGCCGGCACGGGCTGTTGCAAATTGTAAAACACAACCCCCGGCACCTGCAAAACGGGCGCAAGCTGTTCCAACCGGAGCGAGCGCGCGGCATCCTGGTGATGTTCGGAATTGCCCGCCCAGGCCAGCCCGACTTTCAACCAGCCCGGTTGCGCCGGCGGCAGATGTTTGCAGACCGGCGCACGGAGATAAGGCGTCCGATTAGGAATGGTGTCGAGTGTGACGCCAAGAACGCGCGGCAGGCTGATCAACGACAGGCGGAAATCAAAGGGCGGAATTTCCACGCCATAGGGGATGACCACATCCGCGCAGTTCGAGTATTGGAGCAATTTTTCCAGTCCCGGCCTGCATTCGAGGATGACGCGCCCGACCCGTTCGCGCGCGGCCGGAACAAACCGGACCATTTGCATCGCATCGCCGAAACCCTGTTCCGCGTGCAGGAACAGCGTCTGGCCGGGAGCCGGAGTTCCATTCCATTCCGGCTGCCGGAACTGGCGCGGCGTGACCAGATGCCAGCGCCATTCATAATCGCGAAATCCCTCCGGCAGCCGGCCCGCCGTCAGCAGGGAAACGGCCCGTCCATACCTCGCCAGCGCGTATTCGGGCGCGATCTCCAGCGCGCGGTTGTAGGCCGCGATGGATTCGTCCAGCCGGTTCAATTCCTTCAGGCATTTCCCCAGATTGTTCCAACACGCCGAGTCGTGCGGATCCTTTTCCACGGCGCTGCGGAACAGCGTCTCCGCCTTTCCAACCTGGCCCAGTTTGTAGCAGGTGCTGCCGAGATTATATTCGGTGGCCGCCGATTGCGGCTCCAGCTTCAGCGCCTTTTCAAAGGCGGCGGCGGCGCGCGAATGATCCCGCAGCTTCTGATACACGCAGCCCAGCCCGTTGAAAATCCGCGCGGATTGCGACTGGCATCGGGCGGCCAGCGACAGCCACTCCGCCGCCTCCTCGTCCCGGCTGGCTTTGTGGAGAATCATTCCGAGCAGGAAAAGCAACTGCGCGTCCTGCGGGCGGATCGGCATCAGGACGCGGCAGAGGGCTTCCGCCTCCACGCTGCGACCGGCATTGTGCATCTCAAACGCAAGTTTGAGCGACCGGTCAAACGAATCCATCAGCCGGGAATTCCTTCCTTCCGGCCCGGTCCACCTTCCAAGATCGCTGGTTTTTGAATTCATGGGGTCGCGCGAGAACCGGGTGAATCATAACGGAAGCGGCGGGAAAGTCCCAAATTTTCGATGAAAATCCGCCCTGCCTGCCGGACAACCGCCCCGGCCTCGCTGAAAAAATTTGCTCAAGATATTCGCCGGTTAGCCGATGAGAGAGATGAAGCGAACCGGGCATGATTGCCCGCGAACACGATTGATTGCCAGACATCGCCGGCGACGGAAAACAGCCGCCGGCAAAATGAATGAACAAGTTGCGCAACGGCCAGAAAAACCGGCATCAAGATTCCCGGTGAGATTCCCGGCCAAAATCAAGATATGTCCTCCACAGTCACACAAATCGGCCTGACTCCAACCGCCTCGACTTCACCGTCGCTGGCCGTGACCGGCCTGGCCTCCGGCATGGACTGGTCAACGGTGGTTTCGGAACTGGCCGACGCGGAACGCGCCCCGGAAACCGAGTGGAAAACCCAGCAAACCAAACTGAACAACCAGAACTCCGCATTCACCACCATTCAGGGTGACTTGACGACGCTGCAAACGGACGTTGAGACGTTGCAGAATTCGAGCCTTTACACGAGCCGCACCGCGCAATCTTCCGACAGCAGCGCCACCGCCACCGCCGCCTCTGGCACCAACATCGGCACCTACAGTTTTGACATCTCGCAGCTCGCCACCGCCACCACCATCCACGGCAAGAGTGGCGTCAATTCCGTTTTAAGCCCGGACGGCGATTTGAGCAACGTGACCATCGGCACGGCGGGATTTGCCACCTCCGTCACATCCGGCACCTTCACCGTCAATGGCGCGCAGGTGACCGTCGCCACCACCGATTCCCTGCAGCAGGTTTTCGACGCCATTTCCAGCGCCACCAGCGGCGAGGTGACCGCCAGCTACGATTCCACCGCAGACAAAATCACCCTCACCGACACCAAGGGCAACAATATCACCTTGGGCAGCGCGGCGGACACGAGCAATTTTCTCCAAGCCGCCCGTCTTTACAACGGCAGCACCAGCGCCACCTCCATCACCAGTTCCGCCGCGCTGGGCAGCGTCCAGTTGAGCGCCTCGATGCAGGATGCGGACTTGAAAACCGCCGTTCAGGGCGACAGCAGCAACAATGGATCGTTCACCATCAACGGCGTCTCCATCAGTTACAACACCAGTTCCGACAGCATCCAGAATGTTCTGGATCGCATCAACAGTTCCAGCGCCGGCGTCACGGCCTCGTTCGATTCCCAGAACAGCCGCTTCGTGCTGACCAACAACACCACCGGCAACGTGGGCGTTTCCATGAAGGACGTGACCGGCAATTTTCTCGCCGCCACCGGCCTGTCCGGTGGCACAACGGTCAGCGGACAAAACCTGCTTTACACACTCAACGGCGGCACACAGCAACTGACCAGCCTGTCGAACACCATCTCCAGCGGCAGCTCCGGCATTTCCGGCCTTACCGTCACCGCCACGCAAGCCGCGTCGTTCACCGTCACGGTGGCCAGCGACACCAGCAAAATTTCCTCCGCCATCCAGCAGTTCGTCACGGATTACAACTCCGTCCAATCGTATATCACCACCCAGATGGCGGTGACCAACAACTCCGACGGCTCGGTGACCGCCGGCCTGCTGACCGGCGACATGACCGCCAACGGCATCGCCTCCAGCCTGCGCGCGTTGAGCTTTGCAGGCATCACCTCATCCACCATCAGCAGCCTGGCGGACCTCGGCGTCACCACCAACGGCCAGAACAACACCGCCACCGTGGACACGGACACGCTCAACAGCGCATTGGCCTCCAATCTGAACGCCGTGCAATCGTTTTTCACGAATTCCACGAACGGTCTCGGCACGCAGTTGATGAATTATCTCGATGACACCATCGGCGGCGCCAGCACCACGACGCCAGGGACGCTGACACAGCATGAGACGGACTTGAGCACGCAAAGCAGCGACATCACCACCCAAATCAGCAACCTGGAGACAAAAATCACCTCGGACACCACGAATTGGAACAGTGAATTTACGGCCATGGAAGAGGCCGAGTCGCAGACCAACCAGGAGCTGACCTACCTGTCTCAACAGGTCAGCAGCGGCGCGCTCTAAAATGAACGGAACCGCTCCAGCCGACAATTTCAGAAGGCCCGGACGCCGGCATCGGGATTTGATTTCAATTGCCGCCTGGATTCCAACCCTGGCAGCGGCACTTTTTTTGAGTGGCTGCGAAACTTCCGGCGGCCCGGCGGTCTATTTGAGCCAGCCCTACAAACCGGACAACATCTTCCTCGCCGCCGCGCATCTGCCGGCCGATGTAAGGCGCGTAGCCGTGCTGCCGCTGGCCTGCGACGGGCGGCAGATGGACCTAGCGGCGGGACGGGACACGCTCGAACCGGCCTTGACCGGCGAACTCATCAAGGCTAAAAAATTTGAAGTGGTGCCGGTTCCGCCCGGGGAATTAATCCGCCTGACCGGCAGGTCGGATTGGACCGGTGAGGAAGTTTTACCCGCCGGCTTCCTGAATTCGCTGAAAAAAGAATACGGCTGCGACGCGGTTTTGTTCAGTGAACTGACCGAGTTTCAAGCCTATCCGCCGCTGGCGGTTGGCTGGCGGTTGAGACTCGTGGCGGTTCGCGGGCAGAAGACGCTGTGGGCCGGCGACGAGCATTTTGACGCGGGAACACCGACGGTGATGGCCGGCGCGCTGCTCTACCAGCGACGGGAACAGCGGCAATCGGGCGATGATATCATCATCTGGCTGGCGCTGAATTCGCCGCGGCAGTTCGGGCAATACTCCATCGCCCGCCTGCTCGACACATTGCCCGCCCGATAATGGGGCACATCAAATCTTGCGGGAATTTTGGTGCGTCCGGCAGGGATCGAACCTGCAACCTTCTGATCCGAAGTCAGAAGCTCTATCCAATTGAGCTACGGACGCACACGACGCCATTGTGCGCATTTTGGCGGCACGATAAAGAGGATTGTGCATGCCGGTTGACTTGTCGGCCGGCTTTGTTAGCGTAATCGCCCATGTCGAAAAGGTCGTTCTCGCGGCTCGTCAACATCGTGACCGGCGGTCACACCGGCATGGACGAGGAATTCAGCCGGCTGGAACGGTTCGCGCATTTCTGGGTGCTCGTCGGGAGAAGTTTCGTGCGCAACCGCTGTCCGGTGCGCGCGGCCGCGCTGTCCTACACCACGCTGCTGGCGCTCATCCCGCTGCTCGTGGTGGCCATCAGCATCACCAGCAGCCTGCTCAAAAACCAGGGCGAGGAAAAAATTTACGAGGCGATTGACAAGCTTGTCTCCAACGTCATGCCGCCCGCGCCCGCCGAGTCAGGCGCCAACGGAGCCGCGTCGCCAAACCTGTCCCCGGACTTGTCGATTGCTTTGCCACCAACCAATGCCATCGCGGCAACCAATGTCGTTTCGATCGCGGAAACCGACACACGGGTGGACAACGCGCAAAAGGAGGCCGCGCAACGCATCCACGAATTCATCCAGAATACCCGCAGCGGCGCGCTCGGTGTCATCGGCATGCTGCTGCTGGTCTCCGTCGCCATCCGGATGCTCGCCAGCATCGAGTCCACGTTCAACGACATCTGGGGCGTCACTCGCGGCCGCAGCTGGCTCTGGCGCATCGTGCTTTACTGGACGACCATCACGCTAGGCCCGCTGCTGATTGCCGGCGCGCTCGGCCTGTCGGGCGGATCGCACTTGCAGGCCGCAAAAACCCTCGTCGGAAAGATGCCCATCGTCGGCGAACTGATTTTCCAAATTGTCCCGCTCGCGGTCCTCTGGCTGGCGTTCGCGCTGATTTATCTGCTCGTGCCGAACACCCGGGTCCGGTTCGGCGCGGCGCTTGTTGGCGGCATCGCCGGCGGTTCGTTGTGGTATCTGAACAACATCTTCGGATTTCTCTACGTTTCCCGCGTGGTCTCCAACAGCAAGATTTACGGCAGCTTCGGCCTGGTGCCGGTGTTCATGATCGGGCTTTATTTCTCGTGGGTGATCCTGCTGTTCGGCGCGCAAGTCGCGTATGCCTGGCAAAACCGCCAGTCGTATTTGCAGGACAAGTTCGTCGAGAACGTGAACCAGCGCGGACGCGAGTTCATCGCGCTGCGGCTGATGACCCTCATCGGCGGACGTTTTCAGCGCGGCGAACCGGCCACCACGCTCCAGCAAATTTCCGCCACGCTCGGCATCCCCACCAAGCTCGCGCAACAGGTCCTGCAGCCGCTGCTCGCCGTGCAGCTCGTCACCGAAATTGCCGGCGCCGAACCGGCCTACCTGCCCGCGCGCCCGCTCGACGCCATCAACGCGCACCACATCTTGCGCGCCATCCGGGCCGGGTCGGGACAGGACATCGCCACGCGCGACGAACCGGCGCGGGCGGAGGTCCTCGGCGAATTTGCGAAAATCGAGGAGGCCGAGCGTGCCGCCGCATCGTCGGTCACGCTGCTGACGCTGGCCACCCGCTCGCAAAAACAAATCCAAAATGCCGCGGCAAAAGAAGAATCCTAAAATGCCGTGAAGCGCGCCGGCGTCACCAATCCTTTACCGGCCGGTTTTGGTCTTCCGGTTTGCCCTGCGGTTTCCATTGCAGAACCTGTTCATCGCCCTTTTGCGCGTCCAGCAACCGCTTCGCCTCCTCCGGCGTCATCTGCCCCGGTTTGACCGGCTGGCCTTCGGCGTTCTGCTGGTCCTGTTTGTCGTCCTCCTTTTTTTGTGCGGCCTGCTGCTGCTCCTGCTGTTTTTGCTGGTCGGCTTTCTTTTGATCGGCCTGCTTTTGCTGATCCTGGGAATTTTTCTGTGACGATTGTTGATTCTGCTGCTGATTTTTTTGCTGCTGTTGCTGCGACTGGCTCTGCTGTTGTTGATTTTGTTGCGACTGCTGCTGTTTCAGCAACTCCTCCAGCTTTTTCAACTTCACGTCGTCGGGATAGGTTTTCAGCCGGCGTTCCGCCGTGACAACAGCAGCAAGCTAAGGCTGATGAGGAGTGACAATCGCATCAATGTCCTTCAGTTTTTTTATGTAGTCCTGAAATTTCTTGGCGGCAATCGGGCTGTTCAGGCTCTCCATGATTTCCAGCGCGCGGTGAAATTCAGCGCGGCGGACCGCCTCGTCCGCCGACAGCTTCGCCCGCCGCATCGCCTCGCGCAACTGGCCGATCAGCGCAATCTGCCGCTTCACAAACGCCAGATTGTAGGCCGCGTCCAGGTCGTTCGTGTTCAGTTGCGCCGCGTGCGCGTAACTGGTCGCGGCTTGCGTCCACGTTTCCTCCATGGCGGTCAGGCTGTCGGAGTCCGGCTCGAATTTCAGCTCGCCCATCCGGTATTGCGTGTTGCCCAGGTTGTAAAACGCCTTTTGCTGCAGCTTCAAATCCGGCGACAGCGCCACCCGCTGGAAATTTTCCAGCGCCGCGTCGTAATTCGTCGCCCGATACGCCGCCGCTCCGGCGTTGAAAACCAGCCGCAGGTCGTTCGTCCGCGTTTCCGCCAGTCGGGAAAACTCTTGAAGCGCGTTTGTGTAATTTCCCGACTTGTATTCCCGCAAGGCGGACGCTGGAGAAGCTTCGATGGGCGCCGGGGAAAAACAAGCTCCAATCAGCACGGCGACCGCCGCGGTTTTAACCTTGAACCCTGAACCCTGAACATTGAACTTCCTTCTTTCCGGCAAAAACATCTCCGCCAGCAGCAGCAAAACCGCCGCCGCCAGCGGCCACTGAAACTGTTCGTGATAACGGCGGATTAATTTTTCCTGCGACTCGGATTTTGGCAGCGGCATCAGGCCGCGGCCGTAAAGCGAGTCCACCGTGTCCGCGCCGCGCAACGGCAGGTAAAAACCGCCGGTCGCTGCGGCGATTTGTTTCAGCAGCGGTTCGTTCAAGTGCGACTTCACCACGTTGCCCTGCCCGTCGCGGACGTAATCCGAATTCCCATTCGCGTCCGCCACGCGGATCAAATCGCCCGCCGCCGTGCCGATGCCGATGGTGAAAATTTTCAGCCCGGCCTTCGCCGCGCCCTGCGCCGCTTCCAGCGCGCCGGCCTCGCTGTCGTTGTCCTCGCCGTCGGTCAACAGCACCAGCACCTTGTAATGGCCGTTTTCCTTGAATGCCGTCTGCGCCGTGTTGATGGCCGCCGCCAGCGCCGTGCCGCCCTGCGGAATCGAGTTCGCGTTCAGCGCCTGCACGCTTTGCTGAAACGCCGTGTTGTCCACCGTCAGCGGGCATTCCAAAAACGCGTCGCCGGCGAACGCCACCAGGCCCATCCGGTCCGTTCCGGCGCGCTGCATCAGCTCCAGCGCGGCAAGCTTCGCGCGCTCCAGCCGGTCCGGCGCGATGTCCGCCGTGAGCATGGATTTCGAGGTGTCAATCGCGACAACGATGTCCAGTCCGCGCTGCTCGACTTCCTCCAAATCGAATCCGCGCTGCGGTCGCGCCAGCGCGATGATCAAAGATGCGACGGCGAGAACCACCAGCACAAACCGGATTTTCCGCCGCGTCAGCGAAAGGCCGACCGTCAGTGACGCCAGCAGCCGCGACTCGATGAATTGCGCCAGCAATTTCTGCCGCACGCGTTCGCCCCACCAGAAAAACAGCGCCAGCGCCGGCGGAACCACCAGCAGCAGCCACAACAAATTTGAATGCTCAAATCTCACGGCAGCCTCCTGAAAATGGTTTGTCCCAGCGCGATTTCCACCAACAGCAGCGCCAGCCCGGCAAGGACCAGCCATGGAAACAGCTCCTTGAACTCGGTATATTTGCTGATCGTGGCCTCGGTCTTTTCCAGCCTGTCAATCTCCGCATAGATTTTCTGGAACTTTTCCGCGTTGTCGGCGCGATAGTATTTTCCGCCGGTCTTGTCGGCGATTTTTTGCAGCGTCTCCTCGTCCACGTCCACCGGGACATTTTGGTAGCCGACCTTCTGGCCGCCCATGAACACCGGCATCGGCGCCGAACCCTGTTCGCCGATGCCGACGGTGTAAATTTTCACGCCCAGCGCCGCCGCCGCGGCCGCCGCCGTCAACGGCTCAACCTTGCCGGAATTGTTCTGGCCGTCCGTCGCGAGGATGATGATTTTGCTTTTGGCCTTCAAACCGCGCAGCCGGTTCACCGCCGTCGTCAGCGCGTCGCCGATGGCGGTGGCGTCGGAATTGATCGTGCCGATTTCCAGCCGGTCGAGATTTTCCTGCAAATAATCGTGGTCGAGCGTCAGCGGCGCCGCGATGAACGCCTGCGCCGCGAAAACGACCAGCCCGATGCGGTCGTTCGGCCGTTTATCAATGAAATCCTTCAACACCGACTTGGCCATGTTGACCCGGTTCACGCGCTCGCCGCGCACGACGAAATCTTCCGAAATCATGCTGCCCGACAAATCCAGCGCGCAGACGATGTCAATGCCACTGGCCCTGACCTCCGTGTGGTTGTTCGCCAGGCGCGGTTGCGCCAGCGCCACGATGAAGAGCGCCAGCGTGAGCCAGCGCAGCGCGGCGAGAAAAGTTCCGGCGCGCGAACGCCGTCCGCGCGTCAGGCCGGCCACCAGTTTCACCGACGAATACAAAAACGCCGGCGAGGAGCCGCGCCGGCCCTTCAGCCACGCCGCCAGCGGCAGCAGCAGAAACAGCAGCAACAACCATGGATGGGCAAATACCATTTTCAATTTTCGATTCGTTCCATTTCGACCGCCGGCGGCAGTTCAGCGTTTGAAATCGGCGGCGGCTCGGTTTCTTCAACCAGCCGCAAAGCCGAGCCGTGCAGTTCGCGCAGCTCGTTTTCACCCGGCTCGTATTTTGCAAATTTCACAAGGTCGCAGCTTGCCAGAAATCCGCCGAGGCTGTCCTTTTGTTTCGGCGCCAGCAATTCCGTGCCGCCCAGCTCGCGCAGAAATTCCTCCGTTGTCCGCTCCGGCGCGCGAAATTGAAACCGCTCCTCCAGATAAAACCTCGCCGTGTCGGACACCGCGGTGACAAATGGCTTCGGCTGCGCAATCAGCGCCAGCGCGTCCGACAGTTTTTGTTTCGCGCGGACGTGCGCGGGAATGGGCGGCACGACGGGCACATTGGTCTTCTTTTTCTGCCACCAGCGCCAAATCAAAACCGCAACGACGATGACACCGAGAATCGCCAGCCCCCACCAAAACCACGCCCAGCCGTCCGGGATTTCCACCGGCGGCTTGATGTCGCGGATGTCGCCGGCGGCCGCAGCCGCGGTTTGAGCTGTTGCGTTGGTGATCATCCGCGCAACCTCCGTTTCTCGCGCATCTCAAAAAATCTGCCCAACGCCGCCGAATAAGGCTGGTCCGTCCGCAACTGGATCGAGTCAATGCCCGCCGAACGGAACTGTTTTGCGAGTTCGCCGATCTGCTTTTGCTGGCGCAGCGCAAAGGCATCGCGACCGGCGGCATTCGCGGTGTTCAGCTCCACGACCTCGCCCGTCTCGGCGTCCTCCAGCACGAGCCGGCCCAGCGCGGGCAGCGCCAATTCGTAGCGGTCGGTGATTTGCACCGCCACCACGTCGTGCTTGCGATTCGCCATGCGCAGCGAGGTTTGCAAGGCTTTCGGCAACGCGCCGCCGCCGTCCGCCGTCAGAAAATCCGACACCACTACCACCACCGCCTTGTGCGATTGCACGCGCAAAAGAAATTCCAGCGCCGCATCCAAATCTGTCCCGCGCCGCTTCGGCTCGAAAAATAAAACTTCACGAATCACGCGCAATGCGTGTCCACGCCCTTTGCGCGGCGGAATAAATTTTTCCACTTCATCGCTGAAAAGAATCAGCCCAACTTTGTCATTATTCCGAATCGCGGAGAAGGCGAGCACGGAGGCGATCTCTGCCGCGAGTTCGCGTTTCGATTGGTCGCGCGAGCCGAACAGGCCGGAGCCGCTCACGTCCACGACGAGCATGAGCGTGAGTTCGCGTTCCTCGACGAACTTCTTGATGAACGGGTGATTCATCCGCGCGGTGACGTTCCAGTCAATCGCGCGCACGTCGTCGCCGGGCTGGTATTCGCGCACCTCGTCGAAATTCATGCCCTGGCCCTTGAAGACGGAATGGTATTGGCCCGCGAGCGTTTCGGTCACGATGCGGTTCGTGCGCAGCTCGATCTGCCGGATTTTTTTGAGAATCTCGCGGGGAATCATGCGCTTGCAAAATGTTTAACGGCGGGTAAATTCAATTCCATGAGTGCGACGCAAATTCTTGAACAAATCCACCGCTTGCCGCTGGCGGAACAATATGAAGTCGCCGCAAAAGTTCGCGAAGAATATTTCGACGACGAACTCACGCCCGAACAAATCGCCGAACTCGAACGTCGCGCCGAAGACGCGCTTAAGCATCCCGGCCGTGGCACGCCGATCGAAGAAGTTTCTGCTGAAATTAAAAAACGTCTGCTCGCCAAAAAATGACGTTCAAAGTCATCGCGGAAGCCGAAGCCAAACGGGAATGGAATGAGGCCGTGGATTGGTATGAAGCGCAGGAAACCGGTGTGGGTTGGCGATTTGATGACGAACTTCAAGCCTTTCTCCAAACGCTGGCGCGCAACCCCGATCGGTTTCGGTTGGCGGCAAGATTGACGCACAAAGCCAAGCTGCCCGAACCGTGGCCGTATTCGGTTTATTTCACGATTAACGTCGAACACCGCGAGGTTAAAATCATTGCCGTTTGGCATGGGTCGCGGAATCCGGCGGAACTGCGGCGACGGCTGAAATGAAAAGCCCGCGAGCGTTTCGGTCACGATGCGGTTCGTGCCCAGCTCGATCTGCCGGATTTTTTTTAGAATTTCACGGGGAATCATCGAGTAAACTTTTTTTGGTTAATGGGCCAACGCTTGTCTGTTTGAGATACATCGTCTGTTTCGGAAAATTGAAGGTAACTAGATTTCGCGCCAGAAAACGCACGCCAAGCATATTGGCGTTGATTCCATTCGAGTTTTTATGAATCACCAAATTCGTGTAGGTTGTTCCGCCAAGGGCAAATTCTGAAAAATAAAAATTCCGTTGCGAAGCTCCCGATTTGTCTTGTCGCTCAATCACCCTGGCCGCTTTTTGCATTTTAGTCACGCGTTCCAGCAAGGACGATTTCAATGTGCCATCCAGATAGTCGCCTGTGTCCAAACCAAACCAAATTTTCCCGCCACAAAAATCCATGCAAGTTGTAAGGTCGCCCCAATCATAAACGAGCGGGAAAGATTTTCCTAAATCCTCATCGGGGAAATTTTTTGGATCGAGAAAATAAATTTTTTTTGCTTCAAAATCTAACTGAACACAGTAATGCCGGAGGCAATCCATGCCCAAAATACCCGCAACGTGTCTTCCAAGCAGTTTTTCATTTACATTATCCGTTGCCACGGAATCACCCAGCAGCAAACAAGTATTGCCCGAATATAATTTGGGAGATTTGTATTTGTGCGCAAAAACATTTGAAAACCAACCATAGTGCAACCAGCGAATTCCGGTGCTTTTTCCCAAGTCGGGTTCAAGCGATACATCCAAAATTGTGTAAGGAGAACCTGTGTCCACAGCAAAAAATAAATCCTTTCCGTTTTCCGAACGAAGTTTTATGAAAAGAAGATCATCGCGCCCGGCCAACGTGTTCATCGAAGCGGTAACCGGCTCAATTGGCTGAGGAGATTTCTCTGTTGCACAGGAACACAAAAGTATTAACCCGAAGCAACCGATGATTCCGCGAATTTTTGCCAAAGTTGTAAGAGAAATTCCTTTCATCACGGCACGGGCAGTTCATCAAAGATTTTCTGGATGACCGTTTCGCTGGTTTTTTCCTCGGCCTCGGCTTCGTAGGTGATGGCCACGCGATGGCGCAACACGTCCATGCCGATGCTTTTCACGTCCTGCGGCGTCACATAGCCGCGGCCTTTCAGGAACGCGTAGGCCTTGGCCGCGAGCGTGAGCGCGATGGTCGCGCGCGGCGACGCGCCGAGCTGGATGAAATCCTTCACCGCGATCTTGTAATGCTCCGGGTCGCGCGTGGCGCAGACGAGGTCCACGATGTAATCCTTCACTTTGTCGTCCACATAAATATCGTTGATGACTTCACGCGCCTTGAGGATTTGTTGCGGCGTGACGACGGCGCTGCAAGTCGGCTGGCCGGAAGTTTTCGCCATTGCTTCCAAAATCTGCCGTTCCTCCGCGCGCGTAGGATAGCCGATTTTTAATTTCAACATGAAACGGTCCACCTGCGCTTCGGGCAACGGATACGTTCCTTCCTGTTCAATCGGATTTTGCGTTGCCAAAACCAGAAATGGTTCGTCGAGCTTGAAAGTATTTTCGCCGATGGTGACCTGCTTTTCCTGCATCGCTTCGAGCAGCGCGCTTTGCACCTTGGCGGGCGCGCGATTGATTTCGTCCGCCAAAACCAGATTCGCAAAGACCGGGCCTTTACGCGTGGTGAAGCCGCCGGACTGCGGATTGTAAATCTGCGTGCCGATGACGTCGGCGGGCAGCATATCCGGCGTGAATTGCAGGCGCGAGAATTTCACGCTGATGCATGCGGCCATGGATTTCACGGCCAAAGTTTTCGCCAAGCCCGGCACGCCTTCGAGCAAAACGTGGCCGTTGGCAAGCAGGCCGATGACCAGCCGCTCGGTAAGATATTGCTGCCCGACAATGACCTTTCCCAATTCGTTAAACAGCGGGTGCGTGAACGCGCTCGCTTCCTTGACCGCTTCGTTGATTGCGTTGATTCCTGTGCTCATATTTTTTGAAAATGATTTCTTCGATGGACAAATGGATTTCTGAATTTGTTCAAATAATTTTCCCGTTCACGCTCCCGGCAAAATCTCCACCTGCTTCACCGGCAGCCAGCCGCTTTTGCCCGTGCCGTTGGCGACCTGAACCCAGTCGTCGTGCCGGTCCGACACGCGCAGTTCCGCGCCGTCGCGCGCGGTGAAGGCGCTCTGCGCCTCATCGAACGGCCCGCTGCGCACCGTGACATTGTCAGCGGTCACAACGGCGGTCGCCGACGAAAAATGATTCGCCGCCTGCAAGCCAAGCACGGATGCGGCGAAAATCGTCAGCGCGGCGCAAATCCAGGTGGCGCTTTTCAACCTGGGAACCAGCGCGGGCCGGATCTGCCGCGCAACGAGCAGCGCCAGCGTCAGCCAAAATAAAGCCGCCGTCAGCAGCGCGCCTTCGTTCAAGGTGAGCGCGCTGAACCAGTTTTGCCAGCGGCCTTCACGAACGGTCGCGCCCTGGACCTGGTTGCGAACAAAGGCGAGGTTGGCGCGGATATCGTCGTCGCGCGGCGACAATTGCGCGGCACGGCGATACGCGGCAATGGCCAGGCCGAGATGTCCGGACTTGAACTCCGCATTGGCGTCGTTGAACAGCAGCGCCGGCGACTGCGCGCCGGTTTGAAGGATTTTTTCGTAGCCGGCGGCGGCGTCCGCAAATTTTCCCTCGGCGTAAAGCTTGTTTGCCGCTGAAAAGTCGGCGGCAACGTCCGCCGCGAAAAGGTTTCCGGCAAAAAGGAGCGCGGCGAGGAAAATCAAAATCTGGTAGCAGCCGAGGTGACGAGGCTCCAAATAAAATCGGCAATCGGCAATTGGCAATCGGCAATTGATTTGAGCCTCCTCACGTCGGCTGCTACGAGGCGGAAATGAAAATCCATTTTTCACGCCTTCACCTCCTGAAGTTCGCCGAGGGTTTGCTCCAGCCTGGCCGCGACGGAATTCAGTTCGCTGGCGCCGCGCACCGGCGCATAGCGCGCCTGGTTGCACAGTTGGAAAAGTTCGCGCAGATCAGTTCGCGTGGTTTCCGATGCGCGGCGCAAAATGGAGTTTTCCTCGACCACATTTTCCGTGATGGCCGAAGCCGGACAATCCAGCCGCTCGCCGAGCTGCTCCTGCAACAGGCGGAACAGCAGCGCGAAAAACTCATCCGGCTGGTTGGCCGCCGCGAACTTTTTCAAATCGTTCAAGCCATCATGGACGAGCTGCGCCACGGCGCGCTGGCGGCGCAGGCGCGGGTTGTTCGCCAGGCTGTCCGCGCGTTTGCGCCAGACGAATGCGGTGAGAAACGCCAGCGCCGGCACGGCTTGCGCGGCAAGAAACGCCGGTTGGACGACGAGCGGAACCGATTCTTTCGCGAGCGTTCCAAGGCTTTCCTTGACCGGCAAAATGTCCTGCGGCGTTTGATTTTCCGGGGCTTGATTTTTGCTCGGTGCGATCGCCGGCATCGGCGACGCGGCGGCGGCTTTGACGACGAGCGGCACGGCGGGCTGGGTGAGCGTGTGATACTGGCCGTCTTCGGGGTTGAAAAAAGAAAACGTCAGCGGCGGCAGCTCATGCACGTCGGAATTTTGCGGCGAGATGATCTGCTCGAAAGTTTTCGTGCCTTGAAAACCGAACTGGTCGCCGGTCTCCAGCTTGGTCGTGGGCGGATAAGTTTTGAAATCGCGCCACGCGTCCTGGGCCGGCAGCGCGACTCCGTCCAGCGCCCCGCTGCCGGCAATCTGCACGCGCACGGTGATGGGATCGCCGGCCGTCACATTGGTCGGCCCGGCGGTGACGGTCATGGTAAAATCGCCGACGGCACCGGTGAAATTCGCCGGCTTGTTTTGCTCCGGCAAGGGCAGGCATTCGACGCTGACCGGATCCGTGGCGAGCGTCACCTGTTTTTGTTCGCCCTGGTTGAAGAAGTTGAACGGCCAGTCACCGTTCCGGTTTTGCGACGGCAGCACGACGGCGGCGCTGGCGGTGAACGGTCCGAGCGTGAGAGCGCCGGTGCGGACCGCGGTGAGCGGCACGGCGAGCGGAATGACGGTGTAGACATGGTTTCCAACCTGCGCGCGGCGGCGCTGGTTTTGCAATTCGGCCGTCTTGCCGGCGCTGAAACCGTCGGCGGGCGCGCCGGTCAACTGGAAGTTGCCGAAATTCTGCACGTCGTCCCGCAGGTAAAGATCGAGCCGCCCAACCTCCGGTTCGCCGACATAAACCCTGTTTTTCGGGAAGGTGAATTTCAGGAACGCGACTTCGCTGCCGGAATTGACGGCGGCGGCGGATGGCGCATTTGCCTTCGACACGGTCAGCTTGAGGGGCAGCGACGCAAACTGCTGGCCGTTCACATCCACCCGCATCCCCGGAATGACAAAGGCGCCGTCGCGCTGTGGCGCCACGATGTAGTTATAGGTGGTGCTGGAGCTGGTCTGGCCGTTGATGAAGCTGAACGAACTCGACGGCCCGACGTATTGAAATCGCAGTCCGGCCACGGCGGGCAACGTCGGCGCGTTCTGCGGCTGGATGCCGTCAAATTTGAGCGACAACGTCGCCTGTTCGCCCAGCGCGATGGTGTCGCTGTCGAGCGACGCGGTAAAACTCGCCGCGCCGGAATTCAACGCAACCAGGAACACAAAAAGCGCGGCCAGCCCCGGCTTTAATTTCGGGATCCGCCAACGAAGAAAAAGTTTTCCCAGTAAGTTGTCCGCCATTGCCATTCTCGCGCCTGTTTTAACTCATGCCCAAAACGCGCCGGCGTTCCGGCCCGCCGGATCCAACGCGCCTGATCGTCCAAAACTTTCCGCTGCCGCGATATTTTCCGCCGGCATCATAAAAAATCAAACGATTCATGTTCATTTTCCGGATCTTGCAACTCGATCCAGCAGTTATGACATTTCCGCCCTAAAAATGTTCACAATTGAGCCGCCTGTCAACCGCCGGAATTGGACTGCATTCCAGAATCCGGCCTCGCGCGGGAGCGCTTGATGAAATCGTTATGATCGAATTTGAGTTGCCATGGAAATTTGCTCCCGGCCGTTGGTCGGAACTCCGCAATCCGCGTTTGCACGGCAGGATCAAGCCTGCCGTGGCATTGCCGCTTTGCGGGCAAGCAGGCCGAGCAAGGCCAGCACCAGCGCGCTGACCGCCAGCACGAGCAAACGCGCGGACCACGGCGCGACGTTTGCAGTGCGCGCCTCCAGGCCGACGTTCAAGTCGGCCCAGGTTTCGACAACCACGGCGCGTTTGAAGGTGAGCAACCGGCCCTGCTCGGGAATGCTGGCGCGGATGACGGCGGGATTCGCCACCGCCGCGTCCTGCTGCTGGATGAGCCGCTCGGCCAGCTTCGTGAGCGCGCCGTTGTCGTCGGCGCTGTTGTTGCCGAAAATCTGCTGCGCGTCCTGCTGCGTGTAATTTGCGTCCTTGTTGTTGCGCAACTGGTTCAACCGGTCGCCAACGTCGTCGTTGGCGCCGGCCACGGCGGCCTGCCGCGCGTTCAATCCCATCAGCGCCTGTTGCAGCTTGAGGTTGTTGAGCTGGACGCGCGCGTCCTCGTTAAACGCCTCGTCGTGCGCGGACAATCCGTAGGCGGACTCGAACGCGCGCCGCGCCTGCTGCGGATCGCCGTTTTGCAGCGCGGAATTTCCGAGCGCCAGCATCTGCTCGGCCTCCTGCGTTTTCGCCTGCTGCAAACCGGATTCGTTCTGCAAATAACCCTGCAGGTCGAGCGCGCCGCCGTTCGCCACGACTTCCTGCTGCTGCAACTGGAGCGCGCCGCTCCATTTCTTCACCTGCCATTTGTCGTTCAGAAAAACGCGCCACGTCAAATTCTCCAGCGGCAGATCAAACTTCGGCGCGAGCAAAATTAAATCCATTGCGCCGCCGTCCGCCTTGCCGACGGGGCTGCTGAAATAAATCTCCACCGGCACCGGCTGGTCGCCGCGCGACTGCTGCTCCAGCGGAATCAAAATCTGGTCCTGGTCGCGCCACGGCCACACGCCGTTCTGGTTCACGAAGGCGAACCAGAAATTCGCGCCCGCCGGCAGCGTGAGATGCAGCAGGCGCTTGTCGCCGGGCAGAATTTCCAGCCGCGCCCGAGTGAGCATGACCCCCGCGTCTGAAATCACCGAGGTAAACGTGATGTTGTTGACGCGCGCCGGCAGCAGCTTTGCGGCCTCGTGATGTTCGAGCTTCAACGGCAGCTCAAAATCCGGCTCGACGAGGCGGTAGGTGAAGCTCGCCGATTCCGTGGACAAATCCTTTTGCAACGCGCGCGGAATGCCCTGCCACTCGGTCGGCTGGAGCGACGCGGGCAGGTTGTCCACGCGCACCTGCAACCGCCCGGCGGATTGCACGGTGGCGAAGCCGCGCTGCAAATTCACGTCCGCCGCCAGCACGCCGCGCAAAACCGTTTCGCCCGGCGGGCCCGCGACCGGCGTCTGGTAATTCACCTGCAACAAATACTGGCCGATGACGCGCCGGTGCAGTTTGATTTCCCACGCCTGCAAACCGTTCGTCACCGCGCCGTCCGCCGCGAGAAAATCGGCGACCTGCTCGCCGCGAAACACCACGCCCTCGGCGTTTGTCGGCAGGAAAACGCGGAACGATTTCAAGCCGGCGTTCTCGATTTGATACTGCAAATTCGCGGCGATTTTCACCTGCGCCTCGTTGACCGTCGCGTGCTCCAGGCTCGTCACCTGAATCCATGGGGCCACCTGCTCGATGTCCAGCGCGAGCTTCCACGGCGTCTCCAAAATGCCGAAGGCGAGCACGCCCCTCTGCCGGACGCCGGCCCTTTGCGGATCGAGCTGTGTCACGCCGTCCAGCACGGCGGCCTGCAGGCGCATACCCTGCTCCGGCACGACGAGCAGCGTCCCGCGCTGCTTGTTCGCCTCGCGCAATAAAATTTGCGGCACGCTCCAGGCGCTGGCGGCTTTCACGCCCGGCCCGGACAGGCTGATGATGAACTGCTGCCGGCCGTCGGTCTTGCCGGTAAGGTTCAGCGTGATGACGCGCCCGGCATCCGTCTTCAATTCCGTCCAATGGCTCAACGCGGCGCCGCTGATGGATTCCACGTCGAAACCGTCCGGCATGACGAAGCTCAATTTGAAAATTCCCGCGCGCGTGATGCTCACGTCCGCCGTCGTCGCCAGCACCGTCCGGTCTTCGCCGAGCGACAGCGTGTCCTGCGTTTCCGCGCGCACGTCCGGCTCGACCGGCGACGCCGTCAACACCGCCGTCGCCTGCGGGTCGGAATACCGGAACGCGCGGCGCGCGGTCAGCCCCGGAAATTGCGCCGCGAGCGCGTCCGCCACGCCGCTGGGAAAATCCTCGAGGTTGATCGGCGAAAAATTTTCCGCACCGACGTCATCAAGCTGCACCTCGCTGCCGGTGGCGACACCGAGCAGACCGATTTGCCCCGCCGCGCCTTCGACAGAAATCAAACCGACGCGCTGCGTGAACGGCAGCGTTCCGGTGGCGACCTGTGAGCGGATGACCAGCGCAAATGGCCGCGACTGCGCCGAGTTCAACGTCACGCGCAATTTCCGCGCGTCGGGGTCGAAACGCCAGAGCGAGACGAGCGATTGCCGGTTGGCGGTTGCGGATTGCGGATTTGAAGACGAAGCGTCGGCGACATCCGTGATCGTCGCGCCCGTCGGCACGTCAAAAATCAGTTCGCCCAATTCGCCCTGCGCCGGGCGAATGGAAACCAGATGCACGCCCTCGACGACGCCGGCCGATGGAACGTAGAGCTGTGAAATCTCCGCGTAAAAAACCGACTTCTCGTTTTTCACGTCGCGGCTGCGCGGCTTCCAGCCAATCCACGCGCCGCCGGGCGAAAGCGTCAGCGTCGCCACGGTGTTGCTGCCCGTTGCGCCGCGCTGGACGGACACGGCCTGCGGCGAAAACACATCCACATCCAGATTGGTGAGCGAGAGCGTGACGCGATTGACCAGACCGCCCGGCACCGGCAGCGTGAAGCCGCTGTCCGCGCCATTTTTTGCAACCCGCACCTGATACTGCAGCTCGACGTCAAACGCGCCGCCGTTCTCCGCGACGAGCTGCTGCGCGCTGCGCGAACCGGCGGGCGACGCCTCAAGTTTAAGCGACTTCGGATAATTAACGCGCGTCAGCACCGCCGGCTCGAACAGCAGCGGCAACACCTGTCCCTTGCCCGCCTGCCAGTGGATTTTGACCGTCGCCAGCGCAAAGGAATCCTCGACGCGGATTTGCTGCGTGACGGAATCCGACAGGGCCGCGGAAGCTTCTGCGCCGCGACCGGCCAGCACGCCGCCGAACAGACAAAGCCCGGCAAGCGTCGCCACCACCGTCGGCGGCGGCAGATTGGGTTTGGGTCCGGCCGACAGACGCCAGAGCGGCTTGAGCGACGGCAGCGCGATTTGCAAAAGAAGGAACGCTCCAATGACGGCCAGAAATGCGGGCGCGCCGTTGGGCAGGCGCAGCGCCGCCCACGCGAGCAGCGTCCAGCCGAAAATCCCGAGCGCCGCCCGGGAAAATTTGCCGACCCGTGACCGCGCATAAATCCACACGGCCAGCGCCGGCAGCACCGGCCAGGCTTTGCTGATGGAGCTGCTGCCGGCCTCGCCCGACGGCACGTTGGAAACTTCCACCGTCAACGCGCTGTTCGCCTGCTGCACCGGCGCGAGGAACGTCAGGCTGTCCGGCACATCGGTGGTGATGGATTCAAACGGGCCGGCGGCGTGAACGAGCGAAATCGCTCCGAAAACAATCGCGGTGAGGCCGATGACGGTGCCGGCGAGATGGCGCACGCTGAATTTATGGACGCCTTCGCCCGCGGCCCAGCGCCACACAAAAATCGCCAGCACCACGAAGCCCAGCGCCACGAAGAGCGAAAGCAGCATCCCGCCGGCCTGCTGATTTTGCGCCAGCCGCGCAATCTGCGCGAAGCCCGACGCGTCGGCCGTTCCGCCGGCGGGCGCAAGCGTGCCGCCGCGGTAAATCAACCGCTGGCCTTCGTCGGGCAGGAGCTGCCATTCCGCGAGCATGACCGGCGCGGCCACGACGGGCGCGACGAGGCTCATGCGTTTCGCGTCCGGCGAACGCGCGGCGAGTTTCAAATCAATCGCCAGCACGGTGTCCGGATCGGCGTGCTGCGGCAGCGGAAGGAGGTTGGATTTTCCGTCCAACACCGGCACGACCGTCGTGCCGTTGACCGTGGCCGACCATAATTCCGCTTCATCCGGCAGCGTCACGCGGAAATTTGGATTGCCCCGGCTTTTCACGAGGTAGCGCACGTCGGTGAGCGCCTGGCCCTCCTTGGAAATGTGCGTGGTGAGCGACGCGCGGTCCACGACCTGCGCCAGCGAATCGCCCTGCGCCAGCGGGCTTAACGCGAGTTTCAAGTTGAACGGCCGCACGGAATAGCGATACGCCGCGAGCACCGGCTGGTCGAAAAACAGACGGTATTCCGCCGGCACTTCGCCGGGTTCGAGCGCGAGCAGGCCGTGCGAAACATCCGCCGGCTTCACCTGGAATTGATACTCGCTGGTGATGATGGTGTGGCCGGACTCGGATTGCGCGTCGAGCGGGCGGGCGCCGGTGAACGCCAGTGTCTCGCCCTGCGGTTTGAACGGCCGCTCGTAGGTCGCCAGCAGCGTGAAGGCTCCCGACACCGGCGTGTGGAGCTGCACGAGCCAGCCGTTCGTGGTTTTTTCCCAGTTGCGGATGTCCTTGCCGGTGAACTCGACGTTGAAATATTCGTCCGACAACTCGACGCGGAACGCCGACACCGGCGCGCCGCTGATGACATAATTCATCACGCTGCTGCCGTAGGCGATGCCCTCGCCGATGGAAAACAAATGAAACACGTCCGCCTGCACCGTCTGCGGCTGCCGCTCCACGCGCATCGTCGCCGACCAGTTCGGATCACTCAAACGAAACGCTGACTGGATGCCCGCCAGCGGTTTTGGGAAAAATGCCGTGGCGATCTCCGTCAATGATTGCGAGCGTTCCGCCGTCAGCCGGAAACCGCTGTCCGCCGACACGCCGACAAAGCCGCGCACGGATTTCGCCTTCGCCACCGCGATGCGCGGCAGCGTCCAGTTTGTTTCGCCGAGCGATTGATTGCGTTCCAACCGGAGCTGGATCACCTGCCGGTCGGCAACCGGCTGGCCGTAAACGATGCGCAGTTCCGCGCCGTTATTATCCGGCGTTTCGCCCGTGAAATAATCGCTCATGCCCGACGCCGTCAGTTTGGCGACGGCGTAGCCTTTCGGAATGTTCAGCCGCAGTTCGCGCACCGGCGCTTCGCGGATGTCGAGCTCGATTTCCGCATCCACCGCGAGTTCGTTTTCACCGAGATTATAGGCGAGCACCTGCGACACGCCGATCTCCGGCAGGATCTGGTCCGCCTGGATTTTCAGCGCAAAATCCGCGCTGGAAAAACGGTAGGCGAAACGCTGGCCGCCCGTCGCGTGAAAAACATTTTCCTCCGGAAACTGCTCCGGCGAAATCTGCGAAAGGCCGTTTGCCTGCGTGACTTCCAGCCGCACTGCGCCGTCGTTCACGATGCGGAAAACGCCGGCAAACCGCGTCGCGCCTTCGGGCTGCACCCGCACCGCATCCACCGATTGCGGGAACGCGCCGAGCGGCGTCTGCATCTGCACAAAAATCGTGAACGCATCCTTCTGCGGCTGGTTGAACTGCACGACCAGCCGGCGGTCCGTGGAGTTGGTGACGGCTTTAATGTTCCACGACAGCACCGCGTCGCCTTGGACGCGCGTCACTTCGCCGTCGCCATGCAGGCGCAACACCAGACCATTCATCTCGCCTTGCATGACCTTGTCGGTGATCAAATCCGCCTGCCGCATCAGACCGGGGCTGACGGTGATCTGCGAAATCATTTCCGCCGCGTAAAACAATTTTCCCCCGGCTTCCGGTCGCGACTGCTTCCACACAAACCGCACCAAGCCGTCCACCGGCAGGTAACTGACGAAATTGGTGCCGCTGCGCTCCGGGCGGGCGGCGCTGGCAAACTGAAATTCCGTGTCCGCCGGCAGCCCTTGCAGCACGACCGGTTGCAGCGCGCTAGTGGCGACGTGGAAATCCACCGCGCTCCAGCCGTTGCTCCGCGTGACTGCCGCATTGAAATGGACTTCAATGGGAAAAGTTCCACCGCGGTCGAATTTCGCGACATAACGATTTTGTTCAACGCTCATCTGCCATTTCTGCCGCGCGTCCAGGCTGGTGAGCGCAACCGGGCCGGCCAGAAGTTCGAGCGAACCGCCCGCCGGATTTTCCACCCGCACATTGCCGGTGAGCGTAAATGCGGCGATGTCGCCGCCAAGATCGCCGGTCAGCTTGAAATCCGACAGCGTGGCGGCGGCGGGCGAAGCGTCCTTCACCGGCGCGGAAGTCGTCATGGTGCTGCACGAGGCGGTGACGAATGCCAGGACGCCGAATGTAGCGCAGATTTGCAATCTGCCGTATCGCCGAATCGCATTCGGCAGTGCATCTGAAATTCCCAGTCGCTTTTGGAGTTCGCCCGCGCCGCAGATTAAAAATCTGCGCTACGGAACGAAGCTGGGTGCAAAAGATGGCGGCGGCGATTTTTGTTTTCATAATTCAATCCAGTTTTTAGCAGTTTCAACAACTTTCAGTTGTCAGGCGCGGGTCAAAGGTTTGTAAAAAAATTGTGAGGCGGTGCAAAATGCCGTATCGCCGGGTTGCACTCGGCGGAGCTTCCGTTAGTTCTAATCGCTTTCGCCAATAGTCAGCACCGCGGATTGGAAATCCGCGATACGGCAGAGTGCAACTCAGCGCTACCGCTTGCCCGCGATGCGGGCCTTGGCCTATTCTAGGCACATGTTCCCTGCCGGGCGGAATCCACAAATTGAGCGCGTCAACTTTGAGTTGCGCGCCACGGGCGTAAAGCCGGAAGCCGCAAACCCTCTGCGCTCCGGCATCCACACGCGCGGCTACCTGCCCCATGTGAAGCGCGAGGGCGCGAGCTATTTCGTCACCTTCCGGCTGGCCGATTCGCTGCCCAAGGGGGTCCTGCTCAAATATCAGGCGCGGCGGGCTGAACAGCTCCACCGCTTTCAGGCGTAAACAGACGCGGCCAAGGAATCCGGCGCCAAGCTCACCAGTGCTGAATCGTTGGACGAAATTGAGCGGGATTATTTTCGCGAGCTGGAATCGTATCTGGACAAAAGCGCGGGTGAATGCTGGCTTCAACGGCCAGACATTGCCGGACTGGTTGCGGATGCCCTGCGGTTCTTTGCCGATGAACGTTACCAGCTGGATGCGTGGGTGGTGATGTCGAATCACGTTCACGCCGTGCTCTGGCCGATGCCAAACCACAGCTTGAGCAGGATTGTTCAAAGCTGGAAGCGATTTACAGCGCGCGAAGCCAACAAGTGGCTGAACCGCACTGGCGAAACTTTCTGGCAGCCGGAGCCGTTCGACCATTGGATTCGGAATGAAGCAGAACATGCGCGGTGCTGTCGTTATGTGGTGAACAATCCGGTGAAAGCGGGTCTGTGCGCCGCGCCGGAAGACTGGCAATGGAGCAGCGCCTGGCGCGCGCCGAAGTAGCGCAGATTTTTAATCTGCCGTATCGCCGAATTGCATTCGGCAGAACGTCCGCCATTCCGAAGAGCTTTCGCCAACCGCCGGCGCCGCGGATTGCAAATCTGCGATACAGCAGAATTCAATTCTGCGCCACTTCTTAAGGCTGCTTCCATCAACGCTGACATTTGGACTTTCGTGGCTGGTTCATTTCCCCGACAAGCTCTTCGCCTGGCGGATCATCCATTCCAGTTTTTTCGGGCGCTGGTCGGCACCGTAAATCTGCGGCACGCCGCTTAAATCCTTCAACAGTTCATCCGGTGAAACTTCCTGCGCGAACGGACTCGCCGCCAGCCATTCGGAAAACGCACCCGCCGTGGCCGCGAGCCGCATCGCTGCGCTGGACTGCCCGAGCGCGGGCGCATTGCCGTCGTAAGGCACTTCCCATTCGTGTTCCTGAACATCCTCCGTGCCGGGAATTTTGTAGCGCACATAAACCGTTGCCACCGGGCCGGTGCCGTCCGGTTTGGTCTCGACGGTGTAAAGCGCGTTGCCCGCCTCCTGTGCGGAGATTTCGGCGGCGATCACCGAGTTGTCGCGGAACTGTTCCTTGGTGAGCTGATGTTTGGCGTAGCCGATCTGCCGCCAGGAAATCACGCGCTGCGGATTGAATTCCACCTGCACCTTCACGTCCTGCGCGGCCACCCGCAACGCACCCGCGAGCTTCGCGGCAAATTCCGTTCCGGCTTCTTCGGGTGAATTGATGAAGGCATAACGCCCGTCGCCGTTGCCCGAAAGTTCCGCGAGCATGTCGTCGTTAAAATCCTCCCAGCCGATGCCGAAGCAGTCGAGCGCGATGCCCTGCTTGCGCTGCGCCTCGACTTTTTGCTTGAGCGCCGCCGCGTTCACGTTGCCGAGGTTGGCCGCGCCGTCCGTGAGCAACACCACGCGGTTGATGCCGTTGGCGAGGTAATGCCGCCGGGCCGTTTCGTAGGCGAGCCGCATTGCTTCTTCCAGATTCGTGCCACCTTCCGGCGTGATGCCGCCGACTTGCGATAGTGTTTCACCGGCCTTGTCGCCGGCCACGCCGTCCGCCCATAAACGTGCCGTGCGCGCGAAGGTGACCACGCTCACCACGTCCTGCGGATGCAATTGCGTCGTCAGCACGCGCATCGCTTCGCGGATGATCGCCACGCGGTCGGCGCGTTCCATCGAGCCGGAAGTATCGAGCAGCAAAGCCAGGTTCAACGGCCGATCCGCCGCGCGACCCGCCGCCGCCGTCTTGATGGAAAACCGCAGCAGGTCGCGGTTCTGCGCGAATGGATCACGCGCGCGTTCCGACGCGAACGCCACCGGCTGACCCGCCGCCGCTGCCGGATCGCGGTAGTCGAACGCGTTGATGAATTCCTCGCTACGGATGGACGACGCGTCCGGCATCCGGCCATTTTCCAAACTCGCCTCCGCCAGCTTGAACGACACGTCGCTGACGTTGAGCGAGAAGGTGGAAAACGCATTTTCGCGCGTCAGAACGTCCGGCTGGGGAACCGGCACGTTCGCTGGCGGCTTGGGCAGCGGCTTATCGGCTTGCAAGATCTTTGATTCTTTTCCCAAACGATCCACTTTTGCCTTGGCGAGGCGAATCCCTTCCTCTTCTTGGTCAGACTCTGTTTGAAGCGTCTTGATTTCGGCGGCGGTTGTTTGTTCGCGACTTTCCAAGCGATAGGCCTGATAAGCTTCAGCCACGGCGTTGGCGATTTTCGCAGCCTCTTCCGGCTTGTCGCCAGTGACTCCTATGTCAATCAGTTTGGTGTTTTTTTCCGGTTTCAAATCCAGCCGATTTTTGAGCAGGGCAACAGCTTCTTGTTTGGAAAGTTTCTTTCCGCCATTTTCCTTTGACCACGATTCATCCAGCTTCAAGGCGTCCACAGCCTTGCCCAGCACGGCATCGGACTGAATGATTTCAGCCGTCGCCTGGGCAAAATACGGATCATAGCCGGCACCGGCTTCAATCGGACTTCTGCTGATTGCCGCGATGTCGGTGACGTCAGGATTAACCTCGATGCGGGCTTTGCTTTCAACTTTGCCTGTCAAATTTTGCCGGAGATTTTGGCTTTGCGCCGGTTGTGCTTGGTCAACGATGGTTACCGAGGATGCTGTTGGCGTTGCCATGCCGAGCTTTTCAGATGCAATCTTCGCCGCGAGCTGCTTGTGAAACTCAACCATGTTGTCCAATTTTCGCTTCGCCTCCCAGTAAGGCTGGTCACGCCCGGCTTCTGCCTGATCGCTGTAACTTTGCAATTGCTGCTGCGAAAGCGTCGGACTCGGGGTGGTCGTCTGCGGACTGGTGTCAAACAGATATCGCAGGCCGTTCGTGCCGTCACTGCTTGCGTCGCCGTTCATCGCGACGGCATTTGTGATGTAAAATTGGAACATCCCATCGGGCGAGGCTTTGGCCTTCTCGCGGAATGGAAGCGCGCCGTTCGGCGAGACCGAAGCGAGGCCGAGATTCACGGCGCCGGATACAATGCCGCCGGCGGCTTCGGGCGTGTCGAACGACAGTGCGCCCGAATTGACCACCATTTCACCGGTGTAAGCGTTGACCCCATTCAACGCCATCGTGCCGCTGCTGGCATTCGACATCTTCCGGAATTCTTCCCCCAAATTTTGGGGGGCGGTCGAGTCGGCTAAAAAAAACCCGTCGGCCGGGGCTGGCGTTCCCGGAACCGTCACGTCAGACCCGGCGTCGAATGCGAATCCCGTCACTTTTGATTCGGCTGGTGCTGCTGCCGGAAGTGGAGCCACAACCGGGGCAGTAACGCGGCTGGCGGATTGAAACATTCTGCCCGCCACCGGCAAGTCGCCCCAAAAGGGCGTTTTGTCCGCGCCGGGTTCTCCCGCTGTGTTCCGATAGAATTTTTCTCCTTCGACAGCCCGGTTCTGCGAAGCGGCCACTGCGCCGTTAAAAACCGCGCCATCGTCCGCCAGTTCAAAACTTTTGGCCGGCGGTTGCCAGGCGTCGCCGCCGTTCGGTTGATTTTCCGCCCGCGAACGGTCGGTGCCGGAATCGTTCCAGCCAAGCGTCCCCGTTGAGTCGGTTGGAGTTGGCTCCGCAACTCCAAATTGGTCTACTCTTTTGTCGAGAACACTCGCTTCGCCGCCGCCTCGACCGTCAAAACCGCCCGCGCCTCCTCCGCCGGCTCCAGCGATGCCGGTGATTCCGGATCTGGTGGTGGCCGCGCCCATGGAGGTCGCAGTGCTCTGCTGGCGTTGCTGGAGCGCGCTGTTTTGCGACGAACTGACACCGCCTCGCGACGGGCTGCTGCTCGCGAACATATTTTGCAGCACCGGGGCGACCTGCTGCGGTTCGCCGTTTTGCAGCGGAATGGCAGCAGCGCCCAGATTCCAGCCCGAAGAGCCTTCGGTTTTGGGCAAAACAATTTCTGTCTGCGGCGGGGGCACCAGCACAATCGGCGCCGGCGATGCGGGAACGCTGGCAGGAACATTTTCATCAACCGCCGATTCCGAAGCCGACTTCATCCTCGCGCTCGCCATGTTCAATGAAAGACTCCTCCTCGCGGCACTCTTGGATTTGCTCAAAGCTGGCAAAAACATCGCCGCCAGCATCGCAATGATGGCAACGGTGGCGAGCGCGGGAACGAGCGCCGGAAGTTTCAGCCGCTTCAGCCAGAACAATTCTTTTGGCGCCGGGCGCGGCGTTTTGAAATGCGCGAGCAGTTTTTTCCGCCGCTCGGCGGAAAGTTTCAGCGCGGCATCCGGCGACGCCGGCTTGACGGAGACTTCGCGCACCAGGCCGGTGGCGCGCTTGAGCTGGTCGTGCAATTTTGCCAGCCCGGCATCCTGCGTGATGGCCCAGCGCAGCAGCCGGGCCTCGTCTTCGGGCAGTTCGCCGAGCAGCAGCGCGGTCAGCCGGGACTCGATCTCGTCGCGGGTTGGTTGTTCCGGGTTCATGACGTAGCGCAGATTTGCAATCTGCTGTGTCGCCGAATTGCATTCGGCCGGGCTTCCGGTGTTTCAAAACGGTTTAGGATTATTCCAGCGCCGCAGATTACAAATCTGCGATACGGCAGATTGCAAATCTGCGCTACGACGAGTTGGTGTCGGCCTCTGGTTTTTGGCTGTGTATTTTGAAGTTCGCAAGTCTTCATGGCACGACTCCGGTTTTCGCCAGTTCGGCGGCGATGGTTTTCAGCGCGTGATGCAGGATGAAGCCGACGTTGCCGGTGGTCAGCCCGGTGCGCGCGGCGATGTCCTTGTAGGAAAGCTCGTCGTTGAATTTCAGCCGGATCAATTCGCGGCTGCGATCATCCAGCGCCTTCAGGCAGATGCGCACCTGGCCGATGCCTTCGAGCCGGACGATTTGCTCGTCCGGCAGCGGCGCGGGATCGGCGATGTCGGCGGCGGATGCATTTTCATCCTCGGAAGATGGATCGAGCGAAACGGTTTTGCGCGCGGCGCGGCGCCGGTTGAGCGCGAGGTTGTGCACCGTGCGGTAAAGCCACTGGCGCGGCTTCTCAACCGATTCAAACTGGACGTGAAGTTTCATGAACGCTTCCTGAACCACGTTCTCCGCCGGCGCGCGCCCGCCGGTGTAGCGCAGCGCATAGCCCAACAGCGGCGACTCCAGGGCTGCGAACAGCTCCTCGATCGTTTCCCACCCCGGCAGCTCCGCGCTGGTTTCTTCTGGTCGCATCACGGCCATTCCTGGCGAGTCTCCACATTCCAGCCGGGATCACCCGGCCATCCCATCCCAAAGGACGTCGTATTCATCAGCTACGACACCCGGCCCGGCGGCTTATTAGAGAAAATCTCACGCCCACAACTGGCGATCCAGCGAGCGATACTGAATCGCCTCGGAAATGTCGTCGCTCGAAATCTTCTCCGCCCCCGCCAGATCCGCGATGGTCCGCGCCACCTTCAAAATCCGGTCGTAGGCCCGCGCGCTCAAATTCAAATCCGCCATCGCGTTCTGGAGCAGCTCCTTCGTCGCCTCGTCCAGCGCGCAAAATTGCTTCAGTTCGCGCGTGCCCATCCGGGCGTTGCAGGTGATTTTCGGCTTGTCCGCAAACCGCTCATGCTGCCGCTGGCGCGCGGCGACGACGCGCTGTCGGATTTGCGCCGAGGTTTCGCCCGTGCGGTCGCCGGCAATTTCCCGGAACTTCACCGGCGGCACCTCGATGTGCAAATCAATCCGGTCCAGCAGCGGCCCGGAAATCCGGCCCAGATAATTCTGGATTTCCCGCGGCGAACTGTGCGACTCGCCGGGCATTTTGCCGTCCGGCGTCGGGTTCATCGCCGCCAGCAGCATGAATTGCGACGGAAACGTCATCGTGCCCGCCGCGCGCGAAATCGTCACGCGGCCCTCCTCCAGCGGCTGGCGCAGCGTCTCCAAAACGCTGCGCTTGAACTCCGGCAGTTCGTCCAGAAACAAAACGCCGTGGTGCGCGAGCGAAATTTCTCCGGGCGTCGGATTGATGTTGCCGCCGAGCAAACCGGCGTCGCTGGCGGTGTGGTGCGGCGCGCGGAACGGCCGGCGCGTGACCAGCGCCTGGCCCGGCGCGAGCAGGCCGACGATGCTGTGGATTTTTGTCGTTTCCAGCGCCTCGTCCAGAGTCAGCGGCGGCAGGATTGTCGGCAACCGTTTCGCCAGCATGGATTTTCCGGTGCCGGGCGGACCGATGAGCAGCGCGTTGTGTCCGCCGGCGGCGGCGATTTCCAGCGCGCGTTTCACGTTTTCCTGTCCCTTGACCTCGGCGAAATCCAGCTCGTCGTCGTCCTTGTGTTCAAAGATTGCGGTGATGTCCACCTTCGCCGGCGCGATTTTGATTTCGCCTTCGAGAAATTGCGCCGCCTCACGCAGGTTTTGGACCGGAATGACTTGCAATCCCTCGACAACTGCGGCTTCCGCGGCATTTTCGGAGGGAACGAGCACGCCGGTTTTTCCGTCTTGTTTCGCGCGGAGCGCCACAGGCAAAACACCTTTGCAATTCCGCACCGCGCCGGTGAGCGCGAGTTCTCCGACGGCGATAAAATTGTCGAGCTGGTCGGTTTCGATTTGCTCGCTGGCCGCCAGCATTCCCAACGCAATGGGCAAATCAAAGCTCGGCCCCTCCTTTTTCACGTCGGCGGGCGCGAGGTTGATGGTCGTGCGGCCCATAGGAAATTTGTAGCCGGAATTGGTGAGCGCGGTCGTCACGCGGTCGCGCGACTCCTTCACCGCAGCGTCCGGCAGCCCGACGATGACGATCAGCGTGTCACCCCAGCCGGCGTTGACCTCGACCTCGACCGGAAAGGCTTCAATGCCGTTGAGCGCGGCGGAACAGACCTTTGAGAGCATGGGCGGAGCTTAACAATAATGCAAAAGCGATGGCAAAGACAGAATTGACGCTGATGATCCGGCAGGGTAAGGCCGGCTGATTCAACGCGAACGCCGGACCCCGGCGCATTTGTGTTTCCTTTGACTTGAGTCAAGGCCGGAACGACCGTCATCCGGTATTCTTACCACATCAATCACCGTCAACGCGGTGGAACAAAAAAACAAAATTATGTTTTGCTTTCAATGTGAACAAACCTCCAAAGGCACCGGCTGCACCGATTTCGCGGTGTGCGGCAAAACCGAATCCACCGCCATTCTCCAGGATTTGCTGATCCATGCCGCCAAGGGCATCGCGCAATTCAGCCATCGCGCTCGACGGCTAGGGGCGACGGACGCGGAGCTTGACCGGTTTCTGCTCGAAGCGCTGTTTGTAACGGTGACGAATGTGAATTTTGACGACGCGGCCATCGAGAAAACCATCCGCCGAGCCATTGAACTGCGCGAGATTGCAAAGACGCTTTACCAAACCGCCGCCACCAAAGCTGGCCATGCAGTTGCCGATGTTCGCGGCCCAGCCACCTGGTCGCCCGCGCGCACGACCGAGTCGCTGGTCGCGCAAGGCGAAGCGGTTTCCAGCCTCACGCGCCGCGACCGGTTCGGCGCGGACATCGCCGGCTTGCAGGAGTTGTTGCTTTACGGGCTGAAGGGCATGGCCGCCTACGCCGAACACGCGCTGGTTCTCGGCCAGGAAAATGATTCCGTCCATGCCTTCATCGCCGAGGCGCTGTTTTATCTCGCGGAAGAAATCCCGTCGGTGGAAAAACTGCTCGCGCTCAACCTCAAGTGCGGTGAGGCGAACCTGCGCGCCATGGAACTGCTCGACACGGCCAACACCGGCGCCTACGGCCATCCCGTGCCGACGCCGGTGCGCGTGGAACCCTTGAAGGGCAAGGCGATTCTCGTTTCCGGCCACGATCTCAATGATCTGGAAAAATTGCTCATCCAGACCAAGGGCAGGGGCATCAACATTTACACGCATGGCGAAATGCTGCCGGCGCACGGCTACCCGGAACTGAAAAAATTCCAGCATCTCGCCGGCAACTACGGCGGCGCGTGGCAGGACCAAAAAGACGAATTCGCCAAATTTCCCGGCGCAATTCTGATGACGACCAACTGTATCCAGGAGCCGCAGGAGAATTACGAGAACCGGATTTTCACCAGCGGTTTTGTCGGCTGGCCGGGCGTAACGCACATTGCCAACGGTGATTTTTCACCCGTCATCGAAGCCGCGCTCGCCGCGCCGGGATTCGCGGAAGATGGACCGGACAAGACCATATTGGTCGGCTTCGGACACAAAGCGATGCTCGGCGTCGCGGACAAAGTTGTGGAAGCCGTCAAGACCGGGGCCATCAAGCATTTCTTCCTCGTCGGCGGCTGCGACGGCGCGCGAAGCGGACGCGATTATTACACCGAGTTCGCCGAAAGCGTGCCGAAGGATTGCGTGATCCTGACGCTCGCCTGCGGCAAGTTCCGTTTCAACAAGCTGGACTTCGGCACGATCGGCGGCATCCCGCGTTTGCTCGACATCGGCCAGTGCAACGACGCGTATTCCGCCATCCAGATTGCCGTCGCGCTGTCCAAGGCATTCAACTGCGGCGTGAACGACCTGCCGCTCTCGCTCGTGCTGTCGTGGTATGAACAGAAGGCCGTGGCGATCCTGCTCACGCTGCTGCATCTCGGCATCCGCAACATCCGCCTGGGACCGACGCTGCCGGCGTTCGTCACGCCGAACGTGCTGAAGGTGCTGAATGAAAAATTCAACCTGATGCCGATCAAGACTGTCGAAGAAGACTTGAACAGCATCCTGCAATTGACAGCCTGATTGGAAGCATGAACGAAAAACCACTCGTTGAAGCCGGCGCGCAGAAAATCCTTTCGCTCGCCGATGAAACCCGGTTCGCGGAAAACGGCATCGTCAGCCGCACCGTTTTCCACACGGCGAATTGCCGCGTCGTTTTGTTCGGTTTTGCCGCCGGGCAGGAATTGAGCGAGCACACCTCCACCCAGCACGCGCTCGTCCAGATTTTGTCCGGCGAATGCGAATTTTTCCTCGCCGGAAAACCCCACCAGTTGAAAACGGGCGACCTGCTTTATATGCCGCCGAATCTGCCGCACGCCGCCTGCGCCACGCAGCCGTTTTCCATGCTGCTGACGCTATCACCCAACGCCCCTTGAAATAATTATGAGTCATCAAATTGAAATCTTTGACGGCCGCGAAATTCCCTGTTCGGTGAAGCACGGCCAGGTCATCGCCAAATGGCAGGCGCTGCCGGTCGGCGCGGCGTTTGTGCTGATCAACAACCACGATCCGGCGCGGATGCAAAAACAGTTTGCCGAGCTCTGGCCCGGCACGTTTGAATGGAAATATCTCGTGCAAGGCCCGGACGAATTCCGCATCCAAATCACCAAGCTCAAACCCCTGCCGGAAACCGCCGCGCCGGAGCCGCTGGTTTGCAGTCATTAAAAAACTGGCGGCGCGGATTTACTTTTGGCGGCGGCATGGTTCAATGTCGCCCGATGTCTAGCCCGCTGGTTGAGCTGAAAAAAACCGTCGTCGTCAACACGCTGCGCGGCTGCCGGCTGTTTGCCGGGCTGCCTGCGGCGGACCTTGAAAAAATTGCCGCCATCACGGCCGTGCATCCGCTGACGGATGGCGAATATCTTTTTCACGAAGGCGAACCGGCGCGCGGCTTTTACATCGTCCAGCAGGGAGCCGTCAATGTTCACCGCGTCAACGCCGCCGGCAAGGAGCAGGTGATCCACATTTTTCGGCCGGGAGAATCCTTCGCCGAAGCCGCGCTGGCCTCGGAACGCGGCTACCCCGCCGACGCCCGCGCCATCGGTTCCTCGCAAGTGTTGACGGTGCAGAAGGATGGCGTCCTGGCCCTGATCAAGCGCCAGCCGGAACTCGCGCTGCGGATGCTCGCCTCCATGAGCGGCCATCTGCGGGCGCTGGTCGGCCAGATTGAAGACCTCACCCTGAAAGATGTCGAGACCCGGCTGGCCAACTGGCTGTTGAAACGCTGCCCCGCACCGCATCAGCCCGCGCCGGTAAAAATCAAGCTGGGCATCACCAAACGGACCCTCGCCGCCGAACTCGGCACCATCAGCGAAACGTTTTCGCGCACGCTCGCCAAATTCCGCGATCAATCGCTCATCAAAGTGGATGGCCAGGCCATCACCGTTCTGTCGCCGCCGCGCCTCGCCCAATTGCTGGAGAAAAATATTGGCGAAGGCTGATTTTACGCCGTTCCGGTGGCGGCCAGCAATTCGTTGACCTTCGCCATGACCTTGAACGCATCGGCGACGTAAAGCACGTCGGCCTTGCCGCGCGCCCAGCCGCAGTTTGGATCGAGATTGACGGCGCGGCGCTCGCCGATGAAACGCCAGCCCACCGTGTGCGGTTCCTCGCCGTGGCAGCAGGTGCTCAAGCCCTTCGCATGACGCGGCGTCGCGCCGGTCTGGCCGACCTGGTTCATGTGCGACAAAAACGGCAGCACCGCCTGCCCCTCGCCGCCCAGATCCACCAGCGACTTGCTGCTGCCGAGCGACGCGCGGGATTTTTTCAGGAAATCGAGAATCAATTTTTCCGCCTCCGGCAAATGCGTCTGGCCGTCGGCTTGTTTTTTCGTCCAGCCCGCGCCGGTCACGAACAAGAGTTGCGCGTCTGGCCGGATGGTCTGCGCGTCAGCCGCCGGCGCGCGAACACCGACAACCGTCGTCCGCTTGCAGGCATCGGAAAGCGGAACGGCAACATTTTCAACCGCCGCCGTGCCCGCGCCGCACCCGCACGGCTCCTGGCTGCCGGGATCAACGCCGATAAACCACGGCCGCTGCGCCCGCGTGGAAACGCCTTCCATCCGCTGCCTGTAAAACCAGCGGTTGATGGAAATTTTCCCGTCCGCCACGGCAACGCCGGTGACGTGCGTGTCCGCGCGCCCGCCAAGCCGTTGCGCGACGCCGGGCAGCACGCGCGCCCAGCGCGAAGTCGCCGGAGCGACGACAATTGTCGCGCCGCCGGCCTTGCAAACGGCTTCCGCCGCCGCCGCATCGGTGGCGTAGCGCGACTGGCTGAACTCCGCGCCGGTGACGCCGAAGTATTTCGTTGCTGGACACGCCGCGATGGAGTTCGCCGCCGATTGGACATTTTCGCCGATCAGGCCGACGACGAGTTTCGAGCCGGCCAGAGATTTGTGCAGCGTCGCCGCCGCGTGCAGCGCTTCGCGTGCCGACTTGGCGAGCGAACCGTCGGTTTCCGTGTGAGCCAGAACAAGAATGGTTTCCATAAATTTCTATTGTTAATTAGCCGCAAAAAGGCACAAAGGGCACAGAATATTAAACCGCATCGGACAACACAAATTTTTGCATTTCAAGTTTGCTTGAACCGAAGTTGATCAACAACCCGTGTTCAATCCGAGAACCGCGCAAGTAACCAAGAAGCTGCGCGACGTGTTCGTCGGCTAGGGCCTTACACGCTTTCAGTTCCACAATCAATTCGCCGGCAACAAACAGATCGGCAAAATAATCACCAAGCACCGTTCCATCTTCATCCAATACCTGCAAAGCATGTTGTTGTTCAACTTGAATGCCCGTCTTACGAAGACGATTCGCCAGTCCATTTTCATATACTTTTTCCAAATGGCCGTGCCTTAAATAGCGATGCAAGACGAATGCGATTTCCCGAATTTGGTCGCAGAGTTGAAAGATTTCCTTTTGAGTTTTCATTTTGCGCCTTTTGCGCCTTTTGGCGGCAAAGTTTTTTATTTTTTAATCCACTCGACGATTTCCTTCGCAATATCGTCCGGCAGTTTGTCCTTCACGATTTGGGTTTCGCGCAATTGTTTCGGCAGCGCCACGCTGGCAAAACTCAAGCCTTCGCCGGTGAGCTTCGTGGGCCTGGCCTTTTGCAGCGCCGGCATCACCGTGCGCATGTTGACCATGCCGACCTGCGGATTGTTTTTCGGCTCCGGCAAATTGCCGGTGGCCCAGCCCAGCACCGCCGGCGCGCCAGCGCATTTTGAAATCTGATGCTTGCCGCCTTCGATTCGCTCCAGAATTTCCAGCGAGCCGTCGGCGTTCACCGTGAGCTGGTCCACGCCTTGAAACTGGTCCGTGATGCCGAGGCGTTCGCCGACGATTTGCATCGTGGCGCCAGCACCGCGCGAGGCGGATTCCCAGCCGCCAAAAACGAGCAGCCTGGATTTGTCGAGGCCCGGAATCGCCGTGATGGCATCGGCGAGCACCGCCGCCGTTTCCGTGGCGTCGGTGAATCCGCTGGCCGGGCCGTCGAGCGCGACGAGTTCGAACGGCACTTTCTGCGCGACGGTCATCATGACCTGCTGGAGCTTGGCTTTCGGGCCGAGGCTGACGAGCCAGACCTTGCTGCCGGGCAGTTTTTTAGCGAGGTTCGCCGCCTCAAACAGCGCGTGGCCCGCCCACGGATCGAGGACGGCGGGCAGCATCATTTCATTTTTCAACGCCGGCCCGGTGGGCGCGGCGACGGGTTCAAGGGTTTGCAGCGGATCGGGGACGATGCTGCCGCAAACGACGATTTGATACGCAGTGCTCATGTATTGACGGAATAATCCTAATTTTCCGGGCAAATGAAAAGTTGAAATGCGCCGCGACCGCGGCAATCCATCAACTCCGGGCGGGAAATTGCGAATGAACAATCTCCCTCGCCTCCGCCAGCCACTGTGTCCGCTGCGCCGGCGTGCTGGTGATGACCACCGAAAACGTCCGGCGCTGGACGTTTTTCACGCCGCACAAATCGAAGATGCATTTTTTCCAGAGCGCTTCCAGCGGGTCGCCGAAAATTTCCCGCTCGCGGTTGTCCGGCGTGTTGGCGGTGTTGAAGACAATCGCCGTTTTCGCTTTGAGCAATCCGACCGGCACGCCTTCGCCCTGGTCGTTGGCCACAAACCGGTAGGCCACTTCCATCCGCAGCACGCGGTCAATCCAGCCCTTCAAAATCGCCGGCGGCATGCCCCACCAGTTCGGATGCACGATGATGATGCCGTCCGCCGAGACGATTTCCGCGGCGTGCCGGGCGATGACCGGTTCCAGCTTCGCGTTTTTCTGGAGTTCGGCGGCGGAAAGCAGCGGCGGAAATTGTTCCTGACAAAGATCGTGCAGAATCACCCCGTGGCCGTTTTGGCGGAGGGCGTCCGCCGCCGCGCCGGCGATGGCGTGGTTGAAGCTGCCCGGATTCGGGTGGGCAAGGATGATGGAAATGTTCATTTATTTTTCCGCGCGAAAAGGGTTTGATCAAGGCTTTGGAAAGCCCACGGATTGCGCCAAAACAATCATTTGATCCGGGCGCAGATTCAGTTTCGGCCCCAGCGCCACCCGGTCCACCGAACCTCTCGCTCCGGTGACCAAGCCCTCGGAGGCGCAGAACAAATAGACGTTTTGGGAAATGTAGCCTACGTCAATATTGGCGGTGTTTTTTTTGCCGTCGTCGCTTCCTTTGCCCATCCGGGCCAGATCGGCGACAAACACCAGCGTCGCCGGCGCGTCCTTCACGAAAGCCTGCGTTCCGCCCAGGGCGCGGATGTCCTCCGCGACCACCAGATCGAGCTTGTTTGAGATGGCGTCATAAACATACGCGCCCGATTTCAGCAGCACATAAATATCAGTTTCCTGGTGATTGCTGGCGGACGGCGCGGTGCGTTTGCCGTCGGGCCGGTTGACGCCGAAGCCCGCCCAGAGCAGGCTGGAGAGCTGTTGGGAAGAAAGATCGTTCGTGGCGAAAGTCCGCGCGGTGGATCGTTTGGCCAGTGCTTCCATCAGCGGCATGCCGCCGGTTTTTTGCGGGGCGGGCAGGTCAATGGGCTGGGCAAAAAGACTGCCGGCGATGAAGGCGACGGCGAAAATGGATAATGTCCGTTTCATGCCACAACCTTGTGCCAAACGTGTCTTAAGCTCAATTAAAAACCATTCCCGGACCGGCGATTCCCTGTTGGACGCCGGTCGCCCGCGCCAGCGCGGAAGACGATGTTTGCCAGCCCCGGATTGCCGGATGGAATAAGCGCTCGTTTCCGCGGCGATTGTCTGTTATGATGAACCAGAAGCGAACATATTGCATGACACCAAAACTTTTTTCCGAACTGGGCCTGTCCGAGGCGTTGATCAAGGCCGTTGACAAGCTCGGCTTTGAAAAGGCCGCGCCGATCCAGGCCGAGGCCATTCCCCTCCTGATGGCCGGACACGACGTCGTGGGCCAGTCGCAGACCGGCTCCGGCAAGACCGCCGCGTTCGCCATTCCCGCCATCGAAAAGACCGACCCGCAATTGCGCGCGGTGCAGGTGCTCATCCTCTCGCCAACGCGCGAGCTGGCCGTGCAGGTGTCCGAGGAGGTCCACAAGCTCGCGCTGTTCAAGCGCGGCGTCCACGCGCTGCCGATTTACGGCGGGCAGTCCTACGAACGCCAGTTTCTGGGACTCAAGCAGGGCGCGCAAATCGTCATCGGCACGCCGGGCCGCATCATGGATCACATGCGCCGCGGCACGCTCCGGTTTGAAAAGGTGAAGCTGGTCGTCCTCGACGAGGTGGACGTGATGCTCAACATGGGTTTCCGCGACGACATCGAGCTGATCCTGCAGGCCACGCCCAAGGAACGGCAGACCGTTTTTTTCTCCGCCACCATCCCGCGGCCCATCCAGCAGTTGATCGAGAAGTATTCACGCGATGCCAAGCAGGTCTGCATCGAGCACAAGGCGCTCACCGTGCCGACGGTGGAGCAGGTTTATTACGAGGTGGATCGCCGCTACAAAATCGAGCTGCTCACTCGGCTCGTGGACATCCACGACTTCAAGCTCGGCATCATTTTCTGCAACACCAAGCGCATGGTGGACGATCTGGTGGATCATCTTGAGGCGCAGGGCTACATGGCAGACCGGCTCCACGGCGACATGTCGCAAAATATGCGCGACCGCGTGATGAACAAGTTCCGCAAATCGGGCCTGAACTTTCTTGTCGCCACCGACATCGCCGCGCGCGGCATTGACGTGGACGACGTGGAAGTGGTATTCAATTACGACCTGCCCTACGACAGCGAGGATTACGTCCACCGCATCGGCCGGACCGGCCGCAAGGGCCGCAGCGGATACGCGATTTCATTCGTGTCCGGGCGCGAGCTGTTTCAAATCCGCAACATCGAGCGCTACGCCAACACGCGCATCAACCGCGGCCGGGTTCCCACCGCGGCCGAAGTCGAGGAGGCGCGGGAGAACGTGTTTGCCGACAAGCTCCGCGCGCTGCTGAAGAGCGGCGAGTTCAAACGGCAGGACCCGTTGATCGGCCGGCTGATGGAGGAAGGCTTCACCTCCACCGACATCGCGTCCGCGTGCCTCGCCCAATTGCAAAGCGGCGAAACCGCGCCCGCGCCCGCGCCGCGCGCCGTGGATTTCGACCGTCCCGAACGCCCGCAGCGCGAACACTTCCGCGACGATCCGCGCGAACGCCGGGATGACCGCCGCGACCCGCGCTACGAAAGCCGCGAACGCTTCGAGCGCCCGCAACGTTTTGCCGACCGCCGCGAGGTCCGGCCGCCGCGCGTTGCCGCGCCGGTCACAAAATTGCCGCGCCCGGAAAAGCCGGTCGCCGCCGGAACGCCGGCCCCGGCCCCGACGAAGCCTCCAGGCGCAGGCGGATCCGCCCCGGCGCGCCATTTCAAGATTGAACCTCCGCGACAGGCGGAAAAACCGGTTGTGCCGATGGAAGTCAAACCGCCGGCGGCGGTGAAACCGGAAGTTCAAAAAACATTTTCCGACCAGGAAATTCTGACTTCCTTGAAGCCCCAGCCTCGCAAGACGTTCAAGCCGGCGCCCAAACCCGTTGCGAAAACCAAGCCGAGCCGGGCGACGCCGCCGGATCAGACGCGCCTTTGGATGAACCTGGGCCAGGAAAACGGCGTCGTCCCGATTGACATCGTCAACGCCGTTGCCGGCGAGACCGGACTGCCGGGCAAGGTTGTCGGCACCGTGGATGTCCGCGAGCGGCATTTGTTCATGGACGTCGCCGCCGAGCACGCCAGCGGCATCATCGCCAAGCTCAACCGCGCCAGCATCAAGGGAATCAAGGTGAAGGTGAAGGTGGCGTGATGAAAAACGAGGATCCGGCACGACCGGTGGAGCGGTTGTTTCCGTTCGTTCTGCGGGCGGCGATCCTGCTCGTTGGCCGGGAGAAATTGCGCCACAACAAGGGCAAACTGCACTTCGTGCTGATCACCGAGGACATCGCGGAAAATGTCCGCGCGGAAATCCTGCTGGATTTCAAACATTATCCGGTGGTGCAGCATTTCACGGCGGCAGACCTGGAGAAATTTTTTAAGATCAAGGGCGCCAAGACAATCGGCTTCACGAAATCCGGCCTCGCGCAATCCATCTACGCCGAACTGAAAATGCACCGCATCAACCAGCCGGTGACGAAGCCCAAGCCGGCCCCGCCGGCCGGCGACGCGACAAGCCCGGGCACCGGAACGGCGCAATAAATCAAAACCTGACGGGCTGCGCGTGGCGGGGGGCGGCTTGTTCTCCCGCCACGCAAACCGATGATCAGTGCTGCACCTGGACGACGGCTCCCATGGGCTGGCCGATTTCCTTGAGCATCTGCACGAACCACTCCGACTGGACGTTGAAAGGCTTGCCGCCCTTGATGCGTTCAAATTCGACTGCGCGGAGTTTGTCGCCGCGCTCCTCGTCTTCGCCCACCACGCCGCCCTTGCCGGCGAAGGCGCATTGCACGGCCTTGGTGGCGCAGCGCTTGATGAGCTTCCGGTCGGCGGCATTCGCGGCGGCCGCGCGGCTGTAATATCCACTCTTTTGGACGAGCGTTTTCTCCGCGCCGATCATCTCGGCAAACTGCCTGGCAAACCACGCGCCGACGTTGACCTTGTCCAGCCGCACATGGCCAAAGGCGTCGCGCGGAACTTCTTCGCCGCGCGCCTCAATCTGCGCAACGATGGACGAGACGCACGCGCCCTCGGAGACGAACAGGTTCACGCAGTCGTGCTGGTCCATGATCTGGCGCAGGCGGGCGGCCTCGGCGGCAATGTCGAGGGCAATTTCGGGAATGAAAACGCCATGCACTTCCCGGCGCTCGCGGCTCAGGCCGATTTCCGGCACGAAGGCCATCTGTTCCACCAGCTTCCGGTATTCGAGGGCGGTGGCCGCCGTGAGCCAGCCGCAGTTGCGGCCCATGACTTCATGGATGATGAGCATGCGCGGGTTCGCGTTGTGCTCCGCCACCACGTTGGCAAAGAAATGCGCGCCCTCCTCGGCGGCCGTCCACGCGCCAAGGCTCTGGCGGATCGGAATCACGTCGTTGTCAATCGTCTTGGGCATTCCGACGACCGTGAGGTCATAGTTGTTGTTCTTGAGAAATTTGGCGAGGTCGGCTGCGGCGGTGTTCGTGTCGTCACCGCCGATGGTGTGCAGCACATCCACGCCATCCTTGACCAGTTGGTCGGCGGCCACTTTCTGCGGGTCCTGGCCCTCCTTGACGAGTCCGCGCTTCACGCAATCTTTGAGGTTGGTGAGTTTCACGCGGCTGTTGCCGATGGGGCTGCCGCCGTGCCCGATCAGCGCCTTCCAGTTCTGGCGGATCGCAGGAGTCACCTTCAGGCTGTTGCCTTGCAGCAATCCCATGTAACCGTTGACGTAACAAATGATCTCCACCTCCGGCGCCTTGCGGGTGTAGTTCTCGATCAAATAGCCAATGGAGGCGCTCAAGCACGGGGCCAGCCCGCCCGCCGTCAGGATTCCGACTTTCTTCACATTTTTTCTCATAGATAATCAGTCAAACATATTGCGACCCTTCCGGCCACAGACGCCGCGTCATGGGTCAATTTTTGGTGTAAGCCACCCTCCATTGAGGGTGGTTGGCAGAAGGGTTTTTGACGTTTCTTTCAGTTCGCCCACCAGTCTGCCGGCGAAATGATGCACCAGACGCGGCTTAAGCTCAACTTCAAACCCTGCTTTGACGAAATGAAACCTCCTTACGGCGGTGGCCTAACTTGGCCGCGAATCCGCTATCGCAAATCAACGGGCGGGTTCAAGTGTCGGCAGCGGATCGGGAGCGATGCTGCCACCAACGGCGATTGCATCGGCCGTGCCCGCCAAATTGCAACGCGAGAAGATTGTTGCCCCACGCTGTCGCGTTTTGTTTGTCCCAATCATTTGGGCTGTTTGCGCAAGGGCTGGAGCGTCAACAGCACGACGTCGTTTTCGCGAAGGTCGAATTCCTGTTTGAACACGCCGTCCTTGCCGACCTTCACGATGGCATGGGAAAGCGGCGCGCCGCTGTTTTGGGATTTGATTTCTGCGACTTGGGCTTTGGTGAGTTGCGCGGGCGCGCCGAGGTCGCGGTAAGTCGCATAGGCGTCGTTGACCCGGTAGCCGATCTTGTAAATATCCACGGCGTATTTGCCGCTGGACACATGCGACAGATTGAGCGTGACCTTCTTTTTGAGTTGCGACGGCAAATCTTGTTTGTAAAAAACCTGATTGTGAACCTGCCTGCCAGGGTGCGTGTTGGTGAAATCCCAAACCAACGCCTGCACGCCGCCGGATTTGTCGGCGCAAATCCACGAGGACGGATCGCCGTTCTTCAGCTCCGTCGGGCCGAGCCGGTTCAAAAATTGATACGCGTAAAACGCCGGCTTGTTGATGTCCTCGTAATTGATCAGGCCGAAGCCGCCGTGAAACGCCTCCCAGCGCGGCCCGGCTTCCTCGAAAATGTCCGTGAACGTCCAGTAAGACATGGATTGCGCGGCGTCACCGCTTTTTTTGAGCTTGTCCAAAATATAGGCCGCACTGTGGTAGCTGTCGTGAACCGGATCGGACGGTGTGTAGGACGTGCTCCATTCGGTGAAGTGGAGTTCCAAATTGGGCATTGCCGATTCGGCAATCTGCCGGCGCACTTGTTTTACTTCGCCGAAAATGGAGCTGGGGTTTTGTGAAAGCACCGTGCCGGTGTCGCCATGTTCATCCAGAAAACCGCTGTCCACGCCATAAGTGTGCGTCGAAATGAAATCCACCGGCGAGCGGTTCGTGGCGCAGAAGTTGATGAACTCGGGCACCCATGCGCAGCCCGCCGTGGCCGGCCCGCCGACCTTGTATTGCGGAGAAACACTTTTGATGGCGCGGGCCGTGACGGCATAGAGGTTGAAATAGTCCTGCTGCGTTCCGGCAAAGAACCCGCTGAGATTCGGCTCATTCCAGACCTCGAAATACCAGGTGCGGACCTCGTCATCGCCGTAGCGCTCCTTCAAATGCCTGACGAAAGCGCGGATCAACCCTTCCCATTTTCCGAGATCCCTTGGTTTGGTCACGTTGCCTCGCCACCAGAAAATGGTTTGCCGCCCGCTGGCCATCGCCCCCGGCGTGAAACTCAATTCCACGAACGGCTTCATGCCGATGCTGTGGAGGTAGTCATAGAGTTCGTCAATATACTGCCAGTTGTATTCGGGATACCCCTGTTTGTCCTCGCGATAGACCCCCATGTCGTCGCAGAAAACCCCGTGCATCCGGATGTAAGTGAAGCCGCATTCCTTGTGGACATAAGCCAGTTGCCGCTGCCAGTCGGCGCGCAACCCCTCGTTGGCGCGGCCGGCGCCCACGCATTGCTTGAACATGGTGTCGAGCGGGCCCCTGACTTGCTGGAGATCGGCAGTAATGGGCCGCTCCTGAAGCGCTTCATCGGCGGCGGCGAGCGGGAAAATCCCAATCAAAGTCGCAAGGCTGACAACCAAGCCGGCGATGACCTTTTTCATGTTTTCATTTTGTTGGCGGCTCTACTGATGACACGGGGAACAAGATTGGGGATTTTATATTCTTGTTCAATTCTCCGCCGAGTGCAAGCCGCCGGTGCCGGCGCGGAAGGCGATGTTCATGCGCTCGGGATTTTCCGGGTTCGCCTGCGAACAGTTCCACAGGCACGCGCCGCAGTGAACACATTTCTCGCGGTCGAAAGCCGGCACGCCGGTTTCGCCCGGATTAATCGCCTGGCCGCTGCACGCCTCGATGCAAATCCGCGCGCCGCATTTTTCGCAGAGTTCGGGATGCGGGAAAACCACATGGTCCGCGTAGCCGCCCGGCGCCTGCACTTTGCCGCCCATGAGCAGCGCGTCCTGATGCGACACGAGCAATTGGCCGTCGAAGGGAATCGCCGGCCAGCCGGCTTTGTCCATGAGCGTGCCGTGGAGCGAAACGTTTTTCGCTTTGCACTCATCGCGGAGCTTCGCGATTTCAGCGCGCGAAATTTTCCCGGCAAAATAATCTTCAACCGTCGGAATGCGTTTCCACGGCTGCACGGGCGCGTGGCCGAGCGAGAATTTTCCATTCGTCAAACCGGCGAGCGCCATGCCGATCATGCCGGTGGCGACGCCTTTTTGAAAACCGTCGCGGGATTTTTCGGCGACGCGGCCTTCGGCTTCCACCCAGCTTGCGCGGCGGCGTTTGATGTAGGTTTCATCGAGGTTTTGTTTGGTGAACGGCTTCTTGGCCTTGAGCAATTCGATGACGGCCTCAGCGAGTTGCGTGCCGGTGGCCCAAGCTTCGTCCACGCCGGAGCCGGTGAGGACGTTCGTGCTGCCGCTGCCTTCGCCGATGCGCGCGTAGCCGTCGCCGGTGAGGTGCGGCTCGCCGTGCTTGCCGGATTCGCCGAGCGTCTTCGCGCCCCATGAGCGGAGCTTGCCGCCCTTGAGATGGCGCCAGAGATACGGATGCAGCATCCAGTGCTGGAGATAGCGGTAGGCCGTGCGCGCCGGGCTGTCGAACCACGACGGCACAAAAATGCCGAGCGACGCGACGCGGTCGGGATGGACGTAGAGAAAACCAAAAATCTCCGGCTCGGGATAACCGAAGGTGTGCAGCACCGTGCCGGCTTTAAGCGGCGTGTCTGCCGGCAAATCCACGACGAACTTCATGCCCACCGCCCAGTCACGGATGTGTTTTCCATCGGGCAGACCGAATTGCTCGTCGAGCTGACGGCCAATCGGGCCGACCGGGCCGTCGCCAATCACCGTGAGAGCGGCGTAAACATCCATGCCAAGCGTGAAGCCGTCGGAAGGATTTCCTTTTTTGTCCGCGCCTTGATCGAGCAATCGCACGCCGACGACTTTTTTCTCCTCGACCAGCGCCTGCGACACCGGCGTGCCGGGCCAGATTTGCACGGTGCCGGTGCTTTGCACCTGCGCGCCGACCCATTGCATGAACTGGCCCATCGAGAGAATCATGCCATCGTGCTTGTGCAAAAACGACGGCGTCCACGGCAGGTTCAGTGCGTGATGCTCGAACGGCAGCATGAATTTTGTAGTGCGAATCAGCGTGTCCGCCAGGCGCAACGCCATCGAGCGGCGGCTTGCGCCGCGCGGGTCGAGCAGATACAAAACTTTTTCCTCGCCGACCGGCGCAGACATCGGAATGCCGGCGGTTTTGATTTCGGGAAAACTTGCGCGCAACGCCCGCGCCCGCGTGACGACGCCGGACACGCCAAAGCCGATGTCGTCGGCGCGTTCGTAGCACAGCACCTGCGGCGGCATTCCCGGCATGACGGCGCTTTCCACAGCGGGCGTGCCGTCGGCGTTGACGAGTTGCTTGGAGAGCGTGGTGAGAAATCCCGCCGTCGCCGGGCCGAAGCCGACGCAGACGATGTCCGCATCCATCCGCTGGCGTTCAATGGTTGGTTGGTCTGACATGTAAAATTTTTGTCGTAGCAGCCGACGTCAGGAGGCTCTGAATTTTCTTTTTCGGTTTGTGCCTCGTTTCCTTGGCTGCTACGAAAATTACGCCGGATAATCCAGCGCCTCGCGCGTCATCACCTTCGTCAGCGATTCGGCGGCGCGGTCCTTGGCGAGGCGGCAGCCGGTGAGGCAGCCGTCCAGCTTGGCGCGCAGACGGACGAAGTCTTCAAGCCCGGCAAAGCGCACGCACGGGCCGGCCTTGAACGGATGGGTCTCGCCGGTTTCCGACACGTCGGAGTAGGCGCGGGCCGAGCCGTCAATGCCGGGAATCAGGCCCTCGAGCGTTTCCAGTTCGGTGGCGCAATAACAGGCGTGGCAACTGGTTTCGTCCCATGCAGGATGGCGGTTGTAGCCGTGGACAATTTCCGCGCAAATGCGGCCGGCCTCGCCCGCGGACCAGGCGGACTGCACATGGCACAAATCGGCGAAGAACGCCACGGTGCCGGCCAGCCCGTCGGCCAGCGCGGGATTTTCCGCGCCCTTGGTTTCCAGTTCGATGACGTCGAGGATGAATTGCCGCGCCGCCAGCAGCCAGCACAGCGCGTCGGCCAGCGGGAACGTCACGCCCTGCCGCGTTTTGTGATAGAGCTTCGCGCCGTCGGCATCGGTGGAGTTTTGGATGTGGTTGAGCGACCAGAGCCAGAGCTGCATGGCGGTGGCGAGCGTGCAGGCGCCGGAGCCGGGCCGTTCGGACGCGATGCGGCGCATTTCCGCGGTCCATTGCCCGAACTGCGCGAGGAACAGCTCGTTGGTCATCGTGACGGAAAGCTGGAGCCGTTGCACCGCTTCCGGTCCTTCGTAAGTCGCCTCGAGCTGGGCGTCCATCCACTTCTGGCCGAGAAAACCGGGACAATCCTCGGTGATGCCGTAGCCGCCCATGAGGCTGACGGCCTCGCGCATCATGTTCGCGCCGTGGCCGGTGTTCCAGAGCTTGCACGCCGGGCAGAGCACGTTCGCGATCGAGTCGAGAAGGGAGAATTGCACGAGCGGGTCGGCCTCCAGCGTTTCCGTGCGCTTCAAATCGCGCTGGCCGACGGGCAGGGAATTCAGCCGCACCAGCTCCACCGCTTCCTGCTGTTTCTTCGCCAGTTCCTTGAACGCGGCGCGGCCGCTCAAATTTTTCTCCGCGAGCCACTTCTCCTTTTGTTTTTCCAGCGGATCCAGGTCATCAAACAGCCGCGCGGCGGCGAAGCCCAGCGACGCGCTCGCCTCGCCGGTCGCCCAGATGTCCACCAGCCGGTGCAGCGCGTCCTCCTTCTGCTGGATGCCGAGTTCGTAACGCGGCGTGCCCGGCGCGCCCTCGCCGCCACGGAAACGGCGGCGCTGATAAAGGATCACCGGCTCGACGGCGGAAAGCAGTTTCGCGGCGGTCATCAAGCCGACCGTCACGCGCGTCCGGCGGAAAACGGCCTCGATGATTTCGCCGTGCGAATAATTCGGAATGATGACGCCGTCCTTGACCGTGTAACCGCCGACGATGCGGCTGGCGGGAACCTTCAAATTGAAAACCGGGTCGTTCGTCGAGGAAAGTTGGTGGACAAGTTTCTTCGTCGGCGTGCCGCGGTCGAACACACCGGGATCGCCCTCCTCCAAAATCACCATGCAGCTGCCCTTGATTTTCGGATCGTCGGAATCCACGGCGGCGGTGACGACATTGGCGAAGCCCATGTTCGTGATGAAGCGCCCGCGCTTTTCCACGTGCAGCAGCGGTTCGCCGCCGTCCTTCCAGTCCGCGATGCGCACCTTGCCGGCCAGCATGCCGGTTTCGACGCCGACGAACGGCAGCGGCTCGGTGAGCGCGAACGCCGCGCGCACCTGCCTGCGGTTTTCGCCCGGCTTCACCGGCGCGGCGGCGGCGATGTATTTTGCCTGCTGCTCCGGCGTGCCGCGCTCGTGAATCGGCGCGAGGCCGAGGTTGCCCGCCAGGCTGCCGGTGGCCGCGCCGGCGTCCACCCACGCCAGCTCAAACGCGATGAGCGCCAGCACCAGATTTTTCGGCCCGGCGACGAACCCGCCCTGTTCCGGGTCCAAAAATGCCGCGGTGATGCCGCTCTCGTCGTAGTGCTGGAGCAGGCTGTTTTTCTCCGGCGTCCACTCGTGCGAGTTGCGCCCGCCGGCGGCGACGAGCCGGGCGACCGGCCCGCGCGCCACGCCGCGCGCGGCCTGCACCAGCATATGGAGTTCGTAGCGATCGGCAAAGCGCCACAGAATCTGGCGAACGTCATCGCCGGGAAGGGTGCTCAGCCCTGGTGAGGATTGTTCCGCGTTCATTGGTTCCATAAAATTTCTTGTTGCGGCGGACAGTTTTCGCCATCGTCGAAAATGTCCGCGCGATTTCGACAATTTGAACAGCCGCCCGATTCTACTTGAGAAATCGCCTCAATTCAAGCCGCGACCGGCCTAATTGATCTTTTCCGCCACCCGGTATTTGAACATCCGCTTCTTCATCCAGCGCACGGCGAGCAAATCGTAAAACGACGCGAACAGCCGGTTCCACACGCCGTAATTGCTCTGCCCGGCAAAGCGCGGATTGTTGCTCACCTCGATTTCCGTGACCGTGTGGCCCTCGATCTTGAACAGCGTCGGCAGGAAGCGGTGCATGCCCTTGAAAAATTTCAGGTTCTCGATGCACTCGCGCCGGAACGCGCGGTAGGTGCAGCCGGCGTCGGAAATTTTTTCGCCGGACAATTTGTTCCGGACCGCGTTGGCGATACGCGAAGAGGCGATGCGGATGAAGCTGTCGCCTTCACCGCGCGTTTTTACGCGCGTGCCGCAGACGCAGTCAAAGTTTTTCAGCGCCTCCAGAAATTTCGGCAGATCCTTCGGGTCGTTCTGCAAATCGGCGTCCAGCGTGAAAAGATATTTGCCGCGCGCGGCCTTGAGACCGGCGAAGCTCGCCGCGCTCTCGCCGCAGTTGAACGCAAATTTCTGCACGCGGATGCGCGGATCGGCGGCCGCAAGCTCCTTGAGGATTTCCCACGACTTGTCCCTGCTGCAATCGTCGGTGATGACAACCTCGTAGGAAATTTTCAACGGCTCGACCGCCTCGCGGATGGCCTTGACGAGTTCGCGCAAATTGCCTTCCTCGTTGAAACAGGGAATGACGAGGCTGATTTCAGGTGAATCTGGCATTATTTCTTTCCGTAAAACTCCGCGATCGCGTCGCAAACCTTGTCCGCCGCGTCGAGGCCCATCTCGCCGTGAATCGGCAGCGACAGGATTTCCTTCACCGCTTTTTCGGTGTTCGGCAGTTTCGGAATGTAGGGGAACAAACCGATGACCGCCGGCTGCAGGTGGTTCGGCTTGGGATAATGGATGCCGGTCTCGATGGTTTTCTCCTTCAGAAATTTCTGCAGGTCGTCGCGTTTCTCGGCGCGGACGACATACATGTGATACGCCGGCGTGGCCCATTCGCGCACCGGCGGCGTCTGGACGATGCCTTTGAGCCGGGCGTCGTAACGCGCGGCGATTTTGCGGCGGTTTTCGTTGAAGCCGTCGAGGTGCTTCAGCATCACACGGCCGATGGCGGCGTTGATTTCGTTGAACCGGACGTTGTAGCCGGTGAATTCATGGTCGTATTTGCCCTGGCGGCCATGGTTGCGCAGCATCCGCAGCCGGTCGGCGTAATCCACCTTGTTTGTGACGACGCAGCCGCCATCGCCGAGCACGGTGAGATTTTTCGACGGGAAAAAGCTGAACGCGCCGAAATCGCCCATGCTGCCGACGGTCTTGCCCTTGTATTTCGCGCCTTGCGCCTGCGCGCAATCCTCGATGAACCACAAATGATTTTTTTTTGCCACCGCGATGAACTTGTCGTTGTCCACCGGATGTCCGTAAAGATGCACGCCGATGATGCCGACGGTGCGCGGCGTGATGAGCGATTCGACGTGCGCCAGATCCATGACGAACGTGTCGTCAATGTCCGCGAACACCGGCCTCGCGCCGAGGTGGATCAGCGGCTCCATCGTCGGAAACGCCGTGTGGCTGGGCACGATGATTTCGTCGCCCGGCCCGACGCCCTGAATCTGGTGCAGCAGATAAACAATCATCGTCCACGAACTGCCGAGGACGGCCGTGGCCGTGCCGGTGTGCGCGGCGAGTTCAGCCTCGAACGCCTTGGACTCGGCTCCGAGGATGTATTGACCGGAGCGGATGGCGCGCAGCGCAGCTTCCTCGACTTCCGGGTTCACGAAACATTTCGACAACGGGATTTTGCTCATAAATTATTGTTCAAGCCGCAGATGGACACAGATGAAACACAAATTTTATTAAAAGGCCATTCGTTTGTGTTCAACACGCTGCGGCCAAAGTTTATCAAATAATCAAGATTGATGCCAGGGCCGCGCAATTATTACGAATTCCAAATGCCGCGCCGATAATTGGTTCAGCAACCGGCCGAAGCGAGATATCCTTCGCCGGGCTTATCTGTGTTTCATCTGTCATTGACCGTGCGATTTACTTAAAATAATTATGGGGCTTTAATGCCATAATCGCAAGACAAATTAGCGAGAAAACTTCATAAATTCGAGATTTTTTATTTTTTGCTTGGACAGCGGATGTCCAACCAGCCGTGTCATGCTGGCGACATGAAAATTGTAAATCAGTCTCCCATCTTCTCTTTTTGCGCTCCACGCAGGTCGTTAGGTTGTCGCCCCGGCGGCGGCACCCAACTTGTCACAAAATTAAGCTGACGCCGCTTGATGTTTGCATGAATGCTTGAGACGCTTGACAAACCTGTTTACCTTTCGCCCATGCTTTCTGTTGATGCCATAATCAAGCTGATCGGTTATGCCGATTCGGATTGCTTTCGCACGAACGAAAGCCAATTTGAGCCGGAGGCGGTTCAATTATTTCGTTTTGCCAAGGAAAAGGAAAAATCCGGGGAAAATTTTCGCGTCAAAGGCTTTTATGTTCTTAAAACTGCTGCCGACAAGGACGCTTCTTTGGCAGCCCGGCCAGCGGTATGCGTGGCAGAGGCAGAAACTCCTGCCGATGCTAAAAAGTTACATCGGCGTATTTGGAATTTGGGCAATGTTCCGTTTCTCATGGTTCGATTGCCGAGTGAGGTTCGCATCTATGCCGGTTTTCATTACGAAAATTCCACCGATGAAGTCATTTTGTCAGAGAAATCATCTGACGAGGAAAAACTTCAAGCAACGCTTTCCGATTTCTCCGCTGACTCAATTGACTCTGCACGAATCTGGCAGGCGCAACGCCGACATCTTGAAACCAAGTATCGCGTTGATACGACACTGCTGGAAAACTTGAAGCATCTGGCGCAAGCGCTCGCCAAGCATTGTGCTCCGGTGTTGGATTTAGAAGTCGCCCATGCGCTCATCGGAAAATTTGTTTATCTGCGCTACTTGCGCGACCGAAATATCCTAGATGACGATTGGCTGAAAAAGCGCGACATCAATCTCATTCACGTTTTTGGCGCGGCAGCCACGGTGTCGGAATTGTCTCGGCTCATTGAAGCACTTGAGACCCGTTTCAACGGCGATATTTTTCACATTGATTTTGGCGCGAAATGCCCGCTGACGGATGCTCATGTGCAACTGGTCGCTTCGGTTTTTGCCGGCGGCGATGTCCGGGTTGATACGGCGGGATACGTCCATCAATTGCACCTGCGCTTTCAGGCGTTTGACTTCCGCCATATTCCAGTTGAAACACTCTCGTCTATTTACGAGCAGTTTCTTCACGGTCAGAAAAAAGGAAAATCTGACGGCGCATTCTACACGCCAGAAGTGCTCGCGGATTATCTGCTTTCCGAAATCAATTCCGTCCGCAAACTCCAGCCTGGCATGACCGTGTGCGACACGGCCTGCGGCTCTGGCATCTTCCTCGTTCTCGCCTACCGGCGTCTCATTGAAATGGAATTAGCGGCGACTAAAAACCGGTCGGGCAGCCTTGATCCCGTGCGGCTTCGGGAAATTCTGCTGCGAAGCATCTACGGCGTGGAGCGTCAGCACGATGCTTGCAACGTCACGATATTCAGCCTAATTCTCACGTTGCTGAATTACCTCGAACCCCCGGCGCTACACGCGAACGGAAAATTCAAATTCCCCGCGCTCATGAACGAGCGTATTTATTGCGATGACTTTTTCAATCCCGGCCTGGAATTGCCAGTGCCCAAGGGGGGATTTGATGTCGTTGTCGGCAACCCACCATGGATTGAATTGAAGCCTCATACTAAGGGTGAAGATTTCGCCCGCAGGTGGATCGCTGGGGAAAAGTCCGTCAAAGTTAAGGGCAATCGAGTCGCAGATGCGTTTGCTGTGAAAGCGGGACGCCTCTTGGATGACAATGGTATTGCCGGGCTGCTCCTACCCGCGACGACGCTGTTTAATCTTGAAAATAAAAGTTTCAGGCAATCGTTTTTTAGTGAATTCGCGGTGGCGCGTGTAACAAACTTTGCCAATCTTCGCGGCAATCTTTTTGGCAAGCGAACCACGCTGCCCACGACAACACTTGTCTTTTCAAAGCCGAATGAATCTCGCAGCGCGGGGCCCATCATTCATCACGGCCCGTTTGCGATTAACCAAGTAGCGGCCAACACGGATGAATTGTGGGTGCTGACCATCCATGGTTCTGAGATTCAATCTGTCTCACAAAGTGACGCCGCGACTGGTGAGACGTCAGTATGGAAATTGGCGTTATGGGGCACGCCTCGCGATGCACGGTCACTGGATAGGCTCCGACAGCTCTTCCCGTTGACATTGACGAAATTTTGCAAGCAACATGATTGGGGTAACAAGATGCCTTGTGAAGGGGCGCAACTACGCAACCCGAAAGAGACGACAGACAAGCTGGCCCCATGCATAGAGTTGAAAGGTAAAAAATGCTTTAATCTAAAAGCCTTTAACAAAAAAACTGGCAGTGCCTTTCTGTTTCACATCCCAAAAGAGTTTCTAGAGCCTATCCCAAATAACAAATGTTTTGTGCGGAGAGGGCTGCGGGATATTGGAATCAACAGGCCGCCACACCTTTTGATTCCAGAAACGTGGAAAAATTTCATGGTGTATAGCGACGAATATTTTGCGGTTCCACCGCGTCAGATTGGGGTCGCCGCTCCACCAGAAGACGCCGAATTATTGAGAGCTCTCGCTGTTTATCTCGGTTCGTCGCTTGTTGACTATCATGTTTTTTTCCAAGTTCCAACGTGGGGGCTTTACAGCTCGTATCCGCTCGTTGTTCTTCGAGCTGTTCGCGGAATCCCCACACCTGATTTCAAAGATGCACAAGTCAAGGCACTAGCAAAAGTTCACCGCGAAATTTTGCGCGAAGAGAAAACATTTCGACTGACGGCAGAAGACGTGTCCGGCGTCATCGAGAAACAGCGTTTAATTGACAAGGCTGTTTTCGAGGCTCTTGACGTTCCTGATGATGTCCGTGTGGTCGTCGAAGATTTCCGCGATAACCGCCTGCCGCTTGACAACGGATACAGTGCGTTGAAGAAACTTGGAGAGACGCCGACGAACAAAGAACTGCAAGCCTACGGGCGGGCATTGCGCGATGAGATGGAGCGGTTTCTCATGGACGAAGCGCATCCGTGTGTCCGCATCATCACCACCGAAGATTTGATCTGTTGCGAGCTTCAACTTTTGCCTGCGAGTTCAACGGCATCCCAGGCCGTTGAAGTGCTTGACGCCGGTGAAAATTCCAAAGGAAAGGCCACGCATCGCAAATTGCGCGCGATGTTGTCGGAGAAATTCAGTCAATGGGCATACGTTGACCGCAGCCTGCGAATTTTTCAGGAAAACACGGTGCAGGTTTTCAAATCTCCCCGCCTCATGGATTGGACGCGCACTCAAGCGCTCAATGATGCCGATGCCATCATTGCAGAAATTTTAGCAGAGGGAGAAATGCCTACATGACCGCACCCCGCTTTTCGCCAAAGTTGACGACTCCGGTGTGGGCGGCATTCCGTCGGCACTGCCACCGCTTTCTTTCCATTGGCTACCAAGAGGCATTGCCTCGCATTCTTGCCGAGCCGGACGAAGAAACAGACATCACTGGTTATGTTTGTGAGGCGTTGAAAGATTGGTTCCGGTCGCATCCTAAAGAATCTGCTGGATTTGATGTTCACGACGACCCGCCGTTAAGACAAAGTGGGAAGACTGGCAAACGCAGGGCAAGAACAGACATCATCATCACCTTTGCGGCTGGGGTTCGCCCTGAATTTTTCTTTGAATCAAAACGTCTTCATCGGAAGAAAGCTGTTGGTTCGCGTTACACCGACGCGGGCGGCATGGGTTGTTTTATCAGCGGACGATATGCCGGTAACTATGGTGAAGCTGCGATGATTGGCTATGTCCAAACCGATACTCTTGAGTGTTGGCACAAGGAATTGCAAGAGCGCGTCCAGAACGAAGCCAAAGAATTGAAACTTAAGAGTAAAGAGGCTTCAGTCAAATTTGATTCTGCGTTTCCGTTAGAATGGGCCAGCACACATTGCCGAGACGGACTTGGTTCAGTGAGGCTTTTTCACCTTTTACTCGACTGCCGAAAACATGGACAGGACAAGACCAATTGAGATTTATTATCCATAAGCATAAAATGCACCCGCTCGGCTTTGGCCATGAAAACAGGAATTGAAAATGTCGAATCCCTTTTTTGAAAAGCCGATTCTCAATTCCCCGTATGAATGCCCGCAGCGGCATTGGGAACTGGACGCGCACGGCCAGCCGACGCAGCAAATACTTGAGCGCCGCCGCCGCGCCGAGTTCATCACCCCGATTCCCAAGCCGCGCAAGCGCAAATCTCCAGCACCCGAACAGGAGCAGATAATTTTCGACGAGGGCAAAGGGCTGTCCACCAAGGAACAGCAGTATGATCCCACGTCCATCATCAATCAGTTGCGGCAGCAGGTGGATCAATGGCGCAGCCTGCCGAATCCGAGCAGTTGGCAGGTGACGCCCGAAACCGCCCGCTTGTTGCAGCATTGGCGCAGCCATAAATTCGCGGGCATCCGTCCATTTTTCTGTCAGGTCGAGGCGGTCGAAACCGCCATCTGGTTGACCGAAGTTGCGCCTAACGTCGGCAAGTCCGGCCAAATAATCCTCGACCACCTAAAGAACGCCAACAACGACGCCAACCCCGAACTCATGCGGCTCGCGTTGAAGTTGGCGACCGGCGCGGGCAAAACCACCGTCATGGCGATGCTCATCGCGTGGCAGACAATCAATTCCGTTCGCCGGCCACAAAGCCAGAAATTCACGCGCGGTTTTCTCATCGTCGCCCCCGGCCTGACCATCAAGGAACGCTTGCGCGTTCTCCAGCCCAACGACCCCGACAGCTACTACGCCAGCCGCGAACTCGTCCCCGCCGACATGCTGGACGATGTTTTTCGCGCCAAAATTTTAATCACAAATTTCCACGCCTTCAAATTGCGCGAGCGCATTGACCTGTCCAAAGGCGGGCGCTCGCTCTTGCAAGGGCGCGGCGAGGAATTGAACACGCTCGAAACCGAAGGCCAGATGCTTCAGCGCGTGATGCCTGATTTGATGGGCTTGAAAAACATCATGGTGCTCAATGACGAGGCGCACCATTGCTACCGCGAGAAACCCGATGCCGCCGAAGAATTGGCCGAGTTGAAGGGCGACGAAAAAAAAGAAGCCGAGAAAAACACCGAGGCGGCGCGGCTCTGGATTTCCGGGCTTGAAGCCGTGAACCGTAAACTTGGCGTCGCCCGCGTGATTGACCTGTCCGCCACGCCGTTTTTCTTGAGCGGTTCCGGCTATGTCGAAGGCACTTTGTTTCCGTGGACGATGAGCGATTTTTCGCTCATGGACGCCATCGAATGCGGCATCGTCAAATTGCCGCGCGTCCCCGTCGCCGACAACATCCCCGGCGAGGAAATGCCGATGTTCCGCAACTTATGGGAACACATCAGTAAAAAAATGCCCAAGAAGGGACGCGGCCAGGGCAACACACTTGATCCGTTAAGTCTCCCGCCGCAGCTTCAAACCGCCCTTGAAGCCCTTTACGGTCACTACGAAAAAACTTTCAACCTTTGGCAAAAGGCCGGAATCCGCGTGCCGCCGTGCTTCATCGTGGTATGCCAAAACACCGCCATTTCCAAGCTGGTCTATGATTTCATTTCCGGTTTTCAGCGGCAGAACGACGACGGCACGACGACCCTTGAAAACGGACGGCTCCCCTTATTCCGTAATTTTGACGAACACGGAAATTCTTTGGCTCGCCCCAACACGCTGCTGATTGACAGCGAGCAACTCGAATCCGGCGAGGCGTTGGATGATAATTTCCGTAGCATGGCCGGCGACGAAATTGAACGCTTCCGGCGCGAAGTCATGGAGCGTGGCGGCAAGCTCGCCAACGAACTTTCCAAGGGCAAGGAACTCGACGACGTGACGCTCTTGCGCGAGGTGATGAATACCGTCGGCAAATTCGGGCAGCTTGGCGGTTCAATCCGTTGCGTCGTTTCCGTCTCGATGCTCACCGAGGGCTGGGATGCCAACACCGTCACGCACGTTCTTGGCGTCCGCGCTTTCGGCACGCAGCTTTTGTGCGAACAGGTCATTGGCCGCGCCTTGCGCCGCCAGTCTTACGACCTGAATGAAGATGGAAAATTCAATGTCGAATATGCCGACGTGCTTGGCATTCCGTTCGACTTCACGGCCAAGCCCGTCATCGCGCCGCCGCAGCCGCCGCGCGAAACCATCCACGTCAAAGCCGTGCGCCCCGACCGCGACGCGCTCGAAATCAAATTCCCGCGCGTCGTTGGCTACCGTGTTGAATTGCCGGAGGAACAGCTAAAGGCGCAATTCAACGAGGATTCCGTGATGGAATTGACGCCCGACTTGGTCGGCGCGACGGAAACCAGAAATTCCGGCATCATCGGCGAACAGGCTGACTTAAATCTTGTTCACACCAGCAATGTCCGCATGACGCAGGTGGTTTATGAATTGACCTCGCACCTTGTTTTGACCAAATGGCGCGACCCCGGCCAAGACCCCAAGCTCCATTTGTTCGGCCAGTTGAAACGCATCACTCGCGAATGGCTGGATAAATATCTTGTCTGCAAAGGCAGCACCTATCCCGCTCAGTTGAAATACAAGATGCTCGCCGATCTCGCGTGCGAAAAAATCACCGCTGGCATCGTTCGCCAATTTGTCGGCCAGCGTCCGATTGTCGCCGTGCTTGACCCTTACAATCCCACCGGCTCGACGCGGCACGTCAGTTTTAATACGTCCAAAACTGACCGCTGGGAAACCGACGCCCGCCGCTGTCACCTGAATTGGGTGATTCTCGACAGTGATTGGGAAGGCGAGTTTTGCCGCGTCGCGGAAAATCATCCGCGCGTCCGCGCGTATGTAAAAAATCACAATCTCGGCTTTGAAGTTCCTTACCGCTTCGGCTCGGAAATGCGGATTTACCGCCCGGATTTCATCGTCCTGGTGGACGACGGCCACGGCGACGACGACTTGTTGCACTTGGTCGTCGAGATCAAAGGCTACCGGCGCGAAGACGCGAAGGAAAAAAAAGCCACGATGGACACCTACTGGATTCCCGGCGTGAACCACACCGGGCAATATGGCCGGTGGGCGTTCGCCGAGTTTACCGAAGTTTATCAGATTGAAACCAATTTCGCCGCCAAGGTCGAAAGTGAATTTAACAAGATGCTCACCGCCGCCAGCCAAGGGAAATAATCATGGCAAAAAAATCTTCCACGCCTAAATCCGTCGCGACCATCAAGCACGACGAGGCCAAACGGAAAAACATCCCCACGGCGGAATTTCAATCCGTCGTGCAGAAGGCCGACCAGACTCCACTGCGCGTCGCCTACGAACGCCGCAACCACGACCTAGACCCGCAGCTTGTCTGGCGCGGCAAAGATGAAAAAGACTGGAGCGAACTCGTCGTCCACGCGCCGCCGCTTTACATTCAGGAAAAAGTCCATCCCAAGGCGCTCATTGATGATTTGCTGCGCCAGTCCAAGGAGACGCAGCACGCCGCCGGCCAGCTTACCGCCGATTTGTTCGCTGATTTTAACGGAATACCCAAAGGCGCGGACAAGACCGAGTTTTATCAGCACGATCAGAACTGGTCGAACCGGATGATTCTTGGCGACAGCTTGCAGGTCATGGCAAGCCTGGCCGAGCGGGAGGGATTGCGCGGCAAAGTGCAGTGCATTTATTTTGACCCGCCCTACGGCATCAAATTCAATTCAAATTTCCAATGGTCAACCACCAGCCGCGCCGTGACGGACGGCAACACCGACCACATCACCCGCGAGCCGGAGCAAGTCAAAGCTTTCCGCGACACTTGGCGCGATGGCATCCACAGCTACCTCACTTATCTCCGCGACCGCCTAACCGTCGCCCGCGATTTGCTCACCGATTCCGGCTCAATCTTCGTGCAGATTGGCCCTGAAAATGTCCATCGTGTTCAGTCGTTGCTTGAGGAAATTTTCGGGGAGAATAATTTTCTGTCGTTAATCTCCTTTTCAAAATCTAGCAGCACAAATAGCCCAACGGGAAAAACAATGGTGCTGTCTTCGACGGCAGACTTTCTCGTTTGGTTTGCAAAAGACGCCACTCGAACAAAGTATCATCAGCTCTACAAACCCAAGGAAGAAGGGTCATCGTATGATGCTGTTTATACACGAGGCAATGCAGAGAATCCCTTCACACTCTCGGACATCACAGCACAAAAGCCGACGACTGTTTTCGATTTCGTGTTTGAAGGTAAGTCGTTCAATCCACTCCCTCGCGGCTGGCGAACTACGAAAGACAGCATGGCTCGCGTCGGTCGTGCCGACCGCATTGAGCGTGTGAGCGGTTCAATTCGTTACCGGCAATTTCTTAACGACTATCCGATTATTCCGAGAAACAATTTTTGGGCTGATACCGGCACAGGAAGTTTTACAGAATCGAAAGTCTATGTTGTCCAAACTGCCCAGAAGGTGATTGAGCGTTGTATGCTCATGGCGACCGATCCCGGCGACCTCGTGTTAGACCCGACTTGCGGTTCAGGCACAACCGCCATCGTCGCCGAACAATGGGGACGCCGCTGGATCACCATTGATACTTCGCGTGTCGCGCTGGCACTCGCCCGCGCCCGCATCATGGGCGCCCGCTATCCGTTTTACCTGCTCGCCGATTCCCGCGACGGCCAAATCAAAGAGGGTGAAGTCACCCGCACCGTGCCGAGTTCGCAGCCGGTGCATGGCAACATCCGCCACGGCTTCGTCTATGAGCGCGTGCCGCATATCACGCTCAAATCCATCGCCAACAACGCGGAGATAGATGTCATCTGGGACAAGTGGCAGGTGCAGCTTGAACCGTTACGCGAATCGCTTAACGCCGCGCTGAAAAAATCATGGCAGGAATGGGAAATTCCCCGCGAGGCTGATGCCAAATGGACGGACGCCGCGAAAAAGGCGCACGCCGACTGGTGGAAAGCGCGCATTGACCGGCAGAAGGAAATGGACAAGTCCATCGCCGCGAAAGCCGAGTTTGAATTTCTCTACGACAAGCCTTACGACGACAAAAAGAAAGTCCGCGTCGCCGGCCCGTTCACCGTCGAAAGCCTGTCGCCGCATCGCGTGCTAGGCGTGGATGAAAACGACGAGCTGATTGATCCCGTAAAAAAAACCGGCGACAACGACTCGCAGACGTTCGCGCAGATGATTCTGGAAAATCTGAAAACGTCCGGCGTCCAGCAGGCGCACAAGGAAGACCGGATCACCTTCACCGCGCTGACGGCGTGGCCGGGCGACCTGATTTGCGCGGAAGGCCGCTACCTTGAAGGCGACAAGGAAAAACGCGCCGCAATTTTCATCGGCGCAGAGTTCGGCACCGTCCAGCGCGCCGACTTGGTAGCCGCCGCCCGCGAAGCCGGCGACGCGAATTTTGACGTGCTGATTGCGTGCGCGTTCAACTACGAGGCGCACGCCACGGAGTTCAACAAACTCGGACGCATCCCGGTATTGAAAGCCCGGATGAATGCCGACCTGCACATGGCCGATGACTTGAAGAACACCGGCAAAGGAAATTTGTTCGTCATCTTCGGCGAGCCGGACATTGATTTGTTGACGGAAAAGGACAGCCAGATTCGCGTGAAGGTCAACGGCGTGGACGTGTTCCACCCCAACACCGGCGAAGTCCACAGCGACAATGCCGACGGAATCGCGTGCTGGTTCATTGACACGGATTACAACGAAGAAAGTTTCTTCGTCCGCCACGCCTATTTTCTCGGCGCAAACGACCCTTACAGCGCGTTGAAAACCACGCTCAAGGCCGAAATCAATGCCGACGCCTGGGCGACGTTGAACAGCGACACCTCGCGCCCGTTCCCGAAACCGAAATCCGGCCGCATCGCCGTCAAAGTCATCAATCATCTTGGCGATGAAGTGATGAAGGTGTTTAAGGTGTGAGCCGGATTAACATTTAACTGAACCTATTATGTTACGAATTGAGTCATGGCTGGAAACGTGGTTGTCCACCCAACCAGAATATCGGATGGGATACCAGAAGGTGATTGCCAAGCTCAATACCGGCGGCAGCGAGCGCGGAATCATTTTTAATTCCCAGATTTTTTTGAAAGAGGGAAGTTATCCTTGGCAGATGTTAATGGACATGAATTACATTCAGAACGAAGCAGCCAAATCTAGCCTTCGTGTTATTGATGCTCAACTAATTCCTCGTGAACCGGAAACGCTGAAAGGCGTTCGCTACATTGCCTTAGCGAATGAAAAATTTCACGTCTTGGCAAACCGCAAATCCCTTGAGGCTACTTATGCAAGAGCGTCAGGAGATCGGCGTTATACCCAATTGCTTTCTGAAAGCCAGCAACTCACAAATTTTGCTGGTAGTGCCGCCGCCGAAGACGCTCCTATAACTCTGACTTCCGCTGGTGAAATCTTCAAACGATTCTGTGCTTATGCGAACGACCGGCGTGTGACCGCCGGCAAAGGATTGACGCCGGGCACCTTTGCCACCACCAAGGAAGATGCCGATGCCAATATCAAAACCGGAACCGATGCCGTCAAAAGATATGCGCTTCCAGACAGCAAGCCGGCAAGTAACGTGTTTACAATTGTTCCGCCAAACGACACTGAATTAAAACGTGGCACAGTTCAGCCGGCCAACAATCAGCCCGGCGGCGGCGCGGAGGTTATTTTTGTGAATGGCAGTCCCGATGGCACCGTCACCGGCCCCGTCATCATCCCAGACAAGTAACATGACGATTAAGCTAAATGATTATTGGTCGCAACGTCTGGTTCAGATGCCGGAGACGGGCATGGGCTATCAAAAGGTTGACCTGATTTTCAAAGACGGCCGCATTCTGTCCGGGTTGATCGTGTTGAACGCCGAAGATTGCAAGACCGAGGAGGCGTTCAATGTCGCCGACATAGCCGATATAAAAATCAACAGACCATCCATCTAGTCATGAAGGTGTTTAAGGTAGGAGACGCCAAATGAAGACTAAAGAACCAGCCCCGACCTGAATTGTATGGATGCGATTCTACCACCGGCTATCCCGCCAAGCGCCAATCCAGCGGCGGCACCGGGCCAGCCACTCGCGCCGGAACCGGCCGCTCTTACCCGCGAAGAACTGCTTTCCGCCCTCGACGCCCAAATCAAATATATCACCGACGAACGCCGCAGCGCCGGTTGGACGCGCTGGGCTATCTGGGGCGCGCTTGCCACGCTGACCTGGCTGGGCACCGACCTTTTCAATCACCCGGAACTTTTGTTGCCTCAGACCACCTTGCTGGCGCTGGGTATTTTTGTCCTTTGGCGGCTCTTGGAAATGGTCGCCACCTTGTTTTCCCCGTCCACGCGGGCAAGTATCGCACCGAATCGTTTCCGTGTTTTTGCGGAGGTGATCAGTTCGGCCCGGCTGGAGTTGGTCGTCTCCGTGGCGCGTTATTTTTTGATTTTATTTGCGCTGGTATGGTTCGCCTTTGCGCATGTGACACTTTTGTGGGTGTATGCGGTTGCCGCCTTGGTGTTCAATGGCGGGGTTTTCGCTTACGGTTTTCTGCCCCTTGCCTTTCCCACCAAGCACAAAAGCCGGGTGATATTTGAAAATCTGCCGACGCTCGTTGCCATGGCCGTCCTGCTCGGTGCTTTGATTCAAGTTGCCATTGAAATAAAACAGTTCACACCAGGACTTAATCTGTCGGAGGTGCGCCTTGCCATAATCTTCAATGCCGTTGCGCATCTGTTTAACTGGCTGGCCTCCGACACCAGCGCCGCCCCGTTGTTGGAGCATCTCAAACAGGTTCGCCAGGATTTGGCTTTCGGCAGAATTTCGCTGGGCGAAGCCACCCGCCATGCGGATGTGACCCTTTCGGGATTGAAACTCACGGAGGCGTTGCATCCGCCTGTCAGCGCCGCTTTGACCAGAGCCGCCGAGTTGCAAGCGTTGTTGGCGACCCTGAAAGAGCTGACCATCGAGGCCAATAATGTGGTGGCTGCCATGCGGGAGAATGACCACGAACACCAGGAGAACGGCGAACGCGGAGCCAAGCTGATGCGTTTATTGGACCGGCTCGACCAAGAACTCAATGGTGTGTCGGCCAAAAAAGCAGAATTGCAAAGTGCGGTGGCCCGTCTTCAAATCAGCAGCCAGATCATCGTCATGTTTTCTCCCGAATCAAAAACGGAAGTCGAGTCCATCACCGTCAAGGTTGCCAATGCGATTGTGGAGGCCAAGAAAGAAGAGGCGACTTCCACCAAACAAATTGCCTCCCTTAAAATCGCCGCGAATGACCTGTCTCAACAAGTCGCCGGCCAGTGGGAGGCGTTGAAGTTGGAGCAATCGAAAGAAGCCCCGGTGAAGGCATAAGTGCCGGATTTTTTATGCCGCGTTCAAAAGAATCCAACGCCGAATTGCTGCTAAAATTGCCGTGGTGGGTCAGCGCCTTGCTCGGTATTCTCGCCTTTGCCACTCTGCGCTGGGGAGCGCCGATATGGGCTGGCACCGACAACTCGCGTCTGATGTTTTCCAAAGGCATCGTCCCGTTGGCCCCGTTACCATTGTTGTTTTTCGGAATTTTCGCTGTCGGCTCATTCTGGTTCAGCCGCCACCGCCGCCGCTTGGTTGATGGTCAGACCAGCCCCGAATCAATCCGCAATCTGCCGTGGAAACAATTTGAATTACTTGTCGCCGAGGCATATCGGCGGCAGGGCTACCAGGTCGAGTTTTCATTGGGCCGTGGCGCGGATGGTGGCGTGGATTTGACTCTTCGCCGGGACGGTCGCACATCGTTGGTTCAATGCAAGCAATGGAAAGTTTTTTCCGTCGGCGCTCCCGTCGTCCGCGAAATGTTCGGCGTAATGACCGCCGAACACGCCGACGAAACCATCATCGTCACGTCGGGGAAATTCACGCGCGACGCACAGGATTTTGCCGCTGGCAAACCCGTTCGTCTGATTGACGGATCGCAATTGCTTGCCCTCATTCAATCCGTGCAGACTATTTCCCCAGCCAGCACTGGCGACCATGATTCCGCACAAAATCAAATGCCCGCGCCCACTTGTCCGCTTTGCGGCAAGCCAATGGTGCAACGCACCGCCCGGCGCGGCAGCAATGCCGGCAGTCAATTCTGGGGCTGCCCCGGCTATCCCACCTGTAAAGGCACGCGCTCTGGCAGCGCATAGTCGGAACAAAAATTGCTTACTATTTAGCAACAGGAAATTTGCGTTTTAGTGAGATTTTTTGTCTCATTTTGGGGCTTTTGAGTGAAAACAAAACATTTAACCGTTCGCCTTGACGACGAAACCGCCGCCATCGTCGAGAAATATCAGGCGCTGTTCGGCGGCGCCAAGGCCAGCGAGACTATCTCGCGGCTGATTCGCGCCGCCGACGGAAAAACTTTTGTGTCCGTTCTTTCGACTTCCGTTGCCCACACTGACGAACTTTCGTTTTTTGCGGGTCGCCTTGATAAACTAAAGATTTTATGGCGTGAAATTAAATCCAGATTAAATGCGCCACATCCCATTGACCCCGACGACCTCGCCGCCATTAACCAATGGCGCGACAACCGGGTGAAAATACAGCAATTCTACGATGAGTGTGACGCACTCTGGCAGAAAAGCCGCGGTTTGGCCACCGAGTTGACCGGCATTTCCCCGGATAAACTTCTTCAGATGGAACGTGCCGCCTCCTTGTTAAAATCTTGGACGGATGAATATCAGGAAAATGCAGCTCGGTCTAAAAACCCGGATGATAAGAAAGCTATTTTACAAGCTAAACAAGATTTTGAAACGATTCTTGCTGTGCTTCTGCATTTAGGTATTAAACATAACGCCAAATAAATCGACATATTTATGCCAGAAAAAAAAACTTCCTCATCGGGTTTAAAATTCACCGCTGCCTTGAGTGATTTTGTGAGTGGAACTGCTGAGAATATTGGCAAGGATATTGAACCTCCGCAGATTAGGTATTCACCGATTAAACCTGATTTTTCACCTGTGGAAGCAATGGAAGCAGGGGAAAAGGATGATGTAGATGCTTTGCGCATTATTATTGGTGGATTGATCCATGATTTGCCTCAGGACGTTAGAGAGTCAATTCCAGGTTTATCTTGGGGGCGTGAGGATAAGTATTCTTTTTTTCTGGAGGAGCTTGTTTCTATTCATAAATGCGGTGCCGCTGCGTTTCTTTTAGGTGTCGGTTTAATTTATAAATCTGGTGATAAAGCTCGAAATAGAGGCGTTCATCTTATTTTGCAGGCGGCCGATTTTGCATTTGCAGTTCCATCTAAAGTGCATGGCCTCGCCTTACTTCTTCACGCTAATAATTTACTTGAAAAATCTGACCCTGACGCTAAACGAGCGGCTGAACCTTTTTTGAACCAGGCGGCAGAGTTAGAATATGCGCCCGCTTTTTTACCACTTGCTAACTTGTATTCGGCAGGGGATTGGGCGGGAACTAACTATACTTGGGCTTTCAAGTGGCTTTTTTTGGCAAAGACTTATGCGTCGTCAGACAATAAATCCTCAATTGATTACGACATTCAAAGTTTACTAAACAAGAAAGGCATTGATAAAAGTGCTCATCATGATAAAGCCCAAACACTAGCGGCAAAGCAGATAAAAGATTGGAAAGCACGAAATCTCAAAGCCGCCGACAGTAAAACGACTTAGCAGTTTTTCCCCAATGCCTTACGCAAAGGTTTTGCCGATTCGCAGCGCCAAGGCGCTGTCCGGCAAACTTGCCTATATTGCCAATGCGAATCACGTCAACCACATCTGTAAAATCGTCGAAACGCCATCGTATCATTTAATTCAGAACGCGGCTCAATTTCTTGCAAAAACCGTTGCTTCGATACGCGACATTAATATGCGCCGGAGAGTCGGTCGTAAAACATCCAACTTAGCGGACGAAATCATCATTCGGATGCCGGATTTTTCAAATCTGACGGACGACGAGCGTGATGCTTTTGTCAAAACTACCTTGACCGATTTTTGCCCCGACTCCCCCGCTGTGGCCGCGTGGCATCTGGATAAATATAATGGCTCGTGCGACGTGCATATTTTAGTCGCCAACTTCGTGGACGCTTACCCCCCGAAAACCCGTCGGAGTTCGGCCTTCAACCCCATCGCCGCCGTGCGAGCAACCTCCGACATCATAACTGACACTCTGAATGGGCGTCGCCTAGAAAAAGGTATTACTCCGATTACAGCCATGCGAGAAGTTCGGAAGCAGAGTTTGAAACAGCGCGGTTTGTCAACTTTGGCCGAACAGCTTGCCCGCCTGATGCCGTTTGCGGCGGAAGAATTGCCGGAAAAAATCGCGTCGCTTGGTCACAAAGTTACCCGTTGTAATGCCAAAGGTAACACCGTCAGCGTGTGTCTGGACGGTGGTAAAAAGGCGCATCGCTTTTTTATGGATAGGTTGCTGGCAGACACGGCTTGCCTCGCCGGTGGATTGCCGTCGGTTGGTGATATAGAAATTGCTGGTGTGTCCACCGATATAGAAATTTCGTAGCCGTTTTGCCTCCGCAACACGTCTCGCGCCTTCTCCTGCCTTTGACATGGCACGCGTCGCGAAAATTTCCATGCGTGTCTCCGGCGAGGCAAGCAACACAACCCGAACACATTCTGTGTTCGTTTGTGTGCTTGTTAGGGAGCACCGCTCCCTAAAACCCTCGTTTTGTCTGAAGCTCGCGCCCTTTGCCGGACGCGTCAGCTTGAACGCTTCAGAGGCAAGCCTAGCGGCTCGCTGGCGGCCATTTTATGGCCGGTGATGACAGCCCGTCCCGTCATCTGTCATCAAACCCCGCTGGCGAGCTTTTAGAATTTCGCTATAGAAATTCTTTTGCCATCGCCAGATTATCGCGCGGAGAGTCTAGCGCATTGTTCCCCGTCGCGCCGGTCACGCTTCATGCTTTCGCATGAATCCCGCCCGTCGCACCCGCTGCTGGCGAAATTGGGGTTGCTGTCTTTGGCTATGATCGGTGGAAACTAACCACTGCCTTCGCGCGTTGGCTTTTCAATGCACGCATTTCCCCAAGATACCAATTGATGGCTAACGACCAGGTTAAACCAATGGGGTCTTGCAACGATTTCATATCGTGCCTTTTTGAATCCCCCAGCGTCACCACGTCAACCCCATGCGCAATAATTTCAGACACGTCCCTGTATATTTGTTGCCGCGATGCCGTTCGGTAATCTGGGAGGTCTTCTAAGATCAGCACCGAGCCGGGTTTTATTTTCCGGTCTGTTATCTCTTGCAAAAAGTTTTGCAGTCCTTTCGTGCTGCCTTTTATCCCCAATCCCTGTGTCTCAAATACGCATGGTTTTAGGTCGAGGTTTTGATTGGCGCACCATTTTTTTGCTGATTCAATCAATCGTTTGGAAGTTCTGGTTTGCGCCACGGTCTTTGATACGAAATTGAGGTAGCTGTAGGCAATTTTCGGTTTCATGGTTTGCCGCCCATGATATGTAAATATTCTTTCTTTGACCAGCAGTGCCGTTGTTTTATTCGCTCCCGGCTTGACCGTTCACGCCTTCAGCCTTTCCGCTTGATTCCCGGTGGTCACATCACTTTTGCAATCGCTCGCGTTTATACTTTTGAATCCGTCCGTTCCAGTCGCATAACCAGAGTGCCAAGTCGCGTCCAAACTTCACTGGCTTCAATCCGCGCCGGCTGGTTCTCGACTGCGCTTGTGTGCTCACCCGTCGCGCCTGAATTTCACCCGCCCCCGCGCCAGACTTCCGGCCAGCGGACAGACCCGCAAGCCGCAAGACTGGCTTGCCCCAGGAACCCGCGCGACCGGCTCCGCCACCGCTGCGCTCGCCCATCCATCGCTCCTTTCCGCCCGCAAAGTTTCGACGCTCCGCCGCATTGATCGGCGCGACCAATGCGCCGCTGAAGTTCTCCGCTGCGCTGCGCCCCTCATCGCCGCATCCGTCGCGGCAGGATTTTCATTGCCGCCTTGCGGCAAACTGTAAATTGAAACGTGCCGGTCATGCTTCATGCGTTTGGCATGAATCCCGCCCGACCCGCCCGCCTTTGGCGGAAAATGTTTTGATGACACGAGAGGGCGCGCGGCTTCGCCCGCCCTAGTCATGGCAATAGGGCGCGATGCTTCGCATATCGCCCAAGCCATAGCAATATAGGCCGCGAGGTTTCACCCGGCCAAGGCATCGGCATTAACCGTGAGCGCGGCCATTTTCCGACCGCTCCACTTCGTTTCGACGGCTCGAAAACTGTCCGCCCTCACTGGTAAATAAAATTTTGACGGAGACTGCGGCGAAATTCCCATTGCCGGGAAAGCCACGGAGTCCCGGCCATGTTAATTTTCCGCAGACTCCGAAAGTTTAAGGCGACGACCCTGCCGGGGGCAGAGAAGTTAGTTTTCCAATTGTTCATCATTTGTCTCCCACCGTAACCAAGCCATCGGCGCGCACCCGTCCGACACCGCTCCGACATTGGGGGCGTGAGCGAAAATCGCGCCAGCGTCGCCCCGCCACCCTCCAGCCACTGTCACGCTTCCCGCTTCCGCCAGTTTTTGAATGCGCTTTCGCGCGCGTCGCGCTGTCTCCCGATCAGGTGAGGCGCTCGGCGACGGCAGGGTGACGGTCATCGGTTTGAAAAAAAATGAAAATTAAAAAAAAGATTTTGGGAATTGAGGCGGCGGCTCTTGCGAGTGTCCGGCCTTCGGCGGTGTTGAAAAACGGCAGTCCAGCGAAGGAGGTTTTATGATTTTTCTCGAACAGCAGAAATTTCTTTTGGGAAAAATTGTGGCGACGCCAGCCGCGTTGCAGTCGCTTTCGGTCGAGGACATTTGCCGCGCGATTGACCGTCATGTGTGCGGCGAGTGGGGCATGGTCAGCGATGCCGACCGCGCCGAGAACGAATTTGCGTTGAAGCACGGCTTGCGCGTCATGTCGGTTTTTGAATCGAAGGGTGGAGTTCGATTTTGGGTTTTGAGCGAGGCCGACCGCAGCGTGACGACCGTGCTTTTGCCGGGAGATTATTGATGCAAACGTCGCGGATTCTCCATGTGGACGCCGATAATTTCTTCGCGTCATGCGAGGGGATTTTGTCGCCCGCGTTACACGGACGCGCTTTGATTGTTGCCGGTGGTCGTCGGCAAAATGGTTTTGTTTTGTCGGCGAACCGCCGGGCGAAGCAGTCCGGCGTGAAGTCCGGCATGGCGTGTTTTATGGCGCGGCGATTGTGTGCCGAGTTGGTCGTTTGCCCCGCACGCGTGGACGAATACAAAATTATTTCGGCGCGGATGTTCGCCGCGATGAATCGGTTTTCGCCGTTGGTTGTGCAGGTTTCGATTGATGAAGGTTTTTTGGATTTGTCCGCCGAGGTTGACGGCGCGGCACGTTGGCGCGAGTTGAGCGCGACCGTTTTGCGCGAGGTTGGTTTGGCGCTGTCGGGCGGGTTGGCAAATTCGCGCTGGCTGGCGAAGCTGGCGACGGACGCGGCGAAGCCGGGGTTTTTGGAGGTGAGCGCCGGCACGGAAAAAGATTTTTTGTCGGCGCGTGATCTCCGCGAGTTGAGCGGCATCGGCGAGAGCCGCGCGCAAGCGCTGGCCGCTTTAGGCGCGCGAACATTCGGCGACGTGGCCGCGCTGCCCTCGATGCTGCTGCGGCAGAGGTTCGGAATCTGGGGGCAAAAACTTTGGCTGTTTGCAAATGGCGATTGGCCGGAAAAGTTGGTGGCCGAGGTGCGGTCGCGCACGATGATTTCGCGGCAGAAAACTTTCCCGTTCGACGTGATTGATTATGGTCGCGTCTTGCGATTCGGCTTGGCCGAGGTGAAAAAGTTTATGGACGTTTTGCGCCGCGAACAGCTTGCGCCGCGCGAGCTTGGCGTCGTCGTGCGTTTCGCCGATTTCAGCGAATCCCGCGCCGAGCATCGTTTCCGCGCGGCGCAGGAGCGCGACGAAATCGTTTGCGCGATGTTCGCCGCGAAGTTCCGCGAGTGCGTGAGCGGCCAGACAAAATCCGTGCGCCAGCTCCGCGTCGCGCTTTGGAATCTTTCGCCGCGACCGGCGCAGGGTTTGCTTTTTCCGTGAGGCTTGCGGCGCGTTTTACTTTTTTCGTTCAAGTCCGCCGCCGTCTGGCGTCACCGGCTTTGACTTTTTCCACCGCTCGACTTCCTCCATCCAGCCTTGAAATGACGCGTTCACCTCGGCTTTGCTTTTGTTCTTCAAACTCGTAAAACCGCCGAGTTCGGCTGGTTTGCCTTCCCCTTCCTCCCATAGCCGGGTGCCATCCCACCAAATCCAAATCCGGCGGCTGCTCCCCACCAGCTTCACGCTGTAACACATCACCCCGGCTCGTCCGCGCCAGATAACCTCTTTTACACTGAATCCATTGAGCTTGATTTCCTTCAACGTGTCCGGCAATTCCTGCAATCCGTGCGAGTATATTTCAATCCGGTCAATGACCCGGTGGAACAACGCCCGCAGCGACATCCGCGCCTCTCGCCCTTCGGCCACGAGCAATTCCATGACCCTCCGCCCTTCCGCTTCAAAACTATCCCTTATGTATTGTGCGCGGCGATCCTGCTCCATTACCGCCGCCAACTCTTTCGCCAGCCGCCGCGACTTGGTTTCCCGCATGGTTATTTGATCCCACACCATCGCCGACTGCTTGCCGCCTTCCATCGCCTTAATCAGATTCGCCAGCGCCGTGTCGTTTTCTTTTTTCTCATTTTCCAGCAGCGCAATCCGCGCCGACTCCGCCGCCGGCGTTTCCGGCATCGCTTCCGCAAAGTCTATGTCCGCCATGAAGCCCAAAAAATGCTTCTCAAAATCGTTGTAGTGGATGCTGCTGCCTGACAGCGGACGCGGGCCCGGTTTCTCGCCTCTGTCGATGGCTTTCTGCCGTTCCAGATACAGCGGATCGACCGTGGCATAATCGCTCGACAGATAGACGTAGTTCTTTTCCTTGTTCGTCAGGAAAAACTTCATCGGGAAATCGGGGTGGTATCCGTCGAACAGCAGTCCCGTAAACAGGTTATTGGCGTCCGATTGAGGACCCGCATTGAACGTCTTGATTGCCTTCGGCTGAATCGCCACCCAAGTCGCCTCATCAATCACGGCGGGGTAATAGTTTTTGATTACTTCGCCCGGCTGCTCTTTCCGTTGTTCCAGTTGCAGTTCCCCCAGCAGCGCGCGCGATTTCACCAGTTCCAAAATGTAATTGTCCCGCCAGCATTTCGCCCATGACCAGGTCGGCACTTTTTCGGCGTCCAGCATCCGGGCAATCTCACGCTTGCCTTTGCCCTCTTGCACCAGTTTGATAATCCGCTTTACGAGTTTGACCCGCTCCGGGATCGGTTCAAATCCGGTTTTGTCCGCTTTCAGCTTGAGCCATGACGGACAATTTTTCGTCAACACTTCCTTGCCCGCGATGGCCAGCTTGCGCTTTTGCGCCCAATTCTGCCGCGTAAAATCACTCTTGCGCGTTGATTCTTCATGCGCACGCTGCATCACGGCGAATGAGCAAATTATCGTGGCAAAATCATCAATCGTTTTTTGGGTGTGGATTTTTCCATCTTCCAACGTAATGACATCCAGTCCCAACTCGATGATTTCGGCGAGCTTGTTGTAAGCGACGCGCGGGGGCAAACGCGAAAAACGATCCAAATTCTCCAAAATAAGCACCGTGTTTTTGGTTTCGATTTTGCCCGCCTTGAGCGCCACGATCAGTTCGCCCAGCCGCCCGCGTTCAATGTTTTTCCCCGTCCACCCGGACACGCCCAAATCTTCGTAGCGCGTCTCGTTGAGGATCAAGTTGTTTTTCTTGCAGTATTCCTGCGTCCGCTCCAATTGGCGGCGGTGGGAGTCTCCACCGGCTGGAGATCCTTGATTTACCGATGAGAAGCGGATATAGCTAATTGCGTGTGTTTTCGATTTCACTATTGTTTCGGCGTTCATAATAATGTGATTTACTTGTTTTGTAAATCACCCGCCCAATAGTGACCATCTGTGGCTAAAATTAAAGTTGAACCGCCTTGCCGGTTTTCACCGATTCCAGCGCGGCGTTCAGCACGCGGACGGCATCGTGGCCGGACCGCGCATCGGCACGCGGCGTGGCGCGGGTCTTGATGGAGTCAACAAACGCGCGCAATTCCGCCAGCAGCGGCTCTTCCGGCGGCGTCTCAATCTGCGTCACCACGCCCTCGGTGGCCTTGAAATCCTTGCCGCCGGCGGGCGTGTGCGTGTTCGCGTAAGTCTTGATTTTGTATTGCGCGACGTTGTAATCGCACACCGCGCTCAACTTGTCGCCGCAGACAATGACCTCGCGGAATTTTCCGGGAATGAAATATTCCGTCTCCACCGTCGCCCAGGTTTTGCCGCGCGGCGTGTCGTATTCCAGCGAGACGAACGAAACGTCGTCCATGCCGCGGCCCATGAAATCATGATGGATCGCCAAAACGCTTTTCGGCAGCGCGCCGAGAATAAAATTGAACAAATCCACGAAATGGATGCCGTCGGCAAACATCACACCACTGTCATTGCGCGGGCGCTTGAACCCGCCGAAATGGCCGCGAATCATGTTCACTTTGCCAAACTCGCCATTCTGCACCGCGTCGCGCAGCCAGAGCGTCGCCGGGTCGAACCGCAGAATGTGTCCGACCTGCAAAATCCTTTTGGTCTTGTCCGCCAGTTCCGCGAGCTGCCTGGATTCGTCGTTGGCAAGCGTCAGCGGTTTTTCCACAAACACGTCCTTGCCGGCTTCGAGAAATTCCTCGCACAGCGGAAAATGCGATTGCGCCGGCGTGACGACGACCACCCCGTCCACCCTGCCGACGAAATTCTTGTAATTCGTCGTGAGCCGTTCGGCGGGGATGCCGAGCTTGCGCGCGGGTTCGAGCTGCTTGTCGCCGACCTCGGCCACATACAACTCAATCGGCAGGTTGTTCAGATTGCGCAAATGGTTGGCGCCCCAGCGCCCCAGCCCGATTAAAAGAATTTTTGTCATCGAAATCAATGGAGTCGAACGCATGTCAATGGCGTTGGAAACCGCCGGTTAATTATCCGATTTTCCGGGTTGAACCAAGACGAAAATGCGTCAGCGACTGGTGAAAAGCTCCCATCGTCCCACGCGGGAGACGAGACGCAGCGGCGCCGCGCCGCGGGCTTCCTGAACTTTTTCCGCCGTGTCGCCGAAGCTGATGACCCAAACCCGGCGCCTGCCGGAGAGCAGTTGCGCCAGCGCATTGTCGTCGGGCAAAAGCAGGCTGCCGAGCCGCTCGCGATTGCCGGGAAATTCAAACGGCACCTGCGTCAAATCCATGCCGCCGAAATATGGCCGGCTCGTCGTGGAAATCACCGTGCCGGAATAAAACGGCAGGCCCTGTGGAAATCGGCCCCAGCAAACCAGCACATCGCCGGGCCGGTAATTCTCCCGCAGCGCGTCGCCGAGCGGCTTGAGCGTCTGATTGTCCCGCATTCCCGCCTCGAACAGCCGAATTTCGGCGACGGTAAGCGCCAGGCTCAAAAGCGTCAGCACCGTCGCACCAACCGCGCACGCGGACGGTTTCCACCTCCGCGCCCGCCGGAAAATTAAAAGCGCGGCGAGGGCGAAGACCGGCGTTTGCCAGTTCATCCATCCCGGCAACTCGTCATGGAAGGCAAATTTCACCAGCCCCGGGAAAACCGCAGGCAAAAGCAGCGAGCTTGCCAGACAAATCCTCCAGGCCCAGCGAGGCGCGGATTCGGCGTCGCGTTCTTCATTGAAAAAACGCACCGCCAGCAAAACGGCCAGCGCTGGAAAAATCGGCAGGATGTAAGCCGGCAATTTCGCGTGCGAAAATGAAAACAGCGTGAACGTGAAAACGGCCCAGACATTCAGCAACAGCCAGCCGTCACTGGAAATGGCCGATTGCCGATTGCCGATTGCCGATTGAATTTCAGGCTCTGGACTCTGGACTCCGGACTTTGGACTTCTAAAAATCCAGCCGAGCAAAAATGTCCACGGCAAAAGTCCGGCCGCAAGAATCCCGAAAAAATAAAACGGATTGCCGTGCCGATTTTTGATGGTTGTGCCGAGCAGATGGCCGGCGGCCTGGCCCAAAATCATGAAATGCGCCGATTGCGGCACGCGCTGAAACACCGCCAGAAACCACGGTGCGGCCAGAATCAAAAACAGCACGAACCCGGCGAAAAATCCCGCAAGCAGGATTTTCCCGGAAGCTTCGCGGCGGCGGAATATGGCCAGGGTGGTAAATGCAACCAACGGAATTGCCAGCGCAATCGGCCCCTTCGTCATAAATCCAAGCGCAATGGCAACCCAGCCGGCCAGATGCCACGCAAAAAATCCGCTTGGGGAAATGTAGCAGCCGACGCAAGGAGGCTCTAACTCGATTTCCGATTTTGATTTGAGCCTCGTTCCCTCGGCTGCTACGAGCCAGCTCCGCCAGAAAAAGTAAACCGCCCAGGCGACAAATTGCGTTACAAGAATGTCCGGCGTCAGCATCCGTGACATGGCAAAGTAAAGCAGCGAGCTTTGCAGAATCACCGCGCTCCAAAAGCCGGCGCGCCGTCCGCCGAGCGAACTGCCGAGCAGGAACGCCGCCCAAACGCCGCTGATCCCGGCAAGCGCGGCGGGCAGGCGCGCGGCCCATTCGTTCTGGCCAAACAGTTTCATCGAGGCCGCCACCAGCCAGTAAGCCATCGGCGGTTTGTCCAAGTGCGGCAGATACCAGAAATGCGGCACGAGCCAGTTGCCGGTCTCGATCATTTCGCGGGCGATTTCGGAATAGCGGCCCTCGTCCGGCTCGTTCAGCGAGCGGCTGCCGAGCAGAAAGAAAAACGTGAAGAGCGTCAGCGCCGGCAGCCCCCATTTTGGCAAGATGACTTTCATTTAAATTTAGCCGCCAAAAGGCACAAAAAGCGCAAAGGATTTCTTTTTGTGTCTTTTGCGCCTCTTTGCGGCGATTTATTTGGGGAAATTATTTTCATTGCGCGGCGGCGGCGATGTCCGGCCGCAAAATCACCTCGCGGCCCTTCCAGCTTTCGCGACCGATGTGGCTGAACCGGCCGAGCCGGTAGCGCCAGGAAATCCCGTAAAACGGATTGTTCGTCGGCCAGAACGAAATGATGTCCACGCCGGCGTCCTTCGCCATTTCAATCGCGCGCGCAATCGTTTTCGGATGGTCGTTCCAGTTGAAGAGCAGGTATTTCCACTCGAGGATCGGCATTTTCCGCCCGCGTGCGTCGCGATAAGCCGCCATCGCCTTCATCGCGGCGAACGCCTTTTCAAAGCTGCCGCGCATCATGTATTTTTCGCACATCGCATCGTTGACGCCGTGGATGGAAAACTGGATGTCGCTCAAATTCAGCGCCGCCTCGCGCTTGGCGTCGGTGTTCAACAGGATTCCATTCGTTGAAACGCGGATGTAGGCTTTTGGATTTTTCGCGCGCAGGAGCGGCAGCTCCTGGCAGATCGCCGGCGACAAGAACGGCTCGCCGAGATTCAGGTAAAAAATCCGCTGCATCTTGAGCCGCGCCGCGAGATCGGCCATCTGGCCCAATTCCGCCAGCGGCATCGTCTTCCCGGCGCGGATGTTCGCCGCGCCCTCGCGCGCGCAGCCGACGCAGTCCACGTTGCAAATCACGGTGTTTTCCAAAAGCATTCCGCGATACGGCAGGCGCGGCTTCGGAGGCAACTCGTGCTTGTTCAACCGCCGCAAATCGCCGCAGCGCGAGCAGGTCGAAATCGGCATTTTCCCGTTCGCCAGGTCGTCGCGGAATTTTTGCGCGACCGGGCCGAAAAAAATTTCCTCGAACAAATTCCTCCTCAAATCGCCGAGATGCCCGCTGCCGTCGTAATCCTGGCAGTTGCACGAAACGGTCAGATCGGAGTTGACGGTGATGTTGTATTCCGACTCGCCGGCAAGCGCGACGCAAACGTATTTCCGCCCGGTGATTTTGGCGCGCAGCTCCAGCCAGCGCGACTTCGTCCAGCGGACGCAATCGCTCACACGCCAGTTGAAGCGCGTCTTCGGATTCTTGATCGCCCGCAATGTCGGCGAAGTGGCCATGTGAAAAGGATGACCGCGCGGCGCTAATTCAGCAAGCGATACCAGTTGTCGCGCTGGTGCGGCTCGTAGCCGAGGTCGGAAATCAACCGCTTCATGTCGGCCACGGTCATGCGGAAGGTGGTGCCGGCCTGGCTCACGACATTTTCCTCAATCATGATGCTGCCAAGGTCGTTCGCGCCGAATTTCAGCGCGATCTGGCCGATTTCCTGGCCCTGCGTCACCCACGAGCTTTGGACGTTGGTGAAATTATCGAGATAAATCCGGCCCAGCGCCTGCGTCCGCAAATACTCGTGCGCGCCGACGGTGGGCGCCTTCAATTTCGTGTGCTCGGCCTGGAACGTCCAGCAGATGAACGCGGTGAAGCCCTTCGACTTGTCCTGCTGCACGCGCAGCCGCTCCAGATGTTCGATGCGGTCTTCAACCGTCTCGACGTGGCCGAACATCATCGTCGCGCTGGAATGCAAACCAAGCCGGTGCGCCACGTCCATGACTTCCAGCCAGTCGTCGCTCATTGCTTTGAGCGGCGAAACTTTCTGGCGGATGCGGTCCACAAGGATTTCGCCGCCGCCGCCGGGAATTGAGCCGAGGCCGGCGGCCTTGAAATCGCCGATGATTTTCTCCAGCGGCTCGTTGAAGACTTCACGGAAATGGATGAACTCGCTGGGGCTAAAGCCGTGGATGTTGACCTGCGGAAACTTCGCCTTCATGTGCGAGAGCAAATCCAGATACCACTGCTTCGTCAGTTTCGGATGATGGCCGCCTTGCAGCAAAAGTTGCGTGCCGCCCAGCGCGATGGTCTCCTCGATTTTCCGGTCCATCTCGTCCAGCGTGATGACGTAGGCGTCGGCTTCCTTTTCCGTCCGGTAGAACGCGCAAAACTTGCAATAGACGTTGCAGACGTTGGTGTAATTCACGTTGCGGTCAACGATGTAGGTGACGATGTCGTTGCCGCGGCCGTCGAAATCCTTCGCCTTGGCGAGCTGGCGTCGGCGGTCGGCAAGCGCGCCAAGCTCCTCCAGCGGCAGATGATAAAGCCGCAGCGCCTCGGCCTGGTTGATGCGCCTGCCATCCCAGACTTTTTGCAACAGCTCGTCCAATGACCCGTCGTAAATCACGGCTTAACGCTAACTTATCCGCAGCATCAAGACAACCGCCAAGCCGCGCGTGGAAGAACCCGGGCCGGTTTCAATTTTTCTTTTCCGCGCCTTGTGCCTATCATCGGGGATTTATGAACGCGGTTGTCAATCCAGCGGCGCGACCGGCGCGACCGGGGAAATCATTTGAACCGGCCATTTTCGCGGCGATGATCGCCGGGGCCTGCACGTTTTTGAACGTGTATTGCACACAGCCGCTGCTGCCGTATTTCCAGCAGGTCTTCCACGCCTCGGAAATCGCCGTCGCGCAGACCGTGGGCGCCGTCACGCTGGCGGTGGCGCTCATGGCGCCCTTCACCGGCATGATTGCGGAAACCATCGGACGCAAAAAGGTGATCGTGCCGGCGCTCTTCGCCATGGCGGCGCCGACCCTGCTGGCCGCCACTTCGCAAAGCCTCCACGCCCTCGTCTTCTGGCGCTTCGCCCAGGGAATTTTTGTGCCCGGCGTCATTGCCGTGATGATGGCCTACATCAACGAGGAATTTTCCGGGCGCGTCGGCACGGTCATGTCCGCCTACGTCGCCGGGACGGTCTTCGGCGGCTTTCTGGGGCGATTCCTCACCGGCGTCATCGCCACGCACTGGAACTGGCGGGCGGCGTTCATCGTTCTGGGAATCCTGGATTTGCTCGGCGCGTTCGCCGTGCGCCAGTGGCTGCCGCTGGCGGTGAATTTTGTCCCCGCCAAACACGTATTCAAATCGCTGGGCGACACCTGGGGACATTTGCGAAATCCGCGGCTGCTGGCGGTTTGCGGCCTGGGTTTCACTGTCCTGTTTTCGCTGGTGGGCGTGTTCACCTATGTAAATTTTTATCTCGCCCGGCCGCCGTTCAAGCTCACGCCCGCCGCGCTGGGCGGCGTCTTTTTCGTCTATCTGCTGGGCTGCATCGTGACGCCGCTGTCCGGGCGCTTCCTCGACCGGCACGGGTTTCGCCGGACCTCGTTCCTGTCGTTTGGCATGAGCCTCGCCGGACTTTTGCTCACGCTGATTCACTCGCTGCCGGCGGTGATTGCCGGACTGGCGATTTTTTCCTCCGGCATCTTTGTCGCGCAATCGTCGGCCACGGTGCTGACGGGACGGGTCGCCGGGCGCGCCCGCTCCGCCGCCGCCGGACTTTACGTGACGTTTTATTACATCGGCGGCAGCGCGGGATCGGCGCTGACGGCATGGTTCTGGCTGAACGGCGGCTGGCCCGCGTGCGTCGGCCTGTTCGCCGTCGCCAGCATGGTCGCTTTGATTTTTGGATTCGTGGGGGCAAAATCCGTCGCCGCCGGCAAAATCACCGACGAACCGCTGGTGGACCCCGCCATTTGAATTTTGAAAAATCTTCCCGCCTGCCGGATTTTCCGCCCGCCGCCGTGATTTTTGCCTCGGTTGTCATGCTGGATCTTTGGCCGGCTTGACCGGCCTCAACCGCCAGAGGCCCGCCAGCAGGCTGCCGATGACGGAATGGAACGTCGCCGAAATCGCGCACGGCAGCGCGGCCAGCGGCATGCTGGTGAAGTGCGCCTTTGCCAGCGCCGCGCCCAGGCCGGAATTTTGCATCCCGACTTCAATTGAAATCGTCCGGCTCGTCAGTTCGTCGCAGCGCAGCAACCGGCTGGAAAAGTAGCCGAGGAAAAATCCGCCGGTGTGCAGCAAAAACACCGCCAGAACCAGCACGCCGCCGGATTGCTCGAATTTATCCGCGTCCGCGCCGATGATGCTGGCGCAAATCAGCGTGATGGCCAGCACCGACACCAGCGGCGACACCGGCAGGACGAATTTCACGAAGCGCGGCGCAAACCGGTTCAGCGCCACGCCGATGACCACCGGCGCCAGCACGATTTGCAGCGTGCTCAGGAATAGTCCCAGCGCGTCCACCGGCACATATTGGCCTGCAAGCCATTTCGTCAGCAGCGGCGTCATCACGATCGCGCCCATCGTCGAGCACATCGTGATCAGCACCGAGAGCGCCACGTTGGAGCGGGCGATGTAATTGACCACATTTGACGCCGTGCCGCTCGGACAGCACGACACCAGAATCAGCCCCACAGCGAACGGCGTCTCCAGCTTCAGCAGATGCGCGATGCTCCAGCCGAGAAACGGCATGATGGCATAATGCGCCGCGAACCCGATGCCCACCGCGCGCGGCGTTTTCAGCACCCGCGTGAAATCATCCACCGTCAGCGTGATGCCCATGCCGAGCATTATGACGGCGAGTCCCCAGGTGATGAACCCGCCGCTGAACCAGGTGAACCAAGCCGGATGCGCCAGCGCCAGCGCGCCGCAGGCCAGCACCCAGACCGGGAACAGATTCGTGGCGAGGGCGGGGATGCGGTTCATGCGGGGATTAAACGAATTTCCGAACCAAGCGCAATCCCATTTCTCCCGCGGGCGGCGCCCCGGCTGTCGGCGGATTCAATCGTGGTATTCCCGGAAAACCACCGCCGTGGCGGAGGCTGGATCAAACGCCGCAAAAACGCTCCCGCGCTGATGCTCCTCGCTTTCCTTGAAAACGCGCCTGAAGGCAAGCGCGTTGTTCAGCGGCGGCAGGCTTTGATACAGCCGGCTTTTGGTGATGGACGATTGTTCGAGCATTTTTCTGAATTCAAAATCATCCACCGGCGCCAAATTCGCCCCGGCCACCATCGTTTGAAAATCCTTTGGCGCGACCTTGAACACGGCCAGCCATTCCTCGTTCAGGAAGGTGGAATAACCGGCGACCCGGACCTGGCCGGCCGACGCGGGAGCGTTTCCCAGACAAATGTAGCCTAGCCGGTGCGCCGGCAACTTGCCCGCTCCCAACAAAACGAAAAACCATGTCACTGCCAGCGCAGGGCCAACCAGCAACGCCAGCGCCACCGGCCCCTTCAACGCGCGCTTCTCGATCCAAACCTTGGTCAGGGCGAAGACCGTGCTGCCCGCGCCGCCGACCAGCACCATGACCGGGATGAACGGCAACAAGGCCATCGCGCAGGCCCTGCCGAAAAATTCATAGGTGCCGTATTGGGCGGCCAGGAAAAAAAGCACGCCGGCACACACCAGCACCGCATCGAAAACCCAGAGCCGCCAGTAATTGATCCGGCTCGGGTTCGCGCCGGTTTTGGTTTTGTTTTCAACAGCATTCACGTCCGCATCAGGAAAGCCGACTGGGTTGCAAACGCAAGGTTTTATGACGGCACCCGTAGCAGCCGACGTGAGGGGGCTCAAACTTGTTTCCGGCTTTCCGCTTTTCAAATGGAGCCTCCTTACGTCGGCTGCTACGAGATCGAGATGCACAAATCTTTTTCCAGCCGGCCGAAGGCGCGAGCAAAGGCGGCGGGGGGGGCTGCCAGTTTGAGAAACCGGGGAGGTGATTTTTGCGGACGGCTTCCGCCAACTTGTCGCGCCTAAATCCAATGAAGGCGGAAGCTTCGCCGGGGTCCGGGTCCAGGCACTCCCATTTTTTCAACGTCGCGGAATCCGTCAACGGGATCGGAGAAAGTTTATGCCGCTTTTCATTCGCATTAATTGCTTTGACTGAAGTTCGCAGTATTGTAAAACACTCTGCATGACATTAAACGTTTCCCTGTGTGTTCCTGACGGGATTGTCATCGCTTCAGACAGCTTGGCTACGTTGAGCGAGCCCATCAGCAAGAAAATAAACGTTGATTCGAAATGTCCAAAATGCAACGAAAACATTCAGCTTAAGGATGTTCAAATTCCTCCCTTTTCTGTCCCTAGTTCTTCGTTCCCATATGCTCAAAAGCTATTCTCGATAAAAAACAAACTTGGTCTTGCCTGCTACGGCACGGCTTACCTGAACGGCAGAAGCATGTATAGCCACGTCAATGAACTTTGCGCAAAGCTTCCGGCGCCAACTGAAAACGGAGTCTTTATAGACATCGTTAAAGACCAAGTCGTGGATTTTTTTAACAAGCAAATCGAGCTGGAATGTAAGAAAACCGGCTTCAACATTGCGCTGCAACCGGACGATTGGTTTCCATTTGGCTTTCAGTTGGTCGGATTCACAAAGGATGCTAATGGTGAACCTGCATCGAAAATATATTGGATTAAAATGGGCAAAAATTCCGTGGCTCAGGTGATGAATAATGCGGCGTTTTGCACTGGAGATCCGACCGTGGTTAATATGCTCTGGCCAGGTGGACAATTAACAGCAAACGTGGTTGCTTTTTCATTGCAGGACGCCATAGATTATGCAAAATTCCTGATACGGACTACGGCTGATTACCAGCGATTTTCTGGAAAATGGCAGACGGTTGGCGGTGAGATTGACATTGCGTTAATCACGAATCGAAATGGTTTTCAGTGGATTGCCCAAAAACAGCTTTACCAAATCTTGGAAAAGCCGATATGAAAGATATGATAATGAGTTTTGCATACCTTGAGGGGCAAGAGGTGGAAGCGTTGGCATATTACGAGAAACGCCTACAGACGACCCGTGATCCAAATGAACGGGAGCAGTTGGAGGAAGTGGTGCGAAATCTTCGGGCGGAGGTTAAAAAACAAAATCAGTCCTTGCCCGATTTCTCGTTATCTGGCCTTTCGCTTAAATGCGCGTAAAAGAAAGCTCTGGTCTTATCGTCAAAGCCAGAATTTATGCGGCGCGGTTAATATTCTTCCCACCGTGCGGTTGAGTCACTTCGGCATTTCCAGCTTCTCCTTCGCCGCCACCTGCGCCACGTCCTTGTCGCCGCGGCCGGAGAGGTTCACGATGATCAATTTGTCCTTGCCCATCTTCGGCGCGCGCACCATGCACTCAGCCACGGCATGGGCGCTTTCCAGCGCGGGGATGATGCCTTCCAGCCGCGCCAGTTTCATGAACGCCGCCAGCGCCGCGTCGTCCTTGGCGTAGGTGTATTCCACGCGCTTGCTATCATGCAAGAAGGCGTGTTCCGGCCCCACGGCGGCGTAGTCCAGCCCGGCGCTGACGCTGTGGGTCAGTTGGATTTGCCCGTCCTTGTCCTGCAAAATGTAGCTGCGCGTGCCCTGCAACACGCCGAGCGACCCGCCCTGAAACCGCGCCGCGTGCTGGTTGGGCCGGATGCCAAGGCCGCCCGCCTCCACGCCGACCATTTTCACGCCGGCATCGTTGAGGAACGGATAGAACAGGCCCATCGCATTCGAGCCGCCACCGACGCAGGCGATGAGCATGTCGGGCAGGCGCTTTTCCTTTTCCAAAATCTGCGCGCGCGCCTCGTCGCCGATGACGCGCTGGAAATTCCGGACCATCACCGGATAGGGATGCGCGCCGTAGACCGTGCCGAGGATGTAATGCGTGCTGCGGACGTTCGTCACCCAGTCGCGCATCGCCTCATTCACGGCTTCCTTGAGCGTCTTCTGTCCGGCGTGGACGGGCACGACTTCCGCGCCGAGCATTTTCATGCGATAAACGTTCAGCTCCTGCCGTTTGCAGTCCACATCGCCCATGTAAATGACGCATTTCAAACCGAACATCGCCGCGACGGTGGCGGTGGCAACGCCGTGCTGGCCCGCGCCGGTTTCGGCGATGACGCGCGTCTTGCCCATGCGCTTGGCGATGAGCGCCTGGCCGATGGCGTTGTTGATCTTGTGCGCGCCGGTGTGGAGCAAATCCTCGCGCTTGAGATAAATTTTCGCGCCGCCGAGTTCGCGCGTGAGGCGCTCGGCGAAGTAAAGCGGCGTGGGGCGGCCGCAGAATTCCCTGAGGTAATACGACAGCTCGCGCTGGAATTCCGGGTCGTGCTGGGCGCGGAAGTATTCGGCCTCCAGCTCCTGCAACGGGTGCATCAGCGTCTCGGGCACAAAACGTCCGCCGAACGGACCGAAGTGGCCGGTGGCGTCGGGTAAATTTTCAGCGGCAACTGAACTCATGGTTCAATTCTCACGCAAAGGCGCAAAGACGCAAAGAAATTTCTAACCACGGACCTGCTGCGACGGGCGCGAGCACGGCGGGTGGACACGGATGCAAACGGCGATCAAACTTTTGGGGGCTGTTCGCCGCGTTTGGCGAACCATTCACGAAGGAAAAAGAGATCGCCGGCGTCCTTTTCGCGATGGGTGACAACCTTCATCCGCCAAAGCAGGCGCGGCGAGGCAAACGGAATCGGCACACCGTCCACTTCCCGAATGACAACATCCTTTGCGGCTTCGGCGTAATCAATTCCGCCCGCCGACCGCATTAAATCCACCAGAATTTCATCGCCGACTCGGATGACGTTGTATTTTTGCAGTTCTCCTGGCTGAAGCTCGCGCACGGCATTGTCCGGCAAGGTGGAAAGCGCGGAAAAAACCTTGGCTTCATTTTCCGCATCCGCCGCCACAACCAAATCAACGTCGCCGGTAAATCGTGGGTAGCCCGCGGAGATGACGGCAAAGCCTCCGACCACCACGTATTTCGCGCCCCGCTGGTTTAATTCGCGGCAAAGCGCGACAAGGTCGGCCTCAACCGGCGGACGGCTTTGCAATTCTTCTATCTCGCGCCCCGAACCAGCATGTTGATCATCCATTTGTCGGCCTCCTCATGCGTCTTGAAACGGTGAACACCTTTCGCCATCCAGCGATGATTGAAAGTTTTGTGGAACTGTAGTCCGGATGCTTGAAGTTGCATTCCAGCCTTCCATCCGTCGGGCGTCTGCGTCCGGCGGCCAACAAAGCGGTCAATTTTTTCTTCGACGTTGACGAACGGCTGTTTCACGCTGCAAAAGCTTAAGCCGCCAAAAGCGGCAAAGCAAGCGGCGCAAACTCAACTCGCCTTGACCGCCGCGACGAGCGCGTTCAGCGAGGCCTTGGCGTCGCCGAAGAGCATCCGGGTGTTGTCCTTGTAGAAAAGATGGTTTTCGATGCCGGCAAATCCGGCCGCCATTGAGCGCTTCATCACGATGGTCGTCTTACAACGGTCGGCCTCGATGATGGGCATGCCGTAAATCGGGCTGGATTTTTCCTCGCGCGCCGCGGGGTTCACCACGTCGTTGGCGCCGATGACGAGGCAGACGTCCACGCGGTCCATCGTAGGATTGATCTGCTCCATTTCGATGAGCTGGTCGTAGGGCACGTTCGCCTCGGCAAGCAGCACGTTCATGTGGCCGGGCATTCGGCCGGCGACGGGATGAATGGCGAACTGCACCTCGATGCCGCGTTTGCCGAGTTCGTCGGAAAGTTCGCGCACGGAATGCTGCGCCTGCGCCACCGCCATGCCGTAACCGGGAACGATGACGACCCGTTGCGCGTAGGTGAGCAGCAACGCCACTTCGTCGGCCTGGATGGGCTTGACGGTTCCGGCGACACCGCCGACCGCCGCCTTGGTGCCGCCGCCGGAGCCGAACGCGCCGAATAAGACATTTGTGACCGGCCGGTTCATCGCCTTGCACATGAGCAGCGTGAGCAGCGTGCCGGACGAGCCGACGAGCGTGCCCGCGACAATCATCGCGTTGTTGTTGATGGCAAAACCGTCCGCCGCCACGGCGAGGCCGGTGAAGGAGTTCAGCAGCGAAATCACGACCGGCATGTCCGCGCCGCCGATGGGCATAACCATCGCGATGCCGAAGAAGAGCGCGAGGCAAAACATCACGATGAACGCGACGACGGCGTTGTGGCCGGTGGCGTTGAACGTGAGCCAGCCGCACAGGCCGAGGATCACCAGCAAAATGAGGCCGTTCAGGAAGTTCTGGCCGGGGAACGTGTGCGGCTTTTCAAATTTTCCCTCCAGCTTCAAATACGCGATGATGCTGCCGGCGAACGACAGCGAGCCGATGAGCGTGGCAAACAGCATCGGAATCGTGACGGCCGCCGAGGGATCGTGCAGTTCCGGCAGTTTGACGCCGATCAGTTCGGGCGGGTTGGCGCCCTTGATGAATTCCAGGCTCGCGACCAGCGCCGCGGCGCCGCCGCCAAGGCCGTTGAAGAGCGCGACCATTTGCGGCATGGCGGTCATCTTGACCGAATACGCGCCCAGCGCGCCGATGACGAGACCGACGATGATGCCGATGACGATGAGCGTGTAATTGAACGTCCAGCCCTGCGTCCAGATGTTCGCGCCGTCCGGCTTGCTCAAAATGATGAAGCCAATCACCATGCCCGCCGCCGCCACGAGATTTCCCTTCCGCGCGGTCTTCGGCGAAGACAGAAACTTGATGCCGAGAATGAACAGGACCGAGACGCCAATGAGAATCAATGCAACTGTGTTCATGTTATTTCTTTTTCTTGAACATTTGCAGCATACGGTCCGTGACCATGAAACCGCCGAAGACGTTGGCCGAGCCGAAGACGACAGCGACAAACCCCAGCACCTTGGCAAGCGTGTCGCCCGCGTCCGCCAGCACCAGGATGCCGCCGAACAAAATGATGCCGTGAATCGCGTTCGTGCCGGACATCAGCGGCGTGTGCAGCATCGAAGGCACCTTGGAGATGACTTCAAACCCCACGAAAATCGAGAGGACGAAGATGAAAAGAACCAATATTTCGTTGTAGGACTGGAGACTTTCTATGCTCATAAATTTCTAGCTGGTTTTGGGCAGGAGTTTTTCGTTCACGATCTTGCCGCCGTGGGTGACCAGGCAGCCCTTGATGATTTCGTCGTCGAGCTTGAGGTTGAAAACTTTTTCCTTCTTGTCCCAGAACTCCTCCACGAGCGCCACGAGGTTCGCGGCATAAACCTGGCTGGCGTGCAGCGGCGCGCGGCCCGGCAGATTCGCAATGCCGATGATTTTCACGCCGTTGCGGTCGGTGACTTTGTCATAAACGACGCCTTCGACGTTGCCACCCGTTTCCACCGCCATGTCCACCACGACACTCCCAGGCTTCATGGCATTGAGCATTTCCGCAGTGACGAGCACCGGCGCTTTGCGCCCGAACACCTGCGCGGTGGTTATGACCACATCGGAATCGCCGCAGGTCTTGTTCATTGCCTGGCGTTGCTTTTGGATCTGCTCTTCCGTCAACGCCTTGGCGTAGCCGTCCTTGGTCTGGCCGGTTTCGCCTAGATCAATCTTCAGGAATTGTGCGCCCAGCGACTTCACCTGCTCCTCGACGACGGGCCGCGTGTCGTAGGCGGTGACCTTCGCGCCAAGCCGTTTCGCGGTGGCAATCGCCTGCAAACCGGCCACGCCGACGCCGATGATAAAAACTTTTGACGGTAAAATCGTGCCCGCCGCCGTCGTCATCATCGGGAAAATCTTGTTGGAATAACGCGCGGCCAAAATCACCGCTTCGTAACCGCCGAGGTTCGCCTGCGACGACAGCACGTCCATTTTCTGCGCGCGGGTCGTGCGCGGAATGAATTCCATGCTGATGGCGCTCACGCCGCGTTCGGCGAATTTCTGGACCAATTCCTTTTCGTTGAACGGGTCAAGCAGGCTGGCGTGAATGGCGCCCGGTTTGAGCCAGGCAATTTCCTCCACCGGCGGTTTGCGCAGGCGCAGGACGATGTCGCCGGAGCCGATGAGCGCCTTGTGGTCGGCCGAAATCGTCGCGCCGGCCTTGGTGTAGGCCTCGTCCGGAAAACCGGCGGCGGCGCCAAGGCCGGCCTCAACCTCCACCTGCGCGCCGAGCTTGACGAGCCTGCCCGCGCCGTCGGGCGTCATTGGAGCGCGGTTCTCGCCGGGATTTGTCTCTCTTGGAACTGAAATTTTCATTGTTCGAAAATCGTGCGTTGCATGATACCACAACCCGGCCGCCATGAAACTCCAATGTTGCCGTTTTTGAAACTTCTATTGCCGCGCCTAATCATGCGGATGAATAATTCTTCAGCCGTTTTCCCGGCGTCCGTTTTTTGTCCCGGAAGAAGGCGCGCGCCGGGGCTGTTGAACCCACTTCACCTCCGCCGGCGGGCGGAATTGTTTCAGCCGCTCCAGCAACTTTTTCGCGTCCTCCTCCACCAGCACCAGCTCGCGGTGCTTGGGCCGGATGAAGCCCTCGCGCGTCGCGTGGTCGAAAAATTCCAGCAGGCCGCGGTAAAATCCCGCCGCGTCGAGCAGGCCGAACGGCTTTTGGTGGTAACCGAGCTGGCTCCACGCCAGCACCTCGCAGAATTCCTCAAAGGTGCCGTAGCCGCCGGGCAGCGCAATGAAACCGTCGGCCAGCTCCGCCATCAACGCCTTTCGTTCGTGCATGTTTTTCACCACGCGCAGGTCGGGCAATTTTTCGTGGACGACCTCCTTGATGACGAGCGACCGCGGAATGACGCCAATGACGTGCCCGCCGTTTTTCAATGCCGCGTCCGCCACGATGCCCATCAACCCGACGCAGCCGCCGCCATAAACCAGCTCGATTTTTTCGCGCGCGAGCAATTCTCCGAGCTGTTGCGCGGCTTCGGCGTAGGCCGGCCGCACGCCTGGGTTGGAACCGCAAAAGACGGCGATGCATTTCATGTTTTGTCGGCGTTGCGGACGGCGGCGATGAACGTGCGGAGTTTGGCGTGGTCCTTTTTCCCCGGCGAGCTTTCCACGCCGCTGGCAACGTCCACACCGAACGGCCGGACTTTCCGCACGGCGTCGGCGACGTTTTCCGGCGTCAGGCCGCCCGCGAGAAAAACCGGTTTGCCGAACTTTTGCGCCTCAACCGCCAGTTCCCAGTTGAATCTCTCGCCTGTGCCGCCGCGCGCCGCGGGCGAGAAGGCATCGAGCAAATATGCGTCGGTAGAAAATCTCGCCATTTCCTTCAGCGACGCGGCGTCGCGGATGCGAATCGCCTTCATGCTCATCAGGCCGAACTGCACGCAAAATTCCGGCGGCTCCTCGCCGTGAAATTGCAGCAGGTTCAGGCCGCACCCGCCAATGGCGCGCGTGATGAATTCCGCCGGCACGTTCACAAAAACGCCGACGCGCAGAACCGCCGGGGGAATTTGTTTTGCAATTTCCGCCGCCTTTTCCAGCGAAATGTGGCGCGGGCTGCCTTCAAAAAAATTGAAGCCCAGCACATCCGCGCCCGCCGCGACGGCGGCCTGCGCGTCGGCGAGGCTTGTGATGCCGCAAATTTTTACCCGCGTGCTCATTTCCGATTTAAGATTTCAGATTTCCGCGCCAGTTTGCGCTTCGGACCACAAATCGTAAATCGCAAATGCAGATTCAATGAATCAGCCGGGTGGCGATTTGGAAAACGATGAACGCGGCGGCATAGGCGAGGCCGGACATGTAGGCGATCTGGAACAGCGGCCATTTCCAACTGTTGGTCTCGCGGCGGACGATGGCCTGGGTGGAAAGGCATTGCGCCGCCAGGATGTAAAACACGAGCAGGCTCAGGCAGGTGGCGGTGGTGAAAACCGGCGAGCCATCCGTCCGCGTGGCCCGGCGCAGCGTGTCGTAAAGCGATGTGCGGTTGTTGTCGGCGGCATCCTCGCCGACGCCATAGACGACGGCGAGCGTGGACACGATGACTTCGCGCGCGGCGAAGGAGCTGACGATGCCGATGCCGATCTGCCAGTCAAATCCCAGCGGCCGGAGGACGGGTTCGATGGCGTGGCCGATGTGGCCGGCAAACGAATTTTGCAGGGCGCTTTGCGCCGCAAGCCGGCTGGCGTCCGACCGCATTTCACCGGCCTGCGCGGTTGCGCCGGATTTTTCAAGCTGCGCGGCCCGGGCGTTGAGGTTGACGGCGGTGGCGGGCGGCTCGGATTTGGGATAATGCGACAGCGCCCACAAAACCAGCGAGATCGTAAGAATGATGGTGCCGGCCCGCTTCACGAAAATTTTCGCGCGGTCGAGCGCGTGAAGCAGCGAAGTGCGCAGGCTGGGCAGACGGTAGGGCGGCAGTTCAATCATTAAAGGCTTGCTGCCGCCGGGCAGGATGGTGTGCTTGAAAAGCAGCGCGCTTCCCAGGGCGGCCATGATGCCGATGGCGTAGGCGGAGGTGAAAATCAGCGCGGCCTTGACCGGCGAATTGGGGAAAATCAGCGCCGTGACCATCGCATAAACCGGAATTCGCGCCGAGCAGGTCATCAGCGGCGTGATGAGGATGGTGACGAGCCGGTCGCGTGGATTTTCGATGACGCGCGTGGACATGATGGCGGGGATCGCGCAGGCGTGCGCCGAAAGCATGGGCACAAACGCCTTGCCCGGCAGCCCGAAGCGCCGCATGACCTTGTCCATCACAAATGCCGCGCGCGACAGGTATCCGGTGTCTTCGAGCAGCGACAGCGCAAAAAATAAAATGCAGATTTGCGGCAGGAAAACCAGGATGCCGCCGACGCCGCCTATGACGCCGTTCACCATCAGACTTTGCAGATCCCCGGCCGGCATGATCGTGCCGACCCAAGACCCGATCGTCGCAAAAAGATGGTCAATGAGGTGCATCGGAATCTGCGCGACCCAGAAAATCAGCGCGAAGATCACCACCATGACGATTTGGAACACCACCACGCCCGCGATGGGATGCGTGACGATTTCATCAATTTTTTCCGTCCATTCCGACCGCTTCACCGCCGAGGCGTCCATGACCCGCGTGGAAATTTTTTCCGTCCAGTCATAGCGCGCCTGAAACGTGCAACCGGAGCATTTGCCACAATTTGGCCTGGTGTGCGTCACGGCTTCGGGCATCGCGCCGCCGGCCAGCCGGCCCAGCTCTTGTTTCAACTGCTCAACCCCCTTGCCGGTGCGCGCGGAAATGGGCACGATGACGCAGCCGAGTTCGGCGCGCATTTTCGCAACGTCTATGCGGATGCCTTCACGCCGGGCCATGTCCATCATGTTCAAGGCGATGATGACCGGGCGGTCCAGTTCGAGAAGCTGGCTGACCAGAAAAAGATTCCGTTCGAGGTTCGTCGCGTCCACGACGACCAGCGCGGCGTCCGGGCTGGCGTGTCCCTCCAGCCGCCCGCGCAGCGCGTCGCTGGCGAGCTTTTCCTCGGGCGAAGTGCTGTCGAGGCTGTAAAGCCCGGGCAAATCAATGACTACCACCTGCCGCCCTCCAAGATGGACGCGCCCGACCTTGCGTTCGACGGTGGTTCCGGAAAAATTGGCGGTCTTGGCGTGCAGGCCGGTCAGCGCATTGAACAGCGTGGTCTTGCCCGCGTTTGGATTGCCGACCAAAGCCAGCGTGAAGGCACGATGCGGCAGGTGCGGCGGGGGGCTTTTTTCCTCGCAACCACAGGCCGGTGTGGACAAGCTATTCCCGGCGTCGCTCATGCGCATTCACTCTCACGCAGTGCGCAATGGCCAGGCTCGCAGACTTCGACGTGGACGCGCGCGGCAAGCGAGGCCGACAGGCCAAGCCGCGAGCCGAACACGCGCAGAATCAGCGGATCGCCGCTCTTGACCAGCTCGACACGGCGCCCCACGCAAACACCGAGCATTTTGAGGCGCTTGGTTTCCGCGTCTTCGGTTTCGATGCTCCGCACGACGGCGCAAACGCGCGGCGGCAGCGCGTTGAGGCAAATCGTTTCCTTCGTGGCATGGTCTATTGTTGTCACAGACATAGCAAAATAAGCTTTCCCACCGCCATGTCAATCTCTCCGCGCCGACCAATTGACACGCGGGAGCCGGATTTGGCGGTTTTCCGCTGGTTATCAGCAAAGCGTGAAAATTTCATCCGTCGCCATCTGCTTTTTTCTCGTCGTTTGGTTGTGGATTCCTAAAGATGCACAGGTGCCGCGGACAATTTACTTTGATTACAACGCCACTACTCCGCTGGATCCGGCGGTGCGTGACGCGATGTTGCCGTTTCTCAACGGCGTTTGGGGCAATCCTTCCAGCGTCCATCACGTCGGCAGGAAGGCGCGGGCGCTGCTGGACGAAGCGCGTGACCGGGTGGCAATTTTTCTCGGCGCCAAACCGGGCGAAATCATCTTCACCAGCGGCGGAACGGAATCGAACAACCTTGCGATTTTTGGCGCGGCGCGCCTGCTCAAGCCAAAAGGCAGGCACTTGATCACGTCCGCCGTGGAACATCACGCCGTCCTGCATTGCTTTGATTATCTCGAAAAATCGGAGGGTTTTGAAGTCACACGTCTTCCGGTGGATTCGGACGGCCGCGTTTCGCCGGATGATTTGAAAGGGGCGATTCGCAAAGACACGGTTTTGGTTTCCGTGATGGCGGCCAACAATGAAATTGGCACGATCCAGCCCGTCGCCAAAATCGGCGAGATTTGCCGTGAACTCGGCATCCTTTTCCACACCGACGCGGTCCAGTGGTTCGGCAAGGAGCCGTTTGAAAACATCGGACAGTTCAACGCGGATTTGGTCTCGGTTTGCGCCCATAAATTCCACGGCCCGAAAGGGGCCGGGCTGCTTTACGTGAAATCTCCGCTTCATCCCGACCCGATTTTGTTTGGCGGTGGACAAGAAAACGAACGTCGCGCCGGAACTGAAAATCTTGCGGTGATTTACGGTTTTTTTGAAGCCTTGGAGCGGTTTGTAAAACCCCCGGTTTTTTCAGCGCAGAAGATGAAAATTCTTCGTTCCAGACTGGCTGATTCGATTGAGAAAATTCGTGGCGCCGAGATCGTCAGTCCGCGCATTGATTGTCTTTTAAACACAATTTCCTTCGTTGTTCGGGACGCGGACAGCATTTCGCTGCTGGCGGGATTGGATGTCGAAGGCGTCTGTGCCTCAAGCGGCTCTGCCTGCTCGGCGGGTTCCATCGAACCGTCTCATGTGATTTTGGCCACCGGCAGGAAATCTTTGGCAAATTCACTGGTTCGTTTTTCCCTGGGTCGCGATTCCACAGAAGATGAGGTGAATTTCGTCTGCGGATTTCTTCCTGAACTTGTCCGCCGGGCACAACTGGGAAATAACCGTCCAGATCATTGTGAATGACTTGTGATTTTTGTGAAGAACTTTACCTTTTCAATTTATCTGGTTTCTATAGTCTGTTTCGCACGATGATTTCAGCTTTAGAAAATGTAGTGCCAATCTTGACACGCGGAGTTGTTTGCATTATTCACACCCCTTAATACGGTTAGTTTTTTAAACTGAAAAGAATACTATTAAACGCGCATGAACCTGACCATCACCAAGGAGCAAATTCTCGCGGGGCTGCAGGCAGTTCAAAATGTCGTCAGCACGCGAACCACGCTGCCAATCCTTTCCAATGTGCTGCTGCGTGCGGAGAAAGACCGTGTTGAGTTCACCGCGACGGATTTGGATGTGACGATTTCCTGCTCGGTGGAAGCCAAGGTCAAGAAGCCAGGAGCCACAACAGTGCCTGTGAAGAAGCTTTTCGGCATCACCCGAGAATTAAACGGCAGCGAGATTGAAATTGAAGTGGACGACAAGAACGTCAGCAGCGTCCGCTGCGGCTCGTCATTTTATAAAATTCACGGACTGGGGGCGGATGAATTTCCGCCGCTTCCAAAATTCAAAGACGACAAAAAAGTCTTGCTCCCGCAGGAAACTGTCAAGGCGATGATGCGCAAGACTTCATTTGCCGTGTCCTCGGACGAATCTCGTTATGTTCTCAATGGCATATTCATCAGCCTAAAGGATCACAAAATGACCTTGGTGGCCACTGACGGACGCCGGCTCGCGCTTGTGGATGAGGAGGTGGATATTTCAGAAAAGAGCAGCGGAGATGTCATTGTGCCGGCGAAGGCGGTTGGTGAATTGAACCGGCTGATGCAAGACAAAGGCGACGTTGAAATTAAATTTGGAGAGAACCAAGCCTCCTTCGAGATGAAGGACGACAAGGGTTTTTCCGTCCTGCTCATCACAAAGCTGATCGAAGGCAACTACCCGAATTACCGCCAAGTCATTCCCGCCGAGACAAAAGAACGCATCCCGCTCGTGCGCGAGGAATTTTTGCAAGCGCTGCGACGCGCTGAAATCATGACCAGCGAGAAGGCGAACTCCGTCAAGCTCACGTTCGGGAAAAACAACCTCGCCATCACCGCCAATTCGCCGGAAGTCGGCGAGGCGCGCGAAACGCTCGCGGTGAATTACAAGGGCAAGGAAATGGCCATCGCCTTCAACCCGCGCTACCTCATTGACGCGCTTTCCGCGCTGACCGAGGACGAGGTGTTCTTTGAGCTGATTGATGAACTAAGCCCCGGCGTGCTGAAAATCAACGGCCCGTTCCTCTACGTCGTCATGCCGATGCGGTTGAGCTGATCACATCTGCTCGACGGTTTCAATGCCGAGCGTTTCGAGGCCCTGCTTCAAGACGCGGGCCGTCAAATCACACAGTGACAATCGCGAATCGCGAACGGCTTCTTCCGCCTTGAGCACCGGACAATTTTCGTAGAAGGATGTGAACTTGCCGGCCAGCTCAAAAAGGAAATTGCAGAGGAAATTCGGACGGTATTCCTCCGCCACCGCCTCCAGCGTCAGCCCGAAATTCAGCAAATGCTTCGCCAGCGCGATTTCTTCCGGCGCAGCCAGAACAAATTCCGCTTTCCGCTTTCCGCTTTCCGCTTTCCGGAAGATGCTTTTGATGCGCGCATAAGCATAAAGCAAATACGGCGCGGTGTTGCCGTTGAGCGCGAGCATCTTGTCCCAGCTGAAAACGTAGTCACTCTGACGGTTCGGCAGCAGGTCGGCGTATTTCACCGCGCCCAAGCCGATGACGCGGGCGATTTCCTTGCGCTGCGCCTCCGGCAGGGCTGGATTTTTTTCGGAAACAATCTTGAACGCGCGCTCCTCCGCCTCGTCGAGCAAGTCGGCCAGCTTCACCGTCTCGCCGCTGCGCGTCTTGAACGGCTTGCCGTCCTCGCCGAGAATCGAGCCGAACCAGACATGGGCCAGTTTGGGGAGTTGGGACTGCCATTTTCCGAACGCCGCAAAGAGCTGCAGGAAATGCAACTGCTGCCGGCCGTCGGTGACGTAAATGATTTCATCCGGCTTCCACGTTTCCAGCCGGTAAGCCAGCGTCGCCAGATCCGTCGTGGCGTAATTGAATCCGCCGTCGCTCTTGCGGATGAGCGCCGGATGCTTTTTCAATTGCGGAACGTCGTCGAAGAAAATGGCAATGGCGCCTTCGCTTTCGCGGGCGATGCCCCTGGCGAGCAATTCGTCCACGAGCGGCTTCAGTTTCGGATTGTAAAAGCTTTCGCCGAGCGCGTGGTCGAACTTCACGCCGAGCCGGGCGTAAATCGTGTCGAACTGCTTTTGCGACAGCGCGATCATCTCGTGCCAGATGCGGAGATTTTCCGCGTCGCCGGACTGAAGCTGGACGAGTTCCTGCCGGGCCTCCTCCAAAACCTTTTCATCGGCGTCACCGGCGGCATTGACGAGCTTGTAAAGCCGTTCCATCTCGGCAATCGGATCGGCCAGGAGCGCGGCGCGATCCAGGTGTTTTTTCCAACCAACAAGCAGTTTGCCGAACTGCGTGCCCCAGTCGCCGATGTGGTTGTCGGTGATGACGCGGTGGCCGAGCAGGCGCAAGGAGCGCGCGAGGCAGTCTCCGAGAATCGTCGAGCGAATGTGGCCGACGTGCATCGGCTTGGCGATGTTCGGCGAGCTGAAGTCAATGACGGCCGTTTTCGAAGACGCGGCTTTCTCAAAAAACAGGTGTTCGCCACGGGCGGCGGCTTCGAGCGATTGCGAGAGGACTGGATTTTTGAGGCAAAAATTCAGAAAGCCCGCGCCGGCGATTTCCACCTTTTCACAGATGTCGGAAACGTCGAGCCGGGCCAGCGTGTCGGTGGCGAGCTGGCGCGGATTCATCTTCCGCGCCTTGGCGAGCGACATGAGCGCGTTGGTCTGGTAGTCGCCAAATTTCGCGTCGCACGGCCGGACCAGGATGGCGGAGACGCCGGCGTCCGGCAAAATTTCGCGGACGGCCTGCTGCAGGCGGAGTTCGATTTGTTTGTGCGGAAGCATCGCGCTAAATCGTGAATCGTGAATTGTGAATCGTCAACGCAGGATTATCTGCCCCGGAGATTCGGGGCGCGAATGGCCGGTTGCAACAGCCGGCTATTTGTTCCCGTTTTCGCGGATCACAGACAGCATGGCTTCGGCGCCGGGCGCCTTTTCAAGGGCGTCGCGGAATTCCGCCTTGTGCAGGAGCTTGGCGATGTTGGCCAGCGTGTGGAGATGTTTTTGGAACTGGCCCTGCGGGACGAGGAACAGCATGACGAGCTTCACCGGCTGGTTGTCCAGCGCGTCGAAATTCACTCCCTTGCCGGAGCGGCCGAGCGCGCCGACGACCTCGTAAATCAAATCCGTAGAGGCGTGCGGAATGCCGATGCCGAAGCCAATGCCCGTGCTCATCGAGGTCTCGCGCTTCTTGACGGCGGCGGTGACGGCATCGCGGTCGGCGGGCTGTATTTTGCCCGTGGCCACCAGGACATCAATCAATTCGTCAATCGCTTCCCAGCGGTTTGTCGCCTGCAAATCGGGAAGGATTTGCGCTTCGCTTAAAATGTCAGCCAGGTCCATACGTGCGTCTTTGAAGGATTTGACCCTATTCGCGTTTAATTTCAAGACTGAATTTCAACAATTTTCAGCCGGGGAAATCAAACCACCCGCGCCAGCCAGTGAAAAATCCGGACGGAATCCTCAAACCACCAGCCAAACGCGCCCAGCAGACGGACATTTGTGTTCAACAAAGGCACGCCAAACAACAGCACGCAGACGTTGCCGAGAAAAACAATCACCGCCGAAAAAAGCCAGCCCTGCGACGTGATGTCCGACTGCTCGGTCTTCAGGGCCTGCCAGGTCAGGGTCAGGTGGAACGCATACGCCGCGCCAACGCACAGGTGAAACCAGACGAGGCAACCCTGCCAGTCCCAGAACAAATTCCCCAGCGCAAACACGGCCACGACGCAGACTGCGTAAAACGGGAAAAAATACGGCGAGAGCGCGATGAAGAAATTGCTCTTGGAAATGACGACATGGCCGCCGCTGGAGCTGACCTTCAATTTTTTCACCTGTCCGCCGAACAGCCAGACCCACAGCGCATGTGTCAGCTCATGGCCGAAAACATAAAGCCACATCGGTTTGGGCAGCATCAGGAAAATCACGAGCCAGCACGCCGCGCCCGCCAGCAGCGGCACCCAGACCAAGTCCGCACGGCCGGCGGCGCACAGCACCCGCCACAACGCCATCGCCGCTCCGGCGCAAACCGGCAGCAGCAGGACGGCGAGGATGAACTTGATCCACTTCGGCACGCGCGAATGGTATCCGCAGATTTCGCAGATTGCACAGATTTTCAAAAGCCAAAGGAATTAATGGTAATCTGCGAAAATCGGAGTCATCTGCGGATTGACTTGAAACTTGAAACTTGAAACTTGAAACTACAGCGATGACACAAGATGAAGTTCTGCAAATTTTCCGCGACACCGGCGCGCTGCTCGAAGGCCATTTCATCCTCCGCAGCGGGCTGCACAGCCGCCAATACTTTCAATGCGCCCTCGCGCTCCAACAAATGCCCGTCGTCGAACAAATCGGCGGTGCGCTTGCCGCCAAGGCCCGCCCGCTCGGCGCCGTCACCATCATCGCGCCCGCGCTCGGCGGACTGGTCATCGGCCAGGAAGTCGCGCGGCAGCTCGGCGTGCGGTTTATTTTTTCCGAAAAAGAGGACGGCAAGCTCGTCCTGCGGCGCGGATTCAAAATTGCGCCGGGCGAGAAAATCCTCGTCGTCGAGGACGTGGTGACCAAGGGCGGCCGCGTGCAGGAGACGATTGACATTGTCCGCGCACACGGCGGCAAGGTGGTTGGAGTGGCGACGATTGTGGACCGCTCGAACGGCGCGGTGAATTTCGGCGTGCCCTTCGCCAGCCTGCTCGCGCTCCAGGTCGAGGCGTTTGCCCCGGACAAACTGCCACCGGATCTGGCAGCGATTCCAGTGGTCAAACCGGGAAGCAAATAACTTCGGTGAGCCGGCTTGGGTTCGGCGTGGGTTTGGTGGAGTTGAAAAATGTCCCGCTCACTCCACACCAAAAGCCGATGATCCTTTGAACGGACTGCGCCAAAGTGCGCTCTAAATGCGCCAGAATGGCGCAACTGGCGCAGTTTTTCGGCGCCTGAAAAGGCTGGAAATCTCCATTCCGCCTTTTGTTTTATTGATTTTCTGCCATTTCTGCCATTTCGGCACTGAAATTGCATAGACAAGGGGAGCAGATAATTGAACAGAAATCTATTTTTATGGCAAAAGTATTAGGCATTGATTTGGGAACCACGAACTCCTGCATGGCCGTCATGGAAGGCGGCGAGCCGCTGGTTCTGGAAAATTCCGAGGGCAAACGCACCACGCCGTCCGTTGTCGCGTTCACCAAAAACGGCGAGCGCATCGTCGGCGACGCGGCCAAGCGCCAGGCCGTCACCAACTCGCGCAACACCGTCTATTCCATCAAGCGCTTCATGGGCCGCAAGTTTGACGAGGTGCAGGAAGAAATCAAACGCATGCCCTACAAGGTTGTGAAGGCATCCAATGGCGATTGCGCTGTTGAAGTCGAAGTGGACGGCAAGCCGCAGAAATTTTCACCGCCGGAAATTTCCGCGATGATCCTTTCCAAGCTGAAAGCCGACGCCGAAACGCGCCTCGGCGAAAAAATCACGCAGGCCGTCATCACCGTGCCGGCTTATTTCAATGACTCACAGCGCCAGGCGACGAAGGACGCCGGTAAAATCGCCGGCCTTGAAGTGCTCCGCATCATCAACGAGCCGACCGCCGCGTCGCTCGCTTACGGCCTCGACAAAAAAAAGGACGAGAAAATCGCCGTGTATGACTTGGGCGGCGGCACGTTTGATATTTCAGTTCTCGAAATCGGCGACGGCGTGTTCGAGGTGAAGGCGACCAACGGCGACACGCATTTGGGCGGTGACGACTGGGACAATTGCCTGATGGATTGGATTCTCGACGAATTCAAAAAAGAATCCGGCATGGACCTGCGCAAGCAGCCCGACGCGCTCCAGCGCATCAAGGAAGAGGCCGAAAAGGCCAAGATCGCACTCTCCAGCTCGCAGAGCTACGACATCAATTTGCCGTTCATCACCGCCGACGCCAGCGGGCCGAAGCATATCCAGAAAACGCTCACCCGCGCGAAGATGGAACAGCTATGCGACCGGCTTTTCGAGCGCACCATCGCGCCGGTCACCGCGTGTTTGCGGGACGCCGGCCTGGACGTGGCGAAAATTGACGAGTTGGTGCTCGTCGGCGGCATGACGCGCATGCCCAAGGTCGTCGAGACCGCGCACAAGCTGGTCAACAAACCGCCGCATCAGGGCGTGAACCCGGATGAAGTCGTCGCCATCGGCGCCGGCATCCAGGGTGGCGTGCTCAAGGGCGAGGTCAAGGACGTGCTCCTGCTCGACGTGACGCCGTTGTCGCTCGGCATCGAGACGCTCGGCGGCGTGTTCACGAAATTGATCGAGCGCAACACCACCATCCCAACCCGCAAATCGGAAATTTTCTCCACCGCCAGCGACAGCCAGCCCGGCGTGGAAATCCATGTGCTCCAGGGCGAACGCCAGTTCTCCAAGGACAACAAGACCATCGGCAAATTTAATCTCGCCGACATCCCGCCCGCGCCGCGCGGCGTGCCGCAAATCGAGGTGACGTTCGACATTGACGCCAACGGCATTTTGCACGTCGGCGCGAAGGACCTCGGCACGGGCAAGGAACAGAAGATCACCATCACGGCCAGCAGCGGCCTCTCGAAGGACGAGGTCGAGAAGATGCGCCGCGACGCCGAGGCGCACGCGGACGACGACAAGGCCAAGCTCGAGGAAATCCAGACGCGCAACGAGGCGGACAACGCCGTGTATCGCACCGAGAAATTGCTCAAGGACAACGCGGACAAGATTTCCGGCGACGACAAGGCCAAGCTCGAAACCGCCCTCGGCGCGGTGAAGGAAGCGCTCAAAGGCTCGGACGCCGCCGCCATCAAGTCGGCGAACGAGAAACTGGGCGAAATTGCCCAGACCGTGGGCGCGGAACTTTACAAGGCCGCGGCGGCGAAGGCGCAGGCTGAAAAGGCGCAAAGCGCCGGCCCGACCGGCGGCCAGCCGCAGGGCGAAGCGCCGAAGTCCGAGGAAAAGAAGGACGAAGGCGTGATTGACGCGGAAGTGGTGGACGAGAAGAAGTAACGAACAAGCGAACGAGAAGCTATGATTAAACGCTTCAAGCAAATGCAAAGTGGATATTTTCGCCTTCTGGTGGGCGTCTATGTTCTCTCGGCAATTGTTTGGGTAATTGTCATCGCCAATGCAGGTGGAGTTAATTCAGCACAAATTTTGCCTGTGCTGATCGTAACTGGACTTGCAACACTAGCTTATTGGGTTTTAGTTCGGTTTTACCTCTGGATTTATGACGGCTTTCGGCATGATAGGGCAGTTAGCCACCAATCTCCTGATGTGAAATCTAAAAAGAAGGACGGCGCGGAAGTAGTGGGCGAAAAAGCAAAACCAGAAATCCGTTCTTTGACATTATGACGAACGAATTCGTAACCAACGTAGTAAGCCACGACATTACTGGCTTAGACCTTGTGAATTCGGTGAATGGGTTTTATTCAGGCGCGTTCGACAAATTATTTCAATTGGTTTTGTGCATAGTTGGTTTTGTCGGAGTTGTTTTGCCAATTCTTCTTCCGTTCTACCAAAAATGGTTAATGCGGGCTGAATTGAAGACTCAATTGGGGAAGCAGATGGATAATGTTAAAGCAGAGATAACTGGTAAAATTGGAGAAAAATTTAAGGACGAAAAAACGGAAACAGAGGAAAAATTCAAAGCGCTTGAGACGCTTATCAAGAAAGAAGCTCATGCTGCAACCTCAAATATGTTTTACGTTGCGGCGAAAAATTCGGAAGATGAGGGCCGCTTCAAAGAAGCGTTGAATTTGGATGTTCAGGCCATTAAGCAGGGAGTTCTATATTCCAACTTCATAGGTGTTCAACATTTCATTCGCCATACGACAAAGAGTGTTCTTCCAAAAATGAACAAAGAACATTTCAGTGATGTTCAATTTGTATCAGAAATCGAAGCTGTAATGAAGTCTGCTGGAGCGGCTAATCCTCTCTTGCAAATTGATGTTGACGCATTTAACGCAGCTTTAGAAAAGGCAAAAAACCTTGATAAATAAATGAAAACTCAAATTCTCATAATGTGTGCAGTGTTAAGTTTTGGACTTGGTTGCAAAAAGGAATCTGACCAAATTGACCGTTATAAAGTTTTCGCGGCTTCTTGGGATGAGACGGTAATTATAACAAAGCAGGACGGAGATCTAAATTCCGGCGCAGTTAACACCCGAAAGCTTGTCAAATTGGATTCAGCAACTGGACGTGTTTGGTGCTGGGATTATTCAACTTTTAATACAAATGGACTAGGTGGATGGACTGAAATGACCGATTCGGGCTATGTATTTTCAAACGCGATACGCACCGCGAATCATTAAACTAAAACAATTTTCCCGCCGCGAGTGCGGATGGGAGTTAATTCGGACAAAACCAAATGAAATCGGCGCAGACAGAATTGAGCGGGTTGGTGAATGGCGGCAAGGCCGTCGCGCCAGCGTCCTGGAGTGCGGCAGCCCTCTGCCGCTTTCCGTCTGCCGCGAAAAAAGCGCCAGAGGGCTGGCGCAGTCCAAAACCTCGCGGTGCAAGCGGACGAATGAATGAATTTTGCCAGTAAAAACTTTCCCCACCGCCCAGGCGGCGGGAATTGAACAATGAAACCGACCATTTACATCGAGACGACGATTCCGAGTTATTATTACAATACGCGGACGGACGCGGAGTTGCGGGTCTTGAGCAAATGGACGCGCGACTGGTGGGATCACTGGCGCAAAGGCTACCAGCTCGTCAGCAGCGTGGCGGTCATCGAGGAGTTGCAGCGCGGAAAGCATCCGCTGCAAAAGGAAAAACTGGCGATGATCACGTCGCTGCCGCTTTTGGAAATCACGCCGCGCGTGCTGGACGTGGTGGATGCCTACATCGCCAACAGGGTGATGCCCGCCGACCCGCGCGGGGACGCGCTGCACTTGGCGCTCGCTTCGGTGGCCAAGTGCGATATGCTTTTAAGCTGGAATTGCCGGCATATCGTGAATCCGCGCAAGGAGGAGCACATCGGGGCGTTGAACACAAAGATGCGCCTGCATATTCCACGGCTGTTCACGCCGTTTGAACTGTTGAAAATGGAATCAAAAAATGAAAACTGAATCTGACGATCCGATTGTGACCGAGGTGCGCCGGGCACGGCATGAGATTTCCGCCGAGCACGGCCACGACACGCGCCAGCTAGGCGAGCATTACATGAAAATGCAGGAGAAAATGAAGAAATCCGGCAAGTATAAGTTCGTCACGGAATTCTTTGCCACGTCGGCCGGGGGCAAGAAAACGGCTTTGGCGGCAAGGTGATTGTTGGCGGAGACGAATTATGATTTTACGCGAATGTGTGGAGGCGAAATATGCCGCCCAAGAAAAGCATTTCAAGCAGGCGCACGGCAGTTTTGTGTCTTACAGCAAGCTGGCGACGCGCAAGTATCGTGAAATGGCGAAACGACACGAAGCCAAGGCGGGCGTTCCCGAAGGGTTCACCGCGCCTGCGGCAAAATAAATTTTCCCGCCGCGAGTGCGGATGGGAGTTAATTCGGACAAAACCAAACAACAAAACAAAAGACAAACTATGGCACTAAACGTTAAACCGATCGGCGACCGCATTTTGGTGGAGCCGGTTGAGGAAAAGGAAGTCAAGAAGGGCGGCATCATCATCCCCGATACCGCCAAGGAGAAACCGCAGGAAGGCATCGTCGTCGCGCTCGGCACGGGCAAGACGAACGACGACGGCAAGAAAATTCCCTTCGAGGTCAAGAAGGGCGACCGGGTGCTGGTCTCGAAATACGGCGGCTCGGAAATCAAGATTGACGGCAAGGAATACAAGATTTTGTCGTCGGACGACATCCTCGCGATCCTGGAATAATTAAATGGTGGGGTCAGCGCGCTGCGCTGACCTGACGCCGCAGCGCGGCGTCCCTACCAAAAAAACAATTAACAAATAACTACAAACCAAAGAAAAATATTATGGCAGCAAAACAATTATTGTTTGATGAAGCGGCCCGGCAGGCAATCCTGCGTGGCGTCGCCAAGCTCTCCAAGGCGGTTGTAGCCACGCTCGGACCCAAGGGCCGCAACGTGGTCATTGACAAGAAATACGGCTCGCCGACGATCACCAAGGACGGCGTGACGGTCGCCAAGGAAATCGAATTGGAAGATCCCTACGAAAACATGGGCGCCGCAATGGTCAAGGAAGTCGCCAGCAAAACCAGCGACACCGCCGGTGACGGCACGACCACGGCGACGGTTCTGGCGGAATCCATTTACCGCGAAGGCCTGAAGTTCGTCACGTCCGGCGCCAATCCGATTGGCATCCAGCGCGGCATCAACAAGGCAGTCGAGGCCGCTGTCGGCCAGCTCGACAAGATCTCCAAGAAGGTCAAGGACAAGGACGAAATCCGTCAGGTGGCCGCGGTCTCCGCGAACTGGGATTTTGAGATCGCCGACAAAATCGCCGAGGCGATGGACAAGGTTGGCAAGGACGGCACGATCACGGTCGAGGAAGCGAAGTCCATCGAGACGACGCTCGAAGTGGTGGAAGGCATGCAGTTCGACAAGGGCTATCTCTCGCCTTACTTCGTCACCAACGCCGAGACGATGGAAGCGAAGCAGGAAGATCCTTACATCCTGATTTACGAGAAGAAAATCAGCAACCTGAAGGACATGCTGCCGCTGCTCGAAAAGGCGGCGCGTGCCGGCAAGCCGCTGCTCATCATCGCCGAAGAAGTCGAAGGCGAAGCGCTCGCGACGTTGGTCGTGAACAAGCTCCGCGGCACGTTGAACGTCTGCGCCGTGAAGGCGCCGGGCTTCGGCGACCGCCGCAAGGCCATGCTGGAAGACATTGCCGTCCTCACCGGTGGCAAGTTCATCAGCGAAGACCTCGGCATCAAGCTGGAGAGCATCGAATTGACCGACCTCGGCCGCGCCAAGAGCGTGGTGATTGACAAGGAAAACACGACGATCGTCGAGGGCAACGGAAAGTCGAGCGACATCCAGGGCCGCGTGAATCTCCTCCGCCGCCAGATCGAGGAGACGACGAGCGATTACGACCGCGAAAAATTGCAGGAACGCCTGGCGAAGCTCGCCGGCGGCGTGGCCGTCATCAACGTCGGTGCCGCGACCGAGACCGAAATGAAGGAAAAGAAAATGCGCGTCGAGGATGCGTTGCACGCGACCCGCGCGGCCGTCGAGGAAGGCATCGTAGCGGGCGGTGGTGTGGCATTGATCCGCTGCATCGCGGCGATTGATGCCGTCAAGACCACGAACGAAGACGAGCAGATCGGCGTCGGCATCATCAAACGCGCCGTCGAATCACCGTTGCGCGCGCTGGCGCTCAACGCGGGAGTCGAAGGCTCGGTCATCGTTGACCAGGTCAAGAAGAGCAAGGGCAACGAGGGTTACAACGTCGCCACGGGCGAATATGAAGACCTCGTGAAGGCCGGCATCGTTGACCCGAAGAAGGTCACGCGTTCCGCGCTGCAAAACGCGGCGAGCATCGCCGGCTTGTTGCTCACGACCGAATGCCTCATCACCGACGTGCCTGAAAAGGACAAACCGGCCCCGATGCCAGGCGGCGGCGGCGGCATGGGCGGCATGGGCGGCATGGATTACTAAACCGCAGAAGGTTGGGAGGAATCAAACAGACGCGGCCGGGAGAAATCCCGGTCGCGTTTTCAACTAATATCGGCAACTTTGCCTTGACTGATGCGACAAATTACTTGAATGTATTCTCGCCGAATTGATGGGGGCGCACTGGTTTCGACCTGGGGAATGCGCCAGAGGCGGCATGCCGAGGACGATGCGTTGGCCTCGTAAATCATCGCATCAAACAAAACAGCTAACCAAGAATTAGCCCTCGCGGCCTAAGGCCGCGACGTTCGCCACTGGACACCTGCTACGGTGGACGGACGCAACAGCAGGCATGGTTGACGGCGGAGACCGCGCGCCGTTGGCCGAGAAAATTCCATGCGGACTAGGCAGTGCGACTCGAGTCCGGACGCCATCGCATAGCAGAAAACCCTCTCCGGACTAAGCATGTAGTCGCGGCTGGCAAATTTGTCAGGGACGCGGGTTCAACTCCCGCCGCCTCCACCAGCCTGAACATTGTTCACAAATGTCTGACGTGTTTAGAATGGCAAGGGATGTAACACTTACTCTTCTAAATCCGTTTCACAACCGTCGTCGGGTTCCAGTTCAAGATGCGGTTTTTTTTGTCCTGTCACACCCCAACGTTTCAGACTAACCATAAGGATGCTAATGTCTGCAGGAGAAACGCCGGATATGCGGGCAGCCTGACCAACGGTGGCTGGTCGGATCTTGCAAAGTTTTTGTCGCGCTTCCAGCCGGAGACTGGGAACAGTAGAAAAGTCAAAGGCTTCAGGAATTTTTTTGTCTTCCAAGGTTTTGAATTTTTCAACTTCCAATTCCTGACGCTCAATGTAACCAGCGTATTTGACGGTAATTTCGATCTGCTGAATAATTTCGTCGGACAATGAATCATTTCGATTTGGCAAATCTTTGTAGGCAATTTCGGGACGTGAAAGAATCTTTGCCAGCGTATTTGTTGTGTAATATGTTTTGTATAAACGACTTATCTCGTTATTTATTATCTCTGTCTTCGCTTGGACTTGATTATAATTGCGATCTGGCAAAAGGCCGATTTCGTGACCAATTTCAGAAAGGCGCAGATCGGCATTATCTTGGCGAAGCAAGAGACGATATTCCGCACGAGACGTGAACATGCGGTAAGGTTCGATTGTCCCCTTTGTAATCAAGTCGTCAATCAAAACGCCAGCGTATGCCTGATCACGCCGAAGGATGATGGAATTCAATCTTTTGACACGACGAGCCGCATTGATTCCGGCCATCAGTCCTTGTGCTGCAGCCTCCTCATATCCAGATGTTCCATTGATTTGACCAGCCAAAAAAAGGTTTTGGCAGACTTTTGTTTCAAGTGACGGGTTGAGTTGAGTCGGGAAAACAAAATCATATTCAACAGCATAGGCAGGGCGCATGATTTCAGCATTTTCACACCCAATGATCGTGCGAACGAGTTCAACTTGAACATCAAATGGCAGACTGGTGGAAAAGCCGTTCACATAAAATTCATCCGTCTCGATCCCTTCAGGCTCCAAAAAAATCTGGTGTCGTTCCTTTTCAGGGAATTTGACAATTTTATCCTCAATTGACGGGCAATAACGAGGGCCAACGCCCTCTATTTTTCCGGAATAAAGTGGTGATTTATGCAAGTTTTGGCGAATTACCCTGGCTGTTTCTGTGGTTGTATAAGTTATAAAACAAGGCAGTTGCCCGCCAATTCTGGCAAGAATTGATCTAGGTAGATAATATCCGTTTGATTGAACCTGTGCTACCGGCTTTTTGTGCGAATGTTCCATGTGGAACAAATCGTCCTTCCAGAACGAAAAATAAGGAACCGGGTTATCGCCCGGCTGAATTTCTGTTTTGGAGAAATTGATCGACCGTCGCAGAAGGCGTGGTGGTGTGCCTGTTTTTAACCGCCCAAGTTCTAGTCCAATTTCCTTAAGTGATGAGGAAAGACTCATAGCGGCTGTATCACCGGCACGACCACCAGATTGCTGATTTAACCCTATATGCATCAAACCCCTCAAAAATGTCCCGGTGGTGATGACGACGATTTTGGCAAAGTATCGGACATCCATCGTCGTTTCCACTCCAATTGCCAATCCATCTTTGTGGAGAATATTTGAGGTTTGTCCTTGTTTGACATCCAAATTAGGCTCTGACTCACAAACCCATTTCATTCGGAATTGATATGCCTTTTTATCGCACTGTGCCCGCGGTGCCCATACAGCTGGACCCTTTTTGGTATTCAACATTCGGAATTGCAATCCGGCCATATCGGTTGTCTTGCCCATCTCTCCACCCATGGCATCAATCTCACGCGCCAAATGGCCCTTGGCCAGACCACCGATTGCAGGATTGCAAGACATCTGGCCGATCGAATCGGCATTCATGGTAAGTAGAAGGGTTTGGCAGCCCATTCTTGCCGCGGCCAACGCTGCCTCAATTCCAGCATGGCCGGCTCCGACTACAATGACATCATAATGTTTTGGATAGGCGAACATTAATGTCGGATTGAGGAATATTTTTTGCTCAACGTGTTTTCGTTAAAAGTCTTGGAACTATTAATTTCTAGATTGACAGACAAGTGTTCGCAGATCTTATAGATATGTTCGCTTTCTTCAATTGCGTCTATACCGCTGGCTATTTCTTCGACCGTGAAAGCTCTGCCGGATTGCTTTGAAAGGAATTCTAAAATTCTACATTGAGTTCGAATGATCTTGCCGGCGGCCTTCTTGCCGGCTTCCACTCCTGGCTGGTGGTAAGCATTGAGGTTGACCAAAGAAGCATAAAATCCAACAGCCCGCTCGAAAAGGGCGATCAAGACTCCGACTGCAAATGGGGACACCTCATTTATAGTGATGGTGATGGTTTCCCGGCCGTTTTCTGCCAACGCCTGCCTGGTTCCCAAATAAAATCCGTGTAGATAATCGCCACTGCTTACCTTGGGTTCCACCATCAAAGTTGGGCAATTCCCGTCTTTCAGGACTTCAATGAAAGTGACAAAAAAGTTGTTCAATCCATCTCTTAACTGCTGAACGTAAGAGTGCTGATCCGTTGCTCCCTTGTTTCCTAGAACAACAATCCCTTGGTTGACTGTCTTGCCATCCAGATCACGCTCTTTTCCAAGCGATTCCATCACCAATTGTTGAAGATACTTCGAAAACAGTTCTAAACGGTCTTTATATGGCAAAACGACCATGTTTTTTGTTCCTTTACCGTTACCTGACTCAATCCAAGCTAATGTTAGCAGTGATGCGGGATTCGCTTTAACGCTTTTAATCCGAGTTGCCTTATCACATTCACAAGCGCCTGATAATAAATTAGTTATATCAATTCCTTGCAATGCCGCCGGAAGCAATCCCACCGCCGAAAGCACGCTGGTCCGACCACCCACCCAATCCCACATTGGAAAACGGGTGATCCATTTATTGTCAACCGCGCGTTTGTCAAGCTCGCTGCCTTGCATGGTGATGGCAACTGCGTGTTGGCCAAAATTGAGCCCAGCACGTTTGAACGCATCTTCAGCAATCAACATTCCGTTGCGTGTTTCTTTGGTTCCACCGGATTTGGAAATAATTATGCAGAGCGTTTGATTCAAACCCGCCCCAATAGTCGCCAAAACACGATCCATGCCATCCGGATCCGTGTTGTCGAAAAAGAACGGTTTCAGCTTGTCGGTTTTGGGATTGCCTAGGGCGTGTGCGACAAATTGCGGTCCCAATGCCGATCCACCGATTCCAATCAAAAGGTAATTTTTAAAAGGCCCGCCCGCGCCACAGATTTCCCCGACCTGAATTTTCACCGCGAAGTCCTTGATCCGGGCAATGGTTTCCTTGATCTCCTGTTGGATTTCGGGCGTTGGCGCCAGCGCGGCGTTCCGCAGCCAGTAATGGCCCACCATGCGATTTTCATCCGGATTGGCAATGGCGCCCGCCTCCAGCGCCGTCATGTCAGCGAATGCCTTTTGCATCCTCGGTTCCATCTCTGCGAAGAACGCGTCATCCACGTTCATCCGGCTTAAATCCACCGCCAGACCGAGTGCGGGAAACTCAGTGTAATATTTTTGAAACCGTTGCCACCATTCTTGTTTTGAGCAGTTCATAAATTTTGAAACCCCGCCGGATAAATGTGCCGGCAAGTCGAGGCAAGAAAATAGCACAACAGCGCTTCACCAGAAAGGCACAAAATGACAACGGGTGAACTGATTGAAAACCGGAGAGATTTTCCGGCTGACTACGGCTTTACAGGCAACAGGGCGCGAACGCTTGTGCCGCGCCCGATTTTGGATTTGATGCGAATGCTGCCTCGATGCGTTTCGATGATGCGGCCGACGATGGCTAGGCCAAGTCCGGTGCCCTTGGCTTTCGTCGTGCTCAACACCGCGGTGAACGCCCGCCGTTGCAATTCTTCGCTCATGCCCTTGCCAGTATCCTTGAACTCCACCGCCAGATGCGTCGGCGATTCGCTCGTGTGCGGCTGCCGAACGGCCCGGGAACGAATCGTCAGTGTGCCGCCGTCCGGCATCGCCTCGGCGGCGTTGAGAATCAAATTCAAAAACGCCTGCTCCAGCTGTGTCGCCTCACCCATCACGGACGGCAAATCCGCCTGCAAATCGCGGACCAGCCGGATGTTTTGGTTGGCCAGTTTGTGGCGCACCAGCAATCCGAGTTCGTCTATCAATTCGTTCAAATTCACCGGCGCAAATTCCGGCTCCGTCGTGCGCGCGAAGGCGAGAATTTGTTCCACGATTTTGTTCAGGTGCTCGATTTTCGCGTCAATGATCCGGGCGTCCTTCGCGCGCGGATCGCCGTCGGGAAATTTCAAATCCAGCGAGTGATACAGCAGCTTCATCACCGTGAGCGGATTGCGGATTTCGTGCGCGACCTCGGCGGCAAGCAGGCCAAGCGCGGACAGTTTTTCATTCTGCCGCAACTGTTCCTCCACGTCCACGACGCGCTCGTAAAGCCGCGCCTTCTCAATCGCAATGGCCGACAATTCGGCCAGCGCGCCCAGGATGCGGATTTCCTCGTTCGAAAAATTGTAGGGCTTCCCGGTGTAGACGTTCAGCGTGCCGATGGCCTCGCCGGTGAAAAGCAGCGGCACGCTCAACAGGGAAATTAATCCTTCACGCCGGGCCAGTTCGACGTTTTGATAACGGCTGGAGGTCTGGACGTTTTCCACCTGCATCGGTTTTTTGCGACGCACGACGACGCCGAGGACGCTTTCCTCGACGTTCAGGCGCGGCTTTTTCAGATAGGCCTCGCCCGCGCCGTGGCTGGCGCGCAAATCGAGCCATTCATGGCTCTCGTCCAGCATCATCAGCGAGCACATCCGCGCGCGCATGAGCACGCACGCCTCGCGCGTGATGGCGCGCAACGCCTCGTCCAGATTCAAGGTCGAATTGATGGTGCGGCTCACGCTGGCCAGAGACTCAAACAGTCCCGCCTTCAGCCGCAGCTGCTCATAAAGCCAGGTGTTTTGAATCACCTTTGCCGCCTGCAGCGCCAGCTCCTGAAGCAATTCCTGATCGTCCGCGCTGAATGCCTCCGGCTTGTCCGAATCCATGTTCAGCACGCCGCGAACTTCGCCGCCGACCTCCAGCGGCACGGCCAGCTCCGATTGCACGCCGCGCCGCGCCGCGACGTAACGCGGATCACGCCCGACGTTGCCCGCCCGCGCGGGCTTGCCGGTGCGCGCGACCCAGCCGGTGATGCCTTCGCCGACGCGCAACTTCAGCCTTGTCGCCGCGGACGGCAGGTTGTGCGACGCGTGAATTTCCAGAAGGCCGGTCGTGGGATTGATGAGCACGACCGAGCCGGACGACGCCCCGATGAGCCGCACCGCCTCGCTCACGATCAATTGCAGGGCCTCCTGTGGCTCCAGCGTCGAGTGGATGACGTTGCCCACCTGGTAGAGCAACTTCAACCGCTCGTGCCGCGAAGTCAGCCTTGAAAGTTCGTCGTTCACTTCTTCAAATTTTTTGCTTTGAATTCCTGGTTTTAAATTGCCTTGTGCCGGCGGCCGGATTTTTGCAACTCAAAATTTAAAATTAAGAACTGAAAACTCACTTCACCCTCGCCGTCAGCCACAGACCCAGCCCGCCAAAAATCATGTTGGGCAGCCAGGCCGCCAGCCACGCCGGCAAGTATCCGTTGGGGGCCGAGCCAAGCGCCAGACTGAACTGCTGGACCACAAAAAATCCGAAGCAGATGAAAATGCTGCCGGCCACGCCGAAAAACAAATTGCGCCGCCCCGACGCCGCGCCAAAGGGAATGGCGATGAGCACCACGACCAGGCACGTCCACGGCGCGGCCAGACGCCCGTCAAACTTGGTCTGCCATTTTCTCGACTGGGCGGGCGGCAAATCGGGATGCGCCCGCAAATACTTCCAGAGCTCCATCAGCGGGATGTTCAATTTTCGCGAGTTGAGCCTTTCGTATTTGCTGAACCGGATGTCGCGCTCGATGTCCCCGGATGTTTCCTGGAATTGCGGCATCGCCAATGCGGGCATATTGGAGGCCAGAAGGGGCCGCCATTGCGCGGTGCGGCTGGATTGCTCCCACTCTTTCGCGTTGAAAAATGTCCATGTGCCGTTGGCGCAGGTCGCGCGTTCCGCATCCAGTTCCCGCAACGAACCGTCCGGCAGCGGCCAGCTCACCTTCGGGCCGGCCACCTCGGCGGTTTTGGAATGATATTCCGTGAACTGCCACAGGCGGCGCTCCCGCGCGTTGAAATAGCTGCCGCCGTGCTCGTTTTGTTTTCCGCTGTCGTCGGGATTGGGGACATACCGATAACGGATCCGGTCCGCCCAGGCCGTGCTGCGCGGCACCAGCGATTCGTTCAGCACAAACAACACGGCGCTGGAGGCCAGGCCGACGGCGAAATACGGCGCGCAAATCCGCCACAAACTCACGCCCGCCGCGCGCATGGCGGTGATTTCGTTGTGCCGCGCATGATTGGTGAGCGTGTAAAGCAGCGCCAGCAGCAGCGCCACCGGCAGGATCGTCACCAGAAATTCCGGCGTCTTCGCGACGGAGTAGCCGAGGACATCCAGAAAACGCAGCTTGTGCTCCTGCAACTCCTGCAGCTCCGTGAACAGATCGTAGGAAATCCAGAAAATCAGAAACCCGCCGAGGCAGTAAGCCATCGGCGTGAGCAGTTCGCGGAACAGATACCGGTCAAGCAGCCGCATGACGGCAGGGTATTCGGCGCGGCGGCGGCGGGGCAAGTCTTGTTGCTGAATGCCGCAAGCCGTCCATCAACCGGACCGGCGGGCGGCGGATGGTTCACGCTCGATTCAGGACTTCCAAACTTGTAGGATTCCAGTGCTGACGCCGATGTCTTCCGAACAAATTAAATCACCCACACAAGTGGCCGGAGTTCCGCAAGAGGTTGCGGGGAACCTCCGGCGCGCGGGTGCGGGCGGCGTGACCTGGCGCGACACCTTCGCCGCGCTGAAGCATCGCAACTTCCGACTGTTCTTCATGGGGCAACTCGTGTCGCTGATCGGGACATGGATGCAAATGACCGCCCAGGGCTGGCTGGTTTATCAGTTGACCGGCTCCAAGGTTTTGCTGGGCACCGTGGCGGCGGTTGGATCGTTGCCGTTGCTGCTGCTCTCCGTCTGGGGTGGTTCCGTGGCCGACCGGCATTCCAAACGCACTGTGGTTGTCATCACCCAGACGGGAATGATGCTGCTGGCCTTCGCGTTTGCGGCGCTGGTGGGAACCGGACACATCCAGCCCTGGCACATCCTTGTGCTGGCGGCGCTGGGTGGCGTGGCGATGGCTTTCGACATGCCCGCCCGGCAGGCGTTCATGGTTGAGATGACCAGCCGCGAGCATTTGATGAATGCGGTGTCGCTGAACAGCGCCATGGTCAATGGCGCGCGGGTCATCGGCCCCGCGGTGGCCGGTTTTCTCATGGCCTATGCGGGCATCGGATGGTGTTTTTTTCTGAACGGGCTCAGTTACATCGCCGTCATTGCCGGATTGCTGCTGATGCAATTGCCCCGGTTTGTGCCGCCGGCAAAACCGCATTCGGCTGGACGTCATGTTCTGGAAGGATTCGCTTATGTGGCGGGCCACCGCCGGTTGCGCACGCTGCTGCTGCTGTTTGCCATGGTGGGCGTCTTCGGCTGGTCTTATTCGGTGCTGCTGCCCGCCTATGCGACGGATATTTTGCATGTCGGCGAGCGCGGCTATGGCATGCTGCTCAGCGCCAACGGCCTGGGCGCCCTTTTGGGCGCGCTGACGGTGGCCACGTTCGGCAGCCGGTTGCGGCCGCGGCTGATGATTTTCGGCGGGCTGTGGCTGTTTTCCGCCATGCTGGCGCTGCTGGCCGTCGTGCGTTGGTATCCGCTCGTGTTGGCGTGCCTTCTGGTGGGCGGCTGGGGAATGCTGATCTATTTCTCGACAACAAACACCCTCATCCAGATCAGCGTGTCGGATGCGATGCGCGGGCGGGTGATGGGAATCTGGACGCTGGTTTTTGGCGGCATGATGCCGGTGGGCGGCATCGAATCGGGTTTTCTATCTCACGCCGTGGGCGTGCCGTGGACCATCGCGGCGGGGGCCTTGATTTGTGCCGGAGCCGGCCTGGTGACATGGCTGATTGTGCGGCGCAACCCTCCAGCTTCCGATGGTTGACCCGGCCAATGTCCGTCCGCTGATCGCGCCGGCACTCAAGGGCTGGCTGTCCGACATGGATTCGAACCATGAATAACGCCTCCAAAGGGCGCTGTGTTACCATTACACCATCGGACAAACCGTGACCAAGCTAGACTTTACACGCTGTCCGCGCAAAGCGAAAATCACCCCGGGGGGAATTTTTGCGCGAGAAAGAAAGTTTGCCCGCAACATTTCTTGCCACCACAATGACATGGTTTGTAATGAGCACCATTTCATCAGCGCCAAATTCGCCCGTGACCGGGACCGCTTCACCGGTTGCGGCAGCCCCCGATTTTTCCAAGCCGGTCGTGCGGCCCAAAAAAGGAACGCTCAAGCTGATCGGCGAGGTTTTGAATCACGGCGGGCCGGGCTATCTCCAGTTTGCCATCACCAACATCTGCAACGCCGACTGCGGCTTCTGCGGGTTCGCGCGCTCGCAGTTTGATCCCAAGGCCCGCCGCAGCGTCACACTCGACGAGGCGAAGCGCGTGGTGGACCTCGCGGTGAAAAACCACATCGGCTACCTGCTCTTCGTCGGCGGCGAGCCGATGGTGCATCGCGATTTGCGCGCGATGACGCGCCATGCGGCGGAACGCGGCATTCGCCCGATGATTTGCACGAACGGCGGTTTGTGGACCGAGGAGAACATGCGCGGCCTTGCCAGCGACGGCCTGACCAGCGTCATCATGTCCATTGACGCGCACGACGTGGCGAAACACGAGAAGAACCGCGGCCTGCAGGATGTCTGCAAAAAAATCAGGAAGGCGAACGAGTTTTTCCATTCCGTCGGCATCCAGACCACCGCGAGCATCACGGCGAGCCGGTTGATTGACGATTACGACAAGCTGCCGGAGTTTCTGGAATCGCTTGATTTCAGAAGCTGCACGTTCAGCTATCCGCTCACTTCGCTGGCGAGCAGCTATTTGAGCTTCAGCGACAGCGGGCTGGTGAATTACTCGAAGGACGAGCTGATCGAACTGTTCGGAAAAATCAAACGGATGAAGCAGCACAGCCGTTTTCCGGTCGTCAACCCGGCGGAATCGCTCGACGAAATGCAGCGGCATCTGCGCGGCGAGAAGGAAAAATTCGGCTGCCTCGGCGGGCACAAGTATTTTTACCTCGACTGGAACCTGGATTTGTATCGCTGCCATTTCTGGGAGACGCCGATGTGCAAGGTCTGGGACTGGGACGACTCGAAGCTCATCCGCGATGGCTGCACGCGCTGCATGATTGACTGCTACCGCGACCCGAGCGTGCTGCAATTCGTCGCCATCAGCGCCAGCGATGCGTTCAACAACTTGAAAAAGGGGAAAATCCTGTCCGCCGCGAAAAATGTTTTCGACCCGCGCAACCTGACTTCGCTCAGGGCCGTTTGGGAAGACCGCAAGTGGATTGGAGGCGTCTAAAATTCCCCCTTGTCATCCGGCGGTTTCCTGATAGTCTTGAAACCCTTTTTATGAAGACGGACATCCATCCGAAATATGTGGACGCGGAAATCCGTTGCGCCTGCGGCAACGTGATCAAGACGCGTTCCACCCGCCCGACGGTCATCGTCGGCATTTGCAACGTCTGCCATCCGTTTTACACCGGCCAGCAGAAATTTGTGGACACCGCCGGCCGCGTGGACAAGTTCCAGCAGCGCGCCGCCAAGACCGCCGCCGCCGCCGAGGCGTTCGCGACGAAGAAAAAGAAAAAGTCCTAGCTGCCCGCTTTCATTCCGCCCGCCGGCGCGCTGTCGCCCGCGGGCGGATTTCTTTTTGCGAAAATGGACCTGACGCCGCACATCGAGAAATTCCGCCGCCGCTTTGCCGAGGTCGAATCCTTGTTGAGCGATGCCAGGGTTTTCGACAATCCGCAGAACGCGCAGGAATTGTCGCGTGAATATGCCCGGCTCAAAGAGCTGGTCGCCGGCGGCGCGGCGTATTTGAAGGCGCTCGCCGATTTGAACGAGAACCGCGCGATGCTCAAGACCGAAACCGCCGAGTCCGAACTGGCGTTGATGGCGAAGGAGGAAATCGCCCGGCTGGAGGCCGACGAGAAGCGGCTCGCGCAACAAATCCAGTTTGGCCTCGTGCCGCCGGACCCGACAGATTCGCGCAACACCATCATCGAAATCCGGGCCGGCGCCGGCGGCAACGAATCCGCGCTGTTCGCCGCCGACCTTTACCGGATGTATTGCCGCTATGCCGAGGCGCGCGGCTGGAAAATCGAGACGATGGATTCCAATCCCTCCGACCTCGGCGGATTCAAGGAAATCATTTTCACCGTCACCGGTGCGGACGTTTTCAAGCGGATGAAATACGAAAGCGGCGTCCATCGCGTCCAGCGAGTGCCCGCCACCGAGGCGCAGGGCCGCATCCACACCAGCACCGCCACCGTGGCCGTGCTGCCCGAGGCGCAGGAGGTGGACGTCGAGATCAAGCCCGACGAAATCGAAATCAACGTCTGCCGCGCCTCCGGCAAGGGCGGCCAGTGCGTGAACACCACCGATTCCGCCGTGCAAATCATCCACAAGCCGACCGGCCTGATTGTCCGTTGCGCCGACCAGCGGTCGCAGCAAAAAAACAAGATCCAGGCGCTCCGGGTGCTGCGCTCGCGCCTGCTCGACCGCAAGGTGGCCGAGGAAAACGCCAAATACGCCGCGCACCGCAAAGACCAGGTCGGCACCGGCGAACGCAGCGAAAAAATCCGCACCTACAATTTCCCGCAGAACCGCGTCACCGACCACCGCATCGAGGTGACGCTTTACAATCTGGCGAACTTCATCGAAGGCGATCTCGATCCGCTCATCGAGCCGCTGATGACTCACGATCTGGAAGAAAGGCTGCAAGCGTTAAACAGTTGAATCGTTGCATCGGGCGGCGATTCACGATTTAACCGTTCGACGGTTCAATGAAAATGAAATTACCCGCACACATCAAGGGGTTGGTTTTCGACTGCGACGGCACGCTGGCCGACACCATGCCGCTGCACTGGCATGCGTGGCAGATCGTCACGCAGCGGCACGGGCTGTTCTTTCCCGAGGACCGGTTTTATTCCTTTGGCGGCGTGCCGTCGCGCGACATTTTGAAACAGCTTGCGCAGGAGCAGGGCCGCTCGCTCGACCACATAGCCGTCGCGCACGAAAAAGAGGAGATGTATCTGCCGCTGATTTCGCGGGCTGAGCCGGTTCATGCCGTCGTGGAAATCGCGAAGTCGAACTATGGCAAAATCCCGATGGCCGTCGCGTCCGGCGGCACACAGCAAATCATCTGCAAGGTGCTCGAACATTTGAAAATCCGGTATCTGTTCGATGCCGTCGTGACGAACGAAATGGTGAAAAACCAGAAGCCGGCGCCGGATATTTTTCTGGAAGCGGCGAAGCGCATTGGCGTCGAGCCGAAATTCTGCCGCGCCTACGAGGACACCGAACTTGGCTTGACGGCCATTCGCGCGGCGGGAATGGAAGCGGTGGACGTGCGGGACTTGATTGAGAGGCGTTAAATCGTTGCTGCGAACGGGATTCTAATCGCGCCACGCAAGTTCCCTGCGAACCCAGCTTGGATCACGGCGCAAATCCAAAACGGCGAACACCCGGGTTTTGGTCTTGGTTTCGCGGTAATAAATCCCGAAGGGAAACCGATGGGCGAGCATCCGGTAAAATCCAAAATGGCGGGAATGGATTCCGTGATGGAGCGCGAGGCTTTCGATGTCGGCCACCAGCGAATCGGCGCAGCAATCTCCGATGCCGGGTTCTTGCGTGTCATAAAAATCCCGCGCCTGTTCGATGTCTTCGGCGGCCTCCGCCAGAACGGCCACAGTTCTCATGCTGCGCGTTTGGCGAGACGTTTCTTGAGCTGAACGAGCGTGAGAAATTCGCCTTTGCCCGCCTCGACTTTGGCCAGGCGTTTTTCAAGAATTTTTTTGTGCCAAGCCGGCGATTCCAGTTTGTCCGGATGGGCGACCATCGAGTCCCAGAGCAGTTCCATTGCTTGCAACCGGTCGGCAAGGCTCATGCGCTCGATTTCCATCGCTTCAATCATGGCCGAAAAGTAATCCCGCAACCTGCAAACCGCAAGCCATTCGCGCGGCGGGAATGGAAGCGGTGGACGTGCGGGAATTGATCGCCAAGTAACGGAGCGGGTTTGGTTTACAGCCAATCCTGTTTCACTTTGAGACTCATCCCTGCCCCAGCTTCTTCGATTTTTCCGTCGCGGCGCGGACGGCGCTCATCACGGCGGCGCGCAGCCTGCCTTTTTCCAGTTCATGCACGCCTTCAATCGTCGTGCCGCCGGGGCTGGTCACCTGGTCCTTGAGCGCGCCGGGATGCTGGCCGGTTTCCAGAACCATTTTCGCGCCGCCCAAAACGGTCTGCGCGGCGAGCTTCGTCGCAATGTCGCGCGGCAGGCCGGAGGCCACGCCGCCGTCGCTCAATGCCTCGATGAATTGATAAACGTAAGCCGGGCCGCTGCCGCTCAAGCCGGTCACGGCGTCCAGCAGCGATTCCTTCACCTGAATCGCGATGCCGACGGCGGACAAAAGATTCTTCGCCAGTTCGCCGTCAGCCGCCGTCGCGGATTTGCCGAGCGCGAAGGCGGACGCCCCCGCGCCGACGAGCGCCGGTGTGTTGGGCATGACGCGGATGACGCGCGAGCCGGCGGGCAGCGCGGCCTCCAGCTTCGCCAGCGTCACGCCGGCGGCGATGGAAATGAGCAGGTGATTTTTGGTGAACGCGGCGGAAATTCCAGCGAGGGCGGGGGAAACCTGGTCGGGCTTGGTCGCCAGAATCAGGATGTTTGCAGAGGCCGCGACCTCGGCGTTTACCGCGGTGGTTTTCGCGCCGGTTTCGGCGGCGAAATTTTTTCGCGCCGTGTCAAAGGGATCGCTGGCAATAATGTCGCGGGGGATGACGAGTTCGGCGCGGACAAAACCTTTCGCCAGCGCGGTGGCCATTTTGCCCGCGCCGAGAAAGCCGACATTTAATTTGGAAGGCATGGTTGTTTTGTAGCAAGACGCGCCCCGGAGCGGAAGCGAAAACGCGGCTTGAATTTGTTTGGACAATTCATATTCTTTGAGCGTGGCACGAAAAAATTTCCAGTGAAATGACCACCCGCCGCACATGGGAGACGTTTGAGGCAATGCGCCAGTCCGCCGAAGAGGGCGATCCGCAGGCGCAGTGTTATCTGGGGGTGTGCTTCCAGAACGGCCAGGGCGTGCCGCAGGATTATCACGAGGCGGTGAAATGGTTCCGGCGCGCGGCGGATCAAAACGATTCGGTGGCGCAGTGTTATCTGGGCGTCTGCTATTTGAGCGGCGCGGGGGTGCCGCAGGAATTCACCGAGGCGGCCAAGTGGCTGCGCGAGGCGGCGGAACAGGGCGATCCCGCGGCGGAATTTAATCTCGGCATGCTTTACGAAACCGGCCAGGGCGTGCCGCAAAATTACGCCGAGGCGGTGAAATGGTATCGCGAGGCGGCGGAACGCGGTTATCCCGCCGCGCAGTTCAACCTTGGTGTTTTTTACGAGGCCGGGCAGGTGGTGCCGCAGGATTACACGGAGGCCGCCCGGTGGTATTTTGCCGCCGCCGAACAGGAATGCGCGCCCGCCCAATGCAACCTTGGCCTGTGCTACCAGACCGGACGCGGCGTGGAAAAAGACCAGCAGGAGGCGGTGAGATGGTTCATCAAGGCCGCGCGGCAGGGGGACAAAACCGCGCAGCACAATCTGGGACTGCACTACGCGGCGTTGGAACTCAAGGAAGCCGAAGCCGTCAAAGCCGCCAAAGCTGCAAAGGCCGCCCCGCACTGAATCAGCGCGCCAGTTCCGCGAGTTTCTCCCCCGCCTTGCCGTTGTCAATCGTCTCCGCCGCCAGCGCCCAGCCCGTCGCGAGCGATTTTGTTTTTCCGGCCACAAACAGCGCCGCCCCGGCGTTGAGCAAAACCGCGTCCCGCTTCGGCCCGCGCTCGTCGCCGCGCAGAATCCGGCGGACGATTTCCGCGTTCACGGTTTTATCGCCGCCCCGCAAATCGGCCAGCGTCGCCGGCTGCAACGGAAAATTGCCGGGCGACAGGGTTGAAACGGCAAAGCCGCGTTCCTGGTAAAATTCCGCGATCGTGTTTGGGCCGAGCGTTGAAAGCTCGTCCAGAAAAATTGCGGATTGCGGATTGTGGATTGCGGATTGCGCCTTGGGTCCGGCGCTTCCGCAAACGACCATTCCGCGCCGGGCGCCGAGCGATTGCAGCGCGCGTGCCATCGGCTCGCAGAGTTCCGGGCGCGGCACGCCCACGAGGAGCGCGGTGGGCCGGGCGGGATTGAGCAGCGGGCCGAGGATATTGAAGATGGTCCGCTGCCCGTTTGCGGCGCAAAGCTTCCGCGCCGGCGCGATGTTTTTGAAGGCCGGATGGAAATTCGGCGCGAAGAAAAACGCGAAGTTGTGTTCGCGCAACGCGCGCGCCGCGTCCGCCGGCGACAAATCAACCGGGATGCCGAGTGATTCAATCACGTCCGCGCTGCCGACGGAGGATGTCACGGCGCGGTTGCCGTGCTTTGCGACGGCCACCCCGGCGGCGGCGCAGAGGATGGCGGTGGTGGTGGAGATGTTGAACGTGCTCAGGCGGTCGCCGCCGGTGCCGACGATGTCGAGGATTTCGCGGGAGTCGCGCCAGTTTTTTTCAATCGGCGGCTGGATGGATTTGTCGCGCAGCGCGCGGGCGAAGGCGGCGATTTCTTCCGGCGATTCGCCTTTTTTCGAGAGCGCGGCCAGAAAAGCGGCCTTGGGTCCGGCGGGAACTTTTTCGCTGGCGAGCCATTCGACCGCCTGCCATACTTGCGGTTCTGCGAGCGTCTGCGCGGCGTTGAGTTGATGGGTCAGTTGTTCGAGCGGTTCCGGCACAGGCGGATTGTAAGGCCCGGCACGCCAGGCTCAAACCGAAAGTTGCATGGATGAACGGCTGATTTTCGTAACTTGCGTGGCGGAATGGCGTCTCAATAGTGACAATTTGTTTGAATTCAAATTTTATGGCAACGAAGCAAAGCGGCGGCTGGCTGAAATGGACGGTCGTTTTTTTCGTGATCGTCGTGATCGCGGCGGGCGGCGTCTGGTATTTCAACCGCGGGGGCAATGACGCGCCGCAATATCAAACCGCGCCGGTCGCGCGCGGTGATTTGACGCAGGTGGTCACGGCGACGGGATCGCTGAATCCAGTCGTGAACGTGACGGTGGGCAGCCAGGTTTCCGGCCGCATCATCAAACTGAACGTGAACTACAATGCGACGGTGACCTCAAATGAAGTCATCGCGGAGATTGACCCCTCGACTTATCAGGCGGCGGTCGAGCAGGCCACCGCCGATCTGGCCAACGCGAAGGCCAATCTGGAATTGCAGCAGGTGGAGGCGAACCGCAGCGACGAATTGTTCACAAACAAATTGATTTCCGGTTCCGATCACGACACGGCCATCGCCACGCTGCACGAGGCCGAGGCGATGGTGAAAATCAAGCAGGCCTCGCTCAACAACGCCCTTGTCAACCTGAACTATTGCAAGATTCTTTCTCCGGTGGACGGCGTGGTGATTTCGCGCGCGGTGGATCTCGGCCAGACGGTGGCGTCCAGCTTCAACACGCCGACGCTGTTTCAAATCGCAAACGACCTGACAAAAATGCAGATCGACACGGCGGTTGCCGAAGCGGATATCGGGGGAATCATGGAGGGCCAAAGCGCGGAATTTGGCGTGGACGCCTATCCCGAGAGGACATTTTATGGCGCGGTGACACAAGTCCGCAACTCCCCGACCAATTCCGCGAACGTCATTTCTTATGATTGCGTCATTGGCGTGACGAATGCCGATTACAAGCTGAAACCCGGCATGACGGCCAATGTCTCCTTCATCATCGCCCATCGTGAACAGGTATTGACCATTCCGAACGGCGCGCTGCGATTCCATCCGCCGGAAGGCGCCCTGGGTCCGACCAACTCGGCCGCGGCACAAGCCGCGCCGGCGACCAACGGGGGGAATTTCGCCGCAGGTTCAGCCAGCCATCGTGTCGGCCATCGCGGTGGCGAACGTCCTGTTTTACACACGGTTTATGTGCTGGCCGGCGAGGGCAAGGATGCGAATTTGCAGGCTGTTCAAATCAAGACCGGCATCAGCGACGGCATTTCAACCGAGGTGGTTTCCGGCCTGGACGAGGGGGCGCTGGTGGTGACTAGCATGGCTTTAACCGGCACGGCAGCCGCCAAATCCACAAATCCGCTCGGCGGCGGCTTCCCCAGAATGCGTTGATCCGATTTGCCGTGCAGACCAATCCCGTCATCAAGCTCGCGGAAATCCACAAGGTGTATCACACCGGCGAAGTGGATGTTCACGCGGTGCGCGGAATTTCCCTGGACATTTTCCCGGGCGAATTCGTGGCCATCATGGGTTCCAGCGGTTCCGGCAAAAGCACGCTGATGAACATGATTGGCGCGCTGGACCGCCCCAGCGGCGGCAGTTATCTGCTGGACGGCACTGACGTTTCCACACTGGATCGCGACGCGCTGGCCGAGGTTCGCAACGAAAAAATCGGCTTCGTCTTTCAGGGTTTCAACCTGCTTTCGCGCACGTCAGCGCTGGAAAATGTCGAGATGCCGATGCTTTACAACCGCCACCGCATCGTATCGCACGAACAGCGCGAACGCGCCATGCAGTCGCTCGACTTGGTGGGTCTTGGCCAGCGCGCCGACCACCATCCCAACCAGCTTTCCGGCGGCCAGCAGCAGCGCGTCGCCATCGCCCGCGCGCTCGTGAACAAGCCGTCCCTCCTGCTCGCGGACGAACCGACGGGAAATCTGGACAGCCAGACGAGCATCGAAATCATGGGCGTGTTCCAGAAATTGAACGACCAGGGCATCACCATCGTCATGGTCACGCACGAGCTGGATGTGGCGCGTTTTACGAAGCGGATGGTCATCCTGCGAGACGGGAAAATCGTCACCGACGAGATGGTTAAAAACCGCTCGATCGCGGAAACCGAACTGCAGCGGCTTCGTCAGGAACAACAGGCCGTCAAACTCGCGTCATGAGAATTCTTGCCTCACTCAAAATCGCGGGGCGCGCCCTGCTCCGGAACAAGATGCGTTCGCTGCTGACGATGCTCGGCATCATCATCGGCGTCGGCGCCGTCATCGGCTCGGTGAGCCTGACTTCCGGCGCGACCAAACAGGTCGAGGACCAGGTCAGCAGCATGGGTTCGAGCGTGATCACGGTTTTTTCCGGCAATTTCACCAGCGGCGCGATGCGCGGCGGCTGGGGCAGCGCGCCGACGCTGACGGTGGGCGACGCCGAGGCGATTGCCGGGTTGAAAGACGTCGTCGCGGTCAGCCCCGAGGTGCGCGATCGCGCGCAGGTGCTGGCGAACGGCCTCAACTGGAACACGCAGGTCATGGGCGAATCGCCCGAATATCCCCACATCCGCAACTGGGGCGTCTCCCGCGGCGCGATGTTTTCCGACCAGGATATACGCAGCCTCGCCAAGACCGCCGTCGTCGGCCAGACGGTCGTGGACGAGTTGTTTCCCAACGAAAACCCGATCGGCCAGACCATCCGCATCCGGAACCTTCCATTTCTCGTCGTCGGAGTGCTGGCCCCCAAGGGCTTCAACTTGTTTGGACAGGATCAGGATGACGCCATTGTTGTTCCCTATTCGAGCCACATGCACCGCATCACCACCCGCACGTTTCTGAACGACATCCTGGTGGAAGCCTCCAGTGACAAGACCATCGCCAACGTGCAGGATGAAATCACCCAGTTGCTGCTCGTCCGGCATCACAGCAAGGAACAGGATTTCACCGTGCGCAGCCAGTTGGAATTGATGCAGGCCGTCACCGCCACGTCGCGCGCGATGGGCTTTCTGCTCGCGGGCGTCGCCGCCGTCTCACTCGTCGTCGGCGGCATCGGCATCATGAACATCATGCTCGTCAGCGTCACCGAGCGAACCCGCGAAATCGGCATCCGCATGGCCGTGGGCGCGCGCGCGGCGGACATCCTCGTGCAATTCCTGATTGAAGCCGTCACGTTGAGCGCCATTGGCGGCGCCATCGGCATCGCCGGCGGGGTCGGCTTCTCGCAAATTGTCGCCTACTTCAAGGACATGCCCACGGTCACGCCATTTTTCTGGATCGCCATCGCGTTTGTGTCCAGCGCCATCATCGGCATCATCTCCGGCTTTTACCCCGCGTGGAAAGCGTCCAAGCTCGACCCGATTGACGCTTTGCACTATGAGTAGGAAAGCCGTTGAATCGTGAATCGTTAAATTGCCGCCTCGGCAGCACAAACCGGTTTTATGATTCACGATGCAACGATGCAACGAACCGCAATTCTGTCCACGCACACGCCGGAGCTTTTCCGAAAAGCCGTCCTTCGCGCGGCGGAACTGCTGCGCGCCGGCGGGGTCGTCGCGCTGCCGACGGAAACGGTTTATGGCCTCGCCGCGAACGCGCTCGACGAAACCGCCGTCGCCAAAATCTTCCAGGTCAAGGGCCGTCCGGCCAACAACCCCATCATCGTCCACGTCGCCAGCCTTGAACTGGCGAATCGTTGTGTGGCGCAATTCCCGGCGGTCGCGGAGAAACTGGCAAAGGCGTTCTGGCCCGGCCCGCTCACGCTCGTCCTGCCGCGCGCGGAAACAATCCCCGGCGTCGTGACGGCGGGCGGCCCGACCGTCGGCATCCGCTGGCCCGCCCACCCGTTCATCCAGGCCGTGATCCGCGAATGCGGCTTTCCGCTGGCCGCGCCGAGCGCAAACCTCTCGAACCGCGTTTCCCCCACGAACGCCGGCCACGTTCGCGCGCAGCTCGGCGGCAAAATCCCCCTGATTGTGGACGGCGGCCAGTCGCAGGTGGGCATCGAATCCACGGTCCTGGATTTGACCGTTTCGCCGCCGCGGATTTTGCGGCCTGGCATGATCCGCGCCGAATCGCTCGCCGCTGTTTGCGGGGAGGTTCAAAGTCCAAAGTCCAGGGCCCAAGGCCCTGATTCCGCGCTGCGCAGTCCGGGCCTGCTGAAAAAACATTATTCGCCAAAGGCGAGGCTGGCGATTTTGAACTGGCGCGACGATGCGGAACTGGAATCGAAAATCAAAAATTCAAAATTCAAAATTCAAAACTGCTTTGTCATTGCGCACTCCCGAATTCCCTCCGGCCGGAATGTCGCCGGCGTGAGCGTCATCCCGCACGATGCGGAGGCGTTCGCGCGGGCGATTTACGCGGAGCTGCACCGCTGCGACGAGGCGGGCGTCGGGACGATCATCGTCGAGGCGCCGCCGGAATTGCCGGAGTGGGCGGGCATTGCCGACCGGCTGCGGCGCGCGGCGGCGTGATTTATGGCGGGGTCAGCTTCCAGCGTTCGCGGTCGGTCAGGTAGAGGCGTTCGGGCAAAAATCCCGCCGGCGCGATGCGCAGCGGAAATCTTGGCGGGATCTGGTTTTGTGTCACCACCTGCAGGACGAAGCCGCCCCAGCTGTAATCGTGGGTTTTCTCCCAGTCGGAAACGAACCGGCTGTACATCGTTTCGGGCGTG